>Ga0181535_10004223_pt1 | contig 16152 bp, 10 predicted proteins | sample PEATcosm2014_Bin_44_FD_119774 | JGI IMG/M metagenome (GOLD analysis project Ga0181535, IMG submission 119774) | Peatland microbial communities from MTU Mesocosm Facility, Houghton, MI, USA - PEATcosm2014_Bin17_30_metaG | ecosystem: Environmental > Terrestrial > Soil > Wetlands > Peat | place... | reverse complement strand
TGCATCAGCACCCGCGCCGGCATGTAGGCAATCTCGCGGCTCGGTTCGGCTTTTGCATCCCACTTTGCCAGGAACTCAATGTCGCCGGCCGTCACGGTCGTACCGTCTTCGCGGCGTAGCAGGTTTTCGAGCAGAATCTTCAAACTGAAGGGAAGCCGGCTCAAGTCGAAACCTCGCGCGGTAAGCGCCGGTAAGCGGTAGATCGAATACTTGCTCTTGCCGGAGGTAAGCGTTGCCTTGCTGCCAAAGCTGTTCATAAGGGAAGAACCTTTCTATCCGCGCATCGGGCGGACGGATCTTGAATCGCAACGATTCTAAAACGCAGGGTAAACCAAGTCTTCCGCCGTGGCGGACCGCGGCGGACGACCTGGAAACCAAAGATCGACGGGGATAAATGACTCAGCAGGAAGAGCGCCGTCCACGATCGGGTCTGCCGCGGCGAAAGCGCCTGAGCAGGGGCGTCGAGGAGATTCGGGCTGCGGAGCGGCTGAACATGGCTGACACAAAGATTCTAGCGCGGATGCGGCTCGCAAGGGAATCGAAAACAACCGCCAAGGCGCCTGTCTCACAAAAGCAAGACTTGCTCCGCAGGAGTCCTGCCGTTAGGCTCGAATCCAAGACCTAGGAGCCAATGCATGAACTTGCGTGCTCTCCACACTCTGCTTTCAGCCACGTTCCTCTCCAGCGCATGCGCCTTGGCCCAGGCGCAAGCCACTCCTCCCGCACAAACCTGGCCCACGGTCGACGGGACCGTCGTACTCAACAACTTTCGCTTCGGCACCGGCGAAACGCTGCCCCAGCTCAAGCTCCACTACCTCACTCTAGGCACGCCGCACCGCAATGCCGCCGGCCATACCGATAACGCCGTGCTGCTGCTTCATGGCACCGGAGGCAATGCCCACTCGCTGCTGAACCCGCTCTTTTCCGATGTACTTTTTGCGCCCGGCGGTCTGCTCGACATTACGAAATACTTCCTCATCCTGCCCGACGACATTGGTCACGGAGAAAGCTCCAAGCCCTCCGACGGCCTGCACATGAAGTTCCCCGCTTACGATTACGACGACATGGTGCGCGGCCAGCGCCTGATGCTCGACCAGATGAAGATCGACCACCTGCGCCTGATTCTCGGCACCTCGATGGGCTGTATGCAGACCTTCGTCTGGGGTGAAACCTATCCCGGCTTTGCCGATGCGCTGGCGCCCTTTGCCTGTTTGCCCGTGCCGCTTGCCGGCCGCAACCGCATGATGCGTTTCATGGCGATTGAAGCCATTAAGAACGATCCCGCATGGATGAACGGCGAGTACGCAAGCGAGCCCAAACAAGGCCTGCACAACGCCAACGAGATGATTTTCATCATGGGCTCCAGCCCGCTGCAGATGCAAAAGCTCGCGCCCACCCGTGAACTCGCCGAAAAATATCTCGACGATCACTTGGCTCTCGCCGACTCCAGGACAGACGCCAACGACCTCGTCTACTACGTCAACGCAAGCCGCAACTACAACCCCAGCCCGCATCTTGAAGGCATCACCGCTCCTGTGTTGTGGATCAACTCTGCCGACGACTTTATCAATCCCCCCGAGCTGGGCATTGCCGAAAAGATGGTCAAGCGCATCCCCAACGCGCGCTTCATTCTTATCCCCATCTCCGACTCGACGCGCGGCCACGGAACCCACACCGTCGCCGCCGTCTGGAAAGACTACCTCGCAGACTTCATGCGCGCCACCGAACCCAAACCATGAACCCGCGTCTCCGCGCGCGCTTCTATACTTGGATTGCAAGGTCTTAAGCGACGAGGTCATTTCAAATTTGAATTATTGGGTGGGGATTCAAGGCCAGTTCTCCCGAGTGCTTGCGTGGTTGATGCGCCGCCTGCCGAACGAGCAGCAGCGGATGCTGGCCTTCACCATCCTGGCCGGAGGATTATGCGGGCTCGCTGCGGTGGCCTTTCATATCAGCGTCTTGCGCCTTGAGGCACTCTGCATCAATCCAGCGACTTCGGCTCCTGGCCATTCCTGGATCTGGTTGACAATCCTCACTCCCGCTGTCGGTGGCCTGGTCGGGGGGCTTGGCCTCTATTTCTGGGTTCCCGCGGCAGCAGGCAGCGGCATTCCCCAGGTAAAGGTGGCCTTCGCCACCCGCTTTGGCGAAATCACCTTCAAGGAAACGGTCGGCAAGTTCGTACTGTGTGTTACCCAGTTGGGTACCGGCGCTTCACTTGGCGTTGAGGGTCCCACCGTTTTTATCTGTTCCGGCGTCAGCAGTTTCTTGGCACGGATGGCGCGGCTCAGCCCCAAGAACTGCCGCCGCATGACCTCGGTAGGCATGGCCGCCGGCATCGCCGCGGCGTTCAACGCGCCCATCGCCGCCGTTACCTTCACCCTCGAAGAACTGATCGGCAGTCTCGATCAGACCATGTTGGCCGGCGTCATCGTCGCAGCGGCGCTGGCTGCAGTCGTCGAGAACAGAGTTCTGGGCAACAATCCCATCTTCCATGTGCCCAAACAATACGAGTTGGCAAATGATTCGTCGCTCGTGTGGTATGCGTTGCTCGGCCTGTTGGCGGCCATCGTCTCGGTTACATTTACTGATTCGCTGCTTTGGCTCCGCGCCTGGTTCAAGCGTCTCAAGTCTGTGCCCCAGTGGGTGCATCCTGCCATCGGCTCAGCAGCCACAGGCGGTTTCGCCGTCGTCGCCATTCTGTTCTTCCATCAGAATGGCATTGCCGGCGATCCCTACAAAACGCTCACGCTGGCCCTTACCGGAGCTCCCACTCTTACCGTCGGCGCCATGGTGGCCTTGTGCCTGCTCAAGCTTGCAGCGACCGTCACGTCCTATTCCAGCGGCGGCGCGGGCGGCATCTTTGCGCCCTCGCTCTACATGGGCGGAATGCTCGGCGGCGCCGTCGGCTACATTGACGTTGCCGTCTTTCACCACCCTGCCGATTCCATTGGAGCCTTTGCCGTGGTCGGCATGGGCGCGGTCTTTGCCGGTGTCGTCCGTGCGCCCATGACGTCCATCCTCATCATCTTCGAGATGACGGGCGGCTACGGCCTGATACTGCCCTTGATGATCGCCAACATGAGCGCCTTCGCCCTCGCCCGCCACTGGCGTCATACGTCTGTCTACGATGCCCTGCTCGAGCAGGATGGAATCTTTCTCCATCACAAGCCGCGGCCGCCCGAGCTAAATCCCCGTCAGCCTCCGGACGGGTTGCCCATCGACGCAAGCGTGTGAATACTCAGGCGTGATAAGAGAATCCACAGATCGAACCAGCAAGAAATCCAGCCTAATAGCGCTTTTTTCCGCCCGGCTTGCCCTTGAAGCCCCCGCCCTTCGGGCCAGATTTTGAGAAGCCTACCGGCCGCGGCCTGGAGCTTCCGCCAGCTTTGGACTTCGAAAATCCGCCTGTCCGAGGCTTGGACGCCCCGCCCGGCTTGATGGGCTTGCTCGATGGCCGTGCGCCACCCGCTCGCGGTTTGCCGCTGCTGGTGGTAAAGGGCCGCGCCATCCCGCCCTCGCCGCGTGGCAAGCTAGGCCTGCTTCGTCTCTCCGTCCCCCCGCGATCAGGACCGCTTGGACGCACCGATTCCCCTCGATCGAAACGCTTCGTCTCAAAGCGAGGTTTCTCGAATCGCGGCTTCGTCGGGCCCGGCCTCTCGAAACCTGCCCCTTCGGTCCGAGGCCTCCCAAGTCGACGCGTTTCAAATCCTGCCCCGCCGGCTCCAGGCCTGTCAAAACTCGGCTTACCCGTGCGCGGACGTTCAAAGCTCGGCCTGCCTGCGCCCGACCGCACCGGCGGCTTACTGAAAGTTTTCGGCGCGCGTGCTTCGGAGCGATCCGGCTCGATCGGGTCAATCCGCAGTTGCCCCGGCTTGAAGGGCACAAAGTCATCCGCAGGAACGGGCGTCTCACGGCGTGGCGCTGCTGGCCGTTTGAACGGCGGTCGATCCTCGCCGCCCGGCCTCTTCCATGCTGGCTTGTTGAAGGCCGGCTTGCCGAACGATGGCTTCCCGGAACCCGGCTTGCCTGCGAACGGCCTTCCCGCCGGCCTGCTGCCAAAGTCACGCCCTGCTGCTGGCCCAGCCGGAGGTCTTGGTCCGAAGGTGCGGCCCGCCGCTGGCCTGTCTCCAAAAGGCTTGCCCGCAGGCGGTCGACGCTCTTCTGTCGCGCCGGGGCTGAACCGTGCCCCTGGCCGTTGGGCGCGGTCGTCTTTCTTCCACGCGGGCCTTGCCGCGCCTGACCCGGTACCGCCAAACCTCTTCGCGCCAAACTTGCCGCGGTCGCCCCCGGCGCGGCCATCCGCGGGCTGGAAGCGCTCCCCTGTCCCACGTGCTGGCCGGTCTTTGCCAAACGTCGACCTGGGCCTGAATTCGCCCGAACGCTCCGTGCCTGCGCGGCGAACCTCAAATTGCTCAGGCTCGGCCGGCTCTCTCGCTTCGAGCGGTTTCGCGGGTTCAAACGGTCCGCGGGCCGGGAACGGCTTGCCCGGATTCAAACGGCTTGCCTTGGGCTTCACGGTCGGCAACTGCGCGTCCGCCAGGTTGCGCCGGCGCACATCCTTGGCCTTGGGCGTCTTCAGCTTGCCTTCAGCAGCCAGTCGTAACGCAGCCAGCTCTTCCGCCTCCAGTTCGCGCATGTTGCCAGGCTCTTGGTCCAGGACCAGCGGCCCGTAGCCCACCCGGCGAATCTTCTCCACAAAATGCCCAACCGCCACAAACATCTTGCGCAGTTCGCGGTTCCGGCCCTCAATCAGCACCACTTCGTACCAGGGATTGTCGCCCTGCCGAACCTGGCGAATCCGTGCCGGCGAGGTCCGCACCATCGGCGTGCCCGGCTTGCCGCGCTCAATCGAAACCCCCGCCCGCAGCAGCTCCAACTCCCCTTCCGTCGGCTGGCCGGCCACCTTCACCAGGTAGACCTTCTCCACGCCCGATCCCGCCTTGGTCAGCTTGTTAGCCAGGTCGCCGTCGTTGGTCACCAGCAGCAGCCCCTCGCTCATATAGTCCAGCCGGCCCACCGGGTAAAGCCGTTCGCGCATCTTGTCAAAGAACTGCATCACCGTCGGCCGGCCCTCAGGATCCTTCACCGTCGTCACAAAGCCCTTCGGCTTGTTCAGAACAAAATAGCGCAGCCGCTCGGCGCCGTGCAGCAGCTTGCCGTCCACGCGGATGTGGTCGCGGTTGGCGTCAGCCTTGGTCCCCAGCGCCGTCACAACCGTGCCGTTCACAGCCACGCGCCCCTGCTCAATCATCTCTTCGGCTTTGCGGCGGCTCGCCACCCCAGCCTGCGACAAAATCTTCTGCAGCCGCTCCAGCTTCGCAGCGGGCCGCGGCTTGGCCACAAATTCGTCTTCGCCGTCTTCCTCGCCTGAGTCCTCTGCGGAGTCAGGCTCGTCTGCCGCGCTTTCCTCCGCCGCAACTTCAGCCGGAGCCTCATCCGCAAGCGAGCTTCGCGCCTCGCCGTCACTCGCATCGCCAATCGGGTCAATAACCGGTTCAGTCAACGGATCAACGACAGGCGCAGCCGTTTCGGCCGCCGCCGCGATCTCAGGAATCTCGGCCTTAGCCGCGACCTTTTTTGCTTTCGTGGTTGGTTTCTTCGTGGTTGTCTTCTTTGTCGCCTGAGCTTTCGCCTCGCCTTTTTTGGCGGATTTCGTGGCTTTTTTCGTCGCCATGGGGAATGCCTCTGTTTCTGCCTACTCTGTGGGAGGAGGCGCAGCAGGCGCGGCCTCAAGGGTGATTGCTTCTTCGTCAGGGATTTCGGCCAACTCTGCGGCCTGTGCCGCGTCCTCTTCCAGCCGTCGATCTTCGTTTACATCAGGCGAAGCCTCAACCTGTCCAGCCAGCTCGGGTTCATCCAGTTCCATCGCCGCCATCTTCTCGAACTCTTCCATCGACGGCAATTCGGTCACGTCCTTCAGCCCGAAGCGGAGCAGGAATTCCTTCGTCGTCTTGTAGAGAATGGGCCGCCCAATCACCGGCTTCCGCCCCGCGGTCGCAATCAGCTTGCGCGCCAGCAGTGACCCAAAAACGCCCGAGGAATCCACGCCGCGAATCTCATTCACTTCAGGCGCAGTCACGGGCTGCTTGTACGCCACCACAGCCAAAGTCTCCAGCGCCGGCAGCGAGAGCTTCAGCGCCGGCTTCAGAGCCTTCACAAACGCGCGCACCGCGTCGTGGCATTCCGGCTTGGTCGCCATGCGGTAGCCGCCGGCAATCTCGCGAATCTCCACGCCGCGATCGTCAGACGCATACTCGTCAATCAACTCGTCGAGCAGTTGCCGCAGAATGCCCCGCACCTCGCGGTCGCGCTGCCGTGCTTCCCGCTTCAGGGCAGCTTCGTCGGTCCGCTCAGTCTCAGCTTCGGCGTCCAGAACCGTCTCGGCGCTCTCATCCGCCTCCTGGTCCAGGATGGAATCCTCGCCCTCGGCAACCGCGGAAGCAGCCTCTTCAGCCGCTCCTTCGGGTCCGGCTTCCCAAACGGCCTCCGCGGCAGATTCTTCAGGCGCCTCTTGCGCCGGCGCTTCGGGCGATCGAAGCTCCCCGGCTGCGGCGTCTCCGGCCAGCAGGTGGTCAAATTCCGTGTTTTCAGCGGACGCGGGTTCCTGGGCTGCGGCAGCCAACGCTGCGGCAGCCTCCTGCTCCGCCTTCCACTCCAGTGCATCGGCAGTGAAAAGCAGCGCAAGTTGGGCCAGCGTGACCGGCTCTTCGGCGGCGTAAATTACGGCTTCCAGCTTTGCTTTAAGGCTCATTCGACAAGAGGTACCTCAAGTATGGTACCGGAACTTGAGCCCCCCTGCGCGCATGGGCGCCTCCCTGCCTGTTGAAGACAAGGAAAAAGGCGTCCAGCAACCGCCGGACGCCCTCCAAAAGCTCTCAAAAAGCAGCCTAGTGAGTCACTTGCCGAAAAGCCCAGAAAAGCGTCCCCGAGAGGAAAGCCGCCGCCGGCAGCGTAAAGACCCAGGCCGCCGCAATATTGCGAAGGGTCGCCACCTGCAAACCGCTCCGGTTCGCCGCCATGGTCCCCGCCACGCCCGAACTCAAAACGTGCGTTGTACTTACCGGCAGCCCAAAGTTGTCCGCTGCCATAATGGTTCCCATAGCCACCAGCTCCGCGCAGGCGCCCTGGGCGTACGTCAGGTGTTCCTTGCCGATCTTCTCGCCCACCGTCACCACAATCCGCTTCCAGCCCACCATGGTGCCCATGCCCAGCGCCAGAGCCACGGCAACCTTCACCCATCCGGGAATGAACTTGGTGGCCTTGTCCACCTTGCCCCTGTAATTCGTCAGTACGGCGTTCTCCTCGGCCGTGAATGCCGGGTTCTTCGCCTTCTGCATCAACCGGATCGCGTCGCTCGCCACGTACATGTCGTTGCGGACGTTGCTCTGATCCTGCGAGGGAACCGACTTGAACTCCTTGTAGAGAGCTACTTCATGTCCCAGGTCTTCTACCAGTTCGCGGAGCGCCAGCATCGTGTCCGGTTGCAATTCCTTGGTGCGAATGTAGTCCGTCACCTCGGTGCGTGCATCCGCTCCCAGCACGCCGTTCTTGTCCACATGGCCGTCCAGAATGTGGCTGGCCTGGTCCGAGGCCGCAACAAACGCAGCAACATCTTTCGTCGAGACCGCATGGTTCAGCGCGTAGGCTGTCGGAACCGTTCCGATCAGAATAAGCATGATCAGCCCCATGCCCTTTTGTCCGTCGTTCGACCCATGCGAGAAGCTCACGCCGGAGCAGGTCAGGATCAGCAGCGCGCGAATCGGCCACGGTGGAGGCGTGTTGTCTTTCGGTGCCTCGTAGAGTGCCGGATACTTGATGAACCACTTTGAAAGCAGAAACAACAGTCCGGCTGCGGTGAATCCGACGATCGGCGAAATGAGCAGCACCTTGAAGACCTTGGTGGCCTGTTCCCAATCTACCCCCGAGGTGCCGGTGTGCGCGTTCATCAACTGGTTCGCCACGCCCACGCCAATAATCGATCCCACCATGGTGTGCGAGCTCGAGGCCGGCAGGCCAAACCACCACGTGCTCAGATTCCAGATGATGGCCGCAATCAGTAGCGCAAACACCATCGCGAAGCCGGCGCCCGAACTCACCTGAAGAATCAGCTCGACCGGAAGCAGCGTAATCACGCTGAAGGCCACCGCGCCGCTCGAGACCAGAACGCCGGCCAGGTTGCATAACCCCGACCACACTACCGCAATGTTCGGATCGAGCGAGTGCGTGTAGATCACCGTGGCCACCGCATTGGCCGTGTCGTGGAATCCATTCACGAACTCGAACCCAAGCGCGATCAAAAGCGCCACGCCCAAAAGAGCAAAAGGCCAGTAGCTGGTCACGCTGATGGTGTTCAGGTCCTGGGAGATGTGGAAGCCTATGTACCCAAGACCGCCCAGCAGCGATATCAGCACAACGGCGCCGCTGATCCACGCGTGCGATTTCTTCATCTTGCGGTCAAGAAGCGAATTACCGGCGGGAAGTGTGCCGGCTACGGTTGCCAGATCAGCCATCGGGATTCTCCAGGTTCAGGATTGTGCGTTGGTCTGGCAGGTTGGGGAAGCCTCTATCCAGATCCAGCATCAACAAGGGATAGAAGGAACGGATGAATGGAAGATGCAGGTCATGTTAACGGGAGATGAATTGTGAAACGGGGAGACAAACGCGGCGTTTTCCACCGCAAGGTCGAATACGAGAACGCAGGGCTGCGTTACCGCGCCAAATCGAGCAAGCCCGTCAGGCCCCAGCCGGCTGCCCTGCCCACGAAACCGCTTCAAGGTAACACTCGACCAGTTGTTTCGAGTCCAAACCGTACTTCGTCACAATCCGATCGCAGGACTCCCAATCGCCATGTTCATGCGACTCAAGCCATCCCAGCAGTTGGCGTTCGGAATTCGCGGTTCCCGCCAGAGCCTCGCAGATTTGTCCGCGCAGCGGCAGAATCGGCACAATCTCCTCCATCGGAACCCCAAGCATGGCCGGCAACAGGCTCAGCATCCCCAGCAGATACTGCTCATCCGCATCCTGCCCAAACTTGCGCGCAGCCAGCTCGCAAAAACGCGCCCGCACGAGCGACATTTGCAGAATCGTCGAAGGCTGGTCCCCGTTCAGTTCGCTCAGCACCGCCAGAGAGACCACGCGGCGAAACGTCGCCTCTCCCAGCACCGTAATGGCTGTCTCCACAGACCGCACTTCTTTGTAAATCCCGTAGACCGGCGAGTTCACCAGCCGCAGCAGCCGGTACGTGAGTGAAGCATCGCGCCGCACCAGCTCGCTCACCTTCCGGACGTTGATCGGGTCGTGATAAAGCTCCCGCACCATCTCAAAGTGCGATCGCCCGTTCGCCGGCACCTTGCGCTTTTTCAACAGCACCGGATGGCAGAAGTAGTCGCCCTGGAACAAGGTGAAACCCAGCGAACACGCCCTTCGGCGGTCCTCGTACGTCACCACCTTTTGCGCTACCAATGTCACCGGCTTCGCACCGCAGCTATGAAATTGTTGCCTCTCCGCCTCGCGAAGGCGCGCGAACTCCAGGCGCACGTAATCGGCATGCTCGAGCAACGGATGCGGCTTCTCGCGTGCCGAGAAATCATCCAGCGCCAATCGGAATCCACGCGTCTTCAATTCGCGGCAGGCTTGCACAAGCCGCGGCTCCGGCTCAAGGCTCGCGGACACCCCCAGAACCGCCAGCGCCGGCGAAAGAACCAGCACCGAGCTCTCCCTCAGCGCTTCCGCGGTGCACGTAATAAACGCGGGCAGACCGTTGGTCAGCCGTTCAAGCCCGAAAATCACCTCGTTATCCAGCATCGTCTGCATCGCCAGCTCGGCGTCCCGGCGAAGTACCACCTCGGGAGCGTTTCGAAAAAGCAGGTCGTAACCGTGAACCCGCCCCTCCAGATCGAGGATCGGCTGGCGCGCAACATACCGCATGTCGCCGGTGAACTCCGGCGCAATACTTTCAACGTCGCCTGCCAATCCAGCCTGCGCTGCCATCTGATCGCTCTCCCCTCGCGGTCCGGTTCTTGCTGCAGAAAGAAGCCACATCCGCGGCCGAGAACACTTCTCTCCCGAACTCCCCGTACTGCCGGATTCGCCCCGCACTTGTCCCTGCAAAGGAAAAGACCGCTCCCTCCGTTCATCGGCAGGCCGCACGGCGCACTTGAGGCCGTCTCAGGACTTGAAATGTGGAGTTTTTGAAGGGGCGCTCTACGAAAGGCTGCGGAACAGAAAATAAAGCAATCCCGAGAGCAGCGCCGCGGCCGGCAGCGTAAACACCCATCCGGCAGCGATATTGCGCACCGTCGACAAGCGCAGGCCGCTTCCATTGGCCGCCATCGTCCCCGCCACGCCGGAACTGAGAATATGCGTCGTGCTTACCGGCAATCCAAACTGGTCGGCCGCAAAAATGGTCGCCATCGTCACCAGTCCCGCGCTGGCGCCTTGCGCGTACGTCAGGTGCTCCTTGCCGATCTTTTCGCCCACCGTCACCACCACCCGTCGCCATCCAACCATCGTGCCCAGGCCCAGCGCCAGTGCCACAGCCACCTTTACCCAGTCGGGAATGAACTTCGTCGCCTTGTCCAGCTTGCCCTTGTAGTTGCCGAGCGCAGCGGTCTCCTGCGCGGTAAACGCCGGGTTGTGGTTCTTGGCCATCAGGCGAAGCGCCTCGCTGGTCAGGTACATGTCGTTGCGCACATTCGTCTGGTCCTGCGCCGGAACCGACTTGAACTCCTTGTACTGAACTACCTCGCGGTTCACTTCCGTCACCAATTGGCCAACTGCAACCATCGTGCCAGGCTCCATCTGCCTGGTGCGCAGATAGTGCGTGACTTCGGCGCGCGGATCTGCGCTCATCGCTCCCGTCGCGTCCACGTGCCGGTTCAGAATTTGTCCCGCCTGCTCCGAAGCGGCAATAAAGTCCTGGATCTGCGCGGGGCTGACAGCGTGGTTTAGCGCGTAGGCCGTGGGCACCGTGCCGATCAGGATCAGCATGATCAGCCCCATCCCCTTTTGCCCGTCGTTCGATCCGTGAAAAAAACTCACGCCGGTGCACGTGCCGATCATCAGCGCGCGAATGTGCCACGGCGGCGGCTGATTGTCCTTCGGCGCCTCAAAGAGCGCCGGGAACTTGAGCAGCGGCTTCGATATCAGGATCAAAACCCCGGCCAGCGTAAAGCCAAGCAGCGGCGAGATCAGCAACGCCTTCAGGACCGTCACAACCTGCTGCCAGTCCAATCCCGATGAACCGCTGTGAAGAGACAAAACCTGGTTGGCCAGGCCAACGCCGATGATCGAACCCACCATGGTGTGCGAACTCGAAGCCGGCAAACCAAACCACCACGTCCCCAGATTCCACAAGATAGCCGCGATCAGCAGCGCAAAGACCATCGCAAATCCAGCGCCGGAGCTTACCTGAAGAATCAGCTCCACTGGCAGCAGCGTAATCACCGCAAACGCAACCGTGCCCGATGAAAAAAGCACGCCCGCCAGGTTGCACAGACCGGACAACACCACCGCTACGTTCGGCTCCAGCGAGTGCGTGTAGATGACCGTGGCCACAGCGTTGGCCGTGTCATGGAAACCGTTCACAAATTCAAAGCCGAGAGCGATCAGCAGCGCCAGGGCCAGCAGCACGTAAGGCCATGCGCTGGTTATCGTCACGTTGTTCAGATCTCTGGCCACGTGAAACGCGATATAGGCCAAGCCGCCCGTCAACGCCAGCAGAAACGCGATGATTCCCGCCCGGCTCGGCGACTTCTTCATCTTGCGGTCGAGCAGCGATTTGCCCGCCGGCATTACGTCCACAACCGTTGCGAGGTCGGCCATCAGAATTCACCACGGCGGCCAGAAACATTCCAGACGCGCCTGGGCCTCCGAGATTGAAGTTCATCAACGGAAGTGTTTTGCAAATAGAAAGGGGATGGCCTGTTACACGAGTGTGAAGAGTCGGCTACAGCGGTCCCGATTCTGCTCTTTACAGGAACGTAATCGCTGAGCGGCATTTTTCCAAAGAAAATGCCGCCTCGCATGAACTCCAAACGGCAGCACTTGAATCGAGACCGCTCTAAAAAGGCGTCCATAAAACCCCAACAATCGGATCAGATCCCGATTGTTTACCCGGCGATGAGGGAGCCGATGCCGGACTACCTCTGATTCTACACCGGATAGCCGGAATGCCACGAAAATCCCGGGCTACGTGGTGGAAAAGACGGGCAGCTGGGTCAGGGTTAGAAACTGCTTAATCGGCAGACGTATGCTCTGCGAACCACAGAGCCAACTCATCCTCCTTGATTTCTCCAGCCGCCAAACGCAGGAAAGTCAGACAAGCCTCCTCCGGGCTTGCGGTTACCGTAACTCCATTCGATTCAAGGAATACAAAGGAAACCTGCATCGCAGTTCTCTTGTTCCCATCCAGGAACGGATGGTTGCTCGAAATGCCAACCGCATAAGCGGCGGCCAGATCGGCCAAAGTGATCGCTTTCTCGGCATAAGCAAACTGATCCTTCGGGCGGGACAGGGCTGAATCCAGAAGGCCTCGATCGCGCAATCCGGAAATCCCGCCAAAGAGTCCAGCCTGCTGGGCATGAAAGGCCAAGGCCTCGATTTCACGAATCCAGGCCGGCTCTTTCACTTATTCCGCCAGTTGCTTGAATGCATCTCTATAGCGGCGAATTATGTCATCGGCAATCTTCATTTTTGCGCCGAATTCTTCGTCATAGGGGCTTATCTGGAGGTTTCCGCCTAACTCGCTCACATAAACAGGATCGCCCTTCTTCACATTCATCCGGGCCAGAGTCTCCTTGGGCAAGATAATCCCAGAGGAGTTGCCGATCGCCACAATCTTTGTCACCGTGGCCATGGATCGCCTCCTGAATGCCAACATTATATTATAACCCACGTTATAACGTAAAGTCTACTTCCAGTCGTCCCGCGCCCGGTCCAGTCCCTCGTTCATCACGCTTTCAAACCCGACATGCTTCTTGATGAAGATCTCGCTGAACGCCAGATCCTGACGCAGCAGGATGGCTTGCAGCCGCACCAGCTCCAGCAGGGCCAGGAACATGGCAATCAACGCCCGCTCCGACCGCGTATGGCTCAGCAGCCGGTGCAGGGCCACCGGCTTGTCTTCCATCGTCAGCCGCCGAGCCAGAAACTGGATCATCTGCCCCACGGTCACCGAGTCCTCTTCCACGTTGATCACCGGCCGATTCCGCGCGCGCTCTAGAATGTCGCGGAACACCCGCACCAGGTCCACTGTATCGGCGGCAATCTCCGGTTCGGCAGCTTCGTCGTCCTTGAACTCCCGAATCCCGGGATTCGTCCACGACGCCGCTTCCAGCATCTGCTTCTGCTGCAGCATCTGGGCAGCATTCTTGAACCGCTCGTGTTCCAGCAGCCGCTCCACCAATTCCCGCCGTGGATCTTCGGCCGCATCGTCCGGCCCCGAGGGCGCGCGCGGCAGCAGCATCTTGCTCTTGATGTGGATCAGCAGCGACGCGGTATAGATGAACTCGCCCGCCACATCCACATCGGTCGCCTTCAACTGGTTCACATAGGCCAGAAACTGTGCCGTGATCCGCGCAATCGGAATGTCGTAGATATCGATGTCCTGCTTGCGGATCAAGTCCAGCAGCAAGTCCAGCGGCCCATCGTATACCTCGGAAACCACCACCGAAAACGGCGACAAGTCCGCCTCGTTGTCCCGCGTCTCGAGTTTGATAAACGGCTTGTGCGCCGCTGAGGGCGTCGCTTCCGTCTTCGCCCCCGGCTCTTCTTCAGCCGGCACAGCAACTGCTTCGCCAACCGCTTCAGCGTGCGCAGCCTCGATCTCTGTTCCGGGCACAGCCTCGCCAAAGGCAGCAACAACCGGCACAGTCGCAGCTTCGGACTCCACCTCGCCGTCAGGCACGGATTCGCTCGCCACGATCGGCTCGGCCTCCTGCTCCGGAATTGGCTCGCTCATTTCCATCTCTTCGTCGCCCTGATCCTGCTCTTCGTCGCTGCCCTGTTCGTTCCCCGGCCCCGAACCCTCTTCGGCGACCTCTCCCGCTTCCATTGCCGCAACTTCTGGTGCAGCTTCTTCCGGCATAGCCTCGACCACACCCGGAGTCTCTTCCATCCCCTCAACTTCCCGCGCGGCCAGCTCATCGGGCCTCACTTCGGGAGGCTCTTCGTCCACCGGTTCCTTCAATTCTACGGAGGTCACGTCCAACTCCGTAACTGGCTCCTCGACAACTGTGGTTTCCTCAACGCCCGTCAACTCGACTGCGGCTTCCGGCTCCGGCTCCGCTTCCGCTGCACTTACTTCTTCACCAGATTCTGCCGGCTCCTCAACCGGCCTGCCAACCGCCTCTCCGTCAGCAGAAACCTCCACCGGAGGCTCAACGACCGGAGCTTCGTTCTCAACCACAAGATCCTCGGCAGATCCGTCCGCCTCCTCCTGAATCCCAACCGAAGTTGCATCGTCCTCCTCGGCCTCATCCAGCGCGGCGGGCGCTTCGGCGGCAACTGATTCCACTTCAGCTCCTGGCCCCTCTCCCTGCTCTGGCTCAGGCGTCATAGACACGTGAACAGGTTCACCAACGGGCTCAGGCGCAGGAGCCGCTTCGTCCATCCCCGCCTCTGTCTCCGGTCCACTTTCTTCCGCCAGAGCTTCCCCTGTCTCCATCGGCGCGAGCGAAGCTTTTTCCGGCTCCGCCTCTACCAACGCACTTCTTTCCGACCCGCCCACCGGCTCAAGCTCAACCGCAGCTTCTTCAGGCGCAGCAAGAGTCACTTCTTCTCTCACGTCCGCAGCAACGGCATTCACTTCAGGGGAAACTTCGCTCAACTCTGCAACTTCTACCCGATCCGCTTCTTGTCCGCCAACACCCTCCGCATCCTCCGCGGCCTTCGCTTCTTGCGCCCGCGCAAAAAGCCCAAACCCCGACCGAATTCCGCCCAATGCGAAGCTCAAAGCCCTGCGCCACCACGGGACATTCTTTTCTTCCATCTCATTTCCCCTGGCGGCTACAGCGGTTTCGATTCTGCTCTTCACAGAAACGCCAAGTGGCATCTCGTTCAACAAAACGCCATCTCGCCCAGTCTTCAATTCGCAATTGTCGAATCGAAACCGCTCTCAAGCCACGTTTATTGTTCTGCTCCGTTCCACATCGGCAACTTCATCGCAGAACGCACTTCAACCATGGTCTGCTCGGCGCGTGCACTGGCCCGGCGCGAACCATCCTTCAATATCTCTTCCACCTGCGCCTCGCTGTAGCGCGCCCGCCGCTCCTGCATCGGCTGCAGAATCTGCACCAGCGCATCCGCCGCCCAGCCCTTGCACTCAATGCAGCCAATTCCCGCCGAGCGGCAACCCTCATACACCTTGGCAAGCGTCTCCGGCGTCGAAAAAACCTTGTGCAGATCGCCCACCGGGCACTTGTCCGGATCGCCCTTGTCCGTGCGCCGCACTCGCGCCGGGTCCGTTACCATCGTCTTCAGCTTCTGCCGCACCACTGGCTCCGGATCGCTCAACTGGATCGTGTTCCCGTAGCTCTTTGACATCTTCCGCCCATCGGTGCCCGGCAGCTTCGGGGAAGGCGTCAGCAGCACCTTCGGCTCGGGAAGGACGTAAAGAACTTCCTCGTATCTTGTCGTGCGCAACACTTCCCCGATCTTCTTGATCGCTGGTTTCGGATAGAAGTTGTTGAACCGCCGCGCAATCTCCCGCGTTATTTCCACGTGCGCCTGCTGGTCCTGACCCACGGGAACAAACTCCGGCTGATAGAGCAAAATGTCCGCGGCCATCAGCACCGGATACCCGAGGAACCCAAACATGGTCAGGTCCTTGCTGGTCAGGTTCTCCTGCATCTCCTTGTAACTGGGCACGCGCTCCAGCCATCCGAGCGGCGTAATCATCCCCAGCAGCAGTGGCAGTTCGAAGTGCTGCTTCACTTGGCCCTGCACAAAAATCGTCGACCGCTCCGGATCGAGTCCCGCGGCAAGAAAGTCCAGCGCCACTTCAAGCGTATTGGGCGCGATGCCCGAGGTGTCCGCGTAGTCGGTGGTCAGCGCGTGCAGGTCAGCGATAAAAAAATAGCACTCGTACGCGTCCTGCAGCTTCACCCAGTTGGCCAGCGCGCCCATGTAGTTGCCCAGATGGAGCTTGCCGGT
>Ga0181535_10004222_pt1 | contig 16152 bp, 19 predicted proteins | sample PEATcosm2014_Bin_44_FD_119774 | JGI IMG/M metagenome (GOLD analysis project Ga0181535, IMG submission 119774) | Peatland microbial communities from MTU Mesocosm Facility, Houghton, MI, USA - PEATcosm2014_Bin17_30_metaG | ecosystem: Environmental > Terrestrial > Soil > Wetlands > Peat | place... | reverse complement strand
TAGAAGATGGGAAGATACTATTGGGGCGATATTGAGGGCAAGTTCTGCTTTGCCGTTCAGCCCACCTCAGACTTGTTGGAATTCGGACATGACCTGGACGATACCAGTTTGAATGCCGTCGTGTATTTCGATGACTTACAGGACATTGAGGACAAGCTGAGGGAACTGAAGAAGGCTTTTCGGAAGCACGGGATGACTTTCAAGGCATTCATGACACGGTGGGATAAGGACGGCTTCACAAAGAAAGAAGCGCATACGGTCAAATGGCAAAAGATGCGCAGGGAGGCAAGTCTGATATCTCTCGGAGAAAAGATATTCAAAGCGCTCAAGGACAAGCAGGACGACTTGTACATATCCGGAGACTACTGAACTTCATTTTTTAATCCGTTTTTATTTGTTTCAAGGCAAAGAAGGAGAACACACGAACAACACAACATGGAACAACGAACCGAAGAGAAATTGAACCTGACGAGAGAAGAAGAGGATTTCCTCATTGAGGCAGAGAAAGAGGAGCAGAAGAAGCCATGCTTTGACGCACGAGCACTGAGACAGATAGGACTCGCTGAAACCGAAATCAATTTGCTCCAGTTGTTTTTCATGAAAGCGCGCGGCGCGAGTTTCAACGTGCGCAAGTTCACAGAGTCAGAATGTTTGACAAGGCTTGTTTCCGCCCTGAAATATCTGCCGAAAACAGATGCGACAGGCAGAATCACACTGGAAAGCTACCAGGCGAGCGACAACATTCACAACTGCGAGGAAAACACCCAGAAATGGCATGAAGGTTTCAGACATGACTTTAGCAATGCTCAAATATCCAGCCACAAGGAGAGGCGCGAACCCGTGCTGCTCGATGTCTTACGAAAGGTGTTTCAGTGGATAGAGAAGTTTCAGAAGGCGCACGGGCTTTTTGTCGAGTTACCGCAATGGTTGCGCGATGGAATGCAGGGCGACTTTAAAAGCGATAGCTGGATTGGCAGTGATTTGTACGAAGGCGACAAAACGCCGCCGGTGAACGCGGCCAAGAATGCGCGAGAAGCGTCAAGAGAAAGACAGCCAGCGGCGCCAGCCATATCACTACCGCAGCGGCAATCCTCCGGCCAGGCACCCCTGTTTTCCGGCCATGCAGGGCCATCACACCAATCCTCGCCGAAAGCGCAGACGCAGCTGGCAACCGAAAAACAAAAAAGACTTCTGAAAAAGCTCATGACAGAAAGGTGTATGCCGGCCACTTCGCTCGATATTGACAAACTCACAAGGAAAGAAGCCAGCAGACGCATTGATGAATTATTCCAAGAGAGCGCCGGACATCGCCAGGAGGCAGCAGCATGAACTGGTATGTTTTGGAGTGGAATGGCTTGGATAACGGCATTGACCTCTATGAGTTTGAAAGCGCCAAAGAGGATGTCGCCGAGGTGTGGGACGAAGTCACAGAAGGCCTGCACCAGTACTCCTCTATCCTTGTGATGGACAGGAGCCGACTTGAGAACCTTTTTGCCGCAGTTGACTCGATGAAGCAGGTTATGAAGACCAAGCACCAAAAGCGCCGGCAAAGCCGCGGGAGGAGAATATGACAACCTGTCCGGAATGCGGGAGTGAAATCACTGAACTCGCATGGGAGTCAACGACTCATCCAACAGGAACGCTCAAGCTTGATAAGAAGGGCAACGAGCGTTGGTTCCAGGATGACTTGGATTTCTTTGCGGAGCCGGACTATGTGTTTTGGTGCCAGAACTGCAATTCAGAGCTCTTTAGAGATACTGACGACGCAATTTCCTTCCTGAAGCAAGGCATTGTTATTACCAACATCCCGGACCAGGTTCAGGCTGTCTCTGATTTTCAGAAGGAACACAAAGGAGGGAAGCAGAAACATGGATGAAGTTTACATGCTTGTCAGCGATGGCATTGTGCTGAGCGAGTTCCAAACCGCCAGTGACGCACAGGAGTTCCGCCAGTTTTTGAGCCAGCGGCATCCGGACAAGAGCTACTGCATCATCGAGGATGACTGACGCCAAAAAAGGCGAGTACATTGTCTTTGAAAACTGGGTGGAGCTTCGCAGGTTCACTACGCCAGAAGGCGCTCTGTTCTTCCAGAAGTTCATCAAGGATTTTCATCCCAACATCACAGTCCGAGTGTTCCACGAGACCGGCGGCTGGTTTCTCCTCATTAGCGATAGTGATTATCCGGACCAAGGCATGCTCACACAATTGAAAGGAGGCAAGACAAAAATGATGAACGGAAAAGAAAACAAGCCTGTGAAGAAATTCCAGGCCGGCGGCATCTGCGCCGCCTTGTGGCAAAACAAGATGACTCTGAAGGACGGCCGCCACATAGAGACGCTTTCTGTCTCGCTGGACAGAAGATACAAAGACAGTGACGGTGAATGGAAGAGTTCAAGTTCGTTAAAAGAGAACGATATTCCCAAGGCGATGCTTGTGCTGGCGAAAGCCTACGAGTTCATGACAGCAGGCGACCCAAATCAGGCTGACGATGCAGCCGATTGAGTTTGAGTGTTTTGAAGATTCACAGCCAGCCCTGCGCAATCAGGGCTGGTTTCGTGTTCTTGATGACAAATGGACATAAACACGAACAATGAGGCAGCCAAGCGGCAGGCATCTGAAAGGAATGGCACAGGGCAGTCATGCGCCTTATGCAGCGAACTGCCCGGCAGCGTGCGAGTCGCAGACGCCGAGGGAAAGCAACTGCGGATATGTCTGCGATGCGATAGGCTGATTCAGTGGCAGTGAAGACCAGAGATTGAATGACGCGAGCCGGAGGCCGGCGCGTGGATTGTCCCTGACACCAACAGACAGCGAGGGCTGACAGCGGGGGCTTACGCAGGCCTGGTTTCTTGCCCTTCGGCGCGTCTTGCAGACAGCAGTAACACTCGCCTGCTCCCGCAATCGTTCGGGGTATTTAGACTTTCGGACTGCGTCCAACCCGTCTGCGAGGGGCGCCGCTTGGCCGCTCTGCCCGCTCCAGCCGGGGAAAGCGTAAATACCCGCTCACTCTGAAGCGCCCCGCAGGCTCGATTAGCCATGAATTTCAAATCTTGCAATTAAATTCATGGAGACAAAACAACATGATGCAAATAGGAAAAGCGAATGGACGAGGCAAATGCAATAAATGCCGCCGCGCGCTCACGAAAGGCGAGCCGGTTGCGATTATACGGAATTGCTGGGGCTCTGAAAGGTTTTGCCGGGAGTGCATAGCTCAGGCTCATATAGATATGACAGCCAAGGCTTGCGACTAGAGATTTCTTTTTTTTGCGGCGCGTGGACGCTGGACAATGGCGGCGGGCTCATGCGAACCGGCAGGCATTAGGTGAGCCGAAAGAGTAGCGAAGGAAGGATTTCGCTAATAGCGGAAGCTCCATTTTTTATGCCATTCCGCCAAACCACCCTCTATATGTGTCCGGGCTACCGGCGAGGCAGAGGGACAGCCCATCTCCATCCCAGCCATGTGAAATAGCTGTCGAATGCCTCGCCGATTGCGCCGTTCCTTGTGATTAATCCTGAATCTTGTGTGTTTAGGTTGCATCAAGCTTACGAGCCTGGAGGGCTATCGCGCTTGTCTGTCTGCGCCGGATTATTACCAGTGCCGCTTGCGCGGGGCGAGTATGCCGGCGCATTCAGTCTGCGCGCGCGGTTGCACCGGGGCGGGTTCACTGAAAAATGTAAAAAGATTGCGCTCCATAGGTGCTCACGTATTTTAGATTTTTCGCCTTCTCGTATTCTTGTGTTCGGAAGGCCGCTCACACACCGCAGGCTTCGTCCGCTCACTTTGGTTCGCTTGCACTACGCCATTGCTCGACCTTGCAGGTCTGCGCATATTGAAATCTTCATGGGGACATTGAAAGGAGGTTTTCAAGAAACATGGAGAATTTAGAAAAGCTATTGCAGTCACAGGAATTCAGGCAGGCACAAAGTCAGACGTGTCTATGGTGGTTTGACGAAGTGTCTTCCACTAACGAAAGCGAAGACGAGGTTCGCAGCCACATGATTGACGACCAATATATTGAAGGTCTTGAGTGGGGCATTGTCAGACGTTCAGACAATAGTGAAAGGGGGTTCAAGTGAATTACACATGGGAACAGACGTATATCTGGAGTGGACAGGGAAGACAGAAGAAGAAAGCACAGAGCAGCGCAATGGCTGCATGACGATAAACGCCGGGTATGTTGGATACTTGCGGGCGAGTATCGGCATGGCGAACGAGAACGGCTTTTTGCGGATGCTTTTCCCAGCGAAGTATTGGCAAAACAGAAGCAGTGACGAATACGATTTCAAAGCCAATTATGAAATGTTGAACAGCATGGGTTTGAAGTATCTGGTTTGCGCAGCGTCAGGCAAGCAGTTTGAAACCGCAGAAGCTCAGGACAAGGAATTGAAGAAACAGGAGCAGGCAGCTTTAGCGATACACGGCGCTATTACGCAACTTGCCGACAGGTTTGGCGCGTCAGAGAAGTTTAAGCTGTATATTGGCGCTGTGCGGGATTTCCGCTGTGCTGTAGAATGGCTGAATTCAGTTTTCGGTTTCTTTGAGCTTGGCATGGAGAAACAGGAAAAAGGATTGAAGCCCTATCCGCACATAAGCTGGTAGGATTGCTTTGCGAGATAGGAAACGATGTTTTTGTTTATTGCCGGGGGAAACGACCCCCGGCGTTTTGTTTTGTTGCGTGACAGAGGCACGAGTGAGGCAAGCGATAGAAAGAAGTGACGATAGATAGCTCGCCCACACAAAAACCAAGAGGCGGCTTTCGCGGTCGCTCAACCGCAACTCAATGGTTTTCGGTGGGCTTCGGGTGCGCTGCCGCTCTGTTTCGGCTCTTGTGGGTTGCCTCAAGAGCCTTCACGAGGTTGCGCTTATGTGATTGCGACACGGAATGCGATCGCCTACCGGCGATACCGTGTCACAGAAAGAATGCCGGCCTGCAGTTCCTGCAAGCCGGGAATGTATATGGCGGCCCTGCGGGTCCGCTTGCTGGCGTGCCGAGGGCACGCATGATGATGACGATGGGGCTCCGCCCCAAAGATTTGAAGAGAGCCGACGTCTTTCGTGGATGCGTGATCGTCGGTATGAGTGTGTTGAATTCGCGCGTGTTCGGAAGTTCGCGCGCATTGACGTTGTTTGCGTTCGCGGTGAACGTGAGCGGCGTGTTGACGACGTTGAAGAGTGATTCTGAGGTCTCAGGATATGAACGACGTGGATTGCCGCGCTGAGGCGTGTGAAGACAGTGGTCCAAGGTGTCGAAGGACAGACTGGACTGCTGGCGCAGGTGATTGGCTCTGCAGAGATGCAAGAGTATGAGAATATCAAGACGATGGTCTTTGAGATTGAGATGCGTGTTGAGGCACGCTGTATTGTTTGCGCTGTGGCGAAATGGAGATATTCGGCGAGCCGAAGGAGTTGTGAATGCGACAGGAGCGCTGATGAGGCTGATAAGTTTTGCGAGCGAATGTACGATTGTGCCGGAGGTACTACCGTTATGTGTGCTGTAATAAGCAGCAGGATAGCATGAGCAGATGCCGGTTGATTGAAACGGCTGAGATACATGGCTGATGGCTGTAGTGGTATTGACGCAGCGATAAAGGGCTGGCAGATGATTGAGAGCCGAAGGCTGGCGAGTGTGTGCGATTGTGCCGCTGGCAAGCGAATGAGTATTCGGGTTGTTGACCGGTACGATTGATTGTGAATTGCTGGAAGCCGAAGAGATTGAGCCGGAGGCTGGAGATTGCCGTAGGCTTGTTAGATTGTATTGGCTGAAGGCAGGCTGGAATCCGTGTGTGGCGTGAGATTGCGCTGGAGAGATGATTGTTGTGCCAGAGGCACGGACTGTTGTTGATATTGGTGTAATAGAGTTGGCATGTAGCGTTGTAGAAAGACAGATGCGTGTGCATGTAGAGTTGAGATATTCGGTGAACCGAAAGAGTATTGAAGGAGGGCAGGAAAGCCGATGATTGCGAGAAGTGTTGAGAGCCGGAAAGTCGGCAGGAGTTGATGACGAGGTGTCGTGATGATGTTTTGCGAGCTGTGGCTGAGAGTCGGACCAGAGCCGAGGTATAGAGACAGAAGATTCTGGAGTGTTGAAGTGTCAGGAGAAGTTTTGAGAGCCGGAGGCTGGCAGATATGTGCTGATAGCGTAAGATTGTGCCTGAGGCACTGGCTTGATGAGTTTTGCGCCAGAGGTGCTGGACAGCGAGAGACGCTGGATAATAGAAAGGTCAAGGACAGAGAGTTTTGTGAGCTGTAGATGCGTTGTAATGCGTGTACGAGTGTCGTAGTGAAGGCGTATAGAGTATTCGTTGAGACAGGGAGCCGAAGGCTTGCGTGTGGAAGGCGTGAAGATTGTTGCGCTGGAATAAGGAAAGCCGAAGGCTTGCAAAGTTTGTGATTTTGGAGGAATAGAGGCGTGCAGGGCACGTTTTAGTGTTGAAGTTGAGATATTCGGTGAACCGAAGGATACCGGCCTACGGGCCGGGGATGATATGCGCGTCTTCGACGCGTATATGGCGGCCTGCGGGGCCGCATATTGGCGCCCGGCGGGGCGCACGATAATGGAGTTCGCGCGTGTTCGAGAGTTCGCGCGTTGACGACGGACGTTCGAGTTTTGGGACCGTCGTGAATGACAAATAGTTTGTCGATTGGTTATGCCGATGGCATGTAAAGTGAATGACTTTAGGGATAGAGAATGTGAGCAAAGTTGACACAGTTTGTTGTGGTCAGATTGGAGTATGCGTTCGCGCGTGTTTTGGAGTTCGCGCGCATGGACGTTGTTGTTTTGCTGGTCGCGGATCGCGTTGCGGTCGCGTGTTGACGATGTCATAGGCTAGTTTTTTTGATTAGGTTTGTTTTAAGGATATTTTAGGTTTGTTTCTTAGGAAATAGGTTTGTTTTTGTTAGTTTAGAGTAGGAGTGGGGGGGAATGAAAAACAATCCTCAACATTTGCTTCATAACCTATTGATGTGCCGTCGATTAAGGTTTGTTTCAAAAGCAAAACAAACCTCGAAACTAACCTCCCTGTCCGCCCACAGGAAAATGCGGGAACCGAAACCTATTTATACCCTTGTTGCCACTCAAAAGTAACGAAACATGATGAACGAATACACCTTCACGACTGAGACAGGATGGCACGTCCATGAACTACGGCCGTTTAGCATCAGCTATGCTGTAATGCAAACACCCGGCCTCTCCCGATACACCCATGAGTCGTACCGTCAGGAACAAACGGACAACACCCCAAAAAAAGCTCTTTATGCCTGCCGCCCCTATGACCGGACAACTGAGGTAACCTCAATCGCCATGGAACAGCCTGCCCCTGCCCTGCTCGCTCCGCCAGAACAAGGAAAGCCGGAGGATCTTCTCGCCACCCTCAATCGTGACAAACTCAAGTTCGATTCCCTTTCCTGGGAGATCATCCGGCAGATGGTCGAAGAGCGGGTCCAGCTCCGTGACAAACACAGGAAGGACATCATGGGCCGGATCACCGATGTCTCCGGCGACATGTCCTGCTGCGATACCCTAAGAACGCCCGACACCCTCAAGCGAAAGGGCACACTGGAAAAAACACAACTCGATCTGGAAAGGCAGGCGAGAGAAGAAGACATTTCTCTCTGGAAGGATCTTACCGATTTGAGAAAGGAGCTTTTGATCAATCAGCGGCAATACCGATCAACGAGAATGCGACAGGATCTTGTGAACGGCATTTCGTCTTACGATGGAGATAAAGAAGAAACCCACCCAATGGGCACAGGATACATGCCTGGCGCTTAGGCCGGTAGTCGGTCCGGAAAAGGCTTCGGCGCTCTGGCAGATGTATCTTTTTTCTGATGAGAACGGCCGTGAAGAACTGGAAGAGGAGCTTCAACTTCTGGCCAACTCCCTGCTTCATAGAGACGTTCAAAACAAGACGCCCATCTTTCATCCGCCATCAGCACAATCCGCGCAGGGCGAAATCCCGCTGGGGTGGATCCACTACAACGGCAAGGATACCTGTCCCTTTGGTCTGCGGTTCATGGAACTCGCACAGCACACTTGTCTTGTGGGAAGAACAGGGTCAGGAAAGAGTAATACCGGTTACCTGCTCGCGCTGAATCTGGCGAAGAATGACATGCCCTGGCTCTGTCTGGATTGGAAACAGTCATGGCGAAGACTCCGGAACCTTCCTGAACTGCGCGATCTCCGTGTCTACACCATCGGTCGAGATGTCGCCCCTCTGCAAATCAATCCCCTCATACCGCCGAGCGGCATGGACCCTAAAAATTGGATCAAAGCGGTCATCGAATGTATTATGAAGGCGTATTTTTGTGGAGACGGCGTCGGATTTCTGCTGACAACGACCCTTGACGAACTCTATCATACTCATGGCGTCTACGATGGCACGGTGAAGACCTATCCCACATTAAAGGATGTTCTCGCGAAACTGAAGACTATACCGGCCGCCGGCAGAGTCAGTCTCTGGCTTGCTTCAGCAATCCGAGCGGTGCATGCCATGTGTTTCGGCGCAATGGACAGTATCCTCAACTCCGGCAACAGCGTCACAATGGACGAGCTTTTGTCACAGCCGACGGTTTTGGAACTGGAAAGCCTGACCCATGCCGACAAGCTCTTCTTTTCGGAACTCCTGCTGCTGGAAATCTATTCACATCGCCTTCAGAAGAACGAAAGAAACCAGCTGCGTCACGTAACCATCATTGAAGAAGCCCATCACCTGCTTTCCCACTTATCCCAGCGGGCAGGCATGCCTGCCTCTATTGTGGAGGTTATCTTCAGGGAGATCAGGGAATTCTCCGAGGGAATCGTATTCCTCGATCAGATGCCATCGGAAATCAGCAGGACCGCGCTGGCAAACACGTACACAACCATAGCCCTCAATCTCAAGGGCAAGCAGGACGTTGCCACAATGAGCGCCGCCATGCTCCTGCAGGATGACCAGCCGCTGGCACTCGGCTCCATGGAAATCGGAAAGGCTATTGTGAAGTTGCAAGGCAGAATCAAAGAGCCTTTTATGATCCGTGTGCCGGAAATGAAGATTCCACCAGCGCCCGTGGACGACGAAACTCTTCGTCTGGCCATGCGGCCACTTATTCGGCTGAACGAGAATGTCCATGAGGAAGAACCGCCTGTCCTGTTGACCGGGGCTGAACTGGAACTCCTGAAGGACATTGCAGTAGCCCCGAAATCAGGGATTGTCGCCAGGTACACCCGACTCCACTTGAGCGGAAGGCAGGGCGACAAAGTCAAACGCTCGCTCATGGATCTCGGCTATATTGAGGAAACCGGCAGCCTGATTCCAGGAACAAGAAGAAAAGGTCTCCGGTTGACCGAGAAAGGCATGAAGGCGCTTTCGGAGTGAGAGCCGGGCTTTTTGACCCGTAAACTCCAGGGTGCCATCACACTCTTTCAACGCATAAATATTCCAAAACGTAAACCTCACTGGACTTGTAAAATGAACTTCTCATTCGCCGCACTGATACTTTCGGCGCGACTGGCCAGATTAGAGAGACCTCGGCGTTTGAATGGGCCGGTGTCGCGCATCATGATCGTCTCTTCCCGTCGTTGCGACTGAAAAGTAATACCGAAACATTCTTAAATAGAATGAATGAATAGATATAGATATATGAACAAAGAAAGAGAAGAAGAGAGGTTCAAGAAGCAGTCGTTTTCTTTCCCAGCGGCCGGTCGCCACACACCATGTGATATGTTTCAAGCATTCCATTCATACGGCGCACACTCTCTCTACTCCCGCAAGAACCGGACTCATTCGCCGCACTGCACTCATACCGCATTTCGGCGCATACGCTCTTTCAGTCCTTAGAACTCATCAATTGAATCTGCCCGACAACACGCTATCAAGGTCTTCCTGCGTGATTAACGGCTCGATTCTATACGTAATGCCCCGGCTTAATCGCGCAGAGGCCAGCATAATCAGGCCCAGCGATATCAGGTGTCCAATGCTCGAATAGAATTGCGTGTACCGGTACGGATCCTCATTGCAATGCCTGCTCAATTCCACGTAACGCTGATACACCGGCTTCACCAGTTTGTCCTGATCTTCAATCACCGCTTTCAGAATAAGCAACGCTTTGTCATTCAGATTACAGATAACCTCTCTCACTACATCCTCCCTGGCCTTGTTGAAACACTCTGCCACGGTCTTGCGCTCGCTTGTCGCACAGTAAAGCAGTGTCTTTATGGCTACTCTTACATCCCCGTTCGTGTTCTTGGCTGTCATCGCCGCAACTTCCTCAAGAAGACCCGGCTCGCATGAATGCAGGCCTGTTGCCGCCCTGTCCTTCAGGATTTCAAGGATCTCCTGCGCGGAATAATTCCGGAAGAACACCAGCTCCGCCTGCAACGAGGAACGGATGCTTTCGTCCACCGAACGCAAATACCGGGGATTATTCGTCAGCAACACCACCGAGTACCGTTTCGGACTTCTGCTCAGGAAATACAGCACATCGCTTCGCCCGTTCTTGTCGGCCAGCATTTCTGCTTCATCCAGCACAATGACTGCCGGCGATGGAATCTCTTTTTCAAACTGGTTGCACAGCTCTGAGTACGCATAGCCTCTTGGCCTCACCTTGAGTATCTCCGCCAGCACCTTGAAACTCGTATTGTGAACCCGGCAGTTGACAACGTGGAAAGGAAGAACAACGCCTCTTTCCCCAAAATACTTGCCCAGGTGCCTGAGCGTTACTGTCTTGCCGCACCCGCGCGGCCCGATGACAACAAGGTTCCTCGCAATCGTAGTTTGATGGTAACGCAAAAGGCTTTCCGCAATCTTCTCGGTTTCCGGCCTGATAAGCGGCGACTGCGGCACGTAAGAAAAATCGAAAACATTGAAATCTTTTATGTTCGGCGACTTGGACAAATCGCCTGATTCAAATCTATCAAACACCTCTCCGAGACCAGCCATGCTTCTTTGATTCATTCACCTCACTGATACTTACGCCCCACCCCTTTTTATATCCTTCGGTTCGCTCACATTCACCGCACCGATATTTTCGGCAGCCGCATAAGTTCGGCAATCTCACGCGTAAAGACCGCCAGACCCGCGGCGCAGTGTTTCTCTGAGAAGTTTTCTGCTGTTCGCGTCGAGCGTAATTTTCTTCCTTGTAACCATTTCCTGAATCATCCACGCACGACCGGACAACAGAGAGCGCTCCAGATTCAGTTGTTCCTGTGCTTCCATCGTACCGCACAGAGAAGGATAGTTGCCGGGCCGGAGTTCCGATTTTTTAAGCGCAAGAAAAGCTGCGTCGGCTTTGACCTTCTCGAATTGAGATCGAAGCGCCGCAATCAGCTCATGAATCTCTGTCGGCGCAACCGATATAAGCGGATAGGGTCTCACACTATTCCTGCGAGCGTTTTCACGATGCAGGCGGCTAAAGATCATATTACCGGAACCAGATATCGCTTCCCGCACGCTTTGCATTGCATGTCTTTGGATTTTCTACCGTTCGCGTAGTACTTGTACCCGCGCGATCGGCTGCCGGCCTTGCTATCTCCGCACTTTTGACATTTCCTTGGTCTTCCCCGTCCCATTGGCGTCACCTCGGCATAGTGGAGCAACGTACCTTCTTAAATGTTTCTATTCTGAGATGCGCCAGCGTAACATTTAAGAACGGTGCATTCGTTCATCCACCCATGATATGCAACCATGACGCAGCAAACAGCATGCGAATCGCCAAATACGCGGGGAAGAAATTGCTTTCCGTGTTTGTGATTGTGGCGATTGGTGTCTCCCTGATCTATTTTAGCCGCAATGCTGCAACGGCAATCTGCGTCGGCATTAGCTACTTGATCACGATCGCAGCAATAATTGTTGTCATGATTGCCGATGATTACGAGCGAAGACTCAAACTGCGCTTCAAGGCAGCGAGGTCATGAATATATGATTCTTCTGTGCTTCTATTCCTCATCGAGAAAATCCCAATCATCGTCGGAGAGCTTTGCCTCAGGATGGTAGCTGACTGTCCTGTAGACCGCGTCGGCTGTGTCTGCAACCTCGACGATTCTATCGTAGATGCCGCCTACCATTCCCTTGATCTCTCTGACATCAGTTTGCAACGCTTTCACTTTTTCTTCAAGAGGGCATGTGTGCCCCGGTGTGTATTTGTCTGGTGTCATTGCAAAAGGACAACGCGGGATGAGTATAAAAAGCTTACGGCATGAAAGTTTCACGATTTAGGAGCAGCAATATTACCTGTATGTTTGTAAAACCATGACAGGTGTGTTAACAGGATGGACGAAGCGCGCACGAGCAGGCACACGGAGTCAGATAATTATGAATGAGACACCGCAAATACCGCAGGGACTGGACCGAAGAGATGTCAGGACCTTTGGGGAGATGGCGAATCTTGTCACAAGATTCGAACAATTGTTGGCACGACACTCCATCGTGATTGAACGCGGATCAGACTTGGAAAGTGTTTGCCTAAACATTCAGGATCTGGAGTCACGAAGGCGCAAGGAAAGCGCTATCAGTCCGATGGAGGACATTCGTCCAATGTGGCGGCAATCAGCGGGACTGATTGAGATTCTGCGCATGTTGATTGCTGCCGATGCGCATAACAGGATTCAGCCTTTCATTCCGCATCTGCGTCTGATGAACCATTCTCCAGGTGCGCAGAACGTTAAGTCCGTCGTGTTCGATGAGGACAGCAATAAACTATTTGAAATGCTTGTTGGATTGTCGTGTGTTCAATTCAGTGATGATGTCGTTCTCGACGATCCAGAATTGGCGCAAGGAGACAACCCAGACGTGCTCTTCAGCTCAGAAGGGATAAAGTGGGGTATCGCATGCAAAGTGGTCAATGGTCAGTCTCCATTAACTATGTTTGAGAGAATTGATGATGGAGTGCGACAGATCGAGGCATCCGCTGCAAGCAAGGGTTTTGTGTTACTGTGCCTGAAGAACATCATTGATCACGAGTTCGCATGGCCTCTGCTTAATACAGAGAAATGGCAGAAAGGGGAAGAGGAGCCTATCTTCGGTGCGTTTCGGGATCAAGAGGCATCGCGGGTACGTGAATACTTGTTGGAGTTGGCAGCGACCAAGACGCAGGATCTGTTGACGGCAAATGGTTTGGTTGCTGTCTCCGGCCTGTTTGAAGGCACAAGAGTTCTTCCAGGTATCGGCTTCTTTCTTCAAACGACTGCCTCCGTGAGCCTGCCAGATGGACGTCCGATGGTTACTACTGTAGGCGTGTTGCATTGGACTACATTCGGCGTGCTGGCAGCGCATGATCGTTCGCTGCTGAATACCATAAGTGAGTCCCTGCATCACAGGGTTTGGACTGATGACACTGGGCAATAGCAAGGACTGTCGCGTCCTGACATAATCCACGCCTGACGATTGTGGTAACCCTCTCTTTTCCTGTGCTAACCGGCAGATATAAAAAGGCCCCCGATTTCACATCTGGAAAGGAATGTGAAGCAAATGGCCGAAAACGACACGATTCAAAGGGGAGAAGATTCAGCAAATATTCAAAATTCCGCAAATGTGAATTCTTTGCCCGAAACGCCTCTTTCAGCGCCGCTTGCCGTGACCGGAACTTCGGAACAAGTGGCAACATCTCTCACTGCTACGCCAGTCAACTCACTACCACCAACACCTCCACCGGGCCAAAGCCGAAAGAAGCCCACGCGCCACTATGAGCAATTCGGCGAGGTCATTCGCTACCTGACTCTCGATGAATGGCAGCAGCTTCTCGATGCGATTGATAATTACAGGCACAAGCTGATGCTGCGATTGATCTATCATCTTGGCTGCCGGGTTGGCGAGTTTGTCAGGATTCAACTGAAACACTTGGACTTCGGCAGAAGCAGCGTTTTCATTCCCGCAGAGAACACGAAGACCGGCTTTCGCCGGACAAGCCATGTCCCGGTCGGACTGATGAATGAGATAAAGAGCATGCTGAAACGCGAAGACAGGATGCTGAAACGCACCGATGCGATGAGAAATCCAGACGAGTACCTGTTTCGCCACGGCACAAGGTTAGGCCGCCGATATAGCGAAAACCGCGTCAGGCAAGTCTTTCAGAAATACGTCCGCAAAGCTGGACTGGACAGGGAGTATGGCGTTGATTCACAGGGCAGGAAACTCCATGAGTTCACAGTGCATTCGCTGAGGCACTCGCACATAACTCATGCCATCCAAGACTACAAGCTGCCCCTGCCGATTGTGCAGAAGCAGGTTGGTCATAGGACGCTCAAGGCGACGAGCGTCTATCTGAACCCGAGCGATGAGGCTGTGGGTGAGGCGTATGAAGGCATTGAACACAGGTAAAGGGCGCACCTCTGGCAGCTATGAGACGACCGACTTCCAAACACTGGGATTATGAATGCACTTTCCGCTTCATCGGCATTGAATATTCCAATTCTTCTACCTGTTCCCAATCAGAACCGCCATTGCCAGAAAGAAGAAGCCGAGAAGAATCTTGCTGATGACCACGTTCTTTTTGCTCCATTCCAGCAGCGTTTGCGTCTTCATGCCGAAATAGGTCAGGGCGAGGATTGCGACCAGCGGGATGTCCGAGACGAGGTTGTACACCAGAAGATATGACACCGCCCTACCTTGCTCCTGTCCAGATTTGGCGAGCATGACCAGTGTCGGCACGTATACCTGTCCCGTGCATACGCCTTCCAACGCCGTTACCAGTGTCCCTGTGATCAAGCCTCCCGTAATTAGCGTCCGTCCGGCAATACCAGCCCGCATTATCCCATGAATCTTCGTTGTTATCGTGCCGGGAAGCTTTACGGCCACATCGTGTGAATCGCCTGTGCGCCAGTACCGGAAACCGTCGCGGAACGACAAGATCGCCAGAACGACAAGGACGCAGATAATCGTCATGTTCAGGCCGGAGCGGATGTATGTGAACCCTGAGAGCGAATGGAACACCCTGAGAAGCCCCAGCCCGATCAGGAAGTACGTCAGGAATGAGGCAATGCAGAACGGGATACCCATCAGCAGGAACGCTTTGCCGTGGAGCTTGGACACAGTCAGCAGGCTCATGAAGAACACGATGGTCGAAATGGCGCAATGATTGATGCCGTCGAGGAAGCCGGCAATAATGACAGCGGATAGCGTGAAACGTTGCATTCGCTCATCAGCAATTTTGAGACTATCGCCAGAGGAAACTGTGATGTGATTCGGCAGTGTCCAGTTGCCAGCAAGTCGTCGTGAAACTCCCTTGTCTATGCAGTTGAAGAGCCCCTTCTTGATCGCGTCGAACCCGTTGAAGACGTACTGATAATCCACGACCATGCAGACCGATTCGTTTGATGTTATCCCTAGTTTATGCTGGTAGGCCACAAGCATGATGACATTAGATTTCTCGCCGACATCGCGGTTGTTCAAAACATAGAAGCCTTCATACCGCTCCTTGAGTTCAGGCAGAACCTGTTCCTTAACACGAGTGCAGGCTGGGCAACCGGCCTCGTAGAAGTAGTCTATGGTGACGGGCGGCAAACCAGTATCGCCAGCCAGCGATGCATAACAGCCAACCGCCAGAAAAGCGCACACAATGGCTTTCGCTCTCGTTTTCATAGTCTTTCGGCGCTGAAACATTCAGCAGTCAATGGAGATACTGGGTCAACACGATGAAGATCATTTCCCGCTCTCCAGTCGCTTGATGACGTGAACGGGAATCGCTATTTCGCGTCCGTCGTCGTGATCTGTCTTCACGACGAACATCTTCCCGTCAAGTTCAGAAAACGGCAGGATGTTCTTGAATTCGCAGCGATAACCGTTCTGCGAAAGCTCGGATACTTGACTTTGTATGTCTGGATCTGGAGACTCAACACTCAGAATCCGGAACGATTTACCTGTCCTCGACCTTATAGCCAGATATCGTGTGACAGGCGTTACGTCTCCCTCTGATTCAACCAAGAGTATTTCGCGGGGGACCACAACAATATCGCTTGACACTGTGGCCATCACATGTATGTCGAACTCCTTATGCTTGGGATTGTCCGTAAATATTTGCATGTTCACCTGTGTCACGCCCGGTTTAAGCGGAGGCATTGTGCGAATCTTCACTACTATGCCTTTACCTGCCTTTTCGCACTTGGCGGCGAACGCACCACTCTGCAGGACAACATTTGTCACAGACATAACCAGCGAAGTGGAACATGTGATCCTGACTTC
>Ga0181535_10004221_pt1 | contig 16163 bp, 10 predicted proteins | sample PEATcosm2014_Bin_44_FD_119774 | JGI IMG/M metagenome (GOLD analysis project Ga0181535, IMG submission 119774) | Peatland microbial communities from MTU Mesocosm Facility, Houghton, MI, USA - PEATcosm2014_Bin17_30_metaG | ecosystem: Environmental > Terrestrial > Soil > Wetlands > Peat | place... | reverse complement strand
CGCACCGGAACGGGAAGGACTCGGGCAGGTGAAGCACCAGGCGACGCACCGAGGCAACGACGCGAACGCCGAGTTTCAGCAGGCGTTCGCGCAGCGTCCACACCTGAGCGCGCGCCATGGTGGTCAGCCCGGCGGCCAGGCGGATTTCCCGCATCAGCACATAGGCCGCTGCCGTCATCAGCACGCGCAGTTGATTGGCCCAGAAGTTCGTGCAACTGGTGCGGTCCACGTCGAGCGCCTTCAACTCTTTGATGCGATTCTCGATTTCTCCGCGCGGGCAGTAGACCTGCTCGTAAATCCACTGCGGGCTCTGCTTCATGTTGGTGACCACGAAGCGGGGATTCTCTTTGGGCGCCTTGTCGCCTTGCTGTACCACCTCGGCCTTGAGAATCACGCGCCGCTCCCCGACATTTAATGGACTCTGGAGGAGATGGTGGCTGAGGGCGACAAGGTGGCCGCAAGGTTCACAATGCGGGGCACTCATCGGGGTATATTTTTCGGCGTCCCTCCGACGGAGAGAATAATCGCGGCGCAGGCCATGAATATCTACCGTCTGTCAGGCGGCCAATTCGTAGAAGAACATGGCCAGCCGGATATGCTTGGGCTGTTGCAGCAAATCGGCGCGGTGCCCGCGTAGGTAGCGGGCTCACCATGCAGTGCGGAAAAATTGCACTGGCGGCTAACGCTGCCAGTGAACGATCTGAAGCTGGTCGATTGCAGCGGGGCCATGGCTCCGTAGGTCGGGGGCGGGACCGAAGGACCTTTCGCCGATCGGCGACTGGAGCCGAAAGTCGCTTGACCTTATGGAGGGTCGAACATCGAGGACAGATAGGTCCTCGAGTCGCCATGGCGACTGCGTTCTCTCGCACGCCTCGCAGTTGAGGACTCCAGTCGCAAACGGCGTTTTCGGGGAGTAATCCAGTCTGTTGGATGGAGAGTGAGCAATTCTGCGGCGTCGGGCTGATGATTGGGCCAATGCTGGGGTTGGTTCTCCTGATTCCCGGCAGATATCAGCTTCGAGGTAACCGCCAAAGCGACAGATCCAGCTGCAATTCGAAGAACGATCTGGGCCGAGCGAAAGGATCATTGTTTCGGGTTGTGGGCCTTCGCTCCAACCGACGGTCATTTCAGATTCGACTTTTGGGCCCCGGAGCACGGGGAAATCCAAGTCGCCGTTCTTGCGGGCAGGACAACCCCTTCCTGCCCGCAAACGGGTTATGTCAGAAAGTCAGAGTGAACTTGGCCGTCAGCGCCCGCGGAGTGACATAGTGGGTGCCGCTGAAAGTCGACAGGAAATTGTAGAGTGCGTACTTGTTGGTGATGTTGATGGCTGTGAAGTCGAGGTTTACCTTGTAGTGATCTGCGTGAAAGATGTTGTCCTTGCCAAGCGATGCGTCGAAGAGATCGCGCGGGGCAATGCGCTGCGGATTCTTGTCGTTGTCTCCCGTATTTGGCGCAGGGACGCTGATCAGATTCGAGGAGAACTGAGAGGCTGGGCAGATGCTCGGCAGCGGACTTGTGGGGGTGGCCGCGATGCTGTTGCAAGTAAAGCCAGCCTGAAACTCCTCGTCGGCAGTCAGCGGTATGCCGACTGCGTTCACCATCATGATCGCCGGCTGTCCATTGAGCGTAGTAGAGGTGGCAAGGCAAGGACTATTTGGGTTAGTAGTGCCGTAACAGGGTGCGTTGCCCGCCACTAAGCCCGAGTCGTAGCGCCAATTGAATCCACTCCACAAGCCGCTAAAGATGCTGGCGTGGGCCAATGTGTATTGAAGATGCGTGGTCTGGTTGAACTTCTCGTCGTGATCGATGCGGAACGGCAGGCCCGTCTGGCCCACGGTGGCGCCCGCTCCGGCAACCTGCGGCGGAAAGAAGCGGGCAGCTACGGAAGAGGTTACAAAGTACGCGCTGAAACCGCGAACGACGGGAAGCTCCGCCCGGAGGGCATATCCTGGAATCTTGGAGTTATGCCAGTCGATGGGGAAGGTGATGGGCGTATTGCCCAGGATACTGAAGTCAAAGGCGTTGTGGGTGTATTTCCAGATATACTCGCCGCTGACTACGGCATGCTTTCCGAAACCCTGTTGCAGGCTGGCGTGGAACTCGTTGCGGAATCCGGGTTGAAGCGTTCCTTGGCCTCCCTGGCACACCAGGAGCGGCGCCAACACCGAGTTGGAGCATCCCTGACTCGACAGAACCAGGTTCTCATTGAACGGCGTCTCCAGGGTGCGCGCGTAGGAGAGGCTCAACACCGTGCTGGAGGGCTTGATGTGGTATCCAACGCCTAAGCGAGGCTCTGCCTGTTTTGTCGTCGCAAGCCCGTTGTAAACGTCCCCGCGAATGCCCAGATTGAAGAGCCAGTTGCCGGCCTTGATCTGATCCTGGGCGTACAGCGCCAGTTCCTTCACGTCGGTGTGGCCGAAGAAGGCATACTCGCTGCCGCCGCGCGTCAAGTCATACGGCCCCAGAACCGTGAGGTAATTGGAGTTTGGAAATGAGATAACGCCATCGCAAGCGGATTGATTGGCGTATCCCGGCAGTGGGATGCCGTTGACATCGACACACGGAGAATTATAGGTGGGGTTCACCACGCCCAGGCTGTCGTTCTCGCGCAGGAAGGTCTGCCCGTAGACCACCCCGGCCTTGATTGTGTGGATTCCCTTGGAATAGTCGAAGTCAGAGTGAACCGCGGCGTTGGTGAGCGTGCGGTCTTGCGAGATGGACGAGGTTTGCAGGTTGGCCGGCCCCTGATCGGCGAGGGGGTTGCCGCTGGGGTAGTAGTAGTAGAGGTCCTTGCGGACGTAGGCGCCTAGATTGAGGACTGCGTTGGTGTTCAGCACACGCGTGTAAGTGGGCGAGATATTGAAGGTGTCGATCTTGGATCGCTGATCGGCGTTGCCGACATTGCCGAAGACAGGGCTGGCACTTGAACCGCCGCTGAGGACATTCTGGACATTGAGGTTGTCAAAAGCGTTTGGTGTCTGAAACCACGACCGGCTGTAGTTCAAGTCGATGTGAACGGAATCAGTTTGGGTCAATGCGTAATCGACACGATCGAAAAAGTTTTCCTCGTTGCCCTTATCATGAAAAACCGCGAACTCGGGCGGATCGAGAAACCGTCCGGAATTGAGACCGTCGACTTCGGCAAAACTTCCCCAGTTCTTGTGGCCATATGCCAGGTCGAAGCCAGCCGTGGCCGAGCCAAATGCGCCGTAGGAACTGCTGAAGCTGCCGGTCGGCTTGGTGACGCCTTGGCCGGAGCGCGTAGTGGCCACGATCACCAGGCTGGTTTTGCCGCCAAACTCTGCCGGCGGCGCGCCGCTGATGACCTCCAAGGACTGAACTGCATTCGAGGGTAGCTGATTGGAGAAGACCTTGCTCTGTTGATCGGTGATGGATTGTCCGTCGATCGAGAACGAGTTGGACGCGTGATCGCCAAGTCCGTGGAATAAACCGTTGGAGTCGGCCGCCACGCCGGGAGTTGAGAGCGTGACCAGGGAACTCAGCGTTGAGGACTGGCTCTCCAGTGGCACCTTGATAAACAAGTCGCGATCTACATCGGTGTGGAAGGTCGGATCGTCTTCCACCAGGTCCCCTGCCGCTTCCACGGTAACGGTCGCGCTACCTCCTGCCACTTGCAAGGTGAGCTTTAGGTTGGTACCCACCGCCGAACGAATCTCGACGTTCTGATTCAACGGAGCGAAGCCTCTGGCGGAGGCACTGATGCGGTACGGGTTGAAAGGGACGTTCGAAAACACGAAATGACCGGCGCCATCGGTCGTTACCGTCTGACCGAACCCGCTTACATCGTTAACTAGATGGATAACCACATTGGGAACGACGGCGCCCGAGGGATCGGTGAGCGTGCCGCGCACCGTGCCGGCGTTACCGCTCTGGCCATATGCGCCGAGCGCCGCTAGAAACAGTGCAATGATCGGGAGAACACGAAAGATCGAGTCGCGATTGAACGACATAATAAGCCTCCGAATGATGGCTGAAGAGTGCAAAGAACCGGCCGCGGGCAGAATTGCCGCGGCATCCTCTACCTGTCGATACATCATTCCGGTTCAGAATCTGCCCTCGAGAATACAAAGGGGCCTTGCCCGTCAAAGCGTTCAACGGTCAGGCGAAATCAGACTGGAAATGAGATCGGAATGATGGCTTAGCAGCCAACTGGAGGTGGGCGCGTAAATAGGGTCGGATGCCAATATCGGGTGATCGCGCGAACTTCAAGAATCGCCGCCGCCGGAGATCCGATCCTAACGAGGAAGACCGTAACCAGCATGATCACGATGGGCACGACGGAGTGCATCACGGCACATAGCGTGCAGTGGTCTGCGTCGCAATCGGACGCATGGACGTGCGCCACCTGGATCACGGCCAGAAGAACCAACAGAAACAGGCACACCACGGTCGCCACTCTCAAAGCACTTCGCTTTGAATGGGAACCTGTGTGTAAACCTGCCTGAATTCTTCTCAATGGAGCATCCTCAGGAAAACAGTACACGGGATTGCGGCGTGCCGGAAGTCTCGAAATGTCATGCTCATAACAGTCCCTTTGCTAAGAAGGGAGTCCAGCGGATGTCATTTAGACGCGAGCCTCGCGCGTTGGGTTGACCGGTCCTGCAACTTTTCGTACCAGCAGGGAGTCCAAGGCAATTTCAGAGCTTGGCGGCTGACAACTCTTCCCTTGCAGCTTTGAGAGAAATGCCTCTCCTCCTTGGTGAGTCCGAGCGAGCCCGGCATTTGGCCTGAGTTCGGAACTGGTGCGGCCACCCTGCCAAGGAACGCGATCGCCATTTGCCACTCGAAGGACAAGCCCGTCAAATTCTCAACTACCGCTGTTGCTGGAAGCATCTCGTAAAATGTCAGCTCGCTAAGAGCACCCTTGGCGCTGACCTCGATTGGCTAGAGACTGTTCAGACATGCGATTCGTGCGTTAGTGCCTTGCCGTCACCTGGGGAGTCCTCAACGCCTCAGAATAGCGAGGCATCTCCAAGAGTGCGGCCCAGGCACAAAGGCCCAAGACGATGAGCGAAAGGAAGACGGCACTGATGACTTCGCGGAGCTTCCACCGGATTTGTTTCATCTGTCGCTTGCTCCCTTTGTCGAGAGTGATGACTCGCGACATAATGGCCTCCATAACACGGCTGAAGGATGCGGAGCCGGGCAGTGGGGGAAGTGCTATGGCATCCTCTGCGCGTTGGTAGGATCGTTCCGTTTCGGTGCCAGCCTGTGGAGATACGCCTCTGCCTCGTCGTCTGAAGGCGACGACGGACGGACAAAATCAGACTGAAAACGGGAATCGAAAAATGCGCTAGCGTCCAGGGGGCGGAGGGCGCGTGAAATGGGTGGGATGCCAGTATCGAATGATCGACCGAGTCTCGCACACCACAGGCGCTGCAGTTCCAATCCTGACCAGGGAAACCCCAGCTACCATGAGCACGAATGGCGCTAACGAGTGCATCACGATGCAGAGCGTGCAATGATCGGCGTCACTGCTGGACGCATGCACATGCGTTACTTGGACTAGAGCCAACAGAACCAGTAAAGCGAGGCACACAACGGTTGCCGCCCCCAAAACTCTTGGCTTTGAGCGGCGCTCACCCCGTAAATGCGCCCGAATTGGGGTCAATGCAAAATCCTCAACAAGATGGTACACGGACTTGAGCCGTACTGGAAGATCCAATTTTTACCGGTTTCCATGCCAGACGAGAACCCAGCCTTCCTCACCCGGCCATTGTCCATCACACCCCGGCAGCAGCCCTGGCACGCCACCACCTTGCGAATGATCCAGTGTTCCCGGTCATGAGTGGCAAATTACGGCCAATCAAGTGAATCAAGCAGCAGGTCAGATCAGAATTCGATTCTTCCCTGGAAAGCAATCATACGCGGGGAGCTGTCTCCACCGAGTCCTACACCGAGCAAGCCTGTGGGCGGCGAGATGGTGCTGGTCAGCGCGCCAAAACCGGTCTGGGTTTCTGGGTTGCCGGGCGTGCCCGCCTGATTACTCGGCAGTGCGAAGTTGGGATGGTTGAAGACATTGAATATCTGCGTGTCCAGGCGAAAGTTCACATGCTCGGTTATGGGAATCTTCTTCGTCAGATACATCTCGGAGTATGTGAAATGAGGACCGCGAACATTATTGCGGCCGGAGTTCCCGAATTGACAATTTGTTGGCGAATCACCACCGGCACAGGCGCCCGTGCTGGGATCGACAACAGAAGCAAACGCATCGGGGTTGAGCCACTGGCGACTGCCGGTCTGGGTTACGCCAGAGATGGCCGTCTTGCGGTACAGCGCTACGCCGGGAACGCGGTTCGCATACTGCGGGCCGCTGCCTTGGAAGATCCCGTTGTTGTTGGCGGTGTAGGGCGCGCTGAGTACGCTGAACGGCAACCCGCTGTGCAGAAAAGCCGTTTCCGAAATCTGCCAGTCGCCCAGCACCTGCCTTAGTAGTCGGTGGCTGGAGTGGAAGGGCAATTCATATATCCCAAAGGCCGACAGATTGTGACGCACGTCGTAATCGCAGTTTCCATATTCCTTGCGCAGGCTACCGGGCAATGGGGAGAGAATGCCGAGGCTGGAGAATGGCAGCAAGCCGCCATTCGAAACTTCATCAAGGCAATGACTGTATGTGTAGTTGGCACGCACCGTCAGCCCGCCTATTTGCTTGCCTGCGCTGGTTTGCAGTCCGCTGTAATGGCTGCCCGCGCCGGTGCGGAATTCATTGACGCTGGCAAATCGCTGGTCGAGCGGCCGGTTGTAAGCGAAGGGCGCAAAGCAGCCATCGCAGACCGTCTGATAGCCGTTCAATTGCACTTGATAAGGCTCCTGCACAGCGCGGGTGCCGACATAATCCACGCGCAGCGACCCGCGAACGCCCAACTCGTGCTCGACTCCCAGGCTCCATTGCAGGAAGGAGGGAGTCTTCAGCTTGCCGCTGGGAAAGGTGTTCATGTTCACGGCAAGAGGACAGATCGGCGCGCCCGCCAGCAATCCCGCGCACGGCGAGCCTCCGGATTGAAAGATGCCCTGAAAGGACCGGTTGGCAGCCGCGGTTGCATCCACTGCGCTGTTTGTCACTCCGGGAGCAATGCCGACGCCGCCCACCTGCCCATTGATGCCGCCGACGAAGACCGGCGCATACGGAGCGTTGGTCGCGGCAAGATCGGCAATCTGCGCGGGGATAATGTCGTTGAAGACACCGCCACCGGCGTGCAGTGCCACTTTCTCAGAGAGCTTGTACGCCGCCGAAGCGCGCGGTTGCCAACTGAAGAGCGGAGTGCCGGGAAACAAGCTTCGCACGTTCGTTTCAATCGCCTGGTTCAGCGGCTGATCGATGGAGTGCGCCATATCGAGGAACGAACCCGAGGGCCGGGCAAAGAGGCCATGCTGATTCACTGGGTTGGTGTTCCAGGTCGCGCGCAATCCCGCCATTAGGGTCCATCTCTGGCCAACCTTGACGGTATCCATCGCGTAAAGGTCGAGGTTGCCGAGAGCGATGCGCTCTTTTCGCGTAATCGGAAAGCCCGCCGTGGATGTGGATGCGGCGCCAAAAGTGAACTGCGCGAGATCGTTATAGACCACGGTAGGTACAACACCTTCACCCAGATCGTAGTCGCTCACGTCCAGCCTGCGGGAGTTCTCGCCGAACTTGAAGCTATGCTTTCCATTCGTCCAGATGAGATTGTCGTTGATCTGCCACTGGGTCACTTTGCGGCCCTGCGTATAGGTTTGGTCGTTGCCGCCAACCGTTGTGAAGGGCGCGTTGGAACTGCCGCCGGCCAACACGATGGGAAAAGTGTCGAGCGTTTGGGCGTAGTTGTTGGGCAGAAAAAGGCTCGAATACCAGCTCGCGCCGGGATTGAATTGATTAATCAGATTCGGCGTGAATACGCGTGTGTAGCCGAGCACCAAGGTGCGCTGCGGCTGTGGAGAATACGAGTTGAAGATGGTGTTGATCGGATCGGTGTAGGCAGCCTGCAAGCCCGTGTCCTGTTGAAAGCGGTACCAGACGCTGTTGTTCGCATCGATCGTGTGGTCGATTTTGACCACGATCAGGTTTTCGCTGTCGCTGTTGTTCATCGACTGGGTGCGGATGTTAGCGCAGCCCGTGCCGTTGAAGAGGTTACTTGTAGTTTGCGTGCCAGGCAGCAGCGCGCCGCTTGCGTCCAGCGGGCAGGTCAGAACAGGGGTCGGCGTGCCTGCCGTATTGCTGAAGAGTGCGAACATCTTCTTGTAGAACGCGACTTCCTGAGGCTGCGCGGAGAGCGCGGTTCCGTTGATCGGATCAGCGCCGCCCTGAGGCAATTGCTGCAACACGTATTGCTGATAAGCAGGCGATGGCACTGTCGTGCGGGCGACCAGCGGCAGGGCAATGCGGATGCCCTCAAAGTGAGCAAAGAAGAAGAGATGATCCTTCAGAATCGGCCCGCCCACACTGACTCCAAATTCGTTCACCGTGGAGCGCGGCTTTCTGGCGATGTTGCCGGGCGTGTCGTTGGCATGAAGAAAGTAGTCCGTCCCGTTCAGCAGCGATCCGTTCCAAACCTCGTATAAATCTCCGTGAAACCGATTCGACCCGGACTTGGTAAAGTAATTCACCTGCGATGCCCCGTAGCGTCCCTGGTCGACGGCATAGGAGTTGGTGTTTACGGTCGCTTCCTGTAGAGCGTCCAGACCGATGACAAGGTTCGTGGAGAGCCCGATATTCAGCCCGAGAAAGGGGTCATTTGCGTCGAAGCCGTCGAGGATATAGCCGTTGGATGTCGCAGGAAGGCCGTTGAACTCAACATTTCCGTAACCGCCTGCAGCCTTGGCGTCGTTTGACGAACCAGCCGTATTCATCAACGCTCCAGGCGCAAACTGAGCGACATAGGTCAGGTCCTGGCCAGGGTTAGGCAGGTTCTTGATGGTCTCGGCTTCAAGCGTCGTAGAGGTGTTCGGATTCTCCAGGCTCATCAACCCAACTTGCCCTTCAACCTCCACGGTTTGTTCGGCTGCCGCCGGGGAAAGCGAAAAATTTACTGAAGCCGTCTGGCCAACCGAGACAATCGTGGGTTCAGACTGGGCAGGGCCAAAACCTTGTGCATGAACCTCTATCCGGTAGGTTCCTGGGTTCACCTGGCTGAAGAGGAAACGCCCGTCGGGATTGCTCTGAACGGAGCGCACCGCACCTGTATTCAAATCGATTGCCTTGATTTGGGCGTTGGCCACCACCGCCCCGCTCTTGTCTGCCACCGTCCCCCCCAAAGCACAACTGGTGCCGCTTTGCGCCAACAAATGAGAATAGTTAACCATAGTTAACACCGAGGCCAGGACGATAAACATTGCATTTCGGTTGCGTGTCATGCGGACCTCCGGTTTTCAGCTTGGAGTTTCCCGACGGGCCATGCCTGCTGTGGCGGGAAAATGGGGAACAATCGCGGGCAACAGCCAATTTTAGGCTTGCCTAATTTTTAGATTCACCTAAAATCGAGAAGGTGTCAAGTCTTTTTAGATCGAAGGCCCGGTCATGGCAGCACGCCACCAACCCAATCCTCTCTCCGAGTCTGTAGACGACTATTTGAAGGCCATTCTTGCCTTGGGGGGACCTGAGGAAAAACGCGCGACCAGCACGGCGCTCGCTGGCCGGCTTGGGGTGGCTCCGGCATCTGTAACCAACATGCTGCAAAAGCTCTCGAGCTTACCCACGCCACTGGTCGAGTATCAGCGCCATCACGGCGTGCTGCTTTCACCGGCGGGAAAGCGGCGCGCGCTGGAAATCCTGCGGCATCACCGGCTGATCGAGACGTTTCTGTTTAAGGTGCTGGATTACCCGCTGGAAGAAGTCCATGAAGAGGCGGAGCGGCTGGAGCATTTCATCTCCGAACAGTTCGAGCAGCGCATCGCCGCTAAGCTCGGGAATCCGGCCATCGATCCGCATGGACATGACATTCCGGCGATGAACGGGAAGATGCCCGCGCAGACCTCAAGACCTTTGGCGGAGATGCGGGAATTGGGTGAGTTCATTGTGGCGAGCATCTCCGATAGGGATGCCAAACGGCTCAAGTTGCTCACAAGATACGGGATTGGCCCCGGAGTCCATTTGGAAGTGAAAGCCCGGCCGATGGAGGATGGCTATTCCGTAAGGGTAGAACGTTCAGCCAAGACCATCCATCTCTCCCACGACGTAGCGCGTGCAATCCGGGTTCAGCCTCCACGTTCGACACCCGCGGCATCCTGAACAGGATGAAAACAGCGCCAGCGCGGGAAATCCGCTCGCCCGGTGCACTCGGTCGGGGCTGAAAACGGATTTGTGCCCTGGCTGTTTAGAGCAATTCCAGGATTCCTGTACCCACTTGAATTCTGTGCGAGGTTGCCGCTCCCTGATGGTCGCGTCAACTTTGCTGAGTTGCTTTCTGGGTATACCTATCCTGGAATTGCTATAGGCGCTCACTGGAGACGGAGAAGGTTGCAAACCGCCTGTGGAAAGACGCGTTATTACGCGCTGGGAGTCCTCTCGAAAATGCAGACTGCCGGCCGTATGAGCGCCAGTCTGCCAAGCGAGAAATCGGATTGAGATGCCTCAAACCAAATCCGAAACCTCTGCCCGCTCCTACTTGACCTGAATGCTCTCCAGGTAGCGGCTGAGATTGCTGGTTCTGAGTTTTTTGAGTAGGGGATTGGCCTTGTCCATGTCGCCCAGGATCGGTCCCCACACGGGCATTTCCGGTGAGCCGTGAGACGGAATGCGGGAGCCGTATTGCAGCACCGTATCGATATGAGCGCCGGGGAATCTCCCGTGATTGTTCTTGCTCAACAGTGTCAAATCGGTGGGCGGCACTTTCAGCGCGGAGGCAGCGGGTCCGTTGCCCTTGCCATCGACTCCATGGCACGATGCGCAATAGCCCTCATACAGATCTTTGCCACTTGTTGAAGCCGTCTTGTTCGCTGGATTGGGCGCGTTGGATTGCGCATAGCCTGTTGCCACAGCAAGTGCCGCGGCCAGACCCATCGGTAAGATGCGCATCTGCATGAAATCCCCCATTCTGTACCTTGTTCTGAAGGCTTCCCCTGGATCGAACGCCAGCCTGCGGAGTGAGAAACTGTGTTTAGAAGTCCATGCGGAGTGCCACCTGGCTCGTGCGGTTGCCTCCTAAGCCCAGCGGCAATGCAGCATTCAAATCCCCGAAGCTAGCATAGCCGATGTTGGCCTGGGGCGGCGCATAATTTGCCGGGTTGAAGACCTTGGCGAACGCGGCTTCGAAAGCGTACATCGTGGCTTTTTCGTAACAGAAAGTTACCCAGCGATGAGGTTAAGGCTATCCCGCAACATTGCGCTCCGAGAACTGTGACAATTTGCCGCACCATGGCAGCCACTTCTCTTTGACATCATGTTGAGGGGAGTGGCTTTGCGCCTTTCACGCAGGCTGGCTTCCACCAAAAACAGAGGTGTTGCGGAGCGGCTGGAGTGTCCGTCGATGGCGCGGTTCTCCTGGAACGAAGCTCGATTCTTGCGATCAATCTGAGCACGGGCAAACGAAAAGGAACACAAATGCGAACCAGAATTTGGACGGCCATTGTGGCAATCCCCTGTCTATTTGCGCAGGCACATTTCATTCATGCGCAGCAATCGCCAGTGGTGGCGTCCGCTTCCACCGGCAGTGTAGCCGGTGTACTCAAGGACCCATCCGGGGCCGTGATTCCCGGCGCGCGCGTAGAATTGCGCTCCATCGCCGCGCATTTTCTCCAAAGCCAAATCTCCGATCGTCTCGGTCATTATTCCTTTGTCTCTGTTCCGGTTGGCGACTATCAGCTCACCGTCACCGCTCCCGGCTTTGCCAACCAGATTCTTCGTCCGCTCACGGTGGCAGCCGGCGCAGAAGTTCCCGGCAATCTCTTGCTCAAGATTGCCCCCGTCGCATCCAGCGTCCAAGTCGATGGACAGGACGCCAGTTCCATTGCTGCCTCGGCTCTTGAGGTGCAAACCTCCACTCATAACAGCGCCGATGCACTGGCCGAAGCGCCCGGTGTCAGCCTGCATGGCAACGGCGAATTGGCCACTATTCCATTCCTGCATGGGCTGGGCGATGAGCGCGCCAAAATCGTAGTGGATGGCATGACGATTTCCAGCGCCTGCCCGAACCATATGAACCCCACGCTCAGCTATGTTGCCCCGGCCCAGGCCGCACAGGTGACCGTGCTGGCTGGAATCACGCCGGTCAGCCTGGGTGGAGACAGCTTGGGGGGCACGATCTCGGTCGAGTTCCCCGCGCCCGCATTCGCCGAGCACGGAAGCAAAGTGCGCGAGGATGGCGCCTTCACCGGGTTCTACCGCTCCAACGGCGAAAACTGGGGCGGATCGCTCAAGGAAGGGATCGCTAACGAGCACCTCAGCCTCGGTTATGTCGGCGCCTTCACCACGACCGATGATTACTCCGACGGCGCAGGCCACAAGGTCACGTCAACCTACGCTCAGAGCACCGACCATGCGCTCACTCTGGCGGCGCAGAGCGGACCAAATCTCTTCCTCGCAACCGGGAGCTTTCACCACACGCCGTTTGAGGGATTTGTGAACGCCTACATGGACCTGGTTCACAACGATGCGACTTCGCTGAATCTGCGCTACCGCCGCACGCTGACCACTGGCTCGCTGGATGCGCGCTTCTACTGGCAGAACACCTCCCACGTGATGAACTTTTTAGAGGACAAGATTGCCGTGGACGGCGCGGGTGCATCCATGCCAATGAACACCCACGGCCGCGACCTTGGCTATCTGGTGCGTTACGAGTCTGCGCTTTCCACGCGTCACACCTTCCGCGCCGGCAACGAACTGCACCGCTTCCGCCTGGATGACTGGTGGCCGCCGGTTGCCGGAATGGCGCCCATGATGGGTCCCAACACCTTTATCAATATCAATAGTGGTCGGCGCACGCGCCTGGGAACCTACGCGGAATTATTTAGCCACTGGAACCCGCGCTGGTCCACTCTGTTCGGAGTGCGCAATGACACGGTGTGGTCCGATGCGGGCAACGTGCAGGGATACTCGATGATGTATGCCACCGACGCCGCGGCCTTCAACGCCGAAAACCATGCTCGCACCGATACCAACTTCGACTTGACTGCGCTGGCCCGCTACGACGCCAACGAGCACGCCGCCGTTGAGTTCGGCTACGCGCGAAAGAACCGCTCCCCGAATCTTTACGAGCGATACACATGGTCGACCGGCATGATGGCGGCCAGCATGATCGGCTGGTTCGGCGGCGGCAATATGTATTACGGCAACGTAGCGCTGAAGCCGGAGACCGGCAACGTAGTCAGTGGTACCTTGCTGCTGCATGGACAGGCGCCAAAGCCCTGGGAAGTGAAGTTGACACCTCACCTGAACTCCATCCAGGACTACATTGACGTGGATGTGGCCTCAACGTCGATGATGGGACTGCCGCTACTGCGTTTCGCCAACCACGACGCCCGCATCGGCGGCGGCGATGTTTCTGGTTTCGCCACGCTGTGGAGCAACGACGCCGACGGCAGTGGCAAACTGAGCGCCGTGGGCGCATGGCTGCATGGCACGCGAACCGACAGCGGCACCCCGCTTTACCAGATGATGCCGTTAAACTTTCGCCTCGCCTTTGACGAGGAGATCAAGGGGCTGAGCGCAGGCTTCGGATCGGAGATGGTGGACAGCAAGTCGCGCCTCGATCCGAACCGCATGGAACTGCGCACCCCGGGATACGCGCTCTTCAATCTACATGCTGCCTATAAGAACAAGCATGTGCAGGCTGGATTCCGCGTGGACAATTTACTCAATCGTCTCTACGAAATGCCGCTTGGCGGCAATAACCTTGACGCCTACAGCGCCACAGGCAGCATGACGCCGGTCACCGGTCGCGGCCGCTCTGCGTCCATCAACCTGACCGCCACGTTTTGATGCAAGTTCGAGGCGCTTCTGTTCAGGCTGGCCACCTAGCCTGAACAGAAGCCGTTAAGGAAATTTCTCAGCCAAATCCTGCCCGCGTTTCAGGAAAAAGGGACGGTCCGGAACCTCGAACTCGCCGCTGAACTTGATCGGACTTGGTTTTAGCCTTTCGTTTGGGCCGCCAATCGAAGACCGTTCATTGAATAAAATGAATGCTGCGGCGTTTCCAGAGTTTTGCGCGCTGCCATTTCCAGCAACGAGTGCTTTGAATGCGTGTTTCACTCACAGAACGAGCTGTAGCGTCGGAATCGGATATTGGGCTGGCCAGCGATTCAGCCCCGGCGCTGGCGGCTCCGTGGCTGGTGCGGCTTCGTTACGGCTTGATCGCCGGGCTGGTCTTGCTCATCCTTCTGGTCGCGTTTGGAGCTCGTGTTCCGCTGCCCCTCGTTTGGCTTGCAGTTCCCATCGCCGCCATGCTTCTGACTAATCTGCTGCTGCCGCGTTTGATTGCCGGCTTAGGGGGTCGCCGTGCCCTGGGCGCGACTCTCCTTCTCGATGTACTGGCTCTCACCGCGTTATTGTCACTGACTGGTGGACCAGCCAATCCACTGACGCTGCTTTATCTCGTTCAGATCACGCTTTCGGCGGTCGTACTCAGTCGAGCCTGGACCTGGTCGCTTGGCACCCTATCGATTCTCGGATTTGGTTTCCTCTTTCCCTTTCACATTCCATTGTTGGTGCTGGAAGGTCATCATCCCGCCCAGGGATTCGCTGTGCATCTGTACGGGATGTGGATTGCCTTTGTCGCGGCTGCATTGCTGATTACGTTCTTCATCGGCGAGGTGTCTGAGACGCTGCGCCGCCACGAACGCCGATCGCTGGAACTGCAGATCAAGCTTGCCAGGCACGAAAAGCTGGCTGCGGTGGGCACGTTGGCGGCGGGCGCAGCCCATGAGATGGGAACCCCGTTGGCTACGATCGCCGTTGTCGCCAAGGATCTTGAACGCTACGCCCAGCAGAGTGCACACGATCCAAGCCTGGCCGCGGATGCGGCGATGATTCGGGACGAAGTCGATCGGTGCGCTTCTATCCTTCGCGCCATGAGCACGCATGGACCGGAATTATCCGGAGAATCGCCCTCAAGGATCAAAGTGAGAGCGCTCTTTGAAGACTTGCTTTTGTCTCTCCCACCGGCTAGCCGCGATCTCGTTACCACCTTGGCTGCCGAAGACTTGGAAGCCGATCTACCCGCGGAAACTACACGCCAGGTTCTCACCGCACTGGTAAAGAACGCTCTCGACGCAAGTGCTCCGGGACAGCCAGTCGAGATCTCGGCGTGGTCGAAGGGCGAGCGGCTCTCGATCACCGTGCGTGACCGCGGCCAGGGAATGACCGCCGAGATACTTGCCCATTTGGGCGAGCCCTTTTTTACAACCAAAGAGCCGGGCCATGGCATGGGATTGGGCACGTTTCTTGCCCGTGTCTTCGCGGAAAATCTACACGGCTCGCTTGAATTTGAATCTGCGGCAGGCGAAGGAACCACCGCGATTCTGGAGTTGCCAATTGCCGTCGTTCGATGAGTATGAGAAAAAGGCTGTGCTGATCGTCGATGACGACGAGCGCCTCCGCACGACGTTGGTCCGCGCGTTTCAGCGGCGCGGCTGGGATGCTTTTGCCGCCTCCAGCCGGGAAGAGGCTACCCGCATGGCTGAAGAGTGCAGCCCCGATCTGGCGACCGTGGACCTTCGCATGCCCGGCGAGAGCGGGCTCACCGTAGTGCGGGAACTCCGGGCGCTCGACAACACCCTGTTCATTCTTGTTCTGACGGGGTATGGCAGTATCGCTACGGCTATGGATGCAGTCCGGTTGGGCGCCGATCATTACATGAGCAAGCCCGCCGATGTGGATCAAATCCTTGCTGCCTTCGAGTCCGCAGGCAGCACTCGCCCCATCTCGGAGAATGACATTCCCGTGCCATCCCTGGCCCGTGTCGAATGGGAACACATCCAGCGTGTCCTCAACGACGTCGACGGCAACATTTCCCAGGCTGCCAAAAAATTGGGGCTACATCGCCGATCTCTACAGCGCAAACTGGCCAAGTACCCACCCCGGATCTGACCGTACCCTTTGGATTGTCCGAGAGTAAATTACTCCCTTGAAGTCTTTGGGCTGTATCTGAAGCGCCCGGGACAGACACTATCCCTGCTTGGTTCCCTGACGGGCGCTTCTGATACAGCGACTTGAAGGAAGCCGCCCTGGT
>Ga0181535_10004219_pt1 | contig 16165 bp, 17 predicted proteins | sample PEATcosm2014_Bin_44_FD_119774 | JGI IMG/M metagenome (GOLD analysis project Ga0181535, IMG submission 119774) | Peatland microbial communities from MTU Mesocosm Facility, Houghton, MI, USA - PEATcosm2014_Bin17_30_metaG | ecosystem: Environmental > Terrestrial > Soil > Wetlands > Peat | place... | reverse complement strand
TGTTAGCGCAGATCCCATCCTGGTTCCTCAATCCCAGTGTCGTGTAGTGCCAGAAAAGTTATCCACAGGGCTTAAGTGTTGATAGCATATGAGTCTTGAATTTCAAAGTGTAGAAGACGGGTCACAGCAATCCGGCATTCTGGACTTTCCGCCCCATTCGACTTTGCAGCCTTGTGCCGCTGATTCGTGCCAGACGCTAAAAAGCGGCATAACGTTGTCAAAGCCGAGGATGCTGTGCCCCGCACCGGCGAGCATCGCCATCTTTTCCGCGTTGAGGTGCGCTTCGGGGAGCGAGACGCCAACCTTATCCAAAAGGTCCATAGTGACGATAGAGGTTGCACTTCCCGTGGCTGGCCGGGGAATAGGCCGTCGTTCCAAAGCGGCCAGGAAGATGTCACGCGGTTTCATCCTGATTTCCTCTTAAACGATCTGAAATCCTAGAAATTGTCCTTGAAAGAACGCCAAGTTACCGTTCAAACATCTCCACGGAGAAGGCGCTCTGCATTCTCGTAATACACTTTCTTCAGGATCCGATCAGGCAATCCAAGTCCAGATATCCGCCATCGTCCCTGCGGCGAAACACCAGCGGGAGAGTAGTCGAAATATTCATCTTCTGTCTCGAGAAATCGGAAATAAATCCTATAGAGTTCTTCGCAGAATAACTGCTGAGGCTCGTCGGTCGCATTGGGAGTCGCATCTGTTCCAAAGAGAATTCGATCCTGATACCTTTCGAAAAATGCTCGTGCAGCACGAGGCTGCCTTCCTAGTTCACCAATTCGCGCCGCAAAATCCACATATAAATTCGAATATCGATCGAGCCATTCCGAGACTCCAGCCAGATCCTCCGAACGACCAACATGAGCGAGGACGAAATTGGTTTTGGGGTGCCGCGCGACGACTCGATTTCGAGACTCGTGAAGGGTCGTGCTATCGGGGAAATCACCGAAAAAAGACCAATCGGGATGGACGTGCAATTCCTCGTACCGTTCATTGTACCGATCAACGGGAAGAAAGAATGCTTCCGGATCCGAAACATGAATAAGCACTGGCATTTTCAATGCTCCAGCCTCCTCCCACATTGGGTCGAATCGCTCATCGTCAATAGCAATCAGGCGACCTTTCGTCACATTTTCACGAAGCACCAACCCTAAGGTCTTCAATATCTTTAATCCACGAGCACCGCATTTCTTGGCTTCTCGAAGCTGTTCCGCTTGAAATACCGGATATACTGTTTCATTTACCTTATGCCACCAGGGTTCCGTAAACACGAGGAAACGTTCGGGTTGTGGGCTTGTGAAGGCAGCAACTACCTTTTGTAGACAACTCCCATATCCACCAGTGAGGTTCACGAGCGTTCGCACCCCTACACTCTCCATGACAGGGATCGCAGATCGAGGTGTCGTTTTGATGGTCGGTATTCCGCCTTCGGGAGCCGGAGCGTCAATTGCCGGAGCCAAACTCAAATGCGTATGAAAGTCAATAACGGGAAAACGCGGGCGTTCGATTTTAGTTTCAGATACTTTCAGCATACTTCTTGGATTGAATTCTTCTAGAAGCAAACCTTTTGCTCGCAAACCCATGATCACCTCCTAAACAGGGTCTAAAATGATCGCAATACATTCAATTGTCGCCCGTTTTGGTCAATCTCTGCTGAGCGGTCGCAGCTACTTTCCCCTGAGTAAATTCTGTTGAATATCCGCCTTCGAAACTACATGCCAGAGCTCCAGCTGCCTGTGCATACCACATCGCGCTATTGAAATCGTAACCAGCTTCTATAATCCCGTATAAGAATCCTGCGGCAAAGCTATCACCGGCTCCAGTCGGGTCTACAACATGTTCCACTCTAAATGGCTCATAAAGCTTTCCGCCGGCATAAGCGCCGTGCGGTCCTAATTTAATGATGGGAGAAACTGTTAGCATTCTAAGACAGTCCCACGTTTCCTTCCACCCAGCCTCTTTTTTCTTTTGGCCGCCATATTGGAATGCCAATGATGAGGCCTCGGCTTCATTTACAAAAAGAAACGTTAGGAGGGGAAGCCACTCGTCGGCAAAACGCCATTTTTCCGATGAATCCCATTGCGTATCCATGGAAGTAGTGACGCCTGCCGATCGGGCAGCGAGTAAAATTTCAGCAATCCTAGGAAGGAACTTGATCGTTCCATATATCCCCGATAGATGTATATGTGTGTACTTGCTTAAATCCCTCAAAATGACTTCAGTTTCATCTACTATGGCTAGGCATCCGGGATAGGTAACTTGTGTGCGTGTTGCAGCTCGTACAAGATTTACAGTAACTCCAGTATTTACGCTTGACTGCCGTCTTAATAGCCTAAGCCCTACACCGGCGTCCGCAAGGTACTTCATTACGTTATCTCCGTTCGGATCATTGCCTAGAAGGCCGCAGAAATCGCACGAACCACCGATATGAGCGTATGCAGCAGCTGTTAGCGTGCAAGACCCGCCAAGAGTCAATGTAAACCCCTCACAGAATATTTCTTTATCTTCTTGCGGAATTTTCTCAAGGCCCGAGAAAACCAAGTCTAAATTCGCATCCCCGGCGAATAGGACTTTCCCCAACATTTTCCCCTCCGATGAGCATAGGTGAAGAATCAACCTTCGTACTCGTCGTTTACATTGTCTCGCAAAATCAGGAAAATGAGTAAAAAGGTCTGGTGGACAAATATCATGTTTTAATACTGCTGTCTGTGTCCTATTTCACCCTAACAATGGCCACCTTTCTATTGCTCGGTCATCCTGAAATCGATTCGAGAAGGCGGCGGAAACAATCCAGCGGATTCCAGTCGTATGTCGCCATCCACTGGAACGCCTCTCGATAAAGCTAGACGAACTGCCTGCAACTCAAACCAAATATCAGTGAGGACAGTCTCCCCTTCCTTTATAACGGCGAAATCGTGCATAATCGATGTCTCGGCATTTTCAAGATTTCCGAGCGCAAGGGCTATTTGGGCACCTAAAACACGCAGTCTATCCTTCGCTTTGATCGTTTCCGGCAGGCTTTCCAAAATAAGTTCAGCGAGTTCGGTCTTTCCCGCTTCGAGAAGGAGAGCGATGTATTCTTCTGCGAGCGCCCGTGGAGAGAGTATTTCGGGGTTTTGCGCAAAGGTTGTCTCTCGTATCTTCCATGCCTTTCCGTATAACTCGATCGCTTCTTCCAATTGCTCATTCCGAACAGCCATTGAGCCGAGACAGCGCCATGCCCAGATGGAAGGTTTTATAGCAATAGACTCCTTGAAAATTTTTTGCGCGGCACTATCATTTAGGCTCTCTGCTTCCATCACACCGAGATGGAGCAAGGCTATCCAGCTTCTATTCTTGTCTTCTTCAAGGCTTTTGAGAAGACGCTCTTTCCACTCTTCTTGGACCATCCACGGGCCCGGATCGAGAAAAGCAGGCCGGTTAGGAAAGGATCCGTCCTCGAGCAGCGCGAGCCAAGGTTTTTGTTCTTCCTGAAGCGTCGAGCGTGGAAAATCAAAACTATCCGGAATGGGATAGGCATCAGAATCCAACTTTCGCCGTTCGAGTTCGAGAGCACCCCATCCTGAACCTGAAGTTATGATCCTCACAGGTCGAAGCTCAGCATAGGGGGCAGAGCTAGCATCATATGCGGCAAGTCTACTTTCCGGGATGATGGCGTTGAGGGCTTTCTCCGCCTCTTCACAAGCGCATGACCAGTCAGTTCCATGGACCTTAGTTGCGTCCGCGCTAATACTGCCAAAGCACTGAACCCAGTTCCATTTTGTCCGTGCGGGCATAAAAAGCCCATGCACTTGAGTCGGTGTGAGCCCGCCCTGAATCTCAATATACGCTGTATTGGAATCCGCAAGGTATTCTTGCCAGTGACGGCCTCCCTTGTGCATACCCCAACAGAACAGCTTCCTAAATCCTAAACGGGCTGAGGAACGCTCGGCGAAAGCTCGACCGTTTTTGTCGAAAACCGCTTCCCATGGATAGCGTATCTCGTTGCATTGGAAAAAGAATTCATTAGTAAAGTTCGAGTTTGTCGGGTAAGTGCCATCGGAGTCTGGACCGATCCCCATTGACGGGAGCGATGGAAGTTGCGTCCGACCGAAGGTATGCATACCTGTTCGCGATGGCACTAGGTAAATCGCTGATTCCGCGGGAGCAAGCACACGCGCGCCCTCCTCTTCAGGAACGGCGATGTTGATCCACACGAATATCGCAATCTTGTTGTCTGCTGGGTTGATCAGCTGTGTGCGTGAGAATAAAAAAGAAGAGTCTTTGGGAAGTGAGAAATCTATTTGCCAGAACACACCTTTACAACGTTCATATTCGTAAAGCCGCAAACCAGGACTGCCGTCTTCAGTCTTTATTTCTGCTGCAAAAACAGGGGAACAAGAGTGGAACGGATGGCCAGCCTGGCCAATATTCCATTCGATACCCCCCGAGAACCATGCATTTCTTAGCGCGAGATTCGCAGGCTGAAACACGGGATTTCGTGAAAGTAGTTCGCGCTTTTCCTTTTTATTCCAGAGAGAAACTAGTCTCCCACCAACCGCCGGCAGAAAGGTCGCCTTAAGTATTTCATTTTCGAGCACTACCGACTCGAAGGTGATGGGAATCTTTGTCCTCGAGTAATCATCCTGCATGCGGTAGGGCAGAACGCGATATCCGATTTCCATTCCTAGATTATCGCGAAGTGACGACGGAAAATCTGATGGAACATGTATTTCTCTGTTTTTTGCTTTATCGCGGAATATTGGTAGCGGATTCTCTGGTCCAATCATTGCCCCAGGAAGGGTGTAGGGTTGAGTTTTTAGTATTGTCATGATTTCACGCCACCCATAGTAAGTCCAGAAATCATCCGGCCTGACAGTATGACAAACAAAACGATAGTAGGCAGCATAATAATGGTTACCCCAGCAAACAGTCCTACCCAGTTACCGGTATACTCCATCGAGTTCTGCATTGAATAAAGTCCGAGCGCAATCGTCCGTTTCGCCTGATTGCTTACAAACACAAGGACAAGCTGGTATTCGTTCCATAGCCCGATCCCATTAAAAATAGCCGCAGTGATTAAACCTGGCGAAGCAAGGGGAAGCATAATATGGCCGAATACCTGAAAGTCATTACACCCGTCGATAATTCCTGCTTCTTCTAGCTCGCTTGGAAGCGAACTAAAAAAACCGGTTAGGATATAGACCGTAAAAGGTATCGAAAGGCTCACATATATGAGAACCAAACCATGTAAGGTATTAATGAGCGCAAGCTTTGTCATGATCACAAACAACGGTATAAGGGTAATTGAATAAGGAATTCCGATTCCTGCCACATAGAGGGACGTGAGAAACCGTCGTCCGGGGAAACGTACCCTCGAAAGGACATAGGATGCGGGAGCCGATATCGCAAGAAGTATTATGACAGAAGCGCTTGTCACAATTATACTATTAAGGAAGAATAGTCCGAACTTCTCCGCACTCAGGGCCGTTGCATAATTGATAAATTGGAATTTCTTCGGAAACGAGAATACATTGCGGAATATCTCGCTGTTCGTTTTAAAGGAACTCAGGATAACCCAGAAAATGACGAATGCAGTGAATGCAGACCAGAGGCCAAGAAAAACATAGACAACCATTTTCCCGGGGTGCATTTTAGGGGGAAAAAAATGAGTAACCGTTTTATTATTTGTCATTTCCTCCTCCTAATACTCGAGCCTATCGCGACCGCCAATACGTCGGACGGCAATATTAAAAATTATTACGACAATAAGCAAAATTACACCGATCGCTGTTGCATATCCAAGTTGATAAATCGGCTGACGCTTCCCGAAGCCCATAATGAAAAGGTAAACATTAAGTGTATAAAGGTGCGGATCCTCGCTCGAGCTCATAAAACTGAATGGAAATTCAAATGTTTTAAGAGCACTAATTCCCCATAAAACCGAACTGACTATAACGACATCCCATATCATAGGAATAGTGATCGTTCTGAATATCGTGAACTGATTCGCTCCTTCAAGTTTCGCAGCCTCATAGAAATCCGTAGGAATCTTATCCATGCCGGCGAGAATAAGAACTACATAGTAGCTGACGGATATCCAAATTATGGCGATTACCATAGAGTTGAATACGTTATTCGGCGCTAACCACAGAAATTTTGATGCAGCATGAAATCCGATAAGGTTAAGTGTTTTTCCTATTATTCCAAATTGTGGACTATATATGACCCATGCCCATAGTGTCGTAAGTGCGACAGTGGCGATAACATTCGGCAAGAATATGAATGCCCTAAAGAAGTTTTTGCCTTTAATTCCAGAGTTGATCATAACACTTAAGAGGAATCCAAGAAAAAAGACAAAAAATCCGCCGACAAAGAGTATAATAATCGAGTTCAAAAAACTTCGCCAAAATAGAGGATCGTTAAGAAGGAGCCTACGGTAGTTCTTAAGACCAACAAATTTCATCTCGGACGAAAATCCCGACCAGTCAAAAACGCTATAATAAAAAGCCCATATGGTAGGTATTAGAAAGAAACATAAATACAAAAGCGACGCTGGCAAGAGAAACGTAATTATCATCGCTCTATGCTTTTTCATGTAAGCCTCCTGGAGCGTCGAACCCTGTTCGAAATTATATAGTTATACGGGCTGCCTTGAGGCAGCCCGTATATTAAACTTGGCTTACTTGTTCTTCCAATAAGCCCGGGTGCCTGTAACTAGATTATCGATGAACTGTTCAGGAGTCACTATTCCGTCTATCATATCGTTATGTGGATCCCGTATGACCTTGACCCACAATTCGGCGTTCGAGGCCTGCAATCCATCACCTTCGCCAAAGACGATTTTTGCGTTCTCTGCCGCCTTCTGGGCATCTGTTAAATTCTTCGGCCAGTCCACCCCTTTTCGAGTGACGCCGACATTTCCTTTTTTGGCCATAAGCATCTGGTTATCTTTGGTCACCGTATATTTCAAGAACTGGAGAACCTCTTTGGGATGTTGTGTATCTTTAAGCACCATAAAGCTGAGAGTATAGGCCATCAAGTCTCCGAGCTTTCCCTTACCGTTCTTGACTTCAGGAAAATTGAATTGACCCCATTCAAAATCGGGACCCGCTGCGCTTGCAAGTTCTGTGGGAAGCCATGAGCCAACAAGTTCCATGGTTGATTCCCCTGCGGCAAGAGTCTGCTGGGCTTGTGGCCACTTATAGCCCTTCGAGTCAGCGGGAACATAACCCTTTGCCCAAAGGTCGCGCTCCATTTTGCAAACGGTCATTACTACTGGGTCTTTCCACGTGGCTCCAGTTTTGTCCGTTGCGGCTTTAGTTAACCAACCTCGACCCTTAATCCGTTCCAAAAGGTACACAAAATAATTAGCGTTATAGCTTTGACTGTCGCCTTCCAGCGCTATGGGTACAATCCCGGCATTCTTCAAGGCACCGCATTCGGCAAGGAAATCGTCCCAAGTATTGGGAACTTGGGCACCCGCTTTGGTTAATAGTGCCTTATTATATATGAACTGGCAGGTGTTGTAGATGTATGGCCAAAGGTAGGTTTTACCGTTAAGGTCAAACATATGGAGAACGCCAGGTACGAAAGTCCCTGCGATCGTTCCATCCTCGTCGAGAGCCTTTCCGTTCAAGAAGTCATTTAGTGGGTATGCTTTCTCTGCGGCGACAAGACCGCCTGCGACTTGATCTGAATCTTGATCCATCAGGTCGACCTTAGTCCCGGCCGCAAGGGCATTTCTAAGAAGAGTCTGATTCTGGCGTCCGTTCCATGTCGGCGTAATAGTGATTGAAGGATTAGACGCCTCAAATCCATCGATCCAGCTCTGGATCACCTGCGCCTGCGGCTCCCCCTGATTCCACATAGACCAATACACCAGTGACACTTTGTCTGCTGCCCACATGTTAGCTGCGGATAGAAAAAGCACGAGAGCGATCACTACCGTCCTTGATCCCGATCTACTCATCTTCGACCTCCTTAAATTATCACCAGCGGCGTATACGCACCGCCAAATCCCTATGTCTTCGTCTCGTGACAGGCTATCTCATACCGTGCTAATTCTGCGTCGACTGCTGCAAGAGCAAGTTCGCGAGGAGTAATTGATCGAGGTAGTATAGCAATATTGTGTGGTCCGCCGAATCTCGGTAGATATTGTGAAATAAGACCTGGCATAAGATCATAATTTTGCAGGACGGAAAAAAGCCTCTCTATTTCCAATCGCATCTCGGGCGTATCCCAATAATATCTGACGCGGTCAGATAAGGAATAAAGCAAAAGGGGCTTTTCATCTTTTGGATAATAGTCTTTCCAGTATTTGTCGTTGCTTTTCATTATCCTAAGTAACGCCAATTCAATACGGTTCTGACCATCACCGCTAACCAACGCTTCTATATACGAAAGCCCTATGAGCGCCTCTCGGAGCGCGAAAGTCAGGGCAGGTCCCACCTTCAAAAAAATAAACCTGTCCTCGACGAGGGCGCGAAGCGCTCCATCGCTCTGGTAATCAGTTGAATGTCCTTCAAAAAATAAACTCGATCTCTTGGCCACAGTTTTCTTTAGCTCTGCAATTTTTTCCCGCTTATAGGGATGAACAATCCCTGACCCAAACTCCATGCCCGGTTGTACTACTACGGCGATGACTCGTCGCCAGGCATCTCCGAGTCCTGCCTCAATAAAGGCTTTCTCATGCTGATCGATGGTTTCGAGAAGCGACTCACTGCTTGTCGGATGTGGAAAGTCGGATCCCCCATTTTGGATGAAATCTCCATCGCCGACAGCACCGCCCGGAACGGGGACCTCAGTGCCGATTACATAAACGGGTGGCGGCTGAAAGTGCTCTCCATGGGCCTTTAGTCTAGAATATTCATCCTCAGCCGCTGCACAGAGCGTAACTGCACGATTTGCGACGAGTTCAGCTTCGGGGGAAGGGCTATTGTCACCCCCTAACCCCATGCTAGCATCTAGATGTATTTTTTTTGCTCCGGCCGCGACAAATTCGCGAACCAAACGTTCCGCCGCCTCCATGGCTTGGTCAGCCTGTAAATTCCGCCAAGGATAAGGCCCGAGGTGATCGCCTCCAAAAATGACTAAATCTCTTTCAGTTCCATAACGACGGCATAATTCATCGAGTTGAGCTGCAAAGTCGGAGGGGTGGAGACCAGTATACCCACCATTTTGATTGACTTGATTTGCAGTCGCCTCAACAAGAACGGGAAGCCCTGTTCTGGCGGCACGCCTGATAGTCGCTTCAAGAACAAGAGTGTTTGAAGAGCAAACCGAATAGAGGCTATGGCGGCTATCCTTTGCTCTTGACTCTATCAATTCCTCGAAAACATTGCGCATTAATGGACTCCGGAGGTACTTGTATACGGATGTATGATAACACCGCTCACTACGCGACTTATGATCCCCTGAGGCGAAGGTGAGTCCGGTTTGAGACCGAGCGATAGTGACGCAAAGAGACCAATAAGCTGTCCAGATAGAACAGTAATGATCGAACGACTGTCATCATCCAAACCGGGCGCAGTCCCTGTCTCAAATACGAAGTCGGCAAATTCCTTCAGACCATCTGCGTCCTCACTTATCACCAGAGTCATTTTCCCAAGACCTTTTCTTCGTATTTCTTTGGCTAGATCTAGTTCATAAGATCTTCGATATGCATCTGATGAAAACATAAGGACAATTAGACTCTCTGAATCAATCGCGGCCATAAAACCATGACGGAGGCCCAAGATGTCTTCCGCTTTAGCTACTATGGCTCCCCCTGAGAGTTCCTGTACCTTTAAATGCGCCTCGAGTGCACCTCCAAAGAACGGGCGGGAAGCAAGGAAAAACACCCTGTGGAACTCCGTTTTCGTTACCATGGCCGCCAAGTTGGAGAACCCACTTAAAAAGCGATCGCCGACTGTCGCTAATGAATCAGCAATTGTTCGACATCTTGTCGAGTCATTTTGAAGTGCCATACCGAGCATGAGTCCTGCAAGGGCCATAGATGTAAATGAAGCCGTCATCGCCAGACCTTTATCGTTGGTTCCTTCTGGTAGGACGATTACCATCCCTCTCTTCCCAATTTCTCTTACAGCATAGGCGAGCCCACCCATTGGGTTACATGTGATGACGATATGCCTTACGCAGGAAGGCCGAATTCTCTCGGCGATATCAACGACAGCATTTCCTTCAGGACTGTCCCCCGAACGTGCAAACGATACTAGTATGAAATTTTCACGCGGCAGGGATGACTCAGGATCCATGATTATTTCAGTCGAAGGAATAGCTTCTACTGAAGGGAATACCCGTCTAAGTGCCGGAGCTATGGACATACCGACAAAATGAGAACTTCCAGCCCCGGATAGAAGCAATCTAGGCTCGGGACCAAGGAACTCTTTTATCTGTGGCACCAGGTCTGCAACTAATCTGCCGGTCTTTCGCCACAACATTGGTTGTGCTGCAATCTCAGCTACCGTGTAGCTGAATCCTGCCACCCCACGATCCGGCCTGGCAAGTAATAGTGTAAGAGCATTGTTAGAATCGGTCATTCAGGCCCCTTCCTCTGTATCCAGGGGCATATTACCATGAAACAATCATTTGTCAATACATAAATGCTTAATTATGCACATTTTTGATCGTTTCACGGTTATATGAACAGGTATTGAGTCAATTCAATATTTGGTGTAATTTATTCTACTAGAGGGGATATATGACAAGGGAAAAGCGGTTTGAGATCATCCAAAGCGAATTGGCAAAGAGCGGAATAGTCGACGGAGACGATCTAGCGGCTCTTCTTGATGTTTCCCGCGCGACCATTCGTAGAGACTTCGATGCTTTGGAGGAGGATGGGTTTCTTAAACGAATTCATGGTGGCGCTCGGGCTGTAGAAAGTTTAATAGAACTCCCATACCACTCAAAAATGATTGCTTATATGCAGGAAAAGCGTGCTATTGGCCACATCGTTTCCGGACTAATCCCAGATGGAAGTGTAATCGGTTGCACAGGTGGAACAACCGTTATGGCTGTCGTTAACCATCTCAAAGGAAAATCCATCACAGTGGTTACAAACGCGATCAACGTCGCGATGGAGTTGGCCCCTTCTGAGGCGGTTCAGGTTATTGTGACGGGGGGATCCCTCCGTACTAGATCATACGAACTTGTGGGTCATATTGCCGATAGAACTCTAGATGAACTCCATCTTGACATCGCCCTCATTGGCATTGATGGCCTGGACCCTGTTCAAGGGCTCTCAACCTATACCTTGCAGGAAGCACATACCGGGTCCTTGTATGTTAGTCATGCTGAGCAGGTTTGGGTGATTGCCGATCATAGTAAAGTAGGGAAAATCGCACCGGCTTTGATTGCCCCCATCACCAGAGTTCATAAATTTTTCACCGACTCAGGACTCAGCTCGATCCTTCGGTCTCAGCTAGAAGAAACTGGTCTTGAAGTAATTATAGCTGAAGTTTAGGTGCTATCGTTATGCGATTATATTTCATGCGCCACGCAATGAGCGAAGCGAATGCTCGTGATATATTAGCAGGCCAAATCGATTCGCCCCTAAGTGATCAAGGTTTTATAGATGCAGAGTCAGCATCACGTTCGTTCTGTGAAAACCATACTTTAGACACTATAATTTCTTCTCCCCTTCTTCGTGCTCGACAAACTGCTGGAGCCTTTGCGCGGAACTTAAAGCTTTCAATAGAAATTGATAATGCTCTCATTGAGCAAGATTTAGGTGTATTTGCTGGAAAAACCTACACTGAGGTCGAGTCCGACCCAGAATACCAGAAGGACAAAACTCTCCGTTGGGAATGGCATCCTCCGAAAGGCGAATCATACAGTATGATAGCTGATCGAGTTCGTCCTTTCTTTTTTCGCCTTGATGCCAGAAAGCATCTTTTTGATACTATTTTGACAGGAGGCAGCATACTAATAGTATCCCATGCAGTAACTATACGACTGATTATAGGCCTACTTCAGGACAGTCTACCCCAATACCCAATCAAACTTCTCCGAAACTCAGAAATTGTCGAAGTGGACTACCATGGCTTAGGGGCGAAACATGAGCTTACCACTCACTATTTTGGTATGGACTATGATTCAAAGGCATAATGACGCAATTATATGGCGCTTCCGGAATTAGGGTGGAGCTAGAATCCAAGGTCGAGCCCGTCGAAATGGAACAGGATCGCCATCCGGAAGCGCTCTCTGTTTCTGAAGCCACAAGCCATTCTCTTGATTCGTTGGATTCCTGAGTTCACGGCCTCAAGCCCATCTTCTACACGTTGATTCCTTAATTTTATATATAGTAATCACATATAAACTTGTTTTTTGGTCTTGGCACTACAATCCCACCTTATGAGGACCGGCGATGCCAACTCCGGAATATCCTGTCAGGCGCGAATACTCAGAGGTATTGCCACGCCGGCCGCTTTCAGTACTTCTCCCGCCGATCCTCGAAGATCGGTGCGAAGATGATCGGTCTCCTCATCTAACTCGAGTTCGATGTCCTGTAGTGCGATCAGGTCCCGCTTGATGTCGTTCCACTCGAAGCGGTGGTTGTGTACCTCGAGCTGGCTCTCGAGCTCCTTAAGAAGCATCAGAACGAGGAAAGAACAGAACACGTGCCCTCGAATGGTTTCGTCCACCTTGTGGTAGATTGGCCGCGTTTCCAGAACGGTTTTCACGGAGCGAAACACGTCCTCCACCATCCACAGCTGCTTGTATTGCCGCGCAACGTCGGCGGCCGGAAGCTCGGTATTGGTCCTCAATATCCAGATCCCGTCGAACTTCTCTTCGTTCACTATTTCCTCGTCATCGACGACGAAGTGATCGGCTTCCATAGTCTTCCGGTACTTCCAATATCCGTTGTTGCCGACAAGACTCTTGTCCCCGTCCTTGAGCTTCTCGCGCAGGGATTCGACGATAGCAACGCGATCCGTCTTATCCTTGCGCGCCTGCTCCTCATTGTAGCAGATGACATAGCGCTTACCGTCGAGTATCCGCTCGCGCACGCGCAGGGGGGAAGGATCTTTAGACGAGCGTCGAGGCGGCGTGACCTCGATGAAGCTACCGTCGATCTTTAGGCTTTCATCGCGGAAAGTCGCGTCCTTCCTCATTCGGACGCCTAAAATATACTGCATTTTGAGGTCACTGCCTTCGAGCTTCTCAATGGTGTCGCGGCTGATCATGCCGCGATCGGCAACCACGCAGAGGGAAGAAATGCCGAATCGGGACTTGAGCCGCTGGACAACAGGAAGGAGCGTCGTGACGTCGGTGACGTTGCCGGGCCACAGTTCACAGCAGATCGGCTTGCCCGATCCATCGAGAATCGCCCCGACGACCATCTGCTTGAGGTCCGGACGCGAGTCCTTGCTATGCCCATACTGCCCGATCTCTTGCCCGCCTTCGCCCTCGAAGTACAGGCTCGTCGTATCGAAGAAAACAACCTCGAGCGTTGAAAACAGATCGCTCTTACCCAGGAAGAGATCCTCTTCGATCCGGTCCTTGCGGAAACGCTCGGTTAAGGGATCAGATCCTATCTGAATAATCCGTCCTCCGAGCCAGGCCATGCTCCTATACAAGTGGTGGAGCTCGATACCGTCGACGCCGTCAATAACGAAATCGGATTTCCACTTTTCTGCTGCTCGATCGCTTCCCGACGCGAAGAGGCGGTGCAGAACCGTGAGGAATATTGCCCTCTCGAGGGAAAAGCGATGGCGATTTTTACCACGAACTTTCTCGATGACCTCGGGTATCCCGAGTTCGAGCCATAGTCGCTCGAATACGAGTGCAGGGCCGAGTGATTTTGTGCTTCGCGCCCCAATTGACCCCTCGCTGTGAGCGTCGACGACCCGGACTGCAGTCGTATCTTGAGCGTCGATCGAGCGAGATCGTCTAACTTTTCAGAAGCAGTTAGCTCGTCGGCATGGCCGAGGTTAGCGATAACACGTTGCTTGACGGAGGAGCCTTCGCGATGGTTTCCCACGATCTGGAAATAGGCGGAGGTTACCGGCCTTTTTTATTCGGACGAACATGGCACAGCCCACCTGCACAACCATGTTATCAAAAGGTCCAATTATTGCAAGTACAAAATTAGTATACGATGTACATTCCTGACACTACACAGACGCTTCATGCAAAAAGATTGTTGTTATAACATAATAAATTAAGGAATGAAAAATAAAAAACGTGCACGAAGTGTCGAAGATGGGTTTGGTAAAAGACGTCTCTGCCGCGCCGCATATATCCTTCTAGACGACCCGGATGCCGTGATCACTGTTGTGCGCTTCCGTAGGGCGCGGGTATAAATGTCGCGCGGCCGCAAGGCTACTTTGGAAGAATAGGGTCCGGGAAAGGACACCTTTTTCGAAAGGTGTCCTTTCCCGGACGAACCAGGCGAAGCCCGAGCGAAGCGTCAGGCGCCTATGGTCTCCGTCTCCTCGATCTCGACCTTCGCCTTCGCCAGCTCCTCGATGAGGACGCCGATGTCGTCGGCGCCGCCGTGGCGCAGGACGTTGACCATGAAGATGTTGAGCTTGTTCACGATGGAGGGCGGGAGGAGGTTCCCGTCCACTTCCACCGAGATCACGGGGTAGTCGCGCTCGCGCGCCCAGGGGGTCAGGAGCCCCTCGATGACGCGGCCGATGAGGCAGGCGAAGGGCGATATGTTGACGATGCCGGAATAGCCCTCCTCCATCGCCGTCGCTGCCACGCCCGATGAGACGGCGATTTCCGAGTTGAGCTCGTGGTTGACGAAGTACTTCGCGGTATTCGCCATGATCTTGCGCATGTCGTGGGGCGTGTGGGGTATGAGCTTGGCCGGGGCCAGGGCGCGCTTGACCCGGCTCTCGACCCAGCGCTTCCAGGCTTCCTCGACGCGGAGACGGAGTAGCTTCCTGGCTTCCTCCGAGAAGAGCCGCTTTGCCATGGGCAGGAGCCGGAGGCGCTTCTTCAGGTCGTAGCCGCGGACGAAGTCCAGGTAGTGTATCCACTCCCCGATGCCGGCGATCTTGGCCATGATCCCCTTGGAGCTGAACAGGCCCACGAGCTCGTCGACCGCGAAGTCGTCGCGGCGGACGTAGATCTCGCCGACGATGAGGACTCGCGGGACCTCCGCGAGCCTCTTGCGCAGGGGGATCGAGGCGACTTCCAGCGCGATCTCCCGGAGGGTCGGCATGATCTTCGTGATGTCCTTCTCGGCCACGGCCATCAGTTTTCGCCAGCTGCGGTTGAAGCGGGCCACGGCCTCGGCGGGATCGGAGGCGCAGGCGCGCAGCGAGTTCTGGACGTCCTTCATGTAGTCGCCGATGGCGAGGGTGAACCACATGTGCTTCGAGAAGTCGGGCCCGAGCTCGGTGTAGGAATTGTCGGCGCTCATCGTCATCACGATCACGTTCTCGAGGCGCATGTCGCGGAACAGGTTCTCGTAGAAGACGAAGTACTGACCCGTGCGGCAGGGACCCGTGGTGATCGGGACGAAGAGGATGTAGAGCTCGTCCTTCCGGTACTTGTCCGAGGCGAAATACTTGAGGGCCGAGCCCAGGACTATGTGCGAGGGCACGCACTCCTTGCCCGAGGCGTGGGAGCGGGCCAGCTGGATCGTCTTGCGGTCGGCGACGGGCATCGCCTCGGCGTTGACGCCGACGCCCCGGAGGACGGCGCCCATAAGCTCGGTGGATAGGTCGCCCATGTTGGACAAGAGGAGCTTGACGCGCTTCGAGCCCCTGATCGGGATCTTCTCGCCGGTCCTCTCGTCGAGGAGGTGGAAGTCCTCGCCCTTCCTGTTGACGAAGCGCAGGCCGTTGTCGTAGCGCTCCTCGCGGATGTCGGTGAGCTTCGAGCGATAGCCGTCGATGATGTCGAGGAAGGCCTCGACGCGGGTGTCGATGCCGGCGTCGGCCGAATGCGAGTCGAGCTCGAGGATCAAGAAGGGCTTCATCCCCATCATCCACTTGATGTAGTGGAGAATGAAGGAGTCCGGCGCGCACGAGAAATTCGAGATATAGGTGATGTAGACGTTCGGCTCGTCCTTGATCAGGGCCGCCGCCTTCAGGTCCTGCTGGCCGTAGTACCAGTACATGTTGGCGAAGATCGTCTGGTCCTCGAAGGGCAGGATGTCGAAGGGGATCACGGAGAAACCGCGCGTCGTGAACTTGCGGGGGATGCCCATGTTCGCGTCGGCCGTATAGGC
>Ga0181535_10004217_pt1 | contig 16167 bp, 10 predicted proteins | sample PEATcosm2014_Bin_44_FD_119774 | JGI IMG/M metagenome (GOLD analysis project Ga0181535, IMG submission 119774) | Peatland microbial communities from MTU Mesocosm Facility, Houghton, MI, USA - PEATcosm2014_Bin17_30_metaG | ecosystem: Environmental > Terrestrial > Soil > Wetlands > Peat | place... | reverse complement strand
TATTTCTTATGCAAGCAGACATCTGAGCGCTTCCAGGATGCGCGGTCTCGAAAAAGCGAAGAAGCTGCTCGCGGCGCGAATGGAACGGATGCTGAAAGAGCAAGGTCAGCAAGCGGCATAGTTTCGGCGCGGTCGACAATGGGAAACTGGGGCCAAATTCGACACCGTCGATCCGGTAGAAGACATGGTGACCCCGGGAAGACTCGAACTTCCGACGCGCAGTTTAGGAAACTGCTGCTCTATCCACCTGAGCTACGGGGCCACGTCACAAATACAGAGAGGTTTATTGTTCCAATCCCTCCCTATATTAGCGTCTATGGGCCTGATCACCGATTCGCGTTCGTAATGACGGACTCCAAGGTATGCTTCCGACCCGCAAGTATTTGCTCCCGCGCGGGTCCAGGAATCAAGGGAACAAACGCATGATCGCTTTGACTTCGCGACGCGCCACATTTATAACGATTGATGGCATGAAAGTCTGTTTCATGCCATCACCGCTGCTCCCATAGCGAGCAGCATAGCTCACCACGGTAATCGCCAGGATGCTCGGGAAGGCGGTGAAACTCCGCCACTGCCCCGCAACTGTGAGCGCACTTGCCTCGATGCTCGTCGTATCGGCAAAAGGCAGGAAGCCAGCTTGGATACCTCCGCATTCACTGAGGTGCCAAAATGCCACTGGAGGCACGCCCAACGGGCTGAACTCTGGGAAGGCGCTGGGAAAGGCGCAAGTCAGGAGACCGGTCTTCGGCGTCCATAACCCGCTTGCGTTCCGAGGGGAACGAAGGAGCCTCCATGACTTTTCCCAGATACATGCCCAGCGCATTTGCGCGACGCGTCTCAATCGTCTTCTTGTCTTTGCTCGCCGGTCTCTCTGCGCCCGCCGCCGAGGTTCACGGAGTTGTGTCCGATCCATCCGGCGCCAGAATAACCGGAGCCAAAGTCGTTCTCATCCGCAACGGCAGCACCGTCTCTGCTGGAGTTTCGGGCGCGGATGGCAGTTATCAAATCACGACGGCAGAGCAGGGCCGTTTCTATCTCGTGATCTCTGCCAATGGCTTTCGGCAATTGGAGGCGCCTGGCTTTTACGCAGGCAAGTTCGATAACCACGAACAGGATCTCGTCCTTGAACCGACGTGGGCGCGCGAATCGATCGTCGTTACGGCCAACGGCACACCAACGCCGCAGCCGCAGACCGGAGCTTCGATTTCAGTTTTGGGGCCATCCGACCTTGCGTTGCGCGGCGATCTTGTCAGTTCATTGCGCCTGATGCCGGGAACATCTGTCGCGCAGGTTGGACAAATGGGAGCGCAGGCGTCGTTGTTCATCCGCGGCGGTGATTCCGATGCGAACAAGATTCTCATAGACGGCGTCAGTGCAGGCGATCTGGGTGGACGCTTCGATTTCGGGCCGCTTGCGACGACGGCCGTTGAACGGGCTGAAGTGTACCGTGGCCCGGATTCGAGCCTCTATGGCGCAGACGCAGAGAGTGGCGTCGTCAGCCTGACCACCCCGCACGGCACCACCAGCTTTCCCTCGTTTCTCTTTCATGGAGATGTGGGCAATTTTCTTACTTCCGCAGAAGACTTAGAGATCGCAGGCGCACATAACAAGCTTGACTATCTAGGGGAATTCAGCTGGTTACAGACGAACAATAATCTTCCCCTGAACGAATTTCACGTGGCGACAGCCGCCGGCAACTTCGGATGGCAACCGAACGGATCAACTCAAATACGAGGGACGGTTCACTATGGCGTAGACGCGACTGGAGTACCCGGAGCATTCCAGTTCTACCAAGTCGTGAACAATGCCACGCAAAAGGATCAGGACCTTTTTCTCAGCGCTTCGGTCGATAACCAGACCACTGCGGCGTTTCATAACTCTGTGCGCTACGGCCTGACCCGGAAGCGCGAACAATATCACCTGTGGTCGGAAAGTGGCTCGGGTCTATTCGACCAATATGGAGACAGTTTCGGCTATCCAGTCACAATCACCGGCGCGAATGGTTATTCCGTTACCGGGCCAGCCTTGCTGGATTATGCCGGCACCTATCCGCAAGAGAACCAGCTGGTCTCAAATCGTGACGCGCTGGTGTACCAGGGCGACTACACGGTGACTCCGCACCTGGCTGCACAGATCGGCTTTCAGTTTGAAGACGAGCGCGGATCAGAGCCAGGCAGCTTCTACTACGCTCCGGTGGAACGCACAAACTACGACTATCGAGCAGCGGTCCACGGAGACTTCAAGACGCGGTTCTTCTACACCCTTGGCGGCGACCTGGAGCGCTACTCGCTCTTCGGCACACAAACCAATCCGCGTGCTGGTGTTTCCTTCTATGCGATGAAGCCGCGCAAAGGCGTCTTCAGCGGCACGCGCATACTGTTCAATTACGGCGACGCCGTGCGAGAGCCATCGCTGACTGACCAGTTCTATTCGCTGTACAACTTCCTCGAATCCAACGGCGGGCAAGCCACCGTTCAGCAACTTGGAATTACACCGCTCTCTGCGCCCACAGCACGAACATATGAAGGCGGGGTTGAACAATCGTTTCTGAGCCAGCGTCTCGTCTTCCGCACCAGTTTTTTTCACAACGAGTTTGGGCGCCAAATCGAATATGTCGGTCTCGATCTGATTCCGGAATTGCTGCCCAACCTAACTCCAGCTCAGCAAAATCAATTGGAGCAGTTTCTGCAAGCCAATGGGGCTTATGAGCAAAGCCTGAATACCGAGGCGTACCGCGCTCTCGGGGTCGAAACTACGGTGGAAGGCGGCATCGGCCGCAGTATTTTTTTGCGGGGCGGGTATACCTATCTGGACGCGGTAATCCAGCGCTCATTCACCAACAGTGATGTCGCGCTTCTCGGCCCCCTCCCGACTTACAATGGCATTCCCATCGGTTCGGATTCGCCGCTTCAGGGAGCGCGTCCGTTCCGGCGTCCGCCGCACACTGGATTCTTCACCGCAACCTACTCCGCGAAGAAGTTGAGTGCAATGTTTACATCCGCCTTTGTCAGCCGCTCGGATGACTCGGACTTCTTGGGTGGCTCCGACATCAACGGGGGCAACAGCCTTCTGTTGCCGAATCGCAATCTCGATCCGGGATTCGCCAAACTGGATCTTGGCGCGAGTTATCAATTATTGACGTGGCTGGGAGTCTACGGTCAGGCTGAGAACCTTACGGACAACCAGCACATGGCTCCGATCGGCTACATTAGTCTGCCTGCCAATCTACGGGCTGGCGTACGCCTCCAGTGGGGCAAAAGCAACGGGCGTTGAGGTCGAGTTCGCACCGGATTTCGCACTCATTCCCGTAAGGCGGAAATCTCGGGTCGATTTCCGCCTGCGCGCAATGATAGGAACGTCGGCCTGCAAACTCGGCAGTCGACAACGACAACGTCGTGACAATCTGCGGAATGTCTTCACCGCCGTTTGCAAAGTGCAGCGGCGTCGAAAACATCCGCGCTTGAGAATTTATTTGGAAATCGCGCCCCCTTCATGCAAACTATTTGAATCCTGGCGTTTTCAGCCAGCCGATCTTTCTGGCAATCCCACTCAGTCTGAGAATTGTTGAAGCAGCGGCAAAAATGCCGCAATCGTGCAAGCTCAACCTGAAAGACAAAAACAATCTGCGAGGAGACCATGATTCGACTCTCTTGGAGGCGTGTCGCTCATATCTGCCTGATGGTTTTGGCCATCATCACATTCGTTTTTCCGACCCTCGCCCAGCAAACGCTGGGCTCCCTCAACGGCACAATCAAGGATCCTTCCGGCGCAGCGGTTTCCGGTGCAACCGTCTCCGTCATCGACACTGCGACGAACTATACACAAGTCACAAAGACGCATCCTGACGGCTTTTACCAGGTCTTTAACCTGCCCGTTGGTTCATACACGGTGAAAGTGAGCCACGATGGATTCGACACAACGGAAGCAAAGGCAATTGCGGTGCAGGAAGCGAGCGCCACGACGCTGAACCTGACTGTCAAAGTAGGCCAGGTTTCCGAATCGGTGGAAGTGACGGCAAATCCGCTGCTGAATGCGACGGACGCCACCAACGGCTATACATTGGACTCCGCGCAGATTCAATTGACTCCGCTGGCAACCGGCAGTTTCACTCAGCTCGCCGTGCTCTCTCCCGGTGTCAGCGCCGAATTGCTCGCCAACCTGGATTCAAACACCGGCTTGGGCAACCAGAACATATGGGCGAACGGCCAGCGCGCCACTTCCAACACATTTCAGCTGAACGGTGTTGATTCCACAAACATCTTCAACGGCATGACCTCCAGTGGAGACACCTCGCAGCGCTATAACTTTGGTGTCGGCGAAACCGAGCAGACTGGCGGCGAGTTCGGAACCGGTACCTCGGTTTACGAGTCCAATGGCAACAGCCTGCCTTCGCCTCCGCCTGAGTTTCTTCAGGAATTGCGCGTTAACACTTCGATGTACGACGCTCAGCAAGGCGCGACCGCGGGCGCGCAGATCGACGCGAACACGGCTACCGGGACGAACAGTTGGCACGGACAGGTCTACGGCACATTCGCGAACAACTCTCTCAATGCCGCGCCATTCTTCTTTAAGCAGCAATACATCCTGAGCACGCAGGGCATCGGCGCGTTTCCTGAATCCCTGGCCAATCCCGCGCTCCACCGCTGGACCTCCGGCGGAACGGTCGGCGGGCCAATCATCAGGAATAGGCTGTTTTTCTTTGCTGCGTATCAGCACGGGTATAACTCAGATCAGGCGACCGGTCTGTCGCAGCTCAATGTTCCTTCGGGTCTCACCGATGACCGTTCGAACGCGGGTCTGGAGAGCGCCCTCACGAGTTGGAATAACGGGAAGGTTACGACTGTTGGGATCAGTCCGATCGCGGCTGCAATCATGAATGCCAAACTACCGAATGGTCAATATATGATCCCATCGGCGCAAACCAGCGCACCCTATGCCTATGGCGTTCCCAACGTCACACTAATCGGCACATCCACCATGGTTGCCGATCAGGGTACGGGTTCACTGGACTTTGATGTGAGCAAGAGCGACCGGCTCTCGTTCAAGTATTACTACCAGAATGATCCTGTGAATAAGCCCTACGGTCTTGCCCAAACGGGCGGCTTTCCTCTCACGCAGAATAACGGCTCGCAAGTCGGTGCGCTTGATAACACGATTAACATTGGGTCCCATCTGAATTGGGAACAGCGCCTCGGCTACGTTCGCATGTTTTCCAATAGCTTCGATAAGCAAACCGTCGCCCCCGATCCGACGCTCGGGCCAACGTTCGGAATCGGCACCGGCGCGGGGCTCTATGCAGGCGGCATCATGCCTGGACTGGATCTTTTGGAATTCGCGAGCAATTTCTCTACAGACGCCCCGTCAGTCCGAGTCGGCCCTTACGGCACGGAGAGCACAACCATCAACACAGGCTACTATCAGAACCGGCTCAATCCTTCAAGCAATGTGATCTTTTCGATCGGCAAACATACCATCGTTGCGGGAGGCGGATTCAGCTATACGCAATTGAATATCGAGAACAATCGCAACGGCATTGCGAATGTGGAAGCCAAAACCTTCGAGACGTTTCTTGAAGGCAACGCATACAAATCCAACACCATTGACACCATCGACCCATCGAGTGGAAAGAACAATGCCGACCGCTACTATCGTTCCAACGAAATCGAAAGCTATGTCCAGGATAAGTGGCAGTTATTGTCGAACCTGAGCATCACCGCGGGCGTGCGCTATGACTACCACGGCGGTCTGACCGAAAAATATGGTAACTTCTTCAATTTCGATCCCTCGCTCTATAACGTGACGGGCACCAGTACAACCGGATTCTCGGTAGTGAATACGGGTTTTGTTGTGGCGCCCAACAACAAGTATCGCAGCAGCGTCGCCGCTTCGAATTTAGCCGGAAGCGACTCGACTTTGAATGGCCGTCAGTGGGGAATTTCCCCGCGCGTTGGCTTCGCATGGTCTCCGAAGCAAAACAACGGCAAGGTGGTTCTACGCGGGGGAGCTGGCATCTATTATGATCGCGGCGAGCTATTCAGCTATCTTTCACAGCCCTATGGCGCCTCCGGCGGCGGAGGAGTTTTTGGCGTAACTCAATCCGCTCCCCTCGCAACTTATATCAATGGCAACGGCAAGACGCTCGCCGATCCGCTCGGGACGCCCTCCTATGTCCAACCCAGCGCCAACCCCTCATTCTTTACGAACGCTTTGCAGACACAGCTCAATAACATGACCGGGACGACGCATCCTGAGTACGGCCCGAATTGCGGTGCTGAGGACAACCAGGAAGACTACCTTGACTGTACGCCCACAATCGACTTCGGTGCATATGGGAATAACAATGTGCTGCCGTACACGATCAATTACACTCTGGATTTTCAGTGGCAGCCCCGCAACGACCTGGCATTCGATATCGGCTATGTCGGCAATCGTGGCCGCCATTCAGTAATTCCGGTGCCCTTCAACGAGCCTGGGATCGCGACGCCGACCAACCCAATCTGGGGCGAGACGGCCAGTTATGGTTGGGAGGTTCTGAATCAAAACTCAACTCCCGACGGGTACGACTACGCTGCAATTGCAGGCGAGCCATGGAACACTTACAGCGGCGGCAATATCGATTTCCGCGTTCCGTACGTGGGTTACAACTACAACTCCGCGCTCTTCAAAACCGTTGGGGTCTCAGCCTACGATGCTTTGCAAACTCACCTGGAGAAGCGTCTTTCGCATGACGTGCAGGCCGGCGTCAGTTACACCTGGAGCCATGCTCTCGATGAGCAAAGCGACATCGGCATCTTCTTCACAGGGGACAATCCCAATCGCCTGCGTGACTCCTGGGCATCCGCGGACTTCGATAGAACCAATGTTTTCACCGCCAATTTTCAAGTATCGGTCCCCGATGTTGCCAAGGCGCACTCGCTGCTTTCTTACTTCACCAATGGGTGGAACATGACGGGTGTGGGAGTCGTGCAGAGTGGGCAGCCGTATTCTCTATATGAGTTTTACGGCGCGTCCGGCAGTCTGTATGTCGGAAACTATCCCAATTTAATGAACCCGGTCCTGGCAATCAAAAACCCCAACGATCCAAAATCTGCTTTTACGGGGAACAAAGGTTCCTTCCGCGGCGCCGGTGGCGTTTACATGCCAACCATCGATCCCACGCAGATTGCTATCAACTACCTCGCACCTGGGCAGAAGGGAATCCCGGTCTCAACAGGGACAGATCCCCAAGACATCTACGAGACAGATTTTGCTCCGAGCGACCAGCGCAATCTCTTCCGGCAAGCTGGCCAGAGGAGGCTGGATCTGTCCTTCCGCAAAGCTTTCCAGTTCACTGAACGCGTCGGCTTGAACTACGCCTTCAACGTCTTCAACGTCTTTAACACCACCAGCCTGGACGTGCCCCAAAACCAGACACAGATTGCGCAAAGCTATGCATGCTCGAACACTGCAAATGCCGTCACCGACAGCAATTGCCAATCAAGCTATCTCAACTATGGCCAGATTGCGACAAGCAACAACCCAGTCGATCAGCAATCTGCTCTCGCAAATGAATACATCCTCCCAGTTGTGAACGGATCCGGGAAGGGACTCACGGTTCCGACGACCCTCACCAATGGTCAAGGCACATGTACAACTTACAATTACGCTTCCTCTGCGGGATGCCCCAACAACGGCGCTACCTTCGGCTCCGTTACCGGCACCATCGGCGGAAATCGGGCCGTTACGATGGGGCTTCATCTGACTTTCTAGTAGGTCGAATTAGAAAGTTGACACGGAGACGGGGGCTGAAGAGGCTCCCGTCTTTCATTGCGCCCCGAACCAGCTTCTGACGCCGAGCTATCAGCCGCATCACCGTTGGCGTAGGCGAGCCCTCCGAGCTTGAAAAGCAACCGGGAAGCCCTGCATGACGTACGACTTTCGCGGCATTTTCATCGGTTTAGAAGAAAAAGTTGCACAATTTCCGTTGCGCTTTCTCAAATCATGAGTTAGATTTTGATATCCCCCCATAGAAAACTACGCAGTAAGAGGTGCACGAATGGTCTGTCCCAAGTGCGAGTCGGGGTGTATTTCGACGATCCCGGCGGAAATTCGACTTTTTCGCAATAGCCCGCGAACACTGAGCCACCCGCCGATGACGCCAGCGCCGGACATCCAGGTTTGCCTGGATTGTGGCTGGTCGGAGTTTTCAATTCCACAGTCCTGGCTGGCCGCAGGTTGGCTGCGCCCGCTTCGGCCTCAACCAGTTTCGAGTATTTCTAGAAACTCGCAGTCCAATGTGACTGCAATCGCATCCTGAATCGTTCGCGCTTTAAGCGGCTCAATTTCCCCTGGCCTTGCGGAGCACGATTTTCTATTGCCATTTTTCACCCGAAACTGGAGAAAGATGCCTTTGGGACGGGGGCGGAGCATAATAACAACTCCGCTTGGATGTCGACAAAGGTTTGACAGCCTTTTTTCTCAGGACCGATACAAAAAGCCCCCAGGCCGAAGCTGAGGGCTTTTGATTTTGCGTCAGAGGCACCCCCTCATAGAGGAACCTTCTCCAGCGGTGCAATGAAACCGATTCCGGGAACGTTGAGTTTGTGCAGACGCGTATCGTTGGTGATAAACAGGTCGACGCCGAAGTGCGCAGCGCATGCCAACTGTATGGCATCCGCGTTGCGAATGGCATGTGTGGCGCGCAGCGAAGCATAGCGCCAGGCGATTTGTGGGTCGAAGGAAATGACCTGCGAAGTCGCTCGGATGGCGTGGTCATATTGTTCGATGAGCGAGGTCTGGCCAAGTTTAGTCGGCCGAACCAAAACCTCGCCAAGGGTCATCGCGGAGGTCACGATTCGGTCGCCGCGATCGATCATGCGCTTTCGAATCTCCAGGGTCCGGCTCCGGTTCGGTTCCAGCCCCTCGAACATGTAAATGAAAACATTGGTGTCGAAGAAGACTTTGCTCAAATGTCTTCTCTCCGGAGATTCTCGACGTATTCGTCAGCATGCTCGTCGGCCCAGATGTGTTTGCCTGAACCGATTAGACGAATCAGGGGATCGTCTTCCCAGTTGATTGGCGCATCTGGAGCGTGGGCCTGCTTGCTCCAAATTTCATACCAATCCAACAATTGCCAGTATTGCTCCGGAATCTGCTCGCGTTTGGGCACAATTTTGGAGGGTTTGCGCCGCGGGACTCTTGCCGGATGGGTCAAGTCGCCGGGGCGAAACAGTCTGAGGCTGCCCCCTGGGGTGGTCTCATACAACATCCGATACTTGCCTGATGATGGTGGGACATTTGCTACGCAATGTTGATCGAGATGAACATTCAACGTCCTGGGATCGAGACCTTCCGCCAATCCCTCTTCTTCCATCTTTCTTCGAATTTCATCCTTCTTGAAATCCGCTCTCAAACAAAACTGTTGATGTAATAATGCCGTCGCAATCCAGACTCGATCCGCAATGAGGGTTTCTTCGGGACCTACGGTCATTGGAATCTCCTTGAATAATCATTATACCAATAAATACAATGAATTCAGCCGCACAACAAAAAGCCCTCAACCTAAGTTTGAGGGCTCTTTGCTTCGCTTCTTGCGCCGAAGGCGCGATTGCCTGGACGGCCAGTCCTAGTACATGCCGTCCATGCCGCCGCCGTGGCCGCCGCCTGCCGGAGCAGCCTTCTGCTCAGGAATCTCAACCACCAATGCTTCGGTGGTGAGCAGGAGACCGGCGATCGAAGCCGCATTCTGCAGGGCCGTGCGCGTAACCTTGGTCGGATCGATGACGCCGGCCTTCACCAGGTTCTCGAATACGCCCGTTGCAGCGTTGTAGCCGTAGTGCTGGTCCTTCGACTCGAGCACCTTGGCCACCACCACTGCGCCCTCTTCGCCGGCATTGGCAACAATCTGCCGCAGCGGCTCTTCGAGCGAGCGGAGCACGATCTGCGCACCGATCTTCTCGTCGCCTTCGAGCTTTTTGATCAGCTCTTGAACCGCCGGAATTGCACGAACCAGGGCCACGCCGCCGCCCGGAACGATGCCTTCCTCGACTGCCGCACGGGTCGCATGCAGCGCGTCCTCAACGCGAGCCTTCTTCTCCTTCAGCTCGGTCTCGGTCGCAGCGCCAACCTTGATGATGGCAACACCGCCCACCAGCTTGGCCAGCCGCTCCTGCAGCTTTTCCTTGTCGTAGTCCGAGGTGCTCTTCTCGACCTGCGAACGGATTTCTTTCACGCGGCCTTCAATGTCAGCTGCCTTGCCGGCGCCGTCGACGATGGTCGTGTTGTCTTTGTCGATGGTGATGCGCTTGGCACGACCCAGATCCTCGAGCTTCACGCCTTCCAGCTTGATGCCCAGATCTTCGGTAATAGCCTTGCCGCCAGTGAGAATCGCGATGTCACCGAGAATTGACTTCCGCCGATCGCCAAAGCCAGGAGCCTTCACGGCTGCTACATTCAGGGTGCCGCGCAGCTTGTTCACCACCAGGGTCGCCAGCGCCTCGCCCTCAACATCCTCGGCAATAATCAGGAGGGGCTTGCCGCCACGAGCAACCTGCTCGAGCAAGGGAAGCAGATCCTTCATCGCGCTGATCTTCTTCTCGTAGATCAGAATGTACGGATCTTCGAGAACCGCTTCGAGCCGCTCCGTGTCTGTCACGAAGTAGGGGCTCAAATAGCCGCGGTCAAACTGCATGCCGTCGACCGTCTCGAGACCGGTGTGCATGGTCTTCGACTCTTCGATGGTGATGACGCCATCCTTGCCCACAACCTTCACGGCGTGCGCAATGATGTCGCCAATCTCCTGATCGCCGTTAGCCGAAATCGCACCAACCTGCGCCACAGAGCCTTCATCCACGGGCTTCGACAGCTTGCCAAGAGCGCCGCCCTCGGTCCACTTGCCGTCCTTGTCGCGCGTGCCGATGATCGTTACAACGGCCTTGTCGATACCGCGCTTCAGGGCCGTCGGATTTGCGCCGGCCGCCACCGTCTTCACGCCCTCGCGGAAGATGGCCTGCGCCAATACGGTTGCGGTGGTGGTGCCATCGCCAGCAACATCGCTGGTCTTCGAAGCGACTTCACGCACCAGTTGTGCGCCCACGTTCTCCAGCGGGTCCTTTAGGTCGATTTCCTTGGCCACCGTCACGCCGTCCTTGGTGATGGTGGGCGAGCCAAATTTCTTCTCAATTACGACGTTCCGGCCCTTGGGCCCGAGCGTCGCCTTCACAGCGTCGGCCAGAATATTCACGCCGCGCAGAATCGCTTGACGGGAGTCCTCACCGTGCAGAATTTGCTTTGCCATTCGAAACTCTCCTAGTTCACAGTTCTTAGTTCGTCGTTCACAGAAAAGATTTCATGTCGCCAGCTCCACAGTCTTCCACGCTCACTTGAACAACTGTGAACTAAGAACTGCGAACTGGCGCGCGCAGCGCGCCTACTTCTTCACGATGCCGAGGACTTCTTCCTCACGCATGATCAGAAACTCTTCGCCGTCGATTTTGATTTCGGTGCCGGAGTACTTGCCGAACAGGATCTTGTCGCCAGCTTTGACATCGAGCGGGAAGACTTTGCCTTCGTCGTTCGATTTGCCTTTGCCAACCGAGATGACTTGGCCTTCCTGGGGCTTCTCTTTGGCGCTGTCGGGAATGATGATGCCCCCGCGAACCGTTTCGCCCTCTTCCAAACGGCGGACGAGGATCCGGTCATGCAGCGGGGTGAAGGTGGTCGTAACAGATGTTGCTGCCATAACTTCGCTTCTCCTTCACGCGCGGGCAGGGTTGAGCCCCGGCCGCGGATTTTCGAGTAGTTTGTCGAGAATAGGTTGCCGATATTGCAATTTGCGGCTCCGAACAGCTCAGAGCAGCCTTTACAGGTGAGCAGTCTCACTAGCCTTGCGCTAGCAATCTCCTCTTCCAATTGCTAACGATAGGTAACCTCGTGCACGTTTGTCAAGCTGTCTTGTGTAAATATCTGAGCATATCGCACTCATATTCTTAGCGCGCCCTGTCGTCTAGGAGAGAGCGAAATCGGCGCGCTTCGGTTTTCTTTCCCTTCAAAGCGCATTGGCCGCAAGCCCATTCGCTCACGATGGAAGAAGGAGATCGCAGAGCGGTTCCAACGGTGGGATCAGACGCAAAGACTGAACGTCAGTCTTGGCGTCCGGTGTCTTTGTTCTTTCCTTTCGCGTCTCCGGTCTCTTTTTCGGGATCGGATCCAGTGGAATCCGAAATATCAATAGTGCCGAGCGAGTCATTCACCATTGCATCATCGACAGTCGGGGTGGCTTTCCCAGATCCGGCGGGTTGCGCCTGCGTAGATTTCGTCTTATCAACCATGAGACCTCCATTCCAAGATTGGATGCGTTTCTTGGGGCAGACAACCGGGCTGAGACGCTCGGGCAAGCGACCAAAATTCCCGCCAACGCAGTAAGGATCCTGTAATCTCAGTGAATTAATTTGGGCGGCGAGGGGGAGATTCGAACTTGAGGCGTTATCGCGGCGTCTAAGCCGCGAGCCGAAATCCTGAGCGCTGCGAAGGATGAAGTGAATGGCGGCGAGGGGGAGATTCGAACTTGAGGCGTTATCGCGGCGTCTAAGCCGCGAGCCGAAATCCTGAGCGCTGCGAAGGATCTGAAGTGAATGGCGGAGAGGGGGAGATTCGAACTTGAGGCGTTATCGCGGCGTCTAAGCCGCGAGCCGAAATCCTGAGCGCTGCGAAGGATCTGAAGTGAATGGCGGAGAGGGGGAGATTAGAACTTAAGGCGTTATCGCGGCGTCTAAGCCGCGAGCCGAAATCCTGAGCGGCTGCGAAGGATCTGAAGTGAATGGCGGAGAGGGGGAGATTCGAACTCCCGATAGCCTTTCGACTATGCCTGATTTCGAGTCAGGTGCATTCAACCGGGCTCTGCCACCTCTCCGATTTTCAGAAATGCCGCCATCATTCGAAGATGCAAGTCCCGGTGGCCCGCATCCAAATCATTAAGGCAGCTGCACCCCTCAAGACAAAGCGCTCATCCCGTTTACCGCGAAAGCGCAGAGAGCAGAGAAGCGAGCTGGCATTGGTGGCGCATCCCTAGTTTACCGGGCAGATATCAAGGGGGCAAGGCCACGCTCTAACCGAAACCCAATTGCACCAGGTCTTGACGAACCTACCCCTCCTGCTCACTCATAGGTAATACTTCGACGTCGGCTGAAACTCCGTCCCGAATCCAGTCTGAACCGCGGCGACATTTCCCTCCGGTACGGCCCGAGATTCGTAATCGGCATCGAAAGTCTGGAGCGCGGGTCACATGATGGAATTCCATATTTCGCGAACAGCACGGGAACGCTATCGGTTTGCGGATTCGCTGTTCTCCTTTAACGGCAACGTCGTTTTTGCCGACCTCGCCGCATGCCGAGCCTTCGCGTATCAGATGAACCAGGTGCGCGATGCGGCCAGGTTTCCTGACCGCTCCGTTCATGCCGGCCAATTGTTTGCCATGGGTCTAATCGATGAGGCCAGCCACGTCGTGCTGGCGCAATACCGCAAGAAATTTGACCCCGAGGTGATGACCGCAGCGTTGGATTGGTTCTCCGCCCATGTCGGCGCGGCTGAGATCGACAAGCTCCTCTTGACCTTTGTCGAGCATTTTCCCGGCCAGAGCGTCCTGCGCGGACTTGAATCTCCCCAGCATTGGCTCTCTGGCGCTACCGATGGCATGCCGCACCGCGCCGTCGCTCTCGAAGAGCTCTTTCTCCTTTGGGCGGCGAATCGCAACGAGGCCTTCAAACCTTTTGACGAACTCTTCGAGGAGAAAAGCCTCGCAGAAAAGACCGTCTACCGCCAAGTCACACAGGAACTTCCCAAATATTTCGCCACGCGCCCGCTCATTCCAGTCGAAGGTACCGGCCAGGTGAGCCTGATCGACCTTTTGCGTGCTCCCGCCAATGGCGCTCCACGGTCCCTGAGCGAGCAACTCTCTCTAATCCGCAGATTGTGGAAGTCTCTTCTCGGCGACGCCATGGATCGCTTCCTCATGATCGCCGGAGAGATCCTGCGCGAAGAAGAACTCGCCATCTGGATGCAGTTCAATCCCGACGCAGGCCGCGTACGAGCCGCTGCAGAGGAAGCCGCCCGACGACGCCGCGAAAGCGGTACACAGCAGTGGCCGTCGATCGTCAGCAAGTCCGAAGTGCCGGTCTTCGGCGATCCCGCTTATGAATACGAAAAGTTCAGCGCTGACACGGCCTGGATGCCCAGCACAGTCCTTATCGCCAAGAGCACCTATGTCTGGCTGGCACAGCTCAGCAAGCAATATGGCCGACACATCGGCCGCCTTGACGAGATCCCCGATGAAGAGCTGGATACATTGGCGCGGCGCGGTCTCAACTCGCTCTGGCTCATCGGCGTGTGGGAGCGCAGTCGAGCTTCGAAAACCATCAAACTGCTGTGCGGCAACTCCGACGCCGTGGCATCGGCCTATTCGCTCTACGATTACAAGATTGCCGACGATTTGGGCGGCGAACGTGCCTACATCAACCTCCGCGATCGTGCCTATCACCATGGCATTCGCCTCGCCAGCGACATGGTTCCCAACCACATGGGTATTGATTCACCGTGGGTCGTCGAGCACCCGGACTGGTTTATCGCGCGCCCCCAGCCTCCGTATCCCGCCTACAGTTTTGAAGGACCCGATCTCTCCGGTGATGGCCGTGTCGAAATCAAGATTGAAGACCACTACTATGAACAAACCGACGCGGCTGTCGTGTTCCGCCGTCGCGATCGCGCGAGCGGTGAGACCCGCTACATCTATCACGGTAACGATGGCACAAGCTTCCCGTGGAACGATACCGCGCAGCTCGACTATCTAAATCCCGCCGTCCGGGAGCAGGTCATCCAGACCATCCTTCACGTAGCAAGGCTTTTTCCGGTAATTCGCTTCGACGCCGCGATGACCTTGGCCAAACGTCACTTTCACCGCCTATGGTTTCCGGGTCCCGGATCGAGCGGCGCGATTCCATCCCGCGCCGAATACAGCATGAGCGACGAAGAGTTCAATCGCCTCATGCCGCATGAATTCTGGCGCGAAGTGGTCGACCGCGTGGCCGCCGAGGTTCCCGGCACGTTGCTTCTTGCCGAAGCCTTCTGGCTCATGGAGGGCTACTTTGTCCGCACCCTCGGCATGCATCGCGTCTACAACAGCGCCTTCATGAACATGATGCGCGACGAGGAAAATGCCAAGTACCGCTCGGTCATCAAGAACACCCTCGAATTCGATCCTGACATCATGAAGCGCTATGTCAACTTCATGAGCAATCCCGATGAGCGCACGGCCATAGATCAATTCGGAACCGGTGACAAGTGTTTCGGTGTCGCCGTGCTCATGTCCACTCTGCCTGGCCTGCCTATGTTTGGCCATGGCCAGGTCGAAGGCTTCACCGAGAAGTACGGGATGGAATACCAGCGGCCGCGCTACGATGAGACGCCGAATCACTGGCTCGTCGAGCGCCACGATCGTGAAATTGCCCCGCTTCTCAAGAAGCGTTGGCTCTTTGCGGAGAGCAGCAATTTTCTGCTTTACGACTTTTTCGGGCCCTCCGGCTCAGTCGACGAAAATGTCTTCGCTTATTCGAATCGCAACGGTGATGAGCGCGCACTTGTCATCTACAACAACCGGTTCAGCACGGCACATGGGACGATCGATTTCTCCGCAGCCTACGCAGACAAGTCGAATTCTCAACTTCGCCAGCAGCGCTTGCGCGAAGGCCTGGCCCTCACCGGAGATTCTGGCGTCATCCTCGCCTGGCGCGACTCTCTCACCGGCCTCGAATATCTCCGCCGCGCCAACGTGCTTGCCGAGCGCGGTCTCACGCTCGATCTGCACGCTTACCAATCCCATGTCTTTCTTGGCTGGCGCGAATTGCGCTCGACAGCGGAGCATCCGTGGGATCGGCTGTGCGATCAGCTCAACGGACGCGGCGTTCCCAATCTCGACGACGCCCTTGTGCTGATGGAATTGAAGCCTGTCCATGATGCCGTCGATGCTCTGCTCGATCCAGAGCTTGTGCGCCAACTCGCGGGCTTGGCAGAGCAGCCCCCTCTCACCGTCGCGGCAGACCGTAAGACCAATCGCGAACGCAGCGAGTTCGTCGAGCTTGCCTCGGCGCGGTTTGAGGCGCTCTTCAGTGCTGCGCAAGAAGCCCCATCTTCGTTGAT
>Ga0181535_10004215_pt1 | contig 16169 bp, 7 predicted proteins | sample PEATcosm2014_Bin_44_FD_119774 | JGI IMG/M metagenome (GOLD analysis project Ga0181535, IMG submission 119774) | Peatland microbial communities from MTU Mesocosm Facility, Houghton, MI, USA - PEATcosm2014_Bin17_30_metaG | ecosystem: Environmental > Terrestrial > Soil > Wetlands > Peat | place... | reverse complement strand
TGGTGCGCGAGCGGCCCGTTGCGGGCATACTCCATGCCTTAGTTCTGTGGGGTTTTCTTGCGTTTGCCTGGGTCAGCGCGCAACACATGCTGCTGGGCCTGCGCGGTTTGTCAAGAGCTACCGAGGCGCGAAGTTGGTACAACGCGTTTGTTGCAGTTTGGGCGGTGGCAGTTCTGGTGGCCATGATCGGCTTGTCGTTTCGGCGATTTGTATTGCGGCCCAAACCGCTCGGAAAGCTGTCCGCCACCTCTGGGATTGTTGCGTTTTTGATCTCGGCGCTCATGGTGACGTATCTGCTGGGCTGGGGAGTGTTTCCCGTCGGAACCATGGCTTGGAAAGTGAACTGGTGGGCGCATACGATATCATTTTTTGCGCTGCTCGACGTGATCCCTGTTTCGAAACATCTGCACCTGGTGCTCGCACCGTTCAACATCTTCCTGGCCTCCGCGACCACGAGCACCATGCGAGCCTTGCGGCAGGAGGGCGAAGACCTGGGGATGATCCACTTCCCTGACCTGGTACGAAAGGACATTCTGGATGTTAACGCCTGTGTCGAATGCGGCCGCTGCACCGAGTCCTGCCCTGCCAACCTCGCCGGTGGATCGCTGAGTCCGAAGGAAATCATCCTCGATTTGCAAAAAGGCCTGCTCAGCGGCGGCGATTTGGTGGCGGGAACTGCGGAGGAAAAAGAGCAGGGGAAAGTCTACGTTTCGGAGGAGGACCTCTTCCAGTGTCTCTCCTGCGGCGCCTGCGAGTACGTCTGTCCAGTGGGCATCGAACACGTGGGAAGGAAAATTCTGGATTTGCGGCGCGGGCTGGTCAGCGAAGGACGCATCAGCAGTGAGAAAGTGGCCGAGCTGTTCACCACCATGGAACGCTCTCCCCACAATCCCTGGGGCATCGGGCAAGAAATGCGGCAGAACCTTTTAGCCTCGAAGCAGTTCCCCATTTTCGACGGCAGCCAGGAATGGCTCTTGTGGCTGGGCTGCGGATTGAGTTTCGATCAGCACGGCCAGGCAGTTGCCACGGCCATGAAGCAGATTCTCGACGCCGCGTCCGTCTCCTGGGGCGTGCTGGCGCGTGAAACCTGCTGCGGTGAGCCGGCGCGGCGCGCGGGCAACGAGTACCTATTCATGCAACTTTCGGAGAAAGTGGTTGAGGCGTTTGCGAACGCCCACGTGAAGAAGGTCGTCCTCTGCGATCCTCACTGCACCACCATGTTGGATAAGGATTACCGGCAAATCCCATCCTACGCGGACCTTGGCATCAAGGTCGTGCACCATACCGAGCTCATCGCGGAACTGCTTCCCCGCCTCCCCCTCGCACCCAAAGCTCTGCCGGCGACCTACCATGACCCCTGCTACCTTGCCCGCGGCCGCGGGATCACGGCTGAACCGCGCAAGATCCTGCATTCCTGCGGCGTCGCCTTGACAGAGCCTGAACACCATGGCCAGAACACCCAGTGCTGCGGCGCCGGCGGTGCGAGGCTTTTCATTACTGACGACAAACGCGAGCAGACGAAACATCGGGTGAACGAACTACGGTTTGCCCAGCTCGCCACAACCGGGGCATCAACGCTGGCGGTGGCTTGCCCCTACTGCCCCACTATGCTTCGCGACGCCGCCAACAGAGCTCAGCGCGATGACCTGGAGATTGTGGATGTGGCGGAAATCGTGGCCAGAAACCTGAGCCTGAAATCGTTCGAAGCGGAGCGAAAAGAGTAAGCGGGAGCCCGGGCCGACCCAACAGAACGGCGATCGAGAATCCTCATTTCATGCGGGGTTGTAGATCCGGCGAGGAGACACTCATGCCCACACGAATACTGACGACAGTGGTTGGAAGCTACCCGGTTCCCGCCTGGTTAGTGGGTAACGCCTCGCGCGTAGTTCTGCGCGACGCGGTCATGACAGTGCTCAAGACCCAGGAACTCGCCGGACTCGACGTGATTTCTGACGGCGAATTGCAGCGTTTCGATCCCAGCCATCCCGAGACCAATGGGATGATTGACTATTTCGTTTCGCGGATGGAAGGGATTCGGACCCGCTTCACCAGGTTCGATCTTGAGACGTTCCGGTCTGAGCGGGGGTTGGACTATCGGTCCATGCCCGCAGGCGTCGTGGAGGGAAGGATCGGAGAGGGCACGCTCAACCTGCTGGCGGATTCCCGGTTCGCGCAGGCCCTGACGACGAGGCCGCTCAAATTTACCTGCACGGGGCCGCACATGCTCGCCAAGGTGCTGACGAGCGTCCATCGCGCGAGCGCCGCGGATCTTGCCATGGAGATTGCAGAGGTCCTCGGGCGGCAGCTTGAAGCGATCGACGCCGCTGTCGTCCAGCTTGATGAAGCAAACATCAGCGGCCATCCGGAGGAGAGCGAGTGGGCCGCTGCGGCCATCAACCATGTCCTGAAGAGAATTCGAACTGAAAAGGCTGTCCACGTCTGCTTTGGGAATTACGGTGGTCAAACCATTCAAAAGGGTTTCTGGCGGGACCTGCTTCCTTTTCTTAATCTCTTGCGTGCAGACCACGTGGTGCTCGAATTTGCGCGGCGGGGATATGACGAACTCCCAGTCCTCAGCGACCTTGACCCGCGGGTCGGCTTAGGAATTGGAGTCATGGACGTGAAGGACAATGAAGTCGAGCAACCGGACCTCGTCGCGCAACGCATCGAGCGGATTGTCAAGGTCGTGGGCGAAGGCAGACTCCGATATGTTCATCCCGACTGCGGGCTGTGGATGCTGCACCGGAGCGTGGCTGACCGGAAGCTCAAGGCTCTGGTCGACGGCCGGAACCTTTTTCTTAGTGGAAAGTAGACGGCGCGCTCGCTTCCGCGAGTCCGGCGACTTTATCGATCCTAGAGTTTTGGAATACTCACCTGCCTCTACTCGAGGCCGGCAAGCACAGACAATTTGACCGCGCCACTCTTCGCGGTGCCCCTACATATAGGGCCTCGAGTTTCACAAAATCCCACCTTTTGTGGTTTTCTCTTTACTTCCCTCTTTTTTCATGCTACCTATACTGGGGAGTTAGAGGGGATTGCTCGCTTCCGCCTTGGCCGCCCGCGCCAGAGGGTAGGCTGGGCCGAATCGAGCTTGCTGTGCACGGGAACGCCTTTGCCACACTGGGTGGCGGAATATGTTGCTGTGTCAGTGTCGGCTAGATAACGGGCCCACCACAGGGTACGGCGTAATGCTTCTGGCATCCGTTTCAACACGCGCTTGGGTTTGCACCTCCTCGGAAGGACCAGAGGTAAGGGGTGTAGCTTGTATAAACTAAAGAAACTCGAGTTGTTGGGCTTCAAGTCGTTCGGAGAACGGTCGAGGCTGGAATTCTCAGATGGTGTGGCCGCGATTGTTGGACCGAACGGCTGCGGCAAATCTAATCTTTCGGATGCCGTTTCCTGGGTCCTCGGGGAGCAGAGCGCCCGAAGCCTGCGCGGCGAGCGGATGGCCGACGTGATCTTTAACGGCACTGGAACCAGGCCTCCCACGAGCATGGCAGAAGTGAGCATGACGCTCATCGACCCGGAATATAACGAGGCCGGATTCCCGGAGGAAGAACCGCCGCAGGCAGAATCCCAGGAACCTGTAGTGATCCCGAGCGACATCGGCGAAGTTATCGCTGGAGGCAATGGCAACGGGAACGGTAGCGGAGAGAAGCAGGCATCCAAGCTTCGCCATCGCGCCGGCGAGATTGCTGTGACGCGCCGGCTGTTCCGCTCCGGCGAGAGCGAGTACTTGATTAACGGCCAGGTCTGCCGTCTGCGCGACATCCAAGACTTGTTCATGGGCACAGGGCTGGGCCCGGAATCCTACGCCATCATCGAGCAAGGCCGCATCGGGCAGGTTCTGAGCTCCCGGCCGTCGGACCGGCGTTTGATCCTGGAAGAAGCAGCGGGGATTTCTAAGTTCAAGACGCGCAAACGGCTGGCGGAAGCCAAGCTCGAGTCGTCGCGGCTGAACCTCTCTCGCATCGCCGACATTCTGGAAGAAGTCTCGAAGCAGGTGAACTCGCTGAAGCGCCAGGCGTCCAAGGCGCGCCGCTACAAGGAACTGCACGAAGAGCTGCGAGCCCGGTTGAGAGTGGTTCTGACTTCGCGCTGGGCAGCCCTGGAGGCTGAATGCGCCCGGCTTGGCGGCGAAGTGACCCAGGCACAGGAAGGGTGCCGGCTCACGGCGCAGAGGCTCGAAGCCCTTGAGCAGGAGCAGAAGGCCGCCACACACCAGCATGAAGAGTGGGAGCGCCGCCTGACGCAATTGCGCGAGCATATTTCGCAAAGCGGCTTGGAGCGCGAGCGGTTGCTTTCGCGTTGCGAACAAGCGCGCCAGCAGGCGGCAAGCCTCGAGGCGCGGGCCGCGGACGCAGCGCGGGAAAAGGCCGGATTCGAAGCCCAACTGAGTTCACTGGAAGAGCAGAGCAAAGAGAGAAACCTCCAGCTCCAGCGGGTCCAGCAGGATTGGACTGCGGCTCAAGAAGCGCTGGCCCAATTGGTCGCGCGGCAGGAATCGCTCACGCTCCAAGTGACGGCAGCGGAGGAGGAAGTCGAATCATGCCGCCAGGCCTTGTTGGCTGCGGTGAGCCGTGCGGCGGAACTGCGCAACCAGCTCGTGCAGGCCGAGGAGGCAAGCCTGGCGCTTTCGCGGCAAGCGGCGCGCACCGAGTCTGAGAAGCGGCACGCGGAGGAGGAAAACCAGCGCTGGGTGGCTGAACTGGAATCTTCCATCGCCGCCCAACGGCAAGGCACGACGTCGCTGGCGGATCTGGCGCGGACGCTCGGTGAAACTGCGGCGGACCTCGAAGGGGCACGGACCGAGGAAACCTCTTTGCGGTCCGGTCTTGAAACGCTTCGCCGGGAGCACTCCGGTGCCGTGGCGCGCAAGCAGGCGCTGGAGGAGTCCTTGGCGCGGCACGCTTACAGTACGGAGAGCGTCCGGCGGTTGCTGTCGGACGAAATCCCCATGAACGGGCACCGTTTCCGCCCGCTGGGCGTGCTCGCCGACTTTGTCGAGGTTGCGGCGGGCTACGAGGAAGTGGTGGAAGATTTCCTTAAGCAGGAACTGGAGTGCGTGGTTGTGGAACAGCACGAACAGGCCCGCTCCGGCATCGCCTTGCTGCGCTCGGAAGGAAGAGGGCGCTCTACCTTCTTCGTTACGCAGATGCCCTCTCTGGACCACGCAAACGGAGAGACTCATACGGAGCTGCTGGCAGAGACGGGCGTCGTGGCGCCGGTGCGGCAATTGATGACTTTTCAGAAGTCTCTCGGACTCAATGGCGACCTGCCGCTGCCGGCGCTCGCCCACGCTTATCTGGTTGAGGACTCCGCGACTGCCCAGCGTCTGGCAGGTTCTTACCCTGAATACCACTTCCTGACTCGCTCGGGTGAGCACTATCAGCATCGCCTGGTGTCCGGGGGCAAGGGTTCCAGCGCCGGACCCTTGGCTTTGCGGCGCGACTTCCGGACACTCGAGCGACGCACGGCCGAATTGGAGGGCAAGATCCAGGCGTGCGAGGCGGACCTGGCCGGTGCTGCGGGCCGCGCCGCGCAACTCGCCAAAGACCACGCGAATTTGAGTGTGGCCAAGCAGGAAGCAGAAAAGAAAGCTGTGGTCGCTGATGAGAAGTTGCGCCAGACCCGCGATGCGTGCGAGAGAGCGGCCGCGCAACTCAGAGTTCTTCAGTCTGAAGCCACGCAGCTCGCACACGACCTCGCCGCAGCCGAAGAACGAAAAGCCGGCCTGCGCGCGGAACTGGAAGTGGCAGGCCAGGAAAAGACTGCGCGCGAAGAAACCGTCACCCAATCCACGGCAGCCCTTCGCGAGCTCCGCGCCGAGATGGAACAACTTGGGCAGAAGCTCGCCGAGGCAAGCGGCTCGAGTAGCGCCCTCGAGGAACGAACCCGCGCCGCCGGCGCCGAAGTCGAGCGCCTGCTGGGCATGTGCGAAGAAGTCCGCACCCGCATGGCGCGCCTTCAGCAACAATCTGCGAGCTGGCGCGAACAACAGGAACTGCTGGCGAACGAAGGTGAAGCCAACCTGGCTCGCTTAAGTGAGCTGGAAGCCGGATTGGAAACGGCCAAGAGCGAGCTCCGCCAGTGCGAGGAAAAATCTGCGGCGGAAGAAGCGCAACGGGCGTCGCTCAGTCCGCAGGTGGACGCGGCACGAGCCGAACTTGAAACCCATCGCGCCCGGCGCTCAGAGGCGGAAGTGGCCTTTGCCCGCGCTGATTCCGACCGCACTCACCAGCAGCAGCAATGCCGCGAGGAGTTGCACGCTGAACCGTCCGCAGTGATGGCCGAGTTACCCCCAGACTCCATACTGGCGGGCGAAGTTCTGCAAACTGCGGAGGAAGAGGCGAGGCAGCTCAAGACGCGCATCGAGAACCTGGGGCCGGTCAACATGATGGCTCTCGAAGAACTCCAGGAGGCCGAAGAGCGCCTCACCTTCCTCGACACCCAGCGCCAGGATCTGCTGGCTTCGATCCAGGACACCTCGCAGGCCATCCACGAAATCGACCAGGTCTCGCGCCAGCAATTCCTGGAAGCCTTCAAGGCAATCAACGGCTATTTTGCCGAAACTTTCCGCAGTCTCTTCGGGGGCGGGATCGGTGAGATGCGGCTGAGCGATGAGTCCGATGCGGACAGCGGCATTGACATCGCCGCTCAACCCCCCGGCAAACGCCTTCAGAACGTGCTGCTGCTCTCGGGAGGCGAAAAGGCGCTGGCCGCCCTGGCGCTGCTGATTGCCATCTTCCGCTACACTCCAAGCCCCTTCTGCATTCTGGATGAAGTGGACGCTCCACTCGACGAGTCGAACATCGAACGCTTCAGCCGCATGGTCGAACAGATGAGCCACCACACCCAGTTCATCCTCATTACTCACAGCAAGCGCACCATGGAAGCCGCCCGCGTCATGTATGGCGTCACCATGCAGGAACCCGGCGTGTCAAAGTTGGTTTCTGTTCGTTTCGATGCGCTGCGGGCTGAGCCGGTGGCCGTGGCGTGAGAGCCATGGGCGTTAACCCAAGCACCCTCTCGGGGTCCCGAAGGGACCCGATATCATTAGCCGTAGGTGCAACCTACGGAACCAGCGTCCACCGGGAGTTCACCAACCCCGAAGGGGTTGAACGATAGCACACTCGACCCCTGTGCGATTAGTGGAACTTAATGATCCTCAGGACGTTCGAGAAGTCATCGCTCCACACTTTTGCGCCCGGAACGGGAAAAACTGGCATCCAGCGCGCGTCCTGCGACAACGCCTGAAGATCCTTGCTTTTGCGGGCCATCACCATCCAGACGGATGCGTACTTACCCGCCTTCAGATCATCCTCGCCGGTTACCGTATCGAGATTCAGCAGACACACCACTCCGGCGTCGTGTGCCAAGTTGCCCAAAACCTGATGAAGGTCGAGGTAGCGGTTGCTGATGTGAAACGCCAGCAAGCCGCCGGCGGCGAGTTTGCGGAGGTAAATTCGCAGGGCCTCACGCGTGAGGAGATGCATCGGGATGGAATCGCCGCTGAAGGCGTCGAGCACGATGATGCCGTAGGCGTAATCGGGGGCTTCTTCCAGCGACATGCGCGCATCTCCCAACACCACGCGTGCCTGCGGGGCGCAGTTCGACAGATAGGTGAAGTATCGCCTGTCACGGGCAATTCGCTCCACCAGGGGGTCGATCTCGTAGAATGTGGACTGTCCTCCGGGTGATTGGTAGGCAGCCAACGCGCCCGCTCCCAACCCAACGATCGCCACTTGGTTTGTTAGTGCATTCCCTGCGTAGGCGGCAAATACCTGCCCAATCGGCCCGCTGCGTGTGTAGTAGGCGAGAGGCTCGCAGGCGCGTGCCGGGTCCGGGCTTTGGATTCCGTGCACAGTGCTACCGTGGAAAAGTACGCGAAGTCCGTTCGCGTCGTCGTTGGCAATCCGATAAACTCCGAAGAAGCTGCGCTCCGTGCTCAGGACATGGCCGAAGTGGCCGGTGTAAATGCCGCTCGCCAGCATCAGCGCCGCCAGTCCCAAGGCGAAGCGCAGGGGGCGCCTGCCGAAACTGAGGCACCAGGCCGCGGAGACGCCGAAGATCATAGCATTCATGGTGAGGCCCGGCTTCAGTCCCTCAGCTTCGAGCGCCAGGATCAGCATCGCAACACCGACGCCCAGCGCCACAGGAAGCAAGTAATCCAACTTACGGGCTCGCGGCGAATCTTTGACGATGTCGATGGGTGGGCGCAACGCCGCCGCCAGCACCAGCGCTATGGGAAATTCCACCAGGGAATGGAAAACCAGCGGCGCGATGATCGCGTTGAAAACTCCGCCGAGCACGCCTCCCACCGATACCCAAAGATAGAACTCGGTCAGACGCAGTGCTGATGGCCGCCTCCGCCACAACTCACCGTGACAAACCATTGCGACTACAAAGAGCGTGACGAGGTCGATCGGTATCGCCGCGGTCAAGGGCAGATACGCCTTGGTGAGAACGGGTATTGAGGCTGCAAGAATTAGAAACGGCTGCCGGCGCACGAGCCAGCGGTGGGAGAACAGGGGTTTCGGCGCAAAGACGAGAATGAAACTCAGAAGATAGAGGGAGAGAGGAAGAACCCAGATCAAGGGGATCGGAGGGATATCCGTGGTAAGTTCGCTGGTCACACCTAACATCAGGCTCGAGGGCACAAAGGCCAGGGCAACCCACCACGCCCGGCTGCGCAAGTCTAAGTCGTCACGGTATTCGCCCGCCCTACCCTGAGTCACATCGTATGAGGGAGGCTCGCTTACCAAAGAATCTGCCGTGTCAGACACGCGCCAGACAAGCGCTGCACAAACCAGGACGAGCAGCACGAGCAATCTGTACCACGATGCCCACAGCCGCGTCTGCGCGCCCAGCCCGAATGCTGGCTCAAGCAGCAGCGGGTAAGCCAACAGGCCAAACAGGCTGCCGGCGCTGCTGGCCGCATAAAGAAAATAAGGGTCACTTGCCCAGGGGTGTCCGGAATGCGAGAACCACTTCTGAAGCAGGGGTGTGCTGGCGGAGAGGGCGAAAAAAGGCGCTCCCACCGCAACCGCCAGCAAGAGGAGCAGCCAAACCACCGGATTGTGCCGCGCCGGCGGCGCCCACCCAGCGGGGACGCGGAACGGCAACGTCAACAGCACGCCAATGAGCACGACCAGGTGCAACCTCGCCTGTCCACGCCTGCTCAGAAACCTCGCCGAGAGGTGCGCATAAGCGTATCCGCAAAGGAGCACCGTCTGGAAAAACATCAGGCACGTGTTCCAGACCGCCGGCGTCCCTCCCAGGAGCGGTAGCACCATCTTGGCGAACATGGGCTCCATCAGGAAGAGCAGCGCCGCGCTCACTAACATCGTTACGGCGAAGATGCCGGCGCGAGCGATATTGCTCGCGCTACTGCCCGGCGAAGTGGGGGATGAAAGTTGCACGCTACTAACACAATGAGCAGGTGTTATTAGCACAAACGCGGGAGAGATTTCAAGGCGAACCTTCAGTTGGAACGGCGCGGCAAAGCCCCAGCCAAATGCACATTCTTCGCGCGTCGCGAAGAAACTTACGCTTAGTAGTTCAGCGCAGCGGAGCGGCAACCGAAAGCCTCCAACACAGAGGCCACAGAGAGAAAGCCCTCAGAGATCACGGAGAAAGAGAAGCAGACCGTTTTTTCTTCTCTGTGCGCTCTGTGAGCTATTCTCTGTGACCTCCGTGTTTCGCTCTTCTGGGCCACCGCGAACACCAAGAAATCCTCGCGGCGCAACAACATGTTGGGAGCTAGCGCTACAAAGTGAGGCTCTGCGGTCTCCGCGGCTGGTAAGTCAGCTTCCAATTTCCGCAGATCTATTTATCTCCCCTGGGCCAATGACCCGTGTTATTCCTACTGCTCCGTAAGAACCCGCATGGGAGAGACGAGGGCGGCGCGCCCGGCGGGCACGAGACATGCGACAAGCGCGATCAGCGCCATGACGATCGTGGCGCAACCGAGCACCAAAGGGCTCAAAGCAGTCACGTGAAACAGCACTGCCTGCATCATTCTTCCCATCACCCAGGCCCCGGCGCATCCCAGCGCCAATCCGGCAATGACCAACCTCAGGCCAAGAGCCAGAAATTGAGCGCGAATCTGGCTCGGCTGCGCTCCTAAAGCCATGCGCACGCCGATCTCGCGGTTCCTCTGTGCCACCGCATAGCTCAGCACACCGTAAGTACCAATTCCGGTCAGTAGCAGCGCGATGGCAGCGAACATCCCGGCCAGCAGAGCCGGCGAGCGGCGGGCGACAAGACTGTCCGCGACGCGCTCATCCATGGTCCGAATATCGTTAACCGCAAGCCCAGAGTCGATTTCCCGAACAACCCGTGGCAGCGTGAATCGCAGCGATTCCGTCGGAATACTGGCGCGAGCGACCAGGAAGATGTTGCTCTCCGGCCGATAAATATACGGGTAGTAGACCGCGCCTTGCGCCGCCTCGTCGGTGAGGCCGGCTTGCTTGACGCTGTCGACCACACCGACCACCGTGAAGGCCTCGCTGTCGGGGCCGGGCTGCGAACCCTCGAACAATTGCCGGCCCAGAGGGCTCGTGTAAGGCCAATAGCGGCGGGCGAAATCTTCGTCGACCACGCAGACGCGTTCCTGGCGCCGCGAATCGGCTGCGGTGAGGAACCGCCCGGCGAGCAGCCGAAAGCCCATGGCGCGAAAATAGTCGCCACCCACGCCGTATGAGTAGATCCCGCGAGGGGCTTCACCGGGCCGGAGGACATACCCCTTGACCGTAGCGGAGCTTTTGCCGTTGCCGCCGCTGAACGGCACGTTATTGGCGACCCCCACAGACAAAACCCCCGGTTGACGGCCGAGGGCATCCACCAATCTCTCCGTAAATGCGAGACCGGCCAACGGCGAAGGGTACTTCCTGCCCACCATCGAAATCTGGCCGGTCAGCACGTGGTCAGGCTGGAATCCTGGGTAAACCGCCATCGCCCGCTCCAGGCTGAGCCCCAGCAATCCCGCGCCAGCCAACAGAACGAAGGCCAAAGCAAACTCTGCCACAACGAAACTCTGCCTTAGAGTCTGAGCTGCGCGGCCCGTGGTAGCGGTGCGGGATTCCGACCGGAGGGCGTTTCCGGAGACGCGCAGATGGAAACACACTACAGGCACGGCGAGCGCGACGCCCATGGCCAGGGCGGCCAACACGCCTGCCACCGCCAAGCGAGCATCGAAGGCAATGTGCGCTCCCAGGGGCAAACGATCCGCTCCCAGCGCCGCCACCAGGCGGATTCCCGCCGCTGCCACGGCCAATCCCAGCAATCCCCCCACAAGCGTGAGCAGCGTGGTCTCAACCAGCACTTCGCCGATGAGATGTGCGCGGCTGGCGCCGAGCGCCTGCCGAACCGCATGTTCCCTGGCTCGATGGTTGGCCCGAATCAGAAGCAGGTTGGCAAGATTGACCGTGCCAATCAGCAACAAAGTGAGCACGCCGGCTTGCAGCAACACCAGGGTGGGCCGAATCGCGGCGACGTGGTCGGCGTGCAACGGCACCACAAGGGAGCGGAACCCGGCATCCGCGACCATTTTGGCCTGCGGGTCATCCAGTTCCAGGCTGGCATTCTGCGCGTCAATCTGCTGCTGGGCCTGGGCAAGAGTCGAGCCCGCCCGGAACCGCGCGATCATCTGGATGAAATTTCCGCCGGCATGCCGTCGCGATGGCCCGCGATTCTCAGGACGCGAGGCCAGCGGCAAATACAACCGTGCCTCGGAGGAGAGGAACCGAAAACCTGGAGGCAGGACGCCGACCACGATTTTCGGCGTGTCGTCAACCCGCACAGATCGTCCAATCACGTGCGGGTCGGCGTTGAACTCCCGCCGCCAGTAATCGTCGCTCAGAATGACGACGTTATCGGTTTGAAACGTAGTCTCCTGTTCCGTGAACGCGCGCCCCATAACAGGGCCGATTCCCAGGGTGGTGAAATAATCGGGGGAGACTCGCGTGATCTGCTCCCGAGTGACAGAGCCGGGCTCTCCGACCATGGCTGTGTCGTAGGCGTAAATCGAAAGTGAGCTGAACGCAGGAATACGTCCACGGCGTTCGTAGTAATTGGTGAGCGTCGAACCATCGCGTTCGACATGCGCTCGCGGGTAGGTATTGAATAGCGTAACCAGCCGTTGGGCCTCAGGAAATGGCAGAGGACGAAGGAGGATCGAGTCGATCACGGCCAGGATCGTCAGGTTGGCCCCCAGACAAAGCGCCACGGTCAGAAGGGCTGTCACTGCAAATGCCGGCGTCTTCCTCAGCAAGCGGGCGGCGTAGCGAATCTGCCTGCCAAGTTCAGCCGGAAAGAGGAGGCCGCGCGCTCCGCGGCACTCTTCCTTGACTGCTTCGATTGCGCCGAATTCCGCCCGCGCCCGCCGCCGCGCTTCTTCTGGGGCTACTCCGGAGCGAACAAGTTCCTCCGCGTATTGCTGCATGTGAAAACGCAACTCTTCCGTCATTCCGGCTTCGAAATCTCGTCGTGACGTGAGCGCATGAAAGAGCGACCGCAAGCGGGCCAGCATCTCACACCTCCTCCGGTTTCGTATTCAAGGCGGCGGCAATCGCGGACGCCAGGCGGTTCCAGCCCGCCGTCTCCTCTCGCAGGCGCGCCCGCCCCGCAGTGGTTAAAGTGTAGTATTTCGCCCGGCGGTTGTTGTCGCTCTGACCCCATTCCGCCGCGATCAGCCCCTGATGCTCCAGCCGGTAGAGCGCCGGATATAAAGATCCTTGCGGAATCTTCAGAGCGTCGCGCGAAATCTGCTGAATGCGCAGCAACACGCCGTATCCGTGCAGCGGCCTTAACGACACGGCTTTGAGGATCAGCAGGTCAAGTGTTCCGGGAAGTAGTTCGGCGGTTTTGCCCATCGTCTTCGGCTCCTAGTCTGTCTAGGAGTGTACCACAACTCTCCTAGCTTGGCTAGTGGAAGCCGAACTGGCGGCGGCGCGGAGGTATGCTTCAGCCGACGGATTCCTCTGCGGTTCTTTCGAGATTTGGGTCTGCGCTGCTTTTTATAGCGAATGCGAGGCGAATAACCGCACAGGAGAGCACGTCGGCAGCACTTCTCCGTTGAAGGCGAATTCCGTTGACATGAATTGGTTCCCCCTCAGCCGTAACAACTACCGCCCGACATTGAAGGCGAAGCTATGCGGGCGAGAAGGCAAACCGAGAAACCGGGCGTTCCGACCTGAAAATCCCCGCTTACTCTGCTAACATAGGCCTGCATTACTCGGAATCGATCTAGGTGTAAAATGGGGTACAGCCATGCTAACCCGAATCTATATCGACAACTTCCGCTCCTTCGTAAACTTCGATTACAAGCCAGAGAGCAAACAGCTGTTGCTTGGAGAAAACGGTAGCGGGAAGTCATCTCTGCTCGACGCCTTGAATTATCTTAAGCGGTTTGTCAATGGTGATGAGAACCGCTTCACACAATTGACCCGCACTCGCTGGCAGAATCGTCCGAGTCAAGTCTTGGAGATTGAAGCTGTCCTGGAAAAGAGGAAATTTGAGTACCGAGTAGAGATAATATTCGCTCCGGATACCAAGCAATTGTCGGTTGGACAAGAACGGCTCAAAGTCGACGATGCAACGGTTTTCGAGCTGGCGAAGGGAAACATTCACTTCTTCACTGATGGCAGCGGGCAAGCGACTAGTGTGCCATTGGAAACGACAAGATCCGCCTTGCACCTGTCTCTGTTAAGCAACTCGCACGTACGACGGTTTGTGGAGTGGATGAAATCTATTCATTGTTTTCGAATCGACGAGTATCCGGAGGCCATGGAAGAGAGGGCTGACCGCGAGGAGCGGGAGCCCGATTCCGAACTCGAGAACCTTGCGGGGTGGTACCGCCACCTGGTGCAAACTTATCCCAAGGAGAACGTGGCATTCACGAGGTCGTTAAGCCACGCGCTGACTGGTTTTCAGACTCTCAGATTCTCTTCCGACGAGCACGGTAGACTGAGGCTATGGGCCGATTTTACGGGACCAGGAAAGCGGAACCTTAGTTATGCGCTGTCGGAACTTTCCGATGGTCAGCGGTACCTGATCGCTCTATATATGATCCTGCACTTCCTGATTGCTCGGGGGCAAACTGTTTTTATCGATGAGCCGGACAATTTCATCGCCTTGCGTGAGATACAGCCGTGGTTGCTGGCTGCCGAGGCAGCCGTCGAAGACCATAAGGGACAACTGATCCTCATTTCCCATCATCCGGAACTGCTTGACCTCTGGGCAGTGTCCCACGGACTGCGCTTCTTTCGCGAGGACAATGGACACGTTCGAACGGAGAAATTCAAGTCCGATCGCGGTGGGAGTTTACAGCCTTCCGAATTACTTGCTCGGGGGTGGGAGAATGAGTAATCCCTCTCAGGTCATCGTTCTGGTGGAAGGTGAGTACCACCGAATGCTGGCCTACCGGTATTTAATCGCGCGCGGGGTGAAGGCGCATGCGGTGAGAATTCGCGAATCGCCGTTGGGCCGGGGTAGCGCCGAACGTTGGATACTGGAAAGGTCTCCCACAGAGACCAGGGCGTACCGGGAGCGGCAGACGAGCGCGGAGAGCGCATTAATTGTAATGATTGATGCGGATAAACATTCCGTGCAATATCGGTTAGAGCAACTCGCCCAAGTGTTGAAAGACAGCCACGAACCTCCCCTTGCGACCAGTGATAAAATTGCCCGGCTCATTCCCAAGCGCAACGTCGAGACATGGATTCTCTGCCTCAATGACAAGCACACTCTGGACGAGGCGGCTGACTACACTCAGGAAAGGCATGACTGGCACGAGTTGATTCCCGTAGCGGCTGAGACCCTTTCCCAGTGGACCCATTCGAAGATCGAACCGCCCGCCTATTGCGTCAGTTCCCTGCGAATCGGAGTCAAGGAACTAAAGCGCCTTAGCGAGTAAAAACTACTCGGCCGTCCTTACACACTGTGAGCAAAGACCCGCAATCAGAATTGGACCCGCCGGAATACCCCTCCAGAGCTTAATGGTTATCCAGTAGCGTAGCATAGCAGCCTCTTATGCGCCATCGGGCGAGCCATCAGCGATCACGAAGAGCAGGAACGGGCTTGTTGTCCGTTTGGGCGCCCTGTCGGCGAACATTCCGTTTTAGCCGCCCTTACTAACCTATTCGCTGACGAGGGCGCCCCACTGGGGTTCGCAGACGCACCTTCCAATAGTTTTTGCTTGACAGGAACTGCAATTCATGGTAGGCTATTCAAATTGTCGGAATGCGGGCTTCTTGTCGCATCATGACGCCAACGCCACACCGGCAGGAAGGAAAGGCGGGCTAACCACCGCCGATCAGCAAAGAAACATTGATTCCAGGAGCACAAAAATACGAACGAAGCCAGTATGTTATTGAAAATACAGAAAGGCCATCGAAAAACAAAGCTAAAACGAACTCAAAACGGACCGGTTTTGAGCCCCAATGTGGGTATTTGACCCCAAAAGTGAGCCTTCAAGAGCCACGCCCGTCCGGGCAACAGGAAGTCGCAGCAGAATGCCCCGAAGGGTGAAATCGATCCCAGCGGCGAGACTGGAAGACTCGTGAGCAACTACAAAAACAGTCGGAACGAACTCAAGAAGTACTTTAAAACAAAGGACTTGACTTTTTGCAATGCTGCTAATTGAGCGGTTTTTGCGCGCATTGGTACCCCGATTAAACCCCAATAGCTCCAGGAAACGCTCCCATTCGAACGAAACGTCTCGCAATCCCATCGCCGATCGACTCAGCCGGGCGGTTGACATGACGGGGGGCTACAAGCGGCTGGCCCGGCGAGCTCATCCTCAGGATTTGGGATTCAAGATTCGAGATTCAAGAAGTCGCGGGTGGAGGCCGACAGGGCCGGCGCATCAGAGCGAAGCTCTGCGGGTACCGAGTCCAATTTATCTTTGTTTTGCCGTTGCTTTTGTCTTCTGCGCACTGAGCTTGTGCAAAGCCGCAGGCCCCCAAGCCACACAGGCCGGCACGTCCCCTCAAGTCACTACCGGTTCGTGGCAGGGACTGGTGCGCGACGCGAACGGAAACGCCTTGCCCGGGGCGCAAATCGAACTACGGGAAACCAGTTCGGGCCAAACCCTGACTGCCATGACCGATGCACAAGGCGCCTTTCGCGTCCCGGAAGTTCCGGCGGGCGTCTACATCGTGCGTGTG
>Ga0181535_10004213_pt1 | contig 16172 bp, 16 predicted proteins | sample PEATcosm2014_Bin_44_FD_119774 | JGI IMG/M metagenome (GOLD analysis project Ga0181535, IMG submission 119774) | Peatland microbial communities from MTU Mesocosm Facility, Houghton, MI, USA - PEATcosm2014_Bin17_30_metaG | ecosystem: Environmental > Terrestrial > Soil > Wetlands > Peat | place... | reverse complement strand
TGCACAATGATCCTCAGAAGTCTTCCTTCAAATCATCGTCCCGGTACATCCTCTTCGCGCCGCCTTTCAGCCGGAAGCTGCCAGAAGAGGCCGAAACTTCACTTAACTCCTTATCCAGGAGGATTCTGCGGGGAACCTCTTTGTTATCAGGATTTTACAGCGCACCCCTGCCCGTAAACTCAAGAAAACAAGGAATTTGTTTACAGGATCGGGTGGGGGGTGCCCGACGGCCTAGGTCTGCCGGCCAATCAAGACCTACGGACAGTGGGATCCCACGAACCCGCGTAGAATGGGAGTGAACGGCAGCCGCGCACAACGCCTCCGAGTACGATGATCCTTCTCGACCCAGATATGGACCCCGAATCACCCCACGGACGAAGACCTGTCCGTGGGGGCCTCGGCCCCGCGCCCAAGGCAACGAAGGCGAAGCGGGCGGCTGTCCCAACCACTCCAGCCAAGCAGAAGTATTTGCGCCTGCCGTCCGCGCGCACACTGTCCCGTTTTTTGAGCGAGGCACAGGCTGCGGTGCGGCTCAAGGGCCAGGTTACCGTGCTGCTCACTACCGATGCGGCTATCCGCAAGCTCAATCGCCAATTTCGCGGCAAGAACAAAGCCACCGACGTACTGTCGTTTCCCTCGGAAGGCCCTTTTCCAGGCTCGCCCGCTGAAGCTATTGCAGGAGACATCGCCATCAGCGTTACTACGGCGCTGGGCCAGGCCGCCGATCATGGCCACTCGCTCTCCACGGAAATCAAGGTCCTGATTCTGCACGGTCTGCTGCACCTGGCCGGCTACGACCACGAGGCTGACTCAGGTCAAATGGCCCGCCGCGAGCGGCTCTTGCGCGGCAAGCTGGGGCTGCCGCAAGGCCTGATTGAGCGCGCCGAGGCGCCGAAGACCACGGCCTCGAAAAAAGCAGCAAAGGCCAAGCGGCCATGAGTACGCTGGCCATTGCGATGGTGGTTCTGCTGGCCGTGGTGGAGATGCTGGCCAGCTACATCAGCCGCGTCTACTCGGAGTTCGGCAAGATCCTCACGCGTGAGATCGAAGAAAACCTTGACGCATGGGAAGAACTTATCGAGCCGCAGTTGGGCTTGAGCCGCGCTCACGCTGGCCTCTGTGCTGCTGTCTTGCAGCAACTGGCGCTGGGCATCATCGCGCTGGAGTTCGGCGCGGTCCTCTTTGATCGCGCTCCGTTTCTGGCTCGGCCTACCTACCCGGAAATCGCGCAGGCGGTTCTCGGCCTGGTGCTGGTGGTGGTCTTCTGCAATCAAGTTTTGCCTACGCTGCTCTTTGACCGCACGCGTGGCCGCTGGGTGGCGCGGCTGGTGTGGCCTATTCGCCTGCTGCTGTGGCTTATGACGCCCATCACCGTCTTTGTCCGCTTCTTTTTCAGCGTGGCCTCGCTGGCAGAGGAGCCGGCCAGCCCCGAGGAAGAAACCGCCGTGGATGTAGAGGCGCTGCTCGAAGCCGGCGAAGAGGAAGGCATCCTCGAAGAGAGCGACATCGACCTGGTGCGATCCGCCGTGGAGTTTGGCGACAAGCTGGTTCGCGAGGTAATGACGCCGCGCCCTGAGGTTTTTGCCGTGCGCGATTCGATTACCCTTGAAGACTTTCTCAACCAACTGCGCGAGAACGTCTTCTCTCGCGTGCCGGTGTATGCCGGGACGCTGGACAACGTGACCGGCATTGCCTTTGCGCACGACCTGTTGCAGATTACCGACGAAGAGGCGCGCACGCGCACCGTGGCGAGCATCAAGCGGCCGGCGGTCTTTGTGCCTGAGACCAAGCGCGGCTACGAGCTGCTGCGCGAGATGCAGCGGGAAAAGCAGCACATGCGCATCGTGATCGATGAATACGGCGGTGTCTCCGGCCTGGTCACTATCGAGGATCTGCTGGAGCAGATTGTGGGGAACATCCGCGACGAGCACGAGGAAGACAAAGCCGTCGAGGAGCCTGAGCGCGAGTCCGGCGGCGTATGGCTAGTGCCCGGCAGCTTTCCCGTGGATCAGTTGGCGGACTTGTTTGGAGAAACAGAGGGGCTGGCCGAACTGGACGCCGTCTACGAAGCGACGACGCTGGGCGGCCTTGTGAGCGAGATCGAGGGCCGCATTCCGCTGCCCGGCGAGGTAGTGCTGCTGGAGCCCCTTGGCCTGCGCATGGAGGTGGTTGCCTCGACCGATCGCCGCGTGGAGCGGCTGCGGGTGTTCCCGCCGGCCGGGCAACCGGGTGAGCAGGCCCAGGATAAGGTCTCTCGATCCGAGGGCAGGGCTGGTTAGGATGCCACCTGGTCAAGCAAGATTCCGGCGCGATGTGATCGAGATGCTCGAGCGGAAATCGCTTCGGAACTTTCCTAATACGTAAGCTGATCCGTTTGCAGCCGGATGGCCCACACGCTACCCCACTGATACTGGATCGTATTCCGCACGGACAAGTAGATTTTTGGATCGCTGAAGTCTTTGCCAGTGCAATGGCGATACCATGTGACGGAGCCATATTTTACGAGATCCTTTGCTAGATCCTTGATAAAGTCAAAGCCGGTTGGCGGCTTATACATGTGTTCAAAGAGAACCTGGACATAGCCCATCTGTGCGGAAGCATCGATCGCTTCGACAAGAAGCGCCTGAGCAAATGACCGGTCGTCATCGGTGATGTTTATATGGTCGATGTCGGTACCCGGGAAGAAGAACTTCAGCGTAAGACGCGCCTGTTCTTTGTCCAGTCGAAGATCCGAACCTGCGAAGTGTTGGAGTTGGCTTGACATGGCGCAATTCTGTCGCCGGCACCCTAAGTTGTCAAGAAGAATCTGTGCTGAATGACTACAGGCTATCTAACGCGGCTCTGCCAGCCACTCTTCCATTCATGCCACTCCTCAGCCGTGATCTCCCATAACTCCGATAGAACCCGGCCGCAGACATAATCGCGCTCTACGACTTCTACGATGCGCATGCCTTGCTTTTCTGAGATTCGTCGCGAGGCGGTATTGGCGATTGCCTTGGCGACCCGCAGAACCGGGAACCCGAGCGTCTCGAACCAAAAGTCGTTCACCCACACGCAAGCCTCGCTCATGTACCCGAGCCCATGCCAGGGAAGACCCAGCCAGAATCCACGATTCGTATCCTGGTCCTTCATCAGGCCGATCACTCCCATCAATTGCGCCGGTTCGGTCCGCAGACGGATGCTCCATTGCCAGCCATAGCCGCGTTCAGCCTGAGGAATCGCAATGTCTCTGAGAAACTGTCTCGCGCCATCGGGCGGGTAAGGCCACGGGATGCGTCTATGCATATATTTCACGATCTCCCATTGCGGAAAGAGCTCCTGAATCTGCGCTGCATCGGCCATCTCCAGAGGGCGCAGGATGAGGCGTTCTGTTGTGCCGACAGGGATCATGCGCCGATGATACCAACGCTTGCAGGTCGAATCCGCGATAATAGAGAGCAGGAGTTTGAAAACCTTTTTGAAATCTGGATTTGTCGCCATTCTGGGCCGGCCGAACGCCGGCAAAAGCACGCTGCTGAATGCCCTCATCGGCGAAAAGGTAGCCATCGTCAGCGCCAAGCCGCAGACCACCCGCAACCGCATCGCCGGGGTGGTGGAGGTTCCTGCGCGCAAAGGCGTTCATCCGGCTGCGCAGATCGTCTTTGTGGACACGCCCGGTGTGCATAAGCCTGGCTCGCATCTTGACCGCCGCATGTTGCAAGAGGTCTACGAGGCGCTGGAGACCCGCGACGTGGTGCTGGTGCTGATGGATGCGACGCGGAGGGTGCAGTTGGAAGCGGCGGCCGGACCGGCCTCCGGACCGGCGCTTGGCAGCGCGACCGAAGAGCATACCGCAGGGGCTGAAGCCCACGATGATTTTGCTGACTCAGATGTCGGGGCTAAAGCCCCGACCTACCAGCCTGGCGGTGACAGCACGGCAAATCTTTCGGCAACCAGCGAAGTCCCAACGCCCAAACGGGAGCGGACGAATTGGGCCAGCGAGGATGAGTTCCTTTTTGGATTGATTCGCAAGCTGGACTGCCCGGTGTTTCTGGTGCTAACGAAGATCGACCTGGTTCCCAAGGACCATCTGCTTCCGCTCATCGACACGCTGACCCGCCAGTTCAACTTTGCCCAGATTATTCCGGTGAGCGCCCGCAAGCGCGACGGCCTCGACATCTTGGTTCGCAAGATTGTTGAGGCGTTGCCTACGGGCGAGCGCTATTACCCCAAGGAGCAGTACACCGACCAGCCGCAGCGTTTCATGGTGGCCGAGCTGATCCGCGAGAGCATTTTGGTGGAGACGGGCGAAGAGGTTCCATACTCCGCGGCGGTTGTCATCGAGCGGTTTGAGGAGCCGCCAGTGTTTGTACCACGCAAGAAGGGTGCGGTTCCCGCGCGCGCTCCGCTCACCCGCATTGCCGCTGCCATCTACTGCGAGCGCGACGGGCAGAAAGCGATTCTGATCGGCAAGGGCGGCGTCAAGCTGAAGGAGATCGGCACCGGCGCGCGGCGGCAGATCGAGTCGCTGCTCGGGACGCGCGTTTATCTGGAACTGCATGTCATCGTCGAACCGAACTGGCGCGAGTCGAAGAGCTTTGTTGAGTCGCTCGACTGGCGGAATCAACTGGAACGGCTGGCCGGAGATCAGATCACAGAAAAACATCTGGACAAAGACGAATAGGACGGCTCCTCAATATCCTCAAACCCGGTTACACTGTTTCCAATAGATTTCAGGAGGGGAACGTGAACCCAACCGATACCTTCGATTCGCGTATTGACGCCTACATCGCCAAGTCCAGACCCTTCGCGCAGCCGATCCTCATTCACCTGCGCGAACTTGTCCACAAGGCCTGCCCCACCGTCGTCGAAACTATGAAGTGGAGCCGTCCCTTCTTTGAATACAAGGGCGTGATCCTCGGGAATATGTCCGCCTTCAACGAACACTGCAGCTTTGGCTTCTGGGGCGAGGAAATCGCCGCCGTTCTGCGCGAAGCAAACCTTCTGCAGCCGGACGCAATGGGTTCGCTTGGACGCCTCACTCGCGTTGAAGATCTGCCCGCGCATAAGCAGATGCTCAGCCTGCTTCGTCAGGCCGCTGCGTTCATTGACACCGGCCAGTACACCAGCCCCATCGCCGCCCGGAACAAAGTTGTCAAAGCTCCCAAAGCCTCAGTTGAGGAACCTCCGGAGTTCACAAAGGCGCTCAAGGCCAACAAGAAAGCCTCCGCAGCCTACGCCGCATTCAGCCCCAGTTGCAAGCGGGAATATGTCGAGTGGATCGCGGATGCCAAGCGCGCCGAGACCCGTGACAAGCGCATCGCCACCGCAATCGATTGGATCGGCAAAGGCAAGCAGCGTAACTGGAAATACCAGAACTGCTAACGCTTAGCCCCCAGAGAAGATCGCTATTGGGATAGGCGCTATTTGCTCAGCACAACCTCATTCCGCTCGTCCACCGCGACTGGCTTTTGCCCTTTGTAGTCGGAGAAGTGGACGACGTTGTCGTATGCGTCCTTGATGAGGTCTTGCAGCGGGATGACACTACCGTTGACGCGCTGTTCGTCCAACAGGTCCAGGTCCACATCGGCGAAAATCATCTGCTCCTGGTTGATGGTGCCTTCGGCGGCTATGCCGTCGCGGGCGAAAAAGTAGTCGGAGGGGGTGAGGATGGCGGCCTGTCCGTAGTTTGCGGCCATGTAAGGCACCAGGGGCAGATTGCCCACCGTGCCTGTGTCGGCCACGTAGATCTGGTTCTCGATGGCGCGGGCCTGGGCGCAGTAGCGGACCCGGCAGAAGCCCTCGCGGCCGTCGGTGCAGGAGGGGACGAAGAGAATCTCCGCGCCGGCCTCAGCCATCACTCTTGCCACCTCGGGAAACTCAATGTCGTAGCAGATGAGGATCGCGATGTTACCGAAGTCGGTGTGGTAGAGGTAGAGGCCGTGTCCACGGCTGAGCTGGTAAGGGCCGCTCTCGGTGGGCGTGAGGTGGACTTTCTTCTGGCGGAAAACCTGCCCGTTGGGGGTAAAAAGGTGCGCCGCGTTGAAGACTTTTCCCCTCTGGAAGACGGGATGGGTTCCACCGATGATGTAAATGCCCGTTTCCTTCGCAAGCCGCATGAAAAGCGCTTCGTATGCGGGCGCCAGCCGGGCCAGGCGGCGGACTGCCAGGGCCGGAGCAGGCTCATTGATGTAGCTGAGCAACTGCATGGTGAAGAACTCGGGGAAGAGGATGAAGTGAGCCTTGTAGTCCTTGGCGCTGTGGACGAAGAACTCGACCTGGTGGGCGAAGTCCTCAAAACAGGCAATGGGACGTAGCAGATACTGGACGGCGGCGATGCGCACCCGGCGCGGACGGGGAGTGCCGCGCATGGCCTCGGCGGAGGCTTGTTCCAGGGCCGCGTGTTGCAGGCTGGCCTGGAGGCTGACCGAGGAGGTGTACTCCGGATTGAGCCATTCCAGTACCGTAGCGAAGCCGTGCGATTCAGTGTCTTGCATGTAACCGGGCACCACATCGAGCACGACAAGCCCGTTCTCTAGCTGGAAGCTGAGCGCGGGATCCCTGCGTTTGCCATCGACCACTTGGGCCACGTATTCCTTGGCAGTCATCTGGTCTGCAACGTCTGCGTAGCCTGAGATGCGGCCGCCGGTAAGCAGCCGCTTGATGCCGCGATCGCGAATCAAGTCCTTGCGCGCCTCGTAGAGAAGCGTCCCGATGCCCTGCTGGCGCGCCTCGGGATCGACGCCCATGTCGGCGCCATAAAGGGTCTTGCCGTCCAGGTTGTGGGTATCGAATGTACCCTCCCCCGTGATCACTGACCAGTTTGCGGACTCGGCGTAGTCATCCCAGTCGATGAGCAGAGAGCTGGCTGAACCCACGACGCAGCCTGTCGAGTCCACGGCTACCATCTGCCCTTCGGGAAAGACCTCGAGATGACGCTCCAACTGCTCGGGCCGCCACGGCGCCTGGCCTGGAAAGGCGTCAAGTTGCAGTTGAATGACAGCGTGAATATCGTCAAAACTCATCTGCCGGACACAGTATTGACTTTGCGGGGAGGCCGGTGTTGCCATGGTAATCCTCTTCTATAAACCGTGGGGTGCCACGATAGCGAGAGTACCTGCCAAATTTGAATGGAGTGTGACAATCCGTTCAATTTTTGGCTTTATGCCGTGTTTGGCAATGGACGTGAAGTACGGTCAGGCCAATGAAGCCTACGCTCCGCGCACCTGGCCGCGGCCGTTGGCTTTCACCGCGTACATGCGAGTATCCGCAGCGCCGATGATGGCGTGTACGGTGGCGCCGTCAGTGGGACTGGTGGCAAGCCCCACACTGGCGCTTACGCTCAGGTTGACGCCATTCTTCATGGAAAAGTGGGTTGCCATCAACGCGCTAAGTACTGCGGCGGCCTGGGTTAGAGCCGCATCTGCACCGGTCTCGGGCATAAGGATCGCAAACTCGTCTCCGCCGTAGCGAAAGCAGATGTCTTGTTTGCGGCTCAACTCCCGGAGCCGCTGGCCGGCGCTGGCAAGCGTTTCGCTGCCCACCAGATGTCCGTGTATGTCGTTGACGAGCTTGAACCGATCCAGATCTAGGAATGCCAAGCTCACTGGCAGCCCGAAGCGTCCGCACCGGTCCAACTCCCGGCCGAGCACATCGTAGAGATGGCGAGCGTTGTAGAGGCCCGTGCAGTCATCGGTAATGCTCAACTGCTGGATGCGGGCCACATCGCGCGCATTCTCAATGGCGATGGCCGCATGATCGGCCAGAACATGCAGAATGGCGATCGTGTAGTCGGTCATCTGTTCGGCGCGCGGGTTAAATATCTCGATCACGCCGTGGGTTCCCTTGCGCCCGCGCAAGGGCATGGCAATCACCGAGCGGACCTTTTGCTGATTGACGATATGGTCATTGCTCAGCCGCTGGTCCTGCTCCGACTCGGGAACGATCAGAGTCTCACCATGCTGCGCCACCCAGCCGGCCACGCCTTCGCCTACCTTCACGCGTAGACCGCGCAATGCCTCCTGTTCCCCGCCTGCGGCAATGGCGTAATAGAGTTCCTGAGTGGCTTCGTCGAGGATCATCAGAGTCCAAAGCTCCGCCTCCATGATGCGTTCCATGTGCTCGATGATGGTGCGCAGGATGGTGTCCAGATCGAAGCTCGATGTGAGCGAGCGCGTCAACTGGTGGAAGACAAGCAGATCTGCAAGTGGGATGCGCTTTTCTGTCTCGATCGTCATCCGTGGGCCCATGGAGAAGTCTTAAAAGCATTCTGTCACATTCGTCCGAAACGACGACAGGGAAACCACTTACACAACTGTTAGCCTCACGACGAGGGGAGTGCGGCTTAGCGTACACTCCGCTCAGCCGCCGATATGCACCATAGACCGCGAGGGTTTCAGGAATCCCGGCTCCCCTATGTGGTGGCGGGCTTCCTTACCCTCAACTGTACGGAATATATAGTCGCGCAGTTCCAAGTCGCAAGCCCCGGCCCGCAGTCGTCCATAGAGGTCGTGTTCTACCTGCGAGAAAAGGCAGGTGCGGATCTTGCCGTCCGAGGTAAGCCTCACCCGGCTGCAAGCGCCGCAAAAGGCCTCGGTAACAGGCGCTATGATGCCAATCTCGCCCACACCATCCGCAAAAGTGTAGCGCCGCGCCGTCTCGCTGGCCTCGCGGGGCGGCAGCTCGACCAGCGGCAAAACCCGGCCGATGCGGGCAACGATTTCTTTGAGCGGAACAACGATTTCCGGCGACCACAAGCGGCCTTCCTCGAGTGGCATGAACTCGATGAACCGTACTGCGACGTTCTCTTCGCGGGCAAACCGGGCAAAGGCTTCGATCTGGCTGTCGTTGAAGCCGCGCAGCAGCACGCAGTTGATCTTGAGGGGCGTGAGCCCGGCGGAGCGAGCGGTGCGAATGCCCCTCAGTACCGCCTCAAAGCTGCCGGGAACCCGTGTGATGCGCTCGAATGTGGGCACGTCCACGGCGTCCATGCTCACCGTTGCCCGGTTCAGGCCCGCGGCTTTGAGCGGCTCTGCGAGGGAATCCAGCAGGTGGCCGTTGGTGGTCAGGGCAAGGTCCAGCGGTTCGCCGTTCAGGGTGCGCAGACGAGCAAGTTCCTGAACCAGATCGACGAGTCCGCGGCGCAGCAGAGGCTCGCCACCGGTGAGCCGCACCTTTGTGATGCCAAGTCCGACGAAGAGCTTGATCAGGCGAAGATACTCTTCGATGCTAAGCTCGGGATATTGCGCGCCAACTTCCCCGGTACGGCAATAGACGCATTTGTAGTTGCAGCGGTCTGTGATGGAGACGCGTAGGTCGTGTATGACGCGGCCATGGCTGTCTGTCAGTCGTGGTGCAGGAGTCGCGGTATGGGACGGATTCTGGGAAGCAGCGGCCTTGGGCAACTTCAAGCCTCCACCGCTCTTGGCGGTTGTGCATACCGTTGCATAGATTCTTACGCCTCAAATCGTAAACAGAACCACTTCAATAATTTCGAGGCGGTTTTAACATGTTAAGACTGCCCGGTAAACAGCTGGGTTTCAAGGGCGAAGCCTTTGGCTAGCCCTTAGCCGGTGTGCGGTTGGGGCGAGGCCGACAAAGGCATTAGTCCAACCGTGGGGTTCCCTTGCGGAGAAGAATGCCGGTGACGCCGCAGACCGCAATGATGGCCAGGGAAAGGCCGAAGTAGTAGGCGATGGGATGTGCCCAGCCCGGCGAGTAGCTCAAATCCTGGCCCACCCAAAGCAGCAGGATGGTGGCAATGACCGTAAACTGGCCTGCAATCACCAGCAAGGTGTGGCCCAGGTCGCGCCGCTTGTCCAGCGCCTCCACCTGATCGGGAGTCAGGTTGCGCTCTTCGGGGGAAAGAAGGGAATTTGCCATTGGTATCTCCTGAAATTTGAGCGGGCCGTGCGATTTTTCGCGGCCTCCGGGCCTGTCCGCTCACATTCTCATATTTGATTCAATCACATACCGTTGTTCCAGCGCCAGCGGTTCATCCATGCAGGTTGCGTTCGCGGCCTATTCCGACAGAAATGCGAGGGTTTGCAGTTGGGTAATCTCAAAGGGCTTGCGACAGCGGATGTTGGCGCAGGCCAGTCTATCGTCGCGTCTTACCATGTAAGACTGCGCTTTGGCGAAGCGGGCGCGGTCACGCTCGTCGGCCCCGCGAGGCAATTGCGGCCGCTTGCGCCGCACCACCCAGGTTACTTTGTAATCGCCCGGTTGTCCGCACTTGGGGCAAATCAGGTTGTGCGCCCGCTGTTCCGTGGTCTCATTGAAAAAATCGCGCTCTTCCATCGCTTTCCGGCCCTCCAACTTGCTCCCGGCAGCGAAGACCCGTTGCCGAGGATCGCGGCGCCCTTCCGTTCCGGGAGAATTTATTCCATACTCATCCTTGCCATGAGGAAACGCAAGCCAGGCATATTTTCCGCCACCAAAGCCGTAAAAGCCAACGCCCGTGAGCGCGTGGGCCAGCCTAAACCCGCGCGCGTTGTCGATACCGAACCGCGCACCGGCCGCGAAGCGAAGCACAAGCCCAGCCTGGAAGAAACCATTCGGCAAGAGGAGTAGGGTGCTTGCGCTTCCCCCGGCAAGAGCCGGGAGCGGGGCACGAACCGGGCTGCTCTGGGTTTGAATTCGGAGCGCTGTCGGACGGCAGGACACCGCAACAAGGAGCTTACGGGGCGTTTACCGCATTGTCTTACCGTGTCTTGCTGCTGTCTTGCGAGTGTCTTACGGCAGTTAGACGCTCTCAAGCGGAATGTCTTACGCCTCCCGAACCCTGGCCGCTGGCTCGGCAACTGGATTCAGAAGAGCCGGCTGATTCCGCCCGTCCAATTCCATTCAATTTGCGCAAACGATGGGCCTTTGCAGCCATTTGCCCTGTGAAATGCGCAAGACACTGCAACTTGAGTGTGTAATGTTTTGCCTACTCAAGTTGTAACCGTAACCCAGCAGGGAAACCCACCGGAGGCATAGACAGTATCAAGGATGCTGGACGCTGTACGGTCCGGGCAATACCGGCTCGTCCGGCTTGGTCTCCACTGGTTCGTCCGCCTGCTGCTTGGCAGCGGTTCTATCCGAGTAGATGCGGAACTGCACCACCAGGTCCAGCAGCACGGGAACCGGCTTGCCGTCCTTGATGGCCGGTTCAAAGCTGGCCTTGCGGATGACTTCGACGGCATTCTCGTCCAGCCCGAAACCGATGGGCCTGCCCACCGCAATCTCTGCCGGCTTGCCGTCCGCGCCAATCACCGTGTGATAGAGCGCCATGCCAATGACAGCATGAGCCTGCGCGTACTCGTTGGATTGCGGCTCAAGGACAGTAATCAGCTTGGCCTTTTTATCCACCATATTTTGGCGCAGAACGGCTGGATCGCTGGGCCGGTAGCTGGTATTGGATGCAGCCGCCTGGTAGTAAAGCTTCCAGAAGGCGGGCATCGCGGCCTTCAGCCGGTCGTCGATTCCAAGCGCGAAGACGCGGTCTAACGCGTCTTTCAGAACCTTGGCTGCGTGGGACGGCGAGGTCGTCGCTGTCACGCTGCCCGGATCCTCCGGACGTTCCTCTGGCTGGGCCGCTGCAATCTGAGCCTTCATCTGGTCGTCGCTCAAGCCGTCCAGCGAGTCCGCCGCTGCAGGGTGTGGCCCGCTCTTGGCCGGCACTTGATCGCCGGCATTCTTGTCCTCGTTCTTCTCGCGTTTCCCATGCAAGCCCAGTTTGGAGGCCACCACTACCTCGCGGTCGATGGTGATCTTGACCATCTTCTTCTTGGGGGTGATATTTACCCGTTCCACGGAAGCATTGGTTGGATCCTCATCGGGCGCAGCGCCCAGGAAATGCAGCCCATAGCGCGCCCCTTCCAACACCAGCTGGTGCTTGCCGAGATGCACTCTATCGATCCGTATCCCGTTCAGGGTGTAGGAGCCGCGCGGAGATTCGCCGATCAGCGCGCCGAGTTCATTGAAGCTCAGCGTATTGTCCAGATAGCCTCCCCGCAGATAGAGCGGCTTACCCACTAACTGCTGCTTGATCTCGACCTCGGTGAATTGGAACGTCGGAGGAGGCGTTACCTTGGGCTTCTGCTTTGTCGCAGGCTTGGCGGCCGATGGCTGTGAGGCTGCAGAGGCTTGCGCGGCTACAGGGGCTTGCGCAGTTGCGGGAGCCTGCTCGGCAGGAGCCGGGGCTGGCGGCTGGGCGGAATCGGGAACTGCAGTGGGCGCTTGCGCCGCAGCCGGAGCCGCACTGGGCGTCGGCTGGGCCGCGGAGGGCTGCTCCGTGGGCGCGGTCTGCTGTGCAATCGCAGGCGAAATCAGCGCCAGTGCGCCATAGATTGCGAAGACGGCAAGGAGGAACCTGGCCGCAGCAACAAACCTCATACAGGAGTGAAATCTGGACATAAGGGAGCCTACGACCGTCACTTTAACAGGATTAGGTTCCCGCAAAGCAAAAAATATTGGACCCGGGCTTCAAACCAAATCCAAAGACGCGCTCACTGCCCATTTTGATTCCGCTTCAATCGCCACAGTATCCGCCGGAACAGGCCCAGAACCCTCCGCGAATCCCGCTCTTTAAGGGTAAGGCGGCGCAGCAGCAGGCGCAGGTCGTGGCGGTTGGCCTCCTGCATCAGGGAGGGTGAGTAGCCAGCCGCCGCCATAGTCTGCTCCACGACCCCGGCCAACAAGTCGATCCTGCCGGAATGGGCTGGGGGATAGGGCTCGTCCGGTTCCTCATCAAGCGCGCTTGTGCCTGCCTGCAAACTCCGCGACACCAGCTCATAGAGGCACAAGGCTACGGCCTGGCCGAGATTCATCGAGGGCTGGCGGGGATCGGTGGGGATTTCGACCAAAAGGTGGCAATAAGATAGCTCTTCGCGAGTCAGTCCATGTTTCTCCGAACCAAAAACCAGGGCCACCTCTCCGCCGCGGGCCATCTCACGCTGAACCAGCGGCCCCAGATCGGGCAGCGAAACCACCGGCTGTTCGGGCTTGCGATAGGTAAGGCTGCCGGTGCCCACGACCAGTGTTGAGCGCGATACGGCATCTGCCACAGTTGCCGACTCTTTGGCGTTCTGGAGTTGCTCGGGAGCGCCGATCGCCGAGCGCGCCTCGCGCCAGGTGGGGCCATAGGGAGCCACGACCGTGAGCCGCTGAAGACCGAAGTTCGCCATCGCCCGCGCAGCAGCACCTATATTGAGCGGGTTGCGCGGCGAGACAAGCACCACTTCGAGGCGGTCGCGTTGGGCTTCTGTCAGCAAGAGTTGATTGTAGTGCTGGAGATCGCCGCGCGCGGCTCGCGAGCATTCAGTCTAGCGTATAGCATTGCGATGCGCTCTTCCCGGCCAGGTTTCCGCATGGAATCTAGCGCGGATCGACGAGGCCCATGGCGATCATTCCGAGGGCGGTGATGCTGGGCAGAAAGAAATAATCTCCGCCGCGCAGTTCCACAAAGTCGGGAAGATTGCTGCAGATGAAGGGAGGATTCGCGGGACTTGCGTCGCCTTGCACAACAAACTTGCCATGGCCTCCGTGGTTGCCCATCAGCACATCTTTGTCATTGCCGAGATGGGAATCGTTGCCGTACTGAACCCACTGCTGCTGCACAAACTCGAACTGGCGCGAAAGGTTAGCGTTCAGCACCATGAAGATGACGCCGCGCTCCTCTTTGTCGGTGACAGGCTCGCCATCTGGAACAAAGCGCCCATAGGGAAGGCCGCGCCGGGTAATGCGACGACGGTTGATGAGCTGGCCGTTGAAGCCGAAGGCATCGCGCGGATGAACGCGGCGGAGGTGCGCTCCGATGGGGCAGCGCGCGCCCTCCGCATCGGCTCCATACGTGAAGTCGGTGTTGCGGTTCGGATCCTTGGCGATGGCGGGGTTTGGATTGTCGGGAGAGAGTTCGATGGGGGTGCCATCGCGCCAGCGGCCGATGAATTTGGCTGCGAGTTTTTCTTTACCGCCCGCATAAAGGCTTCCCTGTTTATCGAGGAAGGCGCGGAAGGTTGCGAGATTCTGGTGCAGCTTGCGATAAACCATGAAGGTGCCATTGCTGGCCAGCAGGTGAGGCACCGGGGCTACGGGCAACTCGCCAGCTTCGTCCGCATAGCCGAGGAGCAGCTCTCCGGTGGCCAGCGGCGTCCAGATCCCGCCAGACAGCAGCTTGCCTTGCCCCGGCTGGGAACTGCGCTCGACGCCGAGGTAGTCTGGGTTGCCAAAGCCGTCGGTAAAGCCGAAGTGTTCTTTCGTTGTCGGCTTGCCATCGACGATTTGAGCAGCCGCGTCCTGAGAAGCAAGAGCGCCTGCGCCACCTGTCTCCTCGATGATTGACAGAATGGCCAGGCAGCGGGCGTCCAGCGCCTCCATCGTGAGACCGTTGACGCCAAGCCAGGCGTGGACGCGATCTTCGCGCCAGAGATCATCCCAATGCTCGGGAGAGTTAGCGCCGGTGTCTCCGAGGATTTGGGCGCGAGGCTTCATGCCCTGCTGAAACTCGACGGGGAAGGACCGCAGTGTGGCATCGGGAAGTCCAAGATGTTCCAGGCCGCGAAAAGTAAATGCGATATTCACTGTGCTTTGCGGTTTGCCTTTGTCCCATCGCTGGCCGGTAGTGATCTCGCCAAGCAGGCGGGCGATCAGGCTGCGCGCCCGTCTGGCGTCTTCAAAGTGCAGAAAAAGATAGCGGGCGAAGGGCAGGTTGTAGCCTCGCAGAACAAAGCCTTGAATATCGGTCTCGTTGAGCTTACTCATTTCGGCCCCCGGTCTTGATTTCGCGGTGCGGGCCCATGGAACCCGGCTTGGGAAGCGGCATTGATTTAAGTTGCGACACGAACTGAATGAAATCGCGTTTCAGCTTGGCAGGGTTCGCGCCTTGATGGGATGCGATGAAGTCGGCGACGGCAGTCTGAGTTTGCAGCGCGCGCAGGGTTTCAGAAACAGACTTATTGTTGACTGCCGCGAAGAAGAAGGTGGTCTCAAGCTGACAGGCTTTCATGTAGTCGATAAAAGCTTGCCGGTTGGCTGCGCCGGGATATCCCACACAGTGCTTCCAGATGGCATCGAGATGATCCGGTATGGTGGCGGCCAGTCCTGAGAGATAACTGTCCAGGTCGCCATCGCAGTTCGACTCAAAGATCAGATACTTCGACTTGAGGTGCTCTTCGCTGGAAGGCGCGCCTACATAGATGACATCATCCATCACCACCAGACGAGCGAGATGCGTGCCCGGCGCGAGCGCAAAAGGGCTGTCTTCCCGCGTGGATAGCTTGGCTAAATAGTTACGGATTTGCAGATCGTGCGAAGGCGTCGCCTTCGCATCCTCGATGATTGGCGAGAGGATGGTCAGTCCATAGACATTGCCATTTTTGTTGGGCATGGATCTCCTCTCTATCCGGCGACGGGAGCGTCGCTGGTCTCGCCTAAGTGGGTCTGGACTTGGAGCACAAAGTTAAAATAGGCGTCAGCAAACTGTTGCGGGTTGCACTTCTCGGCGAGCTCACTGAGGTCGTCGAGTGAGGCCTGGACGATGTGAGCTGACTTGACGTCGTTCGCAGTAGCGTGGGGGTATGCAGTGTAATAGTAATCGGTATCGAACTGGACGCGGGCGATGTACTCCTTGAAGAGAGTTACGGGGACCGAGCCGGGAAACTTCTCGCTCCAGCGCCAGACAAGGTTCAAGCCTCGGCTCAGAACCGCGGAAAAAGCGTCGATGTATTGGTTCCAGGTTCCATTGAAGTTACTGAAAAACAGCAGATAGTCGTACTTGAGATCTTCGTGTGACTGGCCGTTCCCAAGGAAAGGAAGTCCTTTGCGCGGAACCACAACCCATCGTGCGAATTCAATGAAGGACAGGTCAATCAGGTCTTTCTGCAACGGCTTAATATGGCCGAGCGCAAAAAAGATCAGGCGCAGTATCCATGTCTTCCATGGCTTCATGGGGGTGATGGCGTTAATCGCATAGACTTTGCCGTTGATGTTGCTCATTAGACCTCTGATGTTAGGGAAAGGGGAAAGGGCCGGGTGCCGCGCTTCATTCGCCGGCCAATTTCGGGGAGCCTACGGCGACGGAGAAGTTGGCTTTTGCATTATGGCACAGATCACTGTGGATCGGCATGAAAACTCAATGCTCCACGGGCACGGCCCCATGAGGCAAGGATCGAAAGAACCGACGAGCTCGACAATCAATTCCCTATTGCTTC
>Ga0181535_10004210_pt1 | contig 16175 bp, 18 predicted proteins | sample PEATcosm2014_Bin_44_FD_119774 | JGI IMG/M metagenome (GOLD analysis project Ga0181535, IMG submission 119774) | Peatland microbial communities from MTU Mesocosm Facility, Houghton, MI, USA - PEATcosm2014_Bin17_30_metaG | ecosystem: Environmental > Terrestrial > Soil > Wetlands > Peat | place... | reverse complement strand
CAAGACTGATGTAGTCCGTGATCCGGGCACCCGGAGGGAGTTCCGCAACCGTACGCGCCACCTGTAGCCTCCTGTACTTACCTAATACAGAATGCCACAAATCTCATTAAGTGAACAGTATTAACTTAAAATGCGAGTTTCAATGAAATTGGCCATTTGCAACATCTGTGAAGAGTAGTTTCGTTTCAGGTCACGAATTCAGTCGTGCCGAAAATGGCTTCAAAACCAAGAGCTTTAGCCCCTGGGGGATTGCGCTTGGCAACTGCTGATCGATCGCGAAATACTCAATAAGGATCAGAATCGAGGCGTGGACGAGATGGGAATGAGCGATGATCTTGAGCAGGTGGCTTTGCAGGAGCGCGAGCTTGTCTTGCCGCGATTTGACCCAGAGGCGGCGTGGAAGCTGGGCCTTCGCCTGCGCGCCCTGGCCGTGGAACGTGGTCTGGCAATCGTCATCGACGTGCGCCGCTTCGGCCAGCAGCTTTTTTATGCAGCCCTCGACGGCACCACGCCCGATAATCCGGAGTGGGTTCGGCGCAAGATCAACGTAGTGGCGCGATTTCATCGCAGCTCTTATGGCGTAGGTTTGAGCCTGCAAGCGAAGAACGAAACGCTGAGTGAAAAACTCGGCCTGCCGGTAGCTGATTACGCTGCGCATGGCGGGTCGTTTCCGCTCACCGTGGCGGGCGCCGGCATCGTCGGCTGCGTGACCGTCTCCGGTCTGCCCCAGCGCGCCGATCACGAACTGGTGGTAGAAGCACTTTGCGCCGAGCTGGGACGCGACTACGCTGAACTGCGGCTGGCCAGCGAGTCAGCGAGTTAACAGGCCAGCGGGTTACTGGCCTTCGATTCTACGCAGCGTTTCAAAAGCTTCGTTCGATCTGCGCAATGAAGAAGCCATCCGAGCGAAATACGCCAGGCAGCAGGCGCAGGAACCCATCTGGCGTCAGGTTGCCGCGCAGTCGCTTCGCGCCAGATGAGGTGAGAACGCCATCGGTCAGCAACTCGCTAATGCGCCCGTCGAGCGAAATCAGCTGCGCCTGCGGTGATGCGGCCAGCACTACGGCAACCACCTGTTCATTTTCTTCCGGCTCCAGCGAACAGGTGGAGTAGACAACACGCCCACCGGGCCGCACGGCGCGCAACGCGGCGTTGAGTATTGCCCGCTGGCGTTCGGCCTGACGTCGAAGATCTTCGGGCCGGAGCCGGTGACGAATCTCCGGGTTGCGGCCCAGCGTTCCTGTACCGCTGCACGGCACATCGGCCAGCACAAGGTCGTAGGCCGCCTCATCTGTAAGCGTCGTCGCGTCGGCCAAGCGGAACTCGACCCGTTCGCCAAGAAACGCCAGCCGCTTTCGCAACTGCTCAAGTCTTGGCCCGCTGGATTCGCAGGCCACAATGCGGGCTTGCGGGTTGCGCTCGGCCAGGATGAGTGTTTTTCCCCCCGGGGCCGCGCAGGCGTCGAGGATGCTTTTTACTTTAGGCTTCATGCCGGCCAACTCGGCCAACAGTTGCGATCCCTCGTCCTGAAAGCGTACGCGGCCCCCGCGAAAAGCCTCCGTTGCGGTCACATCGCCTGAGAGCACGGTGCACGCGGCAGTGAGCATTTCGCCTGGTTCAAGCACGACACCTGCCTTGGCGAATTCATCCACAACACTCGGGTGCCCCATCCATTCCGCTTCTTTCTGCGGAATGGGTGGGAAACCACGATCCTCGACAGGCGCTCGTTCACAGGCATCCGGTTCGATGATCCTCACGATCAGTGGAGGCTGTTCTTGGCCGTGGCGGCAGATGGCCTGCGCTGCCTTGAGGCCGTAGATGTTGATCCAGCGCCCGACCATCCACGCTGGGTGAGCCTCGGTGAGTGCCATCTCTTCCGCGCTCTCTTCCGAAGTGCCAAACGGTTTCGCAGTCACCAGCTTGCGGAGCACTGCGTTCACCATGCCCGAAGCGAAACGATGGCCGGCCTGCTTGGCCAGTTCCACGCTCTCGTCGATCGCGGCGCGAGCAGGGATGCGGTCCATCTGCAAAATCTGAAAGGCCCCCATGCGCAGCGCAATCAGAATCTCTGGGTCGAGCTTGGCGTTGGGACGATCGAGCAGCGCACGCAGTTGGTGATCGAGCCGAATCTGCCAGCGCAGAACGCCCAGTACCAGCGCTGTCGCAAGTTTGCGATCGGGTTCCGGGAGCGCGTTGACGGTCTTTCCACGCAACAGATCGTCGGAGTGAGATTGCCCACGCTCAACGGCCAGCAGAATATTGAAAGCGGCCTTGCGGGCAAGAGAGATTTCAGCCGCTCGATTCTTCGGCGCGCCCTTCCTTGCGCCGGTCTTCTTATCGGTCGTCATTGTGCCGAGGTCCCAAGCCGCGCGCCGTCAGCCAATTGATTTCCGCGCAGAAACTCGGCTGCCGTGAGTCGCTTCTTGCCCTCAAGCTGCACTTCAATAAGTTCCATCCAGGTGTCTCCGGCGCAGGCGACAAAAAGACGGTTTTGCTCGATGTGAATCTGGCCCGCATCAGCAGCAGCCGGCGCAGCAAAACTTGAAAGCTCCGTAACACCCAACCGGTGAACAATCAGCTTTTTTCCTTCATGCGTGGTAAATGCGCCGGGCCAGGGCTGAAAGCCTCGCCAGCGATTCTTCAGCTCCGTCGCCGTGCGCGCGGCAAAATCCATGCGTCCGTCTTCGCGTGTAAGGATCGGGGCAAGCGTCGCTCCCGCATGATGCTGCGGCCTGGGCACGATGCTTCCGTCGTCGAGGCCAGCCAGCGTGTTGACCACCAGCGGCGCGCCGCCCTCGGCCAACACATCGAATAGATCCGCCGCGGTCTGCTCCTGCGAGATTGCCAGAGCTTGCTGCAAAAGAATTGGCCCGGTATCGAGGCCTTCTTCGAGCAGCATGGTGGTGTTGCCGGTGAAAACCTCACCGTTGGCTACGGCCCACTGGATGGGAGCCGCTCCGCGATAGCGCGGCAGCAAAGACGCATGAAGATTGATGCAGCCCAGCCTGGGAAGCGCGAGCATCCAAGGCGGAATGAGCCGGCCGTAAGCTACCACCACAATAGCGTCCGGCGCAATCGCTTCAAGTCGCGCGCGAAACTCCTCGTTGTCGCGAATCTTCTCAGGTTGTGTGACTTCAAGACCCGCTGCCAGCGCGGCCAGCTTGACGGGCGGTGCGGTTAGTTCCTTCGTTCGGCCCACAGGCCGGTCAGGCTGCGTCGCGACCAGGCCAATCTCGTGCCCCGCTGCAATGAGCGCTTCGAGCGTGGGAACGGCAAAGCACGGCGTCCCGCAAAAGACCAGTCTCACGTGTCCTACCACTCGCCGTCGCGCTGCATCTTGCGGATCTTTCTGAGGGACAGCTCGCGCTTCAATCCGCTCATGCGGAAGATGAACAACATGCCGTCCACATGGTCGATCTCATGCTGGAAGCAGCGCGCCAGCAGATCGCTGCCGTCCATCTCAAACCACTTTCCCTTTTCGTCCTGGGCGCGCACGCGCACCTTGGCCGCGCGCACCACCTTCTCGCGAATCTCGGGAAAGCTCAGGCAGCCTTCCTCTTCGTACTGCTTGCCTTCGCTCGAAATGATCTCGGGATTGGCGAGCACCAGCTTGTCTTTGGGGTCTTTGCCCATGCTCAGGTCGATCACCGCGAGCCGCTTCGACACACTCACCTGTGGCGCGGCAAGCCCAATGCCCTGCGAGGCGTAGGTGGTCTCGAACATGTCGTCGATCAGCTTGCGCAACGCGGCATCGAACTCGGTCACCGGTTCACCCGGCCGCGAAAGCACCGGATCGGGATACTTGACGATATTCAAAATCATCCTGTTTCTAATAGCTCCGTATCTGTTCGATGTAACCTGCAAAATTCCGTTGCATTTCCAGAGCCGAGTCGCCGCCGAACTTTTCCTGCGCCAGGCGCGCGATGGTCAGCGCCACCATAGCCTCGGCCACGACGCCGGCCGCCGGCACCACGCAAATGTCGCTCCGCTCGTAGCTTGCGCTTGTGGCCTCGCGGGTGTCAAAGCGCACCGACTTGAGCGGCTTGCGCAGAGTCGAAATCGGCTTCAGGTAGCCGCGCACCACTAGGTCCTCGCCATTTGAAACGCCGCCCTCGATGCCGCCGGCATAGTTCTGCGGGCGGGTGAAGCGGGTCGGCTTGCCGTCGGCTTCAGTCGCATAGTAAATCGGATCGTGGACCACGGAGCCGAAGCTCTCGGCAGCCATCACGCCACGGCCGATCTCGACCGCCTTGACGGCCTGAATGCTCATCACTGCCGCGGCAAGCTGACCGTCGAGCCGCTCGTCCCAATTGGCATAGGTTCCCAGGCCGGCCGGCACGTCATGCGCCACCACCTCGAAGACGCCGCCCACCGTGTCGCCGGTGCGCGCAGCCTCTTCGACCTCTTCCTTCATGCGGGCCTCGGTCTCCTCATCCACGCAGCCGAGCACAACCTCCTCCTCGTCTGCAAGGGCGGCGATTTCTTCCCAGGTGGCGGGGCGGTTGAGTTCCACGCGGCCCACGCGGATGGCGTGACTGGCCACTTCAATGCCAAGCATCTTAAGCAAGAGTTTGGCCAGGGCTCCGGCGGCCACGCGTGCCGTGGTCTCGCGAGCCGAAGCGCGCTCCAGCACATAGCGGGCGTCGGGAAAGTTGTACTTCAGTGCGCCGGCCAGGTCCGCGTGTCCAGGCCGCGGCGAGGCCACAGCCTGATGCAGTGCCGGGTCGCCGGCCTCAACCGGCAGCTTTTCTTCCCAGTTCTTCCAGTCGCGATTTACCAGTTCGATCGCAATCGGCGTGCCGATGGTCTTGCCGTGGCGCACTCCTGAGAGTATGTGGGCCTTGTCGGTCTCAATCTTCATCCGCCCGCCGCGCCCGTAGCCCTGCTGACGCCGCCACAGTTCGCGGTTCACAAACTCCAGGTCAACCGGCACGCCCGCCGGCAGTCCCGAGACCAGCGCGATCAGCGCCTCCCCGTGCGACTCCCCGGCAGTTGAGAAACGAATCATAGCTCTTTGATTGTAATTGGAAAACGGGGGTCGGAGATCAGAGATCGGAGATCAGGGAAAAACCGGCCCGATACTGCTTTCGGCCTCTTCAGACCGTTCGGATGAGAGTGGGCTCACAAGTTCACCTTGACAAACGCCGGCAGTTTGCCAAGAATCTGATTGATCCCTGATCCCTGATCCCTGATCCCTGATCCCTGATCCCTGATCCCTGATCGATCCCTGATCCCTGATCCCTGATCCCTGATCTCTGACCATGAGCTACTTCTTCTTCAAGACCGAGCCCGGCGTCTACTCCTTCGACGATTTCCTTGGCGACAAGGAAACCATCTGGGATGGCGTGACCAACCCCACCGCCGTAAAGTACCTGCGCGAGATGAAGGCGGGAACCAAGTGGATCTTCTACCACACAGGCGATGAGCGCACCGCCGTTGGCACGGGAACCGTGGTCAGCGTGGACCCCTCCGACCCCAAGGTCCCCATCGTCAAGGTCAAGGCCGGCAAGCGCCTCAAGCAACCCAAAACGCTCGCCGCCATCAAGGCCGAACCGCTCTTTGCCCAGTCGCCTCTGGTACTCATCGGGCGGCTTTCCGTGGTTCCGCTAACCCCGGAGCAATGGGAGTGGTTCCTGGCATAAATCGATCCCGATATCAGACCGGGTGCCCCACCCTCGCCGCGCCATTGTTTTTGCGGCTAGGGTGGGAGACCGCGATCCCCTTCAGTCGTGACGCTCTTAGTGGCAGCCTCCGCTGACCTTCTCCGGCTGCACATAGGGCTGCGTCGGATCGACGAAGTACCCCTGGCCATACTTATCGTGGTGGCGCACCCAGGCCATCGTGTGGGCCAGTCCCTCTTCGCCGCGTCCCTTCGGCGCATGATCGAGGAAGTTATACGCGCCAACGAAAATATCGAGGCCGCGCGCATAATTCGAATAGGTATGAAAGATCTCCCCGTTCGCGTCTTTGAAGAACGCGCTGAGGCCCGGTCCCTCCTCGCTGGGGAAGCTCATCTCGGTGTAGTTGTAACTCACCTTGCCCGCAGCCCGCTCCTCCTGAGTAAAGGAAACATGATAGTCGTAGTTGAAGTCGCTCTCGTTGGACGAGACCCAGTGAAACTTCCAACCCATGCGCTTCTTGAATGCGGTGATCTCGCTCAAAGGCGCGCGCGAGATGACCGCCAGAGTCACGTCGCGATTTGCCAAATGAATCGAGGGGCCATCGAAGTGATCGGCGAGATAGGAACAACTCGGGCAGCCCTCCTTCCACCCCGGTCCGAGCATGAAGTGGTAGACGATCAGCTGGCTGCGCCCGTCAAAGAGATCGGCCAGCGTCTCTTTGCCCTTCGGGCCTTCAAAAACATATTGCTTTTCAACCTTCTCCCAGGGCAACGCGCGGCGTTGACGGCTTAGCTCGTCGCGCAGCCGCGTGAATTCCTTCTCCTTCACTAGAAACTTCTTGCGTGCCGCCAGCCACTCGTCGTGCGAGGCGACATTCGGATGCGTAAGTTCTGTCGTGGTGCTAGCCATTGTGATCCTCCTTCGTTGGGGAAAAAGTGGGGTTGTTGTTGGCGATCTTGCCGGTTGCAACTCTCTTGAGAACGAGCGCGGTCACACCGCCGCTTGTGGCGATGCCTCCGGCGATCAGCGCCGCGGTCGCAAGACAAAAGGGACACATGGGGACCTCCAATGTTGGGCGATGGGGAAGATCGCCCTTGGCTTCTCGCAGCTACTTTGACTCTGCGTTTTTGCGGACCTGGTCGAGTATGTACGCCCAGCCCATGCCGACGCCGCCACGGTGATCGTCCTGGATGAAGCCGAGCGCGGTGTGTCGCAGCACGATGGTGGTCGCGCCGTTGGCCTCGGTCAAACGGTATTGGACGTTGGAGACGAATGGATATGAGGCGAAGAGCGGACCGCAGATCTCAAGCAGCGTGGGTCGCTTGATGGCTTGCACGTGGCCCCAAAGATGGCCGTCATTGTTGCCCAGGTCGCGGTACCATCTGCCGCCCGGCCACGGTTCGATCTTCATCGGCATCGGCACACCGTCTGGTTTCTCGTTGCGCGGCCCCATCTGTTCGAGGAGCGCGTCGAAGGTGACGCCGAGAGGCGCGTTGACGACAATCTCCTGGGTAATGTTCAAGGTTAGATCTTCGATGCTGGTCGCAGTCTGGATCACAAATCACTCCTTGGGATTGAGTTGGGGATTGAGTTGGGGATTCATTTCCTTCATGCGTTCCTCGGCGAGCTGCTTGACGCCCAGCAACTGCCGCTGCCACAAACGCTCAAACGTGCCGGCCCACTCGTGCAATGGACGGATCGCCTCGGCATTGGTCTGGTAGAACTTGTGCCGGCCCTCGCAGCGCACGCGCACCAGCCCGACCCTGCGCAGAACCTTGAGGTGCTTCGACACCGATGGCTGGTCGAGCCGCAGGAATGCGACAATCTCACCCACCGGGCTCTCCCTGAGAGCAAGATAGCTCAAAATCTCGCGCCTGCGTGGCTCAGCGATTGCGTTGAAAGCGTCGGAAGTGGTCGCTGCACGTGCCATGAAGAGAGATATACATGCTTATATGGGAATATGTCAAGTGCAAATCTACTCAGGTCAGGCTCCCTGTAAATTGCCTCCCAAGGTTTAAGGCCGAATCAGTACCCCAGCTCTTTTCTCAATTTTTTGGTGATCATAGTCGAAAGCCGTTTCAGTGAGTGATTCACTTCAGCAAGGTTCCTCGCGGTCAAATACGACAGAAACGACTCATACTCTGAAATCTCGTCGCTGTAACCGTAGAGCTGAATCTTGGTCCTGGCGGCGCCCAGCATTTCGGCTAACGACGAACTGCTTGCGCTCACGGCTCCGTCCGGGCCAGGGTTTAGAAAAGGAAGGATCGCCGCAACCAGGCTGTCATACATATCGAGCCTCTTCTTGAGGCGTTCCTTGAAGATCTCGTGATTCCTGTCCTTCCATCGCGTAAAAATCCATCCAGCAACTACAAGGATCAGGCTTACCCCGGTCACGATGTCCTTCCACTCCATACGCTCCCTCCTCGCAAATTCAGGGCTTCAAGGCCTGATTGATTTCGGCTTGCCGCCGGGGCTAAAACCCCTGCCTGCCTCCTGGACACACATACAGATGCTGGTCACTCATTCTTAGTCGCCGTCTTGGCTCAACCACCGTTTAGTATTCAGCAACTGCCGTTGATCGAGCGCCCAGACCTTCCCGGTCATCTCGTCCGGGCCTTTACCTTCGCGAATGCACTTATCGAACTCGCTCTGGATGGCCTGCATCTTGGCATCGAGATCGTCGATGAAGCTGAGAGCCAGCGCCTCGGGAATCATCGGCAGCTTCGGCGAGCCGAACTCCAGCTTGCCATGATGCGAGAGAATCATGTGCAGGACTAGAGTCTTCAACTTCGGCGGGAAGTTGGGCAGGCTGTCCATCGTCTTTTCAGCCAGCGCGGTCCCGATCTGAATGTGACCCAGCAGCGTGCCTTCGACCGTATACTCGAAGCCGATCTCCCAGCTCAATTCCCGCACCTTGCCGATGTCGTGCAGGATCACGCCGGTCAATAGCAGATCTCGGTCCAACAGCGGATAATGCGGCGCCACGCGGTCGGCCAGCGTGAGCAGGCTGACGACATGTTCGAGTAAACCGCCCAGCCATGCGTGATGAAGCTGCTTGGCCGCCGGTGCCTCGCGATAGGCCTGCGCCAGAGCCGGATCGTCGAGCAGCGCATTGAGCAAGCGCTTCAAATCGAGATTGGTAAAGCTGTCGACAAAGCCTGTAAGCTGCCGCCAAAGCTCGGCCACATCGTAAGTCGTTGAGGGCAGCAGGTCGGTCTTGTCCACCTCGTTGGGCAGCGCCACGCGCAACTGATCGATCTTCATCTGCAGGCGGTCGTCAAAGCGCGAGGCCGAGCCGCGCGCCTTCACCATGTCGCCCCGCTCAAAGTCTTTCGCGATGCGCGGATCTCCCGGCTCCCAGATGCGGCCCTCAAGCTGGCCGGTTTTGTCGCCCAAAATTAAATTCAAATAGGGCTTGTTTGTCTTTGTCGTACGCTGCTGTTTGAGCAGCACGAGAAAGAAGCCGTCGAAGAGCTTCCCTTCGTCGAAGTTGGCTAGGTCGGCAATGTAAATGTCTTTCATTCTGCCCTGAAGATTAACTCATAGAGCCGGGACTGCGCCAAAAATCGTCCGTCGTTTGCCTTCACCGCGATAACATGAGAGGAATCAGCGGGGGGCCGAATGCGGTTGACAGAGAAATGCGTGCCGGCAATCCTGATGGCGTTCGTGGTCGCCTTTGCCGCGGCCCAACAGCCCGTGCCGCTGCGCGTCATCGGCTTCATGACCGACTTCGGCGTTAAAGACGATGCCGTCGGCATCTGCAAGGCGGTGATGGATGGCGTCGCGCCCGGCGTGCGCATCATCGACATTACCCATGAATCGGAACCTTACAACATCGCCATGGGCGCGCGCTTCCTTGCCGGCTCGGCGCCCTACTTTCCTCGCGACGCGGTCTTCGTGGTGGTCATCGATCCAGGCGTCGGCTCCGCGCGCAAAGCCATCATCGCCAAGTCAAAGACCGGTCAGTTCTTTGTCCTGCCCGACAACGGCCTGCTCACGCTCATTCAGGATCGCGAAAGCATCGTCGAGGCCCACGAAATTACCAACCCGGCGTGGATGATCGGCTCCGGCATCTCGTCCACCTTTCACGGCCGAGACATCTTCTCTCCCGCTGGAGCGCACGTAGCCCGCGGCGATGACTTCCGCCAGGCCGGCCCCGCGCTCGATGTGACCAAACTGGTCCGCCTTGATCTGAAGAACGCAACCATCGATGCGGCGGGACTCCACGGCCAGGTCATCGGCACCGACGGCCCCTTCGGCAATCTGGTGCTCAACGTCCCCGCTGAGACCTTTGCGCAGTTGGGTTACAAACTCGGCGACCGTGTGCCCGTTACTCTGGCCAGGAAGAGCTACACAATCCAGTTCGTGAAGACCTTCAGCGACGTGCCAGTTGGCCAGGACCTCTTTTACATCGACTCGCGCGGACGCCTGGGCCTAGCCACCAATCAAGGCGACTTCTCCGCAGTCCACAAGATCGGCGCGGGCGCGGAAGTAGCGATTCCCAGCAAGTAGCGGCTGCTTTTGAGTGGGGATTTTGTCAGGCTTCCCAGGCCGGTTCTTGAGCCTGGGAAACCATGAATCCAAAAGGGAATTCTTGCTCAGGCGAGTACCTTACCGGATAATCTCAAACCGCTCCCACTGGCAGTTGCACACTGGGCAGCGTTCGTGCTCCTCTTCGGTCTCAGAGGTGTAGCCGCACACCGGGCAAACATAGAAGTCGCGCGCCTCGGCGATCCAGGAGTCCTTCTTGCCCGCTGCCAGCAGGGCAATCGCCTCGCTATAAAGCCGGGCGTGAGTCTTTTCGGCCTCCAGCGCGCCTGTGAAAGTGCGGATGGCGGCAACATTCTTGTGCTCCGTGGCCTCCTCCAGGAAGCCGGGGTACATCGTGTCGATCTCGTACTTCTCGCCGTTCAATGCGGCCTTCAGATTATCGAGAGTGCTCTTCACTTCGACCGGATGAATCTCGCACTCCGACCGGCTGCCCAACTGGTGCAGAACGCGCGAGTGGTTGGCGGCGTGGATCTGCTCGGCACGAGCCGCGGCCCGAAAGAGGCTGGCGGCGCCGTGCAACTCTTCCTCATCGGCCTTGGCGGCAAAGGCAGTGTACTTGGCGTGCGCATTCGACTCACCCTCGAATGCGGCCAAAAGATTTTGAACGGTAATTGCGCTTTCCTCGGCAACTGCTGGCATAAGAAAACCTCCCCAACCCCGTTCACGAGCCTACGTGGCCGCACGGCGCCGCGCTGTGACGCAGGTTACATCCTGTGAGGCGTACGTTCGGGCAAGATTCGCAGTTTCAAAGAAGGAATCAGGGGAATCAGAGATGGCCTCTGGTCGACGATGCAATAGAATGACGCCATGCCAACAGTGTTTCGCGAACGCGGGTTCCGCTTCTTCTTCTATTCCAACGAAGGCTCGCCGCGAGAACCGCTCCACATTCATGTCGAAAAGGACAATGTGGAAGCAAAATCCTGGTCGAGACCGGTTGTGCAAGTGGCCTACAATGATGGCTATGTCGCTCGGACGTTGCGCGAGTTGCAAAGCCTGGTTGAGGCCCATAGGGACCGGATTGGGAGGGTTTGGAATGAGTATTTCCTCTAGTCCAATGCGCGTCCGCTTCGATTCCGACAGCTTCTGGGTCGATCTAAGCGATGGCCGGGTTATCGGTGTGCCCCTGGCATGGTGTCCCCGGCTCCTGCAGGGCACGGAGGAACAGCGCAAGCATGCCAGGATCAGCAGCCGGGGCCTGCACTGGGACGATTTGGAGGAGGACATCTCTGTCGCGGCGTTGCTCGCCGGCCTGGGCGACCAATGCACTCCGACCAAGACATTTGCGGCGTATTGGTCCGGGTCGGCAGCCCGCAACCCAAGCGCACAACCGGGAACTAGATCGGATGCGGCATCGTGTTTTGCGCGGTCGCCACGTTATCCGGTGTGTCCGTGAACGATTTGCCCGATCCGTAGGCGTATTTCTCGTACTTCGAGCCGACCTTGCGGATCGCGTCCTTCACGCCATCGTCCCAGCTGACTTGCGCCTCGCCATTCACATACACCCACTTGCCGTGTTCGTGATGAATTGACCGCCAGGCGTCGCCATTGTCGTCAAGCGTTATATAAAAAGTCCCACCCACGCCATCGCCGCACTCCCACTTCCCCAGAAAGTGACCTTTGGACGGCAACGAAGGGTTCGCGGTCGTTGCCGTACCGGCAGCATCCCCGCCCGCCGGAAACTCCACGCGTAGAACATCGGAGAGATTGAAGCTCTGCCGGTGGCCATCCCTGAAGACAATTACGATCGTGCCTGCTCCGCTCTTGGGGGCGGGAGGCGTCTTGGCAAATCCAACGGGAACCGCGAGAGCGAGCATCGTAGCCAGGCTGGCCACGCGAACCATCGACCGCATAAGCTTCTCCTTGTTAGATCATCGGCGCAGAAGTGTCTTGGCTTGACCGCGCTCATCGTAATCTACGCGGCTCACCGGTCGAATGTTCCCCAAAAACATCCTGAACCAACCTGCGCGCAGCAAAAAAGCCATCCCGACAGTGGGATGGCTTTTTTGCTGCGAAGATTATTGAATCCTACGGCGTTTCGCTCCGCGCCTCCGCCTTCTGTACCAGCACCTTGTGGGCGTGGTCTTCGAGCGCTTGGGCTTCCGGCAGATAGGTCAGCGCCTTCTGGATCATCGGATCCCAGTCAGCCCGTGTGCGCAATCCCTGCTCCTGGCCAAACTGGATGGTGTAGATCTTGTCCTTGATGCTGATCTTCAGCCAGTCCATCACACCGTTCAGGTCCGCTTCGGTCCAGGGAATATCCTGCGCCGTGAGGAACTTCTTGAACTCTCCCAGCACCGCGTCGTCCACCTGGAAGTTCTTGTCCACCGTGCGATTGGATAGATAGACCGGGGCAAAGTGAAAAAAGACATCCTTAAAGAGCAGCTCGTCCTGAAAGTGGTTGCTCTTCGGGCTCTCAATCTTCTCATCCGGAGTGATGCCGCCGCCGCCATAGACCGTGCGCCCCGCGTCGGTGAACTTCACCTCGCGGTTGGCCGTGTCGGCCGCTGCCGTTCCCCCGTGGCTGTAATAATCATAGAGAGATACGCCGGTGTAGTTGCGCTGGATCAGCCGTCCCGACGGCGTGAAGTAGTGGTACGTGGTCAGCGCCAGGCCGGTGTTCTCGCTCAGGTTATAAACCGTCTGCACCAGCCCTTTTCCAAACGTGGTCTCGCCGACGATCAATGCCCTGTCGTGGTCTTGCAGTGCGCCCGAGACGATCTCTGCCGCCGACGCCGTGCCGCGGTTGACCAGCACCACAATGGGGAAGGTCTTGCCGCCGTTGCCGTGCGTGGCCGTGTACACCTGGTCGGGGAACGCGCGCCCGTGCTGCGAAACGATGCCCTGTCCCTTGGCCAGCAGATGGTCGCAGACCTCCACAGCCTGGCTCAGCAGGCCGCCGGGGTTGCCGCGCAGATCGAAGACCAGTCCCTTCAGGTCGCCGAAGCCGTCAACCGCTTCAATAACCTCCTGGGCGGTCGTCTCCTGGAATTGCGTCAGATGGATGTACCCCACGCCCGGCCGGATCTCATAAGCCAGATCCACCGAGGGGTGGGGAATTTCGTCGCGGATCAAGTCGAAGACCAGAGGCTTTGCCTGACCCTCGCGGAGCATCACCGCCTGCACATGGGTGCCGCGCGGGCCTTTCAGCGCCTTGGCCACCATGTCCGTCGAGTTGAGGCCGTCGGGAATCTTTCCGTCGACGCTCACCTTCTTGCCATCGACCGAATCGATCACATCGCCGGGGTGAATCCCCGCCTTGAACGACGGCGTTCCCTCGAAGGGAAAGACGACATAGACCTTATTGTTCTGCTGCTGGATGGTCATGCCCACGCCGTAGTAGCGGCCATGCTGCTCCTCGCGCATCTTGGCGTATGCCTTCGGGTCGTAGAAGCTCGAGTGCGGGTCCAGCACCCGCAGCATCCCAGGGATCGCTCCGTCGTAGATCGCCGCGTCGGCCTTTTCGCCTTCGAGCGGCTCGGCGTAGTTCTGCTCCACCAACGAGTACACATTGGTGAACGATCTCAAGCTGTCGCGCAGTTGGCTTTCATCGGCGGAGGACTGAGCTCCCACCTTTCGCTGCAAAACGCTGCCCGCAACTGCGCAGACGGCAAAGAAGAGAATCATCGTGAAGAGGGCGCGACGGGCGCGGGGATTCATAGGCGGGAGCATCCTCCGGACTGCACGCGGCCAGCTCGTGCATTTTGCGGCCCGCAACGGCAGTCTCAGGGCTAAAGTATAGCACTGGTCTATTGGACGGCGGCAGGTGCCTTCCGGTAGCCATATACCCTGATTCCCGATCCGCCACAGACCCCATGGCGCGCAAGCGCCGTCTGCCCCACCGCAGGGGTCGCGAAACCTCCCCATTTCGCACGATTCGCCCCCGGAATCGCTTTGCCGCTGCCCAGGCATTTACAATGACGTCTATGGAACAGGCGGGGATTCGTCGCCGCCGGCCATGTCCTGACCCTATGACTTCTAGACTCCTTCGCACTCCCGCGGCTTTCGTGCTCTCGGCGGCGCTGCTCGCAAGCTACCCTCTGGCGCAAACCGCGCATCCCGCGGCGCCGGAGAGCCCCTACGGCGGCGTCACAGTCGCCGAGATCATCGCCCGCGTCAACGATCAGATCATCTCGCGCGCCGACTACGACCGCGCCATGAATGAACTGGATTCCGAAGCGCGCCAAAAGGGTGCTTCGATGCAGGAGATCTCATCGGCCCACAAGGACCTGCTGCGCAACCTCATCGATCAGCAGCTCTGGCTCTCAAAGGGCAAGGAACTGAATATCACCGGCGACACCGAGCTGGTCAAGCGGCTCGACGAGATCCGCAAACAATACAACCTTGAGACCATGGATGACCTGGAAAAGGCGGCCAAGGAGCAGGGCGTTTCGTTTGAAGATTTCAAAGCCAACATCCGCAGCAGCATCATCACCCAGCAGGTCATGCGCGAGGAGGTAGGCAAGAGGATTCAGTTTACCCCCGGCGAGGCCGAACGCTACTTCGAGCAGCACAAGCAGGAGTACGCTCAGCCGGAGAGCGTCACTCTGGCCGAGATTCTCGTCTCTACCGGCACGCCAGCTCCCTCCGTTGAGGGCGGCGTGCAGCCGGACGATCCCGCCAAGCTTGCCGCGGCCAAGGCCAAGGCCGACGACCTGGAGGCAAAACTCCACGCCGGCGGCGACTTCGCACAACTGGCCCGCTCCTTCAGCGATGGTCAAACCGCTGCCCAGGGCGGAGACCTTGGTCAGTTCCAGCGCGACAAGCTGGCCAAGGTGCTCGAGGACAAGACCTTCGCACTCAAGTCAGGGGAATTTACAGAGCCGATTCGCACCAAGCAGGGCTACGTCATCCTCAAGGTCGTGCAGCACACACCCGGCGGCGTACCGCCTTATAAGGATGTCGAGTCGCAGGTTGAGCAGGACTTCTATATGGCCCGCATGGAACCCGCCATGCGCGACTATCTCACCACCATGCGCGAGCAGGCCTTCATCGACATCAAGCCCGGCTACACCGATAGTGGTGCCAGTCCAAAACAGACCAAGCCGGTTTACAGCGCATATACGGCCCCCACGCCAAAAAAGAAGAAGAAGGTTGAGCGCACCCGCTTCCGCGAGAGCACACGCACCTTCCGGCAAAAGGCGTCTTCGTCAGCGTCGCCTGGCGAGGCTGCATCGGCCGCTCCCGCAACATCCGCGTCGGCAAAGAAGAGCAAGAAAACAAACGCGAGCCTCGATCAGGCGTCGATGAAGCCCGGCAAGAAGGAGAAGATCCGCTTCGGCAAGGCTCCAAGCAAGACTCTTCCCGCTGCGCCGGTGACACAAACCGAGGACGCGGGCGCGGGAGCGCAGATCGCCAGCTCCGGCCCGGAGCCGGTGAATCCGCTGACGGCCAGCGAGAAGCCAACGCAGAAGACCCGCTACAGCGCGCGCGCCAAACAGCCCAAGCAGCCAAAGGCCGCGGGGCCGAGAACGGACACGATGGCTCCCATCGCTCCCGACGCCGCCGAAGTTGCCGACCGCCAGACCCAGGCGGGCCCGCTGGGATTGGCCGGCGATACATCCAAAAAGAAGAAAAAGAAACCCACCACCACCGGCGACAAGACCCGCTTGACCGACAAGAAGAAGTCCGAGACTCCGGCTCAGAACTCGGGCGATGTGCCGCTGGGCCCAGCACCAGCACCGCAATCCCCATCGCCATCACCGCAATCTCCCGCGCCAACTCCGGCCCCGCCATCTCCGGCTCCGCAGAATTGACGGCGGCCTTTCACTTCGGAGTTCAATAAAGGGTGTGGCCTCGGCCGCGCCCTTTTCATCTTTTCGGTTGCATGGGTGTCTTGAAAGGGCACGGCTTCAGCCAGCATTTCTCACAGTTCGCAGAAACCTGTAGCGCCGTGTATGACAGCGTCGGCGTTGTCAATACTGTTTTTTTGCGTGTTTTTTGAAAAACATAGCAGGGATCTCCCGTGGTGGGGATTCGGGTGTCAAGGGCGGCGTACTTTGTCGT
>Ga0181535_10004209_pt1 | contig 16176 bp, 14 predicted proteins | sample PEATcosm2014_Bin_44_FD_119774 | JGI IMG/M metagenome (GOLD analysis project Ga0181535, IMG submission 119774) | Peatland microbial communities from MTU Mesocosm Facility, Houghton, MI, USA - PEATcosm2014_Bin17_30_metaG | ecosystem: Environmental > Terrestrial > Soil > Wetlands > Peat | place... | reverse complement strand
TGCCTTTTTGCGGCTATCACATGGGCGACTACTTTCGGCACTGGATCAAGATGCAGCGCTCGCTGAGCACGACCCCGCGCATTTTCAATGTGAACTGGTTCCGCAAGGGCGAGGATGGGAAGTTTCTGTGGCCGGGCTTCAGCGAGAATATGCGCGTGCTGAAGTGGATCGTGGACCGGGTACATGGGCGTGCGCAGGGCAAGGAGACGCCGATCGGCTGGACTCCGTACTACGACGATATGGAATGGACGGGGATCGACATTTCGCGCGAAGATTTCGACGAGATGCAGAAAGTGGATCGCGCGGCGTGGCGCAAGGAGCTGATTGGGCACGAAGAACTCTTTATCGACCTGCACGACCATTTGCCGCCGGAGATGGTGTACGAGCGGGAACTGCTGATCTGCAGGATGTGAAAGACTGGGAACAGGGAATAGTGAATAGGGAATCGGGAAAAACAAAAGCAGATCCTTCGACTGCGGTCGCTCGCCACGGCGAGCGACCTCCGCTCAGGATGACAAAACGAATGAATTGGTCGACGACTATTCGGGGATGCGCTCAACGCGCGGGCTGAAGCCGAGCTGGCGGAAGAAATCGACGACAAGTGAAGTGGTTTCGCCGCTGGTAAAGGGCGCGGCGCGGAGGATGAGTTCTGCGACGGGAGATCCGGTTTGTACTTCCAGGGGCGGCGCGGTGGCAAGTGACTCCGGCGTGGCCGCAATGGCGATGCATTTCTCGCGGCGATTGGTGCAGGCGGCCAGGTCGGCAATGGATTGCTGAAGGGTGGGTGTGACGAAGACCGTGTGCGGGGGCGCCATGCGATCGAGCAGCCAGAAGATCTCGAGCTTCGATTCGAGTTCGTCGGGAACGCAGTCGATGACCAAGTTCGCTTCGCGGACCGCATCTTCAATCGAGGCGACAAATGCGACAGCCGGGAGGGCCTGCGGGCCGAGCTCCTGGCGAATAGACTCGCGTGCGTGGTGAAGGTTCGAGGGCATGACGTCTTCAAGGAGAACGCGATAGCCGGCGCGGGCCGCGCCCAACGCAAGCCGGCGACCGAGGGGCCCGGCTCCGATGATGGCGACGGTGATCACGGCCTTGAACGAACGGGAAAACTCACTTGATGGCGAGGGCCGCGGCCACTTCCTCGATGCTGGGGCGGGCGTTGACCAGATGCTCGGCGACCTTGGCGCGCTCGTCGGCAGAAAGCGTGGGAGCCAAGGCAAGCACGCGGCGCAGGGTCACGGCAACATCGTCAATGTAGTTCATCAGGCGGATAGCTTCTCCAGAAAGCGGCATGTTTTTCCTCTAGGATAGGTCCCCTCCTATTGTATTCGGTGGAAGGCGCCACGCGTCCGCGTATGCTGGTGCGGGCGAAATTCCAGGCAGAATCAGGGGGCATCATGGGGTACGAGGTTTCGAGACGGCGGTTTGTGCAGATCCTTGCGGCACTGTCAACCGCCGGCAAATTGCCTCCGGGCGCGGCAGAGAGCGCGGGGCAGGCGTCGCCGGACGGACCGAAAACGGTGGGCACGATCAACCGACAAAATCTTGTGGCGACTCAAGTGAAGGCATACGCCTGGCAGGATGAGGGGATCGATGCGCTGCTCGACAATTTGCAGGAGAAAGGCAACGTGAATACCGCGTTTGCCTTTACGTTCAACTCGGAAGCGACTGATCAGAGCGGGAAGATTCCCCTGCCGGACCATGGGACGTATGGGAAGGCGAATCCGGAGATTGGCGGAGCATTTTACGACTACGACCTGAAGTATTTCGCGGACACGAAGCTCAAGGAGTTTCATGCGGCGAGCCGGTTCAACGTGATCAGCGAAGTGGCGCCGAAGATGAAGGCGCGGGACATGGATTTTTTTGCGTTCGATTACAACAACACGAACGCAAACATGATGCGGCTGATTCCCGGATTGAGGGAGGCAGCCGAGATCGATGTCTACGGGAAGCGCACCGACGGCGCATGCTGGAATCATCCGGATTATCGCGGGCTGCTGACGGGGCGGATCAAATCGTATCTCTCGGGCTACCCGGACCTTGTGGCGGGAATCATTTTTGGATGCGAGCGGATGGGTCCGCTGGACAACCTGATCGGCGGCGGATGGGCGACGACGGGAATCTGCTGCTTCTGCCCGTATTGCCGCGCGAAGGCCAAGGATCGCGGCATCTCGGCGGAAAACGCGCGGGAGGGATTCATCAAGCTCGATCGGTTATTCCAGGCAGCGGGAAATGCTCAGCGTCCGGCCGACGGATACTTCGTGAGCTTCTGGAGAATCCTGATGGAGAATCCTGAGGTTCTGGCCTGGCACAAGATGTGGCACGATAGCTATCACGAAATGCGTGCGGAGCTGTACAAGACGGCGAAGGCGATTGCGCCGCAGAAGCCGTTCGGTTTTCATATTGTGCAGAACATCACGTTCAGCCCGTTCTACAGCGCTGCGGACAACTACGCGACGGTCCAGGAATACGCGGACTTTATCAAGATTGCGACGTACAACAATGCCGGCGGCGGGCGGATGAAAGGATTCATTGAAAGGCTGAGCTCGACTGTGTTTGCCGATGCGACGGCTGAGGAGTTGACGCCGGTCTATTCCAAGATGATGGGCTACGATGAGGCGCCGTACAGCGAGCTCGCCGCGACGGGGCTTTCAGTGGATTACATCACGCGCGAGACGAAACGGGCGATTGCGGACACCGGACATTCGATCCAGATTTATCCGAGCGTGGACATCAATGTCCCCGTGCAGCCCGGCTGGAAGCAGACGACGCCCGAGGCAGTGAGGGCGGAGGTGCGGGCCGCGTTTGGCGCGGGCGCTGACGGGATCGTGCTGGCCAGGGAGTACACAGAGATGTGGCTGAAGAACCTGGCCGCGGCAGGGGATGCGACACGGGAAATCTTCGCCATCTCGTGAGAGGGGCGCAGCGGTCACCGCGCTTTGACTGGGCCGGGAGGGATTGGACCGAACCTTCGGTTGTGAGCTCTTGTTACGGGTGTTGCTCGATGGCAATGTTGACCGTGGCTGTGTAGCCCGAAGCAGCGATCCCGAGGAGATTGGTGGCGACTCCGGGGATCGAGACGGGAAGAAACGTGACCGAACCGTCAATCGCCGACGTTGCGGCAGCGGATTGCGTGGCCAGGAGCGCGCCTTCGGCGCAGTTGGTGTGCGGCGAGCAGGGCGGCGACCAGGCGTAGAGTGACTGATAAAGCGCAACCATGCCGCCGGCCATGGGATTGCCGTCCATGTCGAGGAGGCGGAGAGCGATCTGGCTGGGCGTGGCGCTGGCAGCAAGGGTCTGGCTGGTTCCGGAGACGGGCTCGAGGAGCGCGTATTCCGGGCGTGCACCGTAAGCCGAAAAGGCGACACATTGACTGGTTCCATTGAGACAGGCGTTCATGCTGACGGCCTGACCCTCGGCAAGCGGACCAACGGTGAGAGTCTGAGTGGCGATGCCCGCGGAGTTCGTGACCGCCGCGCTGGAACCTTGAGGGGCGATGCCGCCGCCCGCCGGAGTTTGCCATGCAACCGACTGGCCGGCCAGGGGCATGCCGCTCGAAAGGACGAGCGCCTGCACGGTCCAGTTAAGAGTAGCTCCGGCGGCGAGCGCAAGCTGCGGCGTTAGAGAGGAAACCGCGGGCGGAGATCCGCCGCCGAATTGCGCCTCGACGCTTGAGCCATTGGTAAGCGAGGCGGTGATGATGGACCATGTGCCATCGATCGCGGTGACGTTCATGGTGGCGTGGCCATCGCCGGTGGTGGTCACCGAACAGACGGCCAGTCCGCAAGCGAGCCTGGCGGTGCCTGCAGTGACGGTGTAGACGACGGTGACGCCGCCAATGGGAGTGAGCGCGGCGGACAGTGCGGTGACGGTGAAGGGAATGGGCACGCCGATGGGAACGATGTTCGAGGGCGCGGTGACGAGGGTGAGCGCGTCGCCTGTGCCGGAATCGTAACTGATGCCGCCGGGAATGACGGCTGCGGCGGAAAGGGTGGGAAGGTCGTCGACTTCAACATCGACGGAGCCAGAAACGCCGGAGGCCGTAGGCGGCGCGATGGCGGTAATCTGGTTGGGCGAGATGCTGGTAACGATGGCGGGCTGGCCACCGACGAGGACTGTATCGGCAATTCGAAAGCCCGAGCCGTTGATGGTGATGGGACCGCCGGAAGCAGGCAGGTGGGTGGGCGTGACCGTGTCAGCGTAGAGCAGCCAGCCTTCATAGGCGTAGTCGGGGCGGCCGTCACCGCGCAGGTCGGCGACGCCGATGCGAACGATGTCATCGGCGTTCGAGGCAACGCGGAGCCAGGTTTCGCCCGTGGCGAGACCATTGAGGCCGGGGGCGGAGCCGATGGGTGCTGCGCCGGCGGAGTCGAATGCGTCCCACACGCCGATGGTGGGCATGGCCCTGGAGTTTGTCGGCACGCCGGTTTCGTCAAGCGCCTCGGTGACAACGGTGAAGATGCGATTACCGCGGACTGGGAATGTGAACCAGTCTGTCTGGCCGATCTGGCTCAGGCGACCGCACCACATGCCGCCGGTGGGCATGGGGCGCGGCTCGGACTCAGAGCCAATGGCGTCATCGAAGCCGGGAACGGGCGAATCGGATGTGGTGATGTTGAGGGTCTGCGCGCTACCGGGCGCGAGATTTGAAAGCGTGATGGCGTCGAAGGTGCCGGAGGGCGCGACCTGGCCCTGTGTGTATGGGCCGACGGAGTTTTCGAGAATATAGAGCGGATCGATGGCCTCGAACGTGACCTGATAGCTCGCTGACGTCATGCCTGGCGGGAGCGGAATGCCACTCAAATCAAAGGAGCCTTGCAGGGCGGGATCGTTCGAGCCCCACATCGCGAGCGAATTGCCGCCTGGGTCGGAGAATCCGGTAACAGGATTGCCGTGGTTGCCGCCGAAGAGCGCGCCGGTGACGGCAGCGACGGTGTATTGGTAGAGCGGATTGCCATTGGCATCGAGCGGGCGCGCGACAACATTCACGCCCTGCATTCCGTAGCCGGTGCGGAAGCTTACCGTGCCCTGGATGGAAATGGTGCTGACAGCGCTGAGTTGCTTGCCGGGAAAGCTGGCGAGGTTGGCGGTGGTGATGGGGTAGATGCGATTGAGCGCGGCGATGTCGTCGTAGCGGAGAACCGTGGGGTCTGGGATGCAATCGCCGCCGCTCGCGCCGCAGGCGCCGCTGAGCGGCTCCATGATGGGCCATCCTTGCTCGCCTCCGGTTTCACCGTTGGTGGCTGCGCCGGGATTCACTTGCGCGTAGTCGAGGCCGAGAACGCGGCCGAAGGCGCGTTCGAGCTCGAAGCTCATCATTTGGAGCGTGGCCGAATTGGTGGCGCAGAGGCCGTTCAGGATGATGACCGCATGAGCAACGGTGGCGTTGGGGTTGAAGTTGTCAATCCAGACATAGACGGCATTGTTCTGGCAGGCATCGGGCTGGCTGGCCGTAGCGCCGAAAACGGCGTTAATGACGGAGCCGTCGGCGTCGTAAATGACGGCGAGCGGATAATTGGTGGCTGCGGGCGCGACGTCGGCGGGGGCGGTGATCTGGCCGGAGGAATTGACTTGGATGTTCGAGCCGCCGACGTCTTCATTGAGCGGGCCCGAGTCGGTGAGAGTGACCCCGGCGGTGGGAACGGCGCTCCACAAAGCGGCTGCGGCGTCGACCATCGCCGTTGCTTGCAGATTCGTGACGAAACCGGAGAGCGGTCCCTGGTCGACGAAATAATTCACGTGGCCGCCGGCCCAGTGAACGGGCTGGCCCGTGACGGCGGGGTTGAAGAAGCTGGTTCCCGCGATGTATTTGGGTCCGCCGGCAATCGCGAAAGCGGGAGCAAGAAGCAGCAAGGCGAGCGCGATGGCGCGGCAATGAAGCGCCGGCCGAGACGCGCCAGCATATGCGAACGCAGATAGAGCGATGGGCACGTGGACTCCCGGATGGGGGATGGGAGCATGTGCAAATCCAAAGAATTCTGGCGATTCTTAGCGGTTGCTCATGCGAAAAATGGGCCGCGGGATGCGCGTCTGAGTCCGATGGGCCGCGCTTGTCATCTCATGTTGGGGGGCGGGTGGAAAGGCGGGGCACGGATTTGGGGTCCTTCCGTCTACAATCGATTCGAGTAAACCCATGGCAGAGATACGCGATACGGTGATTCTTGGCTCCGGCTGCGCCGGATTGACGGCGGCGCTCTACACAGCGCGCGCCGGGCTCAAACCGCTGGTGCTGGAGGGTCACGAACCGGGCGGCCAGCTCTCGATTACGACGCTGGTCGAAAACTTTCCCGGCTGGCCCGACGGAATTCAGGGGCCAGAGCTGATCGGCAATATGAAAAAGCAGGCGGCGCGCTTTGGCGCCGAGTATCAGCATGGACACCTGGAGGGCGTCGAGACCGGCGCGCATCCGATCAAGCTGCGCACGTCGGCCGGCGACCTGCATGCGCGGACGCTGATTGTCGCTTCCGGCGCGAGCGCGCGCTGGCTGGGGCTGCCGAGCGAACAGGCGCTGATCGGGCACGGAGTGTCGAGCTGCGCGACTTGCGACGGGTTCTTTTTCCGCGACAAGGACATTGCGGTGATTGGCGGGGGCGACTCGGCGATGGAGGAGGCGATTTTTCTCTCGCGCTTTGCCTCGAAGATCACGCTGTTGCACCGCCGCGACGCTTTTCGCGCATCGAAGATCATGCTGGAGCGCGCAGTCGCGCATCCCAAGATCGAGCTGCGAACGAACACGGTTGTGGAAGAAGTGCTGGGAGTGGACGAGAAGGAAGTGAAGGGATTGCGCCTGCGCGACGTGAAGAGTGGCCAGCAGGACGAGCTGAAAGTGAGCGGGATGTTTCTGGGCATCGGGCACGTGCCGAACACAAAGGCGTTTGTGGGGCAGATCGATCTGGACGATGAGGGATACATCAAGACGACGAACAATGTGTTCACGACAAGGAGCGGCGCAATTGTGGCCGGCGTGTTTGCCTGCGGCGATGTGCAGGATCGGCGGTACCGGCAGGCGATTACCGCGGCCGGCTCGGGATGCATGGCGGCGCTTGAGGTGGAGAAGTATCTCGAAGAGCACGGGCGCTAATCGCAAGCCCGATTGAAGCGCGAGCGGTTTGGAGCTCGCGCCCTAAACTAAAACTGGTGGAATGCGAAAAAGGCCGCTGCGACCAGAAAGCCTCCGGCCAGGGCGTGATTCCAGCGCAGGTGCGAGCCGAAATAGTAGGTGGCGAAGACGCCGAAGACGGTGAGGGTGATGATCTCCTGGATCACCTTGAGCTGCACGGGCGTGAACCGGCCATAGCCGATGCGGTTGGCCGGCACCTGAAAACAATACTCAAAGAAGGCGATCGACCAACTGACGATGATGACCTTCCAGAGGGGTTGGCTTTCGTACTTGAGATGACCGTACCAGGCAACGGTCATGAAGATGTTGGAGCAGATGAGAAGAATAATGGTCCACATTCCTTTATTAGATACACGAGGAGCGGCAGGTGTTGTGGAGGCTGCTCGGGCTTTGGGGGTTTTTCCGGCGAGGGCGCAGTGACGGCGCTGAGCGAGAATCTCGAGCGGCTGGAAGAGGCGATCGAGGCGGCTTGCCGGGCAGCGGGGCGCGCGCGCAGCGAAGTCGAGTTGATGGCGGTGTCGAAGACTTTTCCAGCGGAAGCTGTCGCTGAGGCAGCGGCGCTGGGGCTAACGCTGTTTGGTGAAAATCGCGTTCAGGAATTTGGCTCCAAAATGTTGCGCGCGGCCGAAACCGGAACCTGGGCGGTGCGCGACCGGTTGCGTTTCCATCTGATTGGGCATTTGCAGTCGAACAAGTCGGCGAGGGCTGCGGAGATCTTTGACGGAGTGGACTCGCTCGATTCTTTGAAGCTGGCGGAGCGATTGAGTGAGGCGGCGGGGAAAGCGGGCAAGCGGCTGCCGGTGCTGATCGAAGTGAAGCTGAGCCCGGAAGAGACGAAGAGCGGTGTAGAGCCGGAGTCGGATGAAGCGGCACGGCTGTTGGAGCGGCTGCCGGACCTGCTGGATCTTGAGGTCCGCGGTCTGATGACGATTGCGCCATGGGGCGCACCGGAGAATGAGACGCGGGCGTGTTTTCGCAGTTTAAGGATGTGGCGCGACCGGTGGGCGGCGGCGCACTCGAATCTGAAGCTCGATGTGCTTTCGATGGGAATGAGCGGAGACTTTGCGCTGGCAATCGCGGAAGGCGCCACGCGGATTCGGATTGGGACGGCGCTGTTCGGCAAGCGCACGCTGAAAGCCGAGCCGCAAAGCCTGGAAACGGAAGTCGACTGATGCTGCGCGAAGCGCAGGGCGGCGTGACGCTTGCGGTGCGCGCGCAACCGGGCGCGAAGAGGACGGCCATTACCGGGATTTATGGCGAACGAACAGCGGCACAACTGAAGATTTCGGTGCAGGCGCCGGCGATCGAGGGCCGCGCGAATGAGGCGCTGATTGGATTTCTCGCAGAGATTTTCGGCTTGCCAAAGACTGCAGTCGAACTCAAAGCAGGCGAGCTGTCGCGCAGCAAAGTCTTCCTAGTGCTGGGAGTGACGGTGGCGCGAGCGAGAGTAGTTTTGGCGCAGCGGATCGAAGTCTAGATTACTTCTTTGCGGCGGACTGCCGCGCGAGCTCACTCAAGGATGCCTGGTCGCGTTCGGCGATATAGGCCTTGTACCCATCAGGGTCGATGAAGGCGCTGTTGTCGCCGGCCTTCCAGCGCGGATATTTTTCGACGAGATCGAAGTAGGATCCGTGCGCGCCGAGAAAGATGTCGCAGGGAAGATTGCGCAGAACGGCAAATCCGCGCTTGTAGTCCGAGGCAATTTGCGGATAGGCCTTGTTGCCGACCAGCTTGTACCCGGGGTTGACGTTCGGGCTGCCCACGATCACGACATGGAGGACGCGGCCGTTTTCAGTTTCGTCGAGCGTCCAGGTGGTGGTTCCGCGCGTATGGCCGGGAGTGAGACGCGCGGTGAGCACCGTGCCGCCGAGCGATACCGTGCTGCCGTCGTGAAGAACGCGATCGACGTGCGCAGGCGGATAGTGGTGAGCTTTTTCGGCGCCGTATTGGAAGTCAGTTCTGCCACCGGATTCGACGACAGACACATCGCCATCCATAACGTAGTACCTAGCGCCGGTCATCCGGATGATTTGTTCGCTGCCTGAGCAGTGATCGTCGTGGGCGTGGCTGATGAGCAGGATCTTGATGTCGCTGAAATGGAAGCCGAGCGACTCGACGCTTTTCTTGATAAGCGGCACCGAGGCCTGGTAGCTCGAATTGATGAGAATGAGCCCCCGCGGCGTGGCGACGAGATACGAACCGAGGTCCTGGCTGCCGACGTAATAGAGATTTCCGGCGATGCGGAATGCGGGAAATGGCGTCATCTGCGCGGGATCGTTCTGGGCTGCGATAGAGACTGCCGAAGTGAGGACCGCGAGCAGCGCAAGGCGGAGAGAGAATTGAATGGCTTTCATTGAGATTCTCGATCTTCGATTTGTTTGGCGAACGTTTCGATGGCGCGCTCGAGGTGAACGCCGCGCGAGCCTTTCACGAGGATTACATCCCCGGGGCGGACGTTTTCAACAAGCCACTGACCGGCAGCGCCGGCGTCGCGGAGAAAGATGGCTGGCACTCCGCCGGCGCACGCAGCGGTCGCCAGATGCTCGGCGTTTCCCTGTACCGCGACCACGAGATCGAGGCCGACATGGGCGGCGGCGCGGCCACACTCCATGTGCATTGCGGGGCCGTGCTCGCCCATTTCAAGCATCTCTCCGGCGACGAGGATGCGGCGGCCCGCGGCGGGGCGCGCCGCGAGGGTGCGGATCATCGATTTGAGTGCCTCAGGGTTGGAGTTGTAGCTGTCATTGAGAATGGTTGCGCCGGTGATCTCGATGATTTGGCCACGCTTGTCACCGGCGGTGAGCGATGCGACGGCGGCGACGGCGGCGTCGAGCTCGACACCGGCTTCAAGCGCGACAGCCAGTGCGGCGACGGCGTTCGAGGCGTTGTGCGCTCCGAGCAAATGCAGGGTAAAGCCGGTCTCGCGCTCGCGGGCACGGATGCGGACGTGCAGGCCGTCGCTGTCTTCGACCGAAGATAGAATTTGTGGATCGGCACAGGGCCCGGCGCCGAAGTATACGACGCGGCCCGAGAAATCGCGGCCAAACTGGGCGGCGTAGGCGTCGTCGCAATTCAGGAAGGCGATACCGTTCGGGGGAAGCCCTTCGATGAGCTCGAATTTCGCGCGCGCGATGCCAGCCTGGCCATCGGGAAAGTTTTCAATGTGCGCGGAGCCGATGTTGGTGATGACGCCCCAGTCGGGCGCGGCAATGCGTGCCAGCGCGGCAATTTCACCGGAGTGGTTCATGCCCATTTCGACGACGGCGAATTCGTGCTCGGGCATGAGGCGCAGAAGCTGCAGTGGCAGGCCAAAGTTGTTATTGAGATTGCCTTGCGATTTGAGGACCTGAAACTTTGCTGCGAGCGCGGCGGCGACCGCTTCCTTGGTCGTGGTTTTCCCGGCCGAGCCGGTGATGGCGACGACGCGGCGGCTCCATTGGCGGCGCACATGGAGGGCGAGCGCTTGCAGGGCGACGAGCGGATCTTCCGCGATAAGCAGCGGGTGAGCAAGCGCGGCATCGGGGAGGGAAGCGGCACGAGCGCGAGAGACAACGGCGGCGATGGCGCCACGGTCAAAGCTTGCAGAGACGAAATCATGGCCATCGTGACGCTCGCCGCGGACGGCGAAGAACAGTTCACCCGGCGCAACGGTGCGCGAGTCGATCGAGTAGCCGGTCGCCATGAGCGCACCGGCATTGGGTACACTAGCCGGCGCTTCGAGCACAGCTCCGGCGCCCATCGCGGCTTCAGCAAGTGTGAGATTCATTGCCCTTCACGATAGCCCAATTCGGCAAGGATGGAAAGCGCGATTTGGGCGTCGTCAAAGGGTATGATGCGGCCGGCGAGAATTTGTTCTTTCTCGTGGCCTTTGCCGGCGATGAGAACCACGTCGCCAGGCCTGGCGGCCTCGATGGCGAGGCGAATAGCGGCAGCGCGATCGACTTCGACGGTGTATGCGACGCCGGTTGACTGGAGGCCCGGCTCGATCTCGGACAGGATTGCTGCCGGATCTTCGGAGCGGGGATTGTCGCTGGTGGCGACAACGAAATCGCTGCCTTCGCCGGCGGCGCTGCCCATTTTGGGGCGCTTGGTGCGGTCGCGATCTCCGCCGCAACCGAAGAGCGTAATGACGCGCGAGCCGGAAGCAGCGGTTATTTGGCGAGCGAGCGCGGTGAGATTGCGAAGCGCATCGTCGGTGTGGGCGTAGTCGACAATCACGGTGAAGGGCTGCCCCGAATCGACGGCTTGGAAGCGGCCGGGAACGGGCTTGAGTGTTGAAACAGCGCCGGCAAGATGCGAGAACGAAATGCCACGCGCGTGGGCAGCGGTGAACGCCGCAAGAAGATTGAGGATGTTGACCTCGCCTGCCAGACGCGAGGAGAGGCAAGCCGAGCCGGCGGGAGTTTCGAGTTGGATGGTGGCGCCGGAAGGCGTGATCACATAGCTTGATGCGCGCCATTCGCCGGCGTTGATTCCGTACGTTCGAATTTCTACGCCTGCAGCGCGGGCGACGGCGGCGAGCTCTTCGCCGCGCTGATCGGCCGCATTAATGACCGCGACGCGTGGAGGCGGATAAACTGTGCCGTCGAAGAGCAGGCGCTTGGCGGCAAAATAGTTCTCCATCGTCTGGTGGTAATCGAGATGGTCACGCGTGAAGTTGGTGAAGACGGCGACGTCAAATGGAATTCCGAACATGCGGCCCTGATCGAGGGCGTGACTCGAAACCTCGGTGACAAGCTCTTCCGCGCCGCGAGCGACACCTTCGGCCATCATTTCGAACAGGTCGCGCGACTCGGGCGTGGTGTGAATCGACGGGCGGGTCTCGCCGGCGATGTGGCACTCGATGGTGCCGATGAGAACGCTTGAACGCGCGGAGGAGTTGAGGAGGGACTCGGTGAGAAATGCGGTGGTGGTTTTGCCATTGGTGCCCGTGATTCCGGTGGCGGCGAGGGAACGCTCCGGATGGCCGAAAAACGCCGCGGAAGCCTGGGCAAGCGCGCGGCGGCCGTGATCGACATGAAGGAGCGGAACCTCCGGCTGATAGACCGTGAGATGGTCGAAAGTCAGGGCGGAGTCGGTGATGATGCCGAGTGCACCGGCAGCGATGGCCTTCTGGACAAAACGATTGCCGTCGGTCGAGCCGCCTTTCATGGCCACAAAAATAGCGCCGAGCCGCACGCGGCGTGAGTCGTACTCGACGCCGGTAACAGTCGCGGCTGAGCTGCCGGCGGAGCCGACGGAGGCAACTTCGGAGACTAGATCGTTCCACTTCATCTCGAAGTCGATTGTAGATTGTTGCGGGGTTGGGGAGCCGGGCGGTTGAGGCGATCAACGGCAAAGGTCACGGGTATTCGCCGACGAATTTTTCGACGCCTTCCATGAGAACTTGCCGGCCGCCGTCGATTGCTGCAGTTTGTTCGGCGGCTTCCAATAGTTCCGAAAGCGAATCCTTCATCAGGTCGTACTGCCATTCGGCTTCTGCTTCGGAGCTGAGGAAGCAGGTGTGCAACATCCAGCCATAGATGCCGCAAGTGATGGCAAAGGGAGCGACGTTGGCGTCGCGCTCAAGCGTGATGCGCGCGCCGAGAAGATGCTCTTCGTCGCGGACGACAACACCTTCCTCGGAGCCGGGAAGGCCGAGGGTCGCGGCCTCTTCAAACGGACGCCATGAAGAACCAGTCACATTGTGAGGGTAGCGCAGTTTGCTTGGGGTGCGGCTAGCGCGCGCAGCGAACAACGATTTTGGTGCCGGGAGGGACCGACGTGCCAGGGGCGGGGGCCTGCTCGCGCGCAATGCCGTCGCCCAGGATCTCGACTTGGAGCCCGGCGCTGCCGGCCTGCTCAATGATTTCGCGAATCGGCAGGCCGATGAGGGAGGGAACGGACAGCTTTCCGGCGTCGGCGACAATGATGGTCTTCGCCGGAGGCGATGGAGCAAATTCAGGATGTGAAGGCGCGGGCGCGCTGGGGGAGGGCCCGGAAGCGGAACTGGGTTCAGGAGATGCGGAAGGATTCGGAGTTCGCCCCGGTGGGGGACTGGCGGGCGGCGCGGCTTTCGCTGTCGAAACCGGTGGAGCGCGCAGCGGGTCGTCGCTGGGCAGATCGTTGGCCGCATCGTAAAGAGCCTGGATATTTTCGTCCTGCGAGGGCGTGTCGTCTTCTTTGATGGGCGCGGGTGTTTTTGAGGCCAGGTCGGCTGGGCGAAGATCGATATCGTGCTGGACGCCGAGGTATTCGAGCACCTGCTGCGCCACTTCAGCAAAGACCGGGGCGGAGGTCGCCGTCGCGTAGTACTGGCCCTTGGGTGAGTCGAGGACGACGGCCACGGCGATGACGGGCGAGTTGACCGGCGCGAAGCCCGCGAACGAAGCAATGTGCATCGTCTTCGAATAGGTGTGCGTAACCGGATCGACCTTCTGGGCGGTTCCTGTTTTGCCGCCGGAAGAGTATCCGTCGAGCTGCGCCTCTTTACCGGTGCCGAACAGAACGACGCCTTCCATCATTTTGCGCATCTGGGCGGCGGCGAGTTCGCTGATGACGCGATGCGCTCCGGGCGGGAGTTGGCTGGGCAGTTCTTCTCCCACTTTGACTGGGCTGGCCCCCTGTGACCCCTGCGGTGGGGCGGAGTTTTGGACCGAATTCGTGGCTGGAGAAGTCTGGTTCTGGATGAGAATGCGGGGTGGCAGATACGTTCCGCCGTTGGCGATGGTCGAGACCATGGAGACGAGCTGCAGCGGAGTGACGGCGATTTCCTGGCCGATGGCGACGTAGCCGATCGACGCGGGGCGCCAATTTTTGAGTGGGCGAAGTAGCCCACGCGTTTCGCCGGGAAGCTCGACGCTGGAGCGTGCACCAAATCCAAAGTCGCGGATGTATTGGTACATCTTGTCGGGTCCAAGCCTGAGCGCAAGCTTGATGGCGCAAACATCACTCGATTGGGCGAGTGCATTGGCAACGGTTATGGTGCCGAGGCCACGGTCGCTCTTGTCATCGTGGATAACCTGACCGGCGACGGTGATCTGTCCGCCGGAACAATCGATCATGTCGTCGGGCTTGGCCGCGCCCTGATCCATGGCCGCGGAGTACGTGACAAGCTTGAAGACGGAGCCGGGCTCATAGACGTCGCTGACGGCGTGGTCGCGGAGCTGGTCGAGAGCGGCATGGCGAGCCTGATTGGGATTGAATGTAGGACGAATGGCGAGGGCCAGAATCTGGCCGGTGTGCACATCCTGCACGACCACGGTGCCGTTGAGCGCCTGCGTTTTCTGCATGGCGTGATCGAGCGCGCTCTCCGCCATAAACTGAATGTTTTCGTCGACCGTGAGAACGAGATTCTGTCCGGGCTCGGGGTCGCGCTCGCTCGAGCCCAGAACTTTGCGGCGGGCATCCATGGCCGTGTACATCAGGCCGGGAGCACCGTGTAACTGGCTATCGAACTTCTCTTCAAGGCCGCCAAGGCCGTTGTCGTCGCTTCCAACGTAGCCAAGCACCTGAGCGGCGAGCAGATTATCTGGGTAGAACCGAGCAAACTCCTGCTGGAAGAAGATGCCTTTGATATTGAGGGCCTTGACGGCGGCTGCAACTTGCGGCGTGACGCGGCGCGCGATCCAGGCAAAGTTATGGCCGTCGTTGAGGCGCGCGGCGATCTGACCTTGTGTGGTGAGCGCGTCTTCAGGATCGATGTGGACCAGGGAAGCAAGAGTGCGTGCGGTGGCCTGCTTGTCGGCGATCTGCGAAGGATCGGCGTAGATGGAGGGCACCAGGACGGTCATGGCCAGCTCGCGGAGGTTGCGGTCATACAGAACGCCGCGGCGGGGAGCGACTTCAAAGGTGCGCTGCTGCTGCTTCTCGGCACGCTCGACGAAGTCCCGATGGCGGACGATTTGCAGCCAGAACAGCCGGCCCGAGATGGCGCCGACCCAGACCAGAAAAAAAAGGCAGATCGCGAAAAAGCGTGCCCGCTTGAGGGGCACGCCTTTCGGTGTTTGGGAACGGCTGCGGATAGCTGGGGTGGCTGCCGACATTTCTTTTAAGTCCGGTGGATCTGGGTCTATTGGGCCGCTGGGGCCGGCTTGGCAACTTGAGCGAGAGTGGGAGCGCCGGGTGCGGGCCGCGCATCGGAGAAGATCACCTGGCCGGGCTGCGGCGCGGCGAGACCAAGCTGGTGGGCTATCCGGTCGATGCGGCCGGGCTCCGTGAGCTCCGCTTCGCTCAGGTGCAGTTGGCGATTCTGCTCGCGCAACTGGTCGACCGTTTGCTTTTCGGTCTCGACGTGATAGCTGCTCTCGATGGCATAGAAATGCTGCAGGCCATAGATCATGATGAGAGAGAAGAGCACGGCCACGGCGGCGGAGAAGACGCGCATCTCGCGCACGCGGACCGGGTCAGAGGCCTTGACGAGGCGGGTGTTGTCAAAATGCTTGGTGAAGTAGTACTCCGGCATGCGCACGCGGCGACGCCGCTGCATCTGCTGCGCCATCATCGCGGCATTGTGCTCGGCGATTTGCGCGCCCAAGCCTCGACCGGCCTCAAAATAAGTTGTTACACATGCCGCCATCTTCGTTCTCCTCGCTCTGCCGGCCTATTGCCGTTCCGCTGCTCTCAGCTTTGCGCTGCGCGAGCGCGGGTTGCGGTTGATCTCGTCTTCTGCCGCAGTGACGGGCTTCCTGGTTAAAACCTTCCAGATTCCCTTCTGCGCGCCTTCCCGGATACTGTCTTTCGCGATGCGATCTTCTAAAGAATGAAAACTGATAACGACGAGCCGTGCGGAGGGCTTAAGCAAACTTGGTGCGGCCTCAAACAACGCCCGAATTTCCTGCAATTCCTGATTCACGAAGATGCGCAACGCTTGAAAAGTTCTGGTAGCCGGGTGAATGTATTTCATTGGCGGGACGGCTGAGGCTACGATCCTGGCTAATTGCGCCGTTGATGTAACCGGCCGCCCCCGCACAATGGCTCTGGCGACTGTCCGCGACCTCCTTTCCTCACCGTATTCGTAAATGAGATTTGCCAGCTCGCGCTCGCCCATCTCATTCACCACTTGTTCGGCGGTC
>Ga0181535_10004207_pt1 | contig 16181 bp, 15 predicted proteins | sample PEATcosm2014_Bin_44_FD_119774 | JGI IMG/M metagenome (GOLD analysis project Ga0181535, IMG submission 119774) | Peatland microbial communities from MTU Mesocosm Facility, Houghton, MI, USA - PEATcosm2014_Bin17_30_metaG | ecosystem: Environmental > Terrestrial > Soil > Wetlands > Peat | place... | reverse complement strand
CACGCAGTCTTCGCGAACCCAAGCGCCCTTCGGGATTATGCGGCTGGCGTGGCCAATCACCTCACCGTAACGAATGAATGGCTCGCCTTGAGCAAAATCACACAGGGCTATCTTGTTGGCCTGAGGAATCGCTTCCTGAGCAACCAGCCCGCAGGCAAATTCCGTACCCCTGGACGCTCCCTCCGGATTGGCGATGATGGCAACATTGTCGTCGGCATGCAGGCGTACATAAAAGGGCTTCATGGAAGGATGAACTCCTTGCATTGCGGTTCTGGTTTCGGCCATTGCGACCGATACTATCAGGGGATGAAAGGTATGTCATGCTCGTAGGACGCTCGATGATCGATGCCGGCCAGCCCCAAAGTTGCGGACACGGTCAACTGCGGCCGGCAGGTTGCTTTTCCTCGGGCAGAGATTCAAGATGAAGATGAGCGGGGCGCCAAGATCCGGCGAGAGGGTCGGCAAACACAACTGCGCTTTGCGATTCGAGGAGGAATCTCGTTTTTGCCGGACCGCACATCTTCACGCCGCGATTGCACCCATGAAAAACAAAGTGCCAGGCACGAACCGATGAAGATCATTAAGAACGCTCACTTTATCGTTGCCGTCTTACTCGCGCTGTTTCTGATGCCCGCATTTCATCTGGCGCACCTACCGTTGCGGTTTACGTGGAGCGCCTACTTCCTCACTTTCTTCTGGTCACTGTTCTTTCAATCGATGATCATGGCGATCATTCTTTTTGCGATTGGATACCCATCTGAATTCCGGCGTGCCATCTCGGGAACACGCGGCCCGAAGGTGAATCCTGGGAGGGCTTTGACTAGCATCGTTCTACCGGCGACATATCTCTTCTGCGTTTTCATCCTGGCCTTCAGTTATAACGATGTGATAGCAACAATCCGGTTCGACGGAGTGTATGACGCACTTCTAAATTGGATGGATTCATGGCTGTTGGGCGGCGCGACGGTGGCAGACTTGTCTCGCAGGGCTTCCAATTCGCAATTCAAGTGGTTCGAACTGACTTATTTCGGTATGTTCCCCCAAGTCGGGGCGTGCCTTTTTATCGTGGCGCTGCGCGAAGGTCGTATCAGAGCAATGCAATTTATCGGAGCAATTGCAACGGCATATTTCATGGGGCTAGCGTTTTTCTATCTGGTGCCAGCGACTGGCCCGTACTACCTATCCGCGCTTCGCCATGACGGTGGTTATGTGGGCGAGGGTCAGATGATTTTTGTGAATATGCTGAATAGCTTCGTGGAACATCGCCGGTTATCCATAATCGGAACGGACTATTTCATTGCGTTTCCCTGCCTGCATATAACACAACCGCTTATTGTTCTTTGGTTTATGCGAGGGGCAAAGAGGATCGTTGCTGTTCTCGCAGCTTACGATGTGGTGCTAATCCTCGCGATACTCCTGCTACAACAGCACTATGTCGTGGATTTGATCGGCGGTGCGTGCGTGGCACTACTCGCAGTTGCAGCTGTGGATTGGAACGCGCTATCGGGTCGACAGCCGACCGTCAGCACGGCCACTCATTCCAGAGCGGCAGCCTCCAATGACTAACATCTCCGGCACCGCGCCAAAGCTTTTGCCGGCTACGTTTGGCTCAATTCCAGAATGCGCTGCGCCTTGGCAAATACCGGGGGGGTCTACCGGCTTGCTGTCGACAAACACATAAAACGAACGTCTTCTTCGGCCTTTTTGGTGGTTTGTGGTTTGTTATATTCTGCTATTGATTCGAATCCACCACTGACGCGGGTTCGCTCGTGGCAAGCGCGCCGGGGAATTGTGGTTGCGGCGAATCAGGGCAAGGAGCATGATTCGTTGCGCGCGTCTTCAAGACTGCCGGCCAGCGTTAATGTCGCCGGCATGTCAGGCGTTAGACACCATGTCCGAGTTGATTTAGAGGAGGGCGGTCGATGGAATACCGGGTTGATCGTGTGCGGGAGCGCATTGACAAGTTAGCCGATAGGGCCAGAACACCGGAGGGCGGCGTCACCCGGCTTTCCTATACGCCGGCATACCGCGAAGGAATGGAGTTGGTCCAAAGCTTCATGAAAGAAGCCGGCATGAAGGTGCGGATCGATCCTCTGGGGAATATCTTTGGCCACTTCGACGGAACCGACGGCTCGCTTCCGGTGGTGCTTACCGGATCACACCTGGACAGCGTGCCGAATGGCGGTAAATTCGACGGTGCCCTGGGGTTGATCAGCGCAATCGAGTGCGTGAATGGATGGAAGGACGCTGGTTGGAAGCCTCGTCGCCCCGTTGAAGTCATTGCCATGCTTGAGGAAGAAGGGACGCAATTCGGAATCGTGATGTTTGCCAGCAGCGTTCTGACCGGCAGAATGAAGTCGGAAGACCCGGCCAAGATTGTCAACGCGGAAGGAAAGTCGGTGGCTGACATGCTCGCAGGCTGGGGACTGGACAAGAATGCGTTCCACGCCGCCTGCCTGGATCCGGCAAAGATTCGTTGTTTTGTCGAGCTTCACATCGAGCAGGGAGAGCGGTTGCACCGCGGACATCTGGCTTGCGGTCTAGTGACAGACATCGTCGGAATTTATCGCTGCTGGGTTACCATAACCGGCACGGCGAACCATGCCGGCACGACGCGCATGGACAGCCGGAAAGATGCGTTGGTGGCCGCTTCCCATATTGTCGAGAAGAGCTTCGAGGCGGCACTGCAATCCGGCGATCATTACGTTGCCACGGTCGGGACGATGGACATTTGGCCCGGAGCCATCAACATCGTGCCCGGCAGGGTCTCCATGCCAGTTGAAATCCGCGCCACCACTGCGGCCGAACTCAATGTCGCCAAGGAATGGCTGCTGGCCGAGTTCCGCGGAGTGGAAGCCAAGTACGGCGTGAAAATCGATATCACCCGCACCTCTCTCGCCGAACCTATCCATCTTGATGAGCAGATTGTGGGCGTGCTGCGCCAGGCGGCGCAGAACGCAGGCGTCGACTATTTGGAAATGCCAAGCTGGGCAGGACACGATGCGCAGTTGTTGGCCTCAATCGTACCAACAGCGATGATTTTTGTGCCCAGTATCGAAGGTATAAGCCACTCGCCACAGGAAGATACCAGGTGGGAAGATATCGAGACTGGGTTGCATGTCTATTCGCGTGCGCTGATGGAGTTGGCGTCAAAGTAGAAGCGGCCGCACCTAACTCCGAGGATTCAGCCACTCTACTCGATTGGACTTTCAGCCATTGCCTCACTGTGCGTTGCAGTCCAGGCGTAGTCGTGGTTTGCTTCGCTGAGCAAGCCGTTCATCGTCCCAGCCGCCACTTGCCCGCTGAACCGGCGCTGCGCGCTCTCGAATTCCATTCGGTCTCCAACCAGCTTCAGAGCAGTGAGTTCTTCTTCCGTTCCATTCACGGCGAGAGTGCCGGTGAGTTTCTGGAACTCCTGCCTCACCGTAAGCTCGTAGCGATCGGCTCTGGCGCCATTGTTTATCGTCCATTGCCAGATCCCTGCCACCCTTGCCGGTACGATCCAGAGGAGAATCGCAGCACCGTTAACGGAATTGATTTCGTCCGGCTGCCAATCCCCCATCAGAAAGTCATGAGAGACAACCGGGGTTCCCGGCTTCAGTTGGCGCAGCAAGGTTGGACGAAGCCTTACGTTAACAGCCGACGACAGGTACAACATGACCGCTGTAGCCTCGTGGAAATCGGTTTGAAACAGATCCCCTCGGATGAACTTGACACGACCCGACACGCCTGCCGCCCGAGCATTCTGCTGGCTTTCGCGGATGCGTTCCGGGTCAATATCGATTCCCACCCCGCGCGCGCCGTAATGCGCTGCGGCAGTTATAACGATGCGACCGTCACCACAACCAAGGTCGTACACCACACTGTTTTTTGAAATCCCCGCCATGCTGAGCATTTCCTCGATAACAGGTTGCTCGGTGGGCACGAAGATTACGTCAGGCGTTTTTGCTTCCTGGCAATAGGCTGGCGCAACGGTAAGGGCTGAAACCGTTACCAGGATCAACACCGTCATCCAGCGCCGTGATCTGTTCATACCGGCTCCTTATGCAGTGTCCAGAAAACCTGCAGTTTCGTCAACAAGACCGTTAAGCTATCCGCCATAGCTGCCAGGGCCTTGCCGCGGTCCTTGGCTGCCACAAGAGTGTCGACGTCCGATGATTTCGTCCCTTGAAGGGCATCATAGGGCATCATTTGGAAACTTTTTTCGATTGAGCGAGCATTAACGTGTCGAACTCTTGTATCACGGCAGAAGAAAATGATTCATCGTTGACGTGCATGGGCAACAAACGCACTGGAATCGAAGGATTGATCCGGCTTTCGAGCGCCTCAACGAAAGCCTCCACCCCTCCCGGATTGTAAAGGGCCCGGCCCTCGCAGTTGGGATAACAAAAGCCTTTCAGAGGCACCACGACCACGGTGTTACCTCTGGCTTTATTCAACTTTTGGGCCATCAGGGCGCCGAGCTTCGCCATCTCTCGCTTAGACGGCATAACAAAGGTCATCTCCGGGTTGTGCATCATGGTGGTGCGCTTCTTCCACGCCCGCTTGAGCTCTGAGAAACGTCCTGTGACAATATAATCCGTGCTCCCTGGCACTACCACCTGTGGAATACCCGTGTGGGATGCCGCCTCCAGCCTGTTGGGTCCAGCGGCGTGCTGACCACCCGCCAATTCGTCGATTAGCTCATGCGTGGTCAGGTCGATCACCCCATCGAACCGGCCTTGCAAAATCATCTCTTCCATCGCCCTTCCGCCCACTCCGTTAGGGTGGAAGGCAACCGCCTCGTAACATCTCTCTTGCAGCAGCGAGACAATCCGCATGCCCGCAGGCGTGGTAGTGCCATAAATGGTGATGGCAACCTGGCTGCGTCCGGTAGTGGGCACTTGGCCTGCCTGGAGCATTCCGGCAAGAGCGCCCGCGGCATTGCTGAGCATTTGTCTGAGCACGGAATTCAGACCGAAGAAATCGACCACAGAATGAATTAAGGTGACGTCGGCGGTGCCGACATAGGTCTCAAAATAGCGTCTCCCCGAAGCCATCGTCGAAAGCATGATTTTGGGGATGCCCAGAGGAAGGGATCTCATGGCGCTGGTGCCGATGATGGTGCCCTGGGCGCCCCCGATGGAGAGAACACCGTCGATTCTCCCCGCCTGATACAGCGACTTGGTCAGGGCCACCGCCCCGTTCATCATCGCCTTGATCGCTTCGCCCTTATTTCCGGCCTGGATCAACTCGTCAATCGACCGGCCACCGCCTGCAAGAGCGACTTCGTGCCGTCTGATGTCCCCTTCCCCCACGGTAGATGGGAAGATGCCCGTATCCAGAATCAGGACGTCAATACCCAGTCGTTCAAGGACGCTCTTCAGGAAGAGTGCTTCCTGACCTTTGGTGTCAAGGGTGACGACCAGTAATGCAGTCCGCTTTGCTTTGTCTTTCATGGACGCTCAAGAAGCCGCACCGCGATGGCAGTCTTGGCTGTCTCCTCTGCCAACTCTGCCAAGGTCTGCGCGGCGAGCAGGCTGCTACCAACGGCAACCAGACCATGTGACTCAAGAAGGATGAGCTTCACCTCCCGGTCCTGAAAAGCCTTCGCTACGGCTTCTGCCAGCTCCGGCGAGCCATCCCGCAGCTCGGGCACGATGGGCATCCGCGGAAAGGCCCTGCGAGCGTGCCCGCTGAGGGTTGGAATCGGAATCCCCTTGAAGGCATATGCGGAGGCAAAGGGAGCGTGATAATGGACGATGCCCTGAACCTCATCACGCAGCCGATAAAGGTTGAGGTGAAGTCCGGCCTCCTTGGTCGCTGGTCCATTCCCGCTTACGACTTTTCCCGCTCCATCCACCACGACCACATCTGCTTCCGTCAGTCCATAAAGTGACGTTCCGGTGGCCTTCATCAGATAGTTCGGCCCGCAACGCACACTGATGTTGCCCCCGGTTCCCGCCTGAAGTCCGAGGAAAGCCGCCCGATGGGCGATCTCCAGAAACTCCTTCAGGCAGCGTTCAAAACTCTGATGCTTATCGCTTGAATCCATGCGTCCTCGCCGTGGTGCTATTGCGTTATGGATAGCAGGGTTTGTCGAAGACCGAGGAATCGTGGCCCGGAAGCACGATGTCCGCCCGCCGCTTGATCTCCTTAAAGCTGTTCCACATGTCGAAATAATTGATGTAGCGGCCGATGGGGATGAATTCAAGCAGGTGCTTGGGGTCGCCCTTCAGATTCTCCTGCACAAAGACAGCATCGCCGGCGATTACTATCATTCCCGCCGCCGTACGCACAGCGACCGACTGGTGGCCCACCGAGTGTCCCGGGGTCGGAAAAAGGGTGATGTCGTCGTTGTAAGCGTATTCGCCCTCGACGGTGATAAAGTCGCAGCCCGTAAAAGGCGACTCCAGGCCGAGGATAGGAGCCTCGTATGAGCGATAGTAGGGTGGAAGAGGAGGATTGAGAGCAAACTCCAGCTCGCGGGCCTGCACGTAGTAGCGGGCGTTGGGGAACAATTTCATGTTCGAACAGTGGTCCCAGTGGAGGTGGGTGAAAAGAATCGCAGTGATCGCCTCGGGGGCGATGCCCGCACGGCTCATTAACTGTTGGTCGATCCTTCCGCCGGCTGGCTGAAAGCCTTCGTGATGCCACTGGTTGGCTCTTGCCGTCTCACACATGCCGGTATCTACCAGCAGGTGTTCCTTGCCGTCAGTCAGGTACCAGGCCGTCGAGGGCACCTCCACCTTCTCGCCGATACCCCGTCCCATCGTGCAATAAACTCCCCGATCCAAGATGAGCGTGCCAGTATTCAGGGGAATAATTTTATATGTCATTTGTCCTTTCAAATCATTGCGCCCAGACAGTCAACGACTTCGTCCATCCGTAAGTTCAGTTCGTCAAGCGTCCCTGAAAGACGGACTTCGCCGCCCGAAACCCATCACCACGCTCATGTCGTGTTCGACCAGCGCAATCGACAGGTTGAGGGTCTTTTCAGCCGCTGAATCAGTTTGACGCAGAGATTAGTCCCGGCGCAACTCACCCCGCCGTGGGCTCATCGAGCAAAAGCACCTTTGGCTCAGTAGCCAGGGCAATTCCAATTTCCAGATAACGGCGCTCGCCGCGCGAGCGCCCGCGGCAATCAAGCAGGCGAGCCAACCCCGCCTGACCAAGAGGATGAAGATCGCGTGCACGAAAAAAACCAGAAAGTTCTTCGCGCCTCACCCCCGGCAGTAAACATCTGGAAATCTTGCGTACTTCCTCAGCCTCAACCCTTGGCGGCGGCTCGTTTGGATGGCACTAAATTCTCCAACCGCTCCAGATGTTCGGGCCCAAACGTCAGCTCGCCTTTTTCGATCTGCTCGACGATTCGAGTGATCTCATCATTGAATGGCGTCGGAATTCCGGCCTCGCGGCCTTTGGCCGCCACCAATCCATTCATGTAATAGACCTCAGAAGGCCGACCCTTCATCATGTCCTGAAGGAAAGAGTTGGTGTGCTTGCCGATGTGCCCGCAGAGCGTGATGAGAATCCGCTTCAGCATTTCATCGGGAGATCCCATCATCTCCTCGGCAGTCAGGCCGAAAACCGGCTCGATGCGATAGCCCAAAGCGAGTCCCACGTCCAGGCACTCTCTTCCCAGCGCGATGCCAAGTGGGAAAAACTTGGGATTTTCAACGACATCCGAATCGGTGCCGCGGAGAATCGCGGCTATAGCGTGCGACATGGTGTTTACAATCAGTTTCGACCATTTCGCGCCCCAGATATTCGAGGTAACTTCCGTCTTGCCCGCTGCCCCAAGAATCTTCGCAAGTTCCTGGACACGCGGCGTCACCCTGCCGTGCATCTCACCAAGCGCAAACCACGCTTTGGTGGGACCGGTGCGGCGCTTCACGTCCCCCGGACCCAGAATTTGTGCTGCCAGTTCGACGACGCTGGGTACATCCCTTTGATAGCCGATAATGGGGGCAATCCACTCATCGTTGAGGCTGTTCTGCAGAGAAACCAAAACTCCGGTGGGCGCCAAATGCGGCTTGATGAACTCCGTCAACCAAACGCTGTCGGGCGACTTGGCCGTAAGGAAAACGATATCGAAGGGCCTCTTCAACGACGCCACTTCGCACAGGTGAAGCGCTCGCACCTTGATATCGAGGTCTCCTTCGGGCATGGTAATGTGCAGCCCTTTGGATTTCATCACTTCCACGTGTTCGGGCCACTGGTCAACGAGCCACACATCATGGCCCGCACGGGTCATGTCGGCACCCACACTGCTCCCGATTGCGCCGGTACCCAAAACAGCTATCCGCTTCCCCATAAACTCTCCTTTTGCTCTGTCTCAAATCTTCCGAATCTTACACCACGATTACACCACGATCTCTCATTGCGCTGACAACTAAACAAGTGATGCGCCGCTCTTTATCACTTCTTCGTCACCAACGGCACAAGGCAGGCCAAGACAAAAAGGCCGAACGACAGGTGAATGTATGCCAGTTGATTTCGAACCCCGCCGAGGTAAGCAAATGGAAAGGCAGCCCAGAACATCCAAAACGAGATATTCATGAGCAACATACGGTGCTTTTTGCCCCACGGCACTGGATCGGGAAGTTTAGTGGTTACTGTGCCAGTTGCCATTGTCTTTACCTTTCCTATTGCAGAGTTCTGAAGAATACGTAAACAAACAACCAGGCGACGATGCCGGTACAGAGAGCGACCCCGATGCAATAGGGCAGTGTCTTTTTCATTACCTCACTCTCACCACCGTCCAACCCGACCATGGTTGCGCCTAGAAGCACCTTGGCGGGAGAGATTGCACCGCCGATCGAACCTCCCACGGACTGCGCCGCCGCGATGATGACCGTGCTGATGCCCAGCACCTTTGCAGTTTCAACCTGCAATGCAGCAAACATGACATTGGAGTTCGCGCCACTACCGGTGAGAAAGGTCCCCAGGACACCAATAAATGTGGAAGCGAGCGGAAAGAGGCTCCCCGTCGCCTTCGCCATTCCTTGCGCCAACAGGAAGGTCATCCCCGAATCGCCCATGACCAAAGCCATCATGACCATGGTGATAATGCCGACGCTGGTTGGAATGCACTGCGAGAACGTCGTCTTAAAGGCTTTGACGGCTGCACCCCGCTTCCACTGGCCCGCGGCCCGGAATACCAGAAAGCTGAGAACCACCGCCGTCAACAACAGCGGCGCAGGGTGTGAAAGGCCGATCCGCGAGTACATCTTTTCGGCTTTGACGGAGAATTTCATCGCCGTCTGCACCGCCGGGTAATCCATGCCAAAGGCATAGGGGGCAATGATTCGCCTGATGCCCTTGATCTGCGTCGCAATCGACACCAGTATCAGAATGTAATAAGGAGAAAAGGCGAGATTAAATCCAAGCCCTTGCGGCGCCTCCGCCAGCACAGACGGATTGCTTGCCGGATCACGACGGTACAGACCGGTGCGCGCCATAAGCGCCATTGCACCGCAGCCAAGCAGACCGGGTATCAGCGAGGCCAACTGGGCGGCTCCGATCACAGTCATTAGCCAGCAGCTAAAGCTCATGACCGCGCTGGTGACAACGATCGCCGGTGCGCCGCGTTTGACAGCGGAGATGCCGCCGTAAATATGCGCTACCGCAAATCCCGTAGTGACGATCGGCACCACAAACAAGATCGCCATCCAGGGCGCAATAACGTCTCCAGGAATTTTCGTAATCAATTGAATGGTGTAATAACCTGCTCCCATCGACCCGAACGTTACCGCCCAGCTATGGCCTACGAGGCAGGTGGCCGCCGCAATCGCCGGCGGAAATCCCATTACCATCATGATAGGAGCTACGACCGCGATCGGCACTCCGAATCCGGCGATGCCTTGCATGAATGCGGAAAAACACCACGACATCAAAAGGCACTGCAACAGCCTGTCATCTGTCACTTTGGCCATATTGCTGCCGATCACGTTTACGGCGCCGATTGTCTCTACGATGTTGTAGAGGAAGACGGCACTCCAAATGATAAGCAGCACATAAAGCGACAAACTCATGCCTTTGCTGTTAGCCAGCGCGAGCAGACGGGCGTCCGCGCCAAACACAAACACGCTGACCGCAACCGCCGCAAACCACGAGACCGCACCTGCTTTCGGTGCACCCCACTTGAGAAACAGTATTGTAGACAGCAACAGCAGGATGGGTAGAAATGCCAGCAGCCACGTAACCCAGGTGAGTGCAACTACATTGTTCATCTACCAGTCCCCTTCCCTTTTCGGCCGATCGCACAGCGTGCTAACGAGAGGCAAGCCAAGCGCAACGGTTCCTCGCGACTTGGTCACTTGCTATCAGGCGGCGACTTGATGATCACTGCTCTCATGATTTCCTGGTTCGGGTTATAGGTGGCGTGCTCAATTCCGGCTGGAACGAATACGATATCGCCGGCCTTGATCTCTTGTTTCCCGCTGGCCGTCTCCGAGGCGCCCTTACCTTCCAAAACATAAATAATTTCGTCCTGGGAAGGATGGACATGAAGCGTGTGAACATATCCCGGCAGGTATTCGGTGATTCTTACCTGGACCTTATCCGAACAGGCTGGCGATTCTTTTGCAACCAAACCCTTGGTGCGTCCCCACGCCACCGGATAAAATGGCGCATCAATCTCATGCACAATGACTTTGTCGCGCATCACAACTCCTTGTCTTTTGGAAAGCCCAGTTGTAGCACAACGAGGTTAATAAGGAAACTTTATTGTTTGATGTAACGCTCGTCCACTGGTCGAGTGCGGGGGCGCTGGAAGCAATCACAGCGCCGTCCCGCATGCCGCGTTTTTTATGACTCAGGCGCTCCCCCGATTGGCCCGTGCCGGTCTTGAGGCGTGGTCGAAAGGCCCCTATTTCGATGCTTGAGGTTCAGGGGGTAGTCGTAGAAATCGCGAAAGCACAATGAATACTGAGATGACAGCCGGAATCACAAGCAGTAATATCAGGAGCACAAAACGCTCAAGATTCTTGCCAGAAAACCCCACATCAATATCATAATCACCTGGATAATAGGAAACCAACATCCACGCAACGCAATTGTAGCCAATGATAAGCGTGACGATCGCGCCGTATAAAGAAGTTCCCCAGACGGCGATCCGATGGAAGCGCCTTCGAATGCCGTTGTGCACGAGATCGGTCGAGATCAGAACGAGGCCGGCAATCCAAGCAAGGGTAGCCACAAGAAGCGACATGTGCGCTGTCGCTGAAATACGCTCCCGATCAGCAAGGTACATCTGGACTTGTAACCGGGGATTCGCTGGCAATAGCTGAGAGTTATCAGTCAGCATTGTGATCTTAAGGTTGTAGGCGTGGCTCCCTTTTGCGCGAATCATTCCCATTCCGCGACGAATTACCACGGTCGCTTCACGTTCGCCTTCTGGCGTGCCGCGATTGGAGTTCTGCGACAAACCTATGCTCCCGCTCTCCTCTGACGAGCCCTTCCCGATAAGTCTATTGCGCTCGGATATCTCCCATACCGCTCGCAAGGCGTCTTGCCGACCTGAGCACACCTTGTGCCACAATGTGCGCGTAAACAATAGGCAATCGAGAACTTCTGGGGCAAGTCTGCGCTCCGCCACGATCTGAAGCTCATATTCAGCGGCAAAACCAGCAGTGAAGCGATATGCATATTCTCCAGCACTGGCGGGTAATGGCACATCGAGAGGCGCAAGGCTGTAAACCCATGTTCGCCAATTACCGGCGGCGAAGATCAGCACCCCGATCACGGCAACGACAATACCGATGCGGCCAATGCGTGAGCGCTTCATGTCTACGTAGCAGGTTAGCCTCTTATCCTGAAAAAGAATAATTCCTCAGTTGTTACCGCATTTCCCGATAAGTTTCTCCAAAGGCCCGCCGTGAATTATTCTCTCTGCTCAGCTTATGGGCAGTTCCACTCCGGAGAAGCGCTTGCAGGCATCGAGTAGCCTCTCTTGCCGCTCTGTATCGCGAGCGGCTGGGCTCGGTGCACGAAGCCGCATGTGGTAGAAGTACTCGCCCGTGACCGTTGCGGCCGGATCGTCGCTGACCGCGAGCCAAACCTGGGTACGGTGCGCGGCATCCAGATCGTCCGGCGCTCCCGGTCCTCCCATCTTCGTCGCTACCCAGCCGGGTTCAAGAGCGTTGGAGAAAACATCCGACCAGCGGCGTGCCACCGCGAAGGCTAGCAGCACATCATGCAGTTTGGTATCGGAGTAAGCCTGCTGTCCATGCCATGGGCGCTTCTCCCACGCGAGATCGTTCAAACTCGCATCACCGCTGCGGTGCAAGCCGGAGCTCAGGTAGACGAGGCGCTTCGGCCTCTGGATGAGTGCGGTCAGGATGTACGGTGCAAGTGTGTTCACGGCGAAGACATGCAGAAGGCCGTCTTCGGTAGCGATGCGCCGAGACTCCCGATACCCGACACCTGCATTGTGAATCACCGCGTCGAACAAGCCGAGCCGATTCACCTGATCGGCCACGCCGCGGGTTTGGGCAATGCTGGCTAGATCGCCGATCACAACAGTCGCCGCTCCGGGCACAGCACTCATCGCTTCCTGCGCACGCCGCTCGTTGCGGGCATGCAAAACCACGCCATGCCCTTGTTCGACGAGTAGCCGTGCGGCCATTCGGCCAAGCCCGTCGGAAGAACCTGTGATGAATACACGCGCCACGATCGTTTGCCTTTCCGCACGGCTAAGATAGATGACCAGCCCCGATCAATGGCTGCTCGCCACGGAGCGTGTAGGCCGATGGCCGCAGCTTTCACTGCAGTGTGGTTGCGCTATATGTCCATCTCCATTCGTATGCCATATCGGGAACGCAACCGTCTGACAGAGTTCGGCTGTTGGCAATCAAGCTCCATGCTTTCCGTCACGACTCTTGACCGGGAAAACTGGTACATAATGGACAGGCAGGCCAACGTTGAGGAAAGCATGACCGGAAAAGCTAGAACATACGCGGAAGTCGTAGACGAGATCAAGAAAAACTTCGAAGGATTCAGTCCGCAATTTCAGGCTGCGGTCAGGTACCTGCTGGATCAGCCTGACGAGATCGCCGTCTCCTCAATGCGCTCGGTAGCGGCGAAAGCCAATGTGCAATCGGCGACGCTGGTTCGCTTGGCTCAGCACATGGGTTTTTCGGGATGGCCGGAATTGAAGGCGCTCTTTGTGGAGTGGCTGCGTGCGTCACCGCACCGCTATGCGGTCAGGGCAAAATCGCTTACCAGCCAGGCGGGACCTGAGGAATTGTTCGCGGAGTTATTTCGCACGCAGCGTTCCAATATCGATGCGATTGCAGCCTCCAACCCAGCATTCCTCCAGGCTGCTCGGCTGATTGAGAAAGCGAAGGACGTCTATATTGCCGGGTTTCGGGCCTGTCACCCAATCGCCTTCACTTTACAGTATCTCTATCGCTTCTTTCGGTGGAACGTGACCCGGCTCGGGGGCGGTGACTCTTCGCTCGAAATGGGGCTGCGTGCGATTCAGCGCGGGGATGCTGTGATTGTCATCAGCTTCGCGCCCTATTCAAGAGAAGCTCTCACCGTAGTCCAGGTCGCGCGCCGCAAGGGTTGCAAAATCGTCGCTATGACGGATAGCTTTGCCTCGCCGCTGGCACGCAACGCCGATGTGACGATCCTTTTCTCCGTGCAGAGTCCCTCATTCTTTCCATCGATTGTGTCGGGGATTGCGGCCGCCGAGGCCCTGGTCGAACTGTTGGCCTCACGCAGCGGCAGTAAGACCGTTCGGCGTATTGAACAGGCTGAGCAGCAGTTGTTTAAACTGGGCTATGTAACCCACGACGTCAAAAAGCCGCCGCGCAAAACCTAAAGCGACCGCGCCGGACATGCCGGGTCCATTTGTGGCGAGTCCCAGTGTAGGTTTCATGAATCGTTCTTCGAGCAGTCACCGCCTCCACGAGTGATTCGCTGATCCCTCTAACCTCGATCCATGAAACAAATCCTGTGATTAGCCCCGTCCCATCCCCCCTCTTCGTGCAGGTTGGCGCAATTCGCCGCTATCCCCAGGGTATTGAAGCGTGCAATCGGAAGTAAAAAAAAGCCTTGCAACGTTTGTTTTATCGTGTATCATCCGCAGATCATTTGTTGCAGTTCATGTGCCGAGGGACGTTTTCTACCAAATCAAAGCCTGGAGCGATCTATGAAATCCAAGTGGGTGCTCGTTTCCCTCTCGCTGTTCGTGATTATGTACGTGGCGAATTTGGCGCATGCTCCGCATGCAGCCGAGATGATGCTCCGCTGGTTAGCCGTGGCGGCGCTGCTCTTCTATGGCTGGCAGAAGAAAACCAACACCACATGGATCATGGTTTTCATGGTGGTGGGCGCCTGCTTCGGACACGATTTTCCGCGCATAGCGGCCAACGGCCGCGTGCCCAGCATGATCTTCATCCGCTTGGTCAAGACCATTGTCGCGCCATTGCTTTTTGCAATGCTAACCCTGGGCATAGCGCGCCACGCGGATTTGAAGAGGACCGGACGCATGGGGATCAAGGCCCTCATCTACTTTGAGATTGTCACGACCATTGCGCTATTCATCGGACTGGCTGCCATTAACATCAGCAAGGCTGGGGTCGGTATCAATCTCAAGGGGGCGCAGGAGCAGGTGGTCCAGGTTGCCAAGCAGACGCCCCAAGATGTAATCCTGCACATCTTCCCTGAGAACATTGCCAAGTCGGTGGCGGAAGGACAGGTCCTGCAGACCGTCGTGTTCTGTATTCTGTTCGGCCTCGGGCTCGCATTGGCGCCGGAAGACAAGCGCAAACCGATGCTTGATTTTTGCGAGAGTCTTGCGGCAGGAATGTTCAAGTTTACGGGGATTGTGATGTGGTTTGCGCCCCTGGGTGTTGCCGGGGCGATTTCTTATGCGGTAAGCCATGCAGGAATAGGGATTCTCCTCAATCTGGGCAAATTGATTCTGACGCTCTACTGCGCGTTGATCGTCTTTGTGCTTTGCGTGTTGTTGCCGGTGGCGCTGATCTTCAAGGTGCCTATCAAGCGATTCCTGAAAGCCGTAGCAGAGCCTTTTACCATCGCATTTGCCACAACCACCTCAGAGCCCGCCCTGCCTGTTGCTTTGCAGAATATGGAACGGCTTGGATGTTCGCGGCAAGCCTGTGCACTCGTGCTTCCGTTGGGCTACAGCTTTAACCTCGACGGCAGCACACTTTACCTTTCGTTGGGAACGGTCTTCGTGGCGCAAGTGGCTGGGGTTCACCTGCCATTTTCAACCCAGGTAATCATCGTATTGACGCTGATGTTGACGAGCAAGGGAATGGCTGCAATTCCCCGCGCAACGCTGGTGATCCTTCTCGGCACATTGGCTCAATTCGGGCTGCCGCTTGAGCCTATCTTCATCGTGCTCGGAATCGACGAGGTGATGGATATGGCGCGTACGGGCGTTAACATAGTAGGCAACTGTCTGGCTACAGTAGTGGTAGCAAAGATGGAAGGTGAGTTCCAGCTCAGGCCGGAAGAAGAGCCGATCGCAGCCGTGACCGCGGCCGCTAGCGCTTCCTGAGCGCAGCTATCCAGCAGAGAGGCAGGCCTTCGGGGCGTGCGCCCCACAGAAAAGGAGCGTTACAGAAATGAAAACAGCGCTTATAGACGGCGAGAAACAAGCCGGTGTCTCACAGACGCATGTACTGCATCGCGGCGGTGCGCGTAGCCTTCCTGTCGCGGTCGGCGGCGAGGGGTGCTACCTGATCGATAGCACGGGAAAGCGTTATCTCGATGCTTCCGGCGGTGCTGCTGTCTCATGTCTCGGCCATGGCCACCCACGCGTCATCGAGGCCATGCATAAACAGATCGACCACCTGGCATACGCTCACACCTCATTCTTCACAAGCGAGCCAATGGAAGCCTTGGCTGACCTGCTGATTGAGAATGCTCCGCCGGGCATCGAGAAGGTCTATTTCGTTTCCGGTGGTTCCGAGGCGATCGAGGCCGCCTTGAAGCTTGCTCGTCAGTACTTCGTCGAGATTGGTCAGCCTCAGCGCCGCCGTTTTATTGCCCGGCGGCAAAGCTATCACGGCAACACGCTGGGGGCGCTGGCGGTTGGCGGCAATGCCTGGCGAAGGCAGGCCTTTGCGCCACTGCTAATCGAAGCACACCACATCGCCCCCTGCTATGCCTATCGTGATCAGCGCGACAGCGAGACCGCGATGGACTACGGCCGGCGAGTT
>Ga0181535_10004206_pt1 | contig 16182 bp, 16 predicted proteins | sample PEATcosm2014_Bin_44_FD_119774 | JGI IMG/M metagenome (GOLD analysis project Ga0181535, IMG submission 119774) | Peatland microbial communities from MTU Mesocosm Facility, Houghton, MI, USA - PEATcosm2014_Bin17_30_metaG | ecosystem: Environmental > Terrestrial > Soil > Wetlands > Peat | place... | reverse complement strand
GCGAAGATACACATCATTGTGAACGTTCAGGCCAGCGGCGCGGTGGCAACGCCGGCTTCGGTGCCGGTGACGAACAGCACGCGACCGCCCTCGGCGGCGGAGACCATCACCATGTCGCCGGCGGCGAACATGTCCGCCGCGTCGTTGAAAAAGCCCTTTTCGGCGACCCGGCCGAGCTGCGCCGCGCCCGCACGGTAATGCCAGAGAGTGAATCCCTGCGCATAGGCGAGGACCGAGAGGTTGCGGATGACGAAATCCATGGGGGTCTCCGGGCACAAAAAAGCCGCTCCCCCAGGGGAGCGGCACTGAGTTTGATGGGAGGAGGGCCGGCGCCGCGGCTATGCCTCGGCCGCCGACAGGAGAGAGGCTAGGGGAGCAGGTGAATCAGAGTCAAGGAATATTTTCTTATTTCTTTCACTTATCGCTCAGGCCACGATGCCCTTGACGCGCAGCGGCCATTCCAGCCGGTCAAGCGCCTCCCGCCACAACCGCCAGTCGCCACGCTCGAGCGGATAGGCCGGGTTCGGCGCCATGCCGCGTTCGCCCCAGATGCGCAGGATGCGGGCATGCACCAGATCGACGCGACGGCGGCGATAGAGCTGGTCGAGACACTTCACTACGTCGTCGGGGTCGCAGGGTCGCGCGGTGCGCGGACCGCTGCTGTGACTGCCTTCGCGGCGGGCGACCAGGGCACCCATGGTCCAGAACCAGGCCTGCTCGGCATTGCGGAACGGTTCGGTACGGACGCCGCGCGGGCCGGTATTGGTGGCTTCGGTCGGCAAGGCACGGGCGGCGACGTACATGGGTTGATCTCCTGGGTCGTGGGCAGAAGCGTCTGCCGGAACAAAACAGGAACATTTACCCGTACCTGGCCTCTCTTCGCAAGCGAAATATGTAGATTTTCCTATGTTATTTTGGTCAAAAGTCTTATCACACTGCATTGACGTTCTCCGTCGCGATCGAGTCGCAGGCGCCCGCTCCGGGCGGCCTGTTGGGGTCTGACATGAAGCACGATGACATCTGGCGGGCGCTCGACACGCTCGCCGCCGAATACGGACTGTCGCCGTCCGGCTTGGCCAAGCGGGCCGGGCTGGACGCGACCACGTTCAACCCGTCGAAGCGGCACATGCCGGACGGGCGCGCCCGCTGGCCCAGCACCGAAAGCCTGGCCAAGGTGCTGGACGCAACCGGCGCCACACTCGACGCCTTCACCGCGCTGGTGACCGGGGCCCGCGCCTTGCCGGCCGGCGGCCGCGCCACCCAGGCCGCCACGCGGCGGGTGCCGCTGATCGGCTTTGCACAGGCCGGCGGCGACGGCTTCTTCGACGATGGCGGCTACCCGGTGGGCGGCGGCTGGGACGAGGTGGCACTGCCCGAAATCGCCGATGCGAACGCCTACGCGCTGGAGATCAACGGGGAGTCGATGGAACCAGTGTTCCGTGACGGCGACGTGGTCATCGTCTCGCCGGCGGCGCCGATCCGCCGCGGCGACCGGGTGGTGGTGCGCACCACCAGTGGGGAAGTGATGGCCAAGCAACTGGCCCGCCGGTCGGCCCGGCGGGTCGAACTGCGCAGTCTCAATCCCGCGCATCCCGACCGCAGTTTTGACCTCGGCGAGGTGTCCTGGGTGCACCGGATCGTGTGGGCGAGCCAATAGCCGGGTCCGGGGCTCGCCTCGATCGCCAGGTTTGACCGCCCTGCCTGGGGCGGGCAACACTCGCGCCCATCCGTCACCAGAAGGAAAACGACGTGGAAATCCGCAATCTCGGCCGGTCGGGCCTGCGCGTCTCGGCGATCGGACTTGGCTGCAACAACTTCGGCAGTCGCATCGACCTGGAGGCCACCCGCACGGTCATCCATCAGGCGCTCGACCTCGGCATCACCCTGTTCGACACCGCCGACGTCTATGGCGCCACCGGCGGATCGGAGACCGCGATGGGCCAGGTGCTAGGCGAGGCGCGCAAGCGCATCGTGCTGGCCACCAAGTTCGGCATGGCGATGGACGATTCAGGCGAGGCGCAGGGCGGCTCGCGACGCTGGATCATGACCGCGGTCGAGGACAGTCTGCGCCGGCTGCGCACCGACTGGATCGACCTGTATCAGTTCCACCGCGTCGACCCGCGCACCCCGATCGAAGAGACGCTGCGCACGCTCGAAGAGCTGGTACGGCAGGGCAAGATCCGCTATTTCGGCTGTTCCAACATGCCAGCCTGGCAAATGGTCGAGGCACAATGGACGGCGCGGCAGTGCGGCCTGAACGGATTCGTTTCCTGCCAGGACGAGTATTCGCTGCTGGTGCGCGACATCGACCGCGACATCGTCCCGGCCGCATGTGCCTATGGCATGGGGTTGCTGCCCTATTTCCCGCTGGCATGCGGGCTACTGACCGGCAAGTACCGCCGCGACGCGCCGATGCCGGCCGAGGCCCGCCTGACCAAGACGCCGCGCCTGGCCGACCGCTACCTGACGGAAGCGAACTGGACGAAGACCGAGCAACTGATCGCCTTCGCCGAAGCGCGCGGCCGGACGATGCTGCAACTCGCCTTCTCCTGGCTGCTGGCGCGCCAACCCGTGGCGAGCGTGATCGCGGGCGCCACCCGGCCGGAGCAACTTCAGCAGAACGTCACCGCCGGCGAATGGCACCTCTGCGCTGACGATCTTGCCGAGATCGACCGCATAACAACCGCGGGCTGAATTCTCCCGCCCCGACGGGATTGCCGGCCGGGGGAAGCCATGCTGTCAGACCGTGGCCATCGCAGGCCGGGCCGAATGCGCATCGGCTGGCGGCTTCGTCGCAGCCTCAGCCGCGGCATCCAGCAGGCCACGCAGATCGGCGAGCAGCTCCAGGCCGATGCGGGTACGCTGCACCACCACACTGCGGCGATCGCGCGGATCCTGGGCCCGCCGCGCCAGACCGAGCGCGCCGAGCCGGTCGAGCGAGCGCGTGATGGCCGGCTTGGAGACATGCAACTGGGCGGCAAGGCCGCGCACCGTATGCGGCCCTTCCTCCAGGTAGCAGATCAGGAACACAGCGAGCTGACGGGCCGAGAGGTCAGGGCCGTCGCGGCGCACCAGACCGACGATGGTGTCGCGGAGCGCCTCAGGCAGGCGTTCAGCCGGAACCAGAGGATTGGGCATTGACGCACTCTTTCGAACGCTGATCGCAACAGTTTCATTGTGCAACCTTTACGACCCGGCGTCATCCGAAAAATTGCCGATTGGAGACGAATCCGCGGCCTGCCGCTGGCATGGTGCTGTCGCCTCGATTTTTCCCCTGCGATCGGCGAGACTATGGCCGGGACGGGAGTGGACCATGCCGGACGGCGCACCGATTGCCATGCAGCAGGCCGCGGCACTGCGCCGCAAAGCAGAGCTCGAGGTCGCGCTGCAGGCAGCCCCTGGCGATGCCGACCTGCGCGCCGCCTATTTCGACCACCTCCAGTTGCTGGCAGCCGAATATGCCGGGCTCGGCCATGCGGTGCTGCCCGAACTGGGGCATCCGCTGTATTTCCGTGGCGCCACCCCCGACGTGGCCAACATGGCGCAAGTGTTCCGCGACCATGCGCTGGAGGTGCCGATGGCGGCCACCCCGCGGCACATTCTGGTGCTGGGGGCCTATGCGGGCTACGCCGCGGTGTGGCTCGCTCGCCGCCATCCCCTTGCCGAAATCGCCTGCGTCGAGCCCATGCCGGCCAATCTGCGTCTGCTGGCGCTGAACACCGGGCCGTGCTCCCGCATCCGTGTGCTCGGCACGGCGGCATGGCACAGTGCTACCCGGCTCGCCGTGGGCACGCGGGTGGCCGGCGACTGGGCCCCGGCACTGCATGACCGTGCCGAGGAGGACGACCGGTCGCTGCCGGCACGTCCGGTGGCGGATCTGCTCGGCGCGCTGGGCTGGTCGCAGGTCGATTTCATGCTGTGCGATGTTGTCGGAGCCGAGGCAGCGGTGTTTGCCGACCCGCAGGCGCTTTGGCTGCGCCAGGTGGACGTGGCGTTGGTGCAAATCTATCCGGGTCTGGTGCCCAGGGTCGAGCAGACGGTGGCCGCCTGCTTCCCACCGGTCTTCTACGATCACCGCAAGCTTGGCGAGTACGACCTGTTCCAGCGCCGCGTGCCACTGCGTGCCTATCCGCCGGCGCCGCCGCGGCTGAAGCTGATCCCCGACGAACCCGGACTGGTGCCGCTGCTGTTGCACGATCTGGAGCCGGTGCCTTGGGCGTTTTTCATCTTTGACGGCACATCCTGCCAACTGCATCCGAACACGCCCGGTCGAGCGCCGGCGCGTGCCATCTTTTCTCGTCTGCTGTCCGGCCAGACGCGATTCTCGACCACGCTGCATCATGCCGGCGCGTCCAGTGCGCCGGTCGTGTTCGCGATGGTGCTGGAACGGCCGGACGGCAGCGAGGTGCTGCGTGCCGAACGTGTGGTCGCCGCGCGCGAGCAGGTGGCCTGGTCGGTGCCCCTGCCCGCGCCCGCCGGCCCGCATCGTGTGGTGCTGCAGACCGCCATGGCGCCCGAGGCCAGCAACAACAACAGCGCCTGGGCCCGCTGGCTGGACCCCACACTCAGTTGACCGCCGACCGATCCCGCCCGAGACGGATGAGGATGACGGTCTGCAACACACCCATGGCGATGATCTGCACGCCCACCGCGACGAACGGTACCGACCAGCCAAACGCAGGCACCGCGAGCGCGAACAACGACGGACCCACGACATAGCCGAGGAAGGTAAACATCGTGCTCCCCGAGGTGGCATCGGCCACCCGGTCGGGCGGCGACAGCCGGGCGACCTCGGCCATGTAGATGCCGTTCCAACTGGCACCGAAGAACCCGACAGCGGTGGAGATGGTGGCGACGAAAATCAGCGAGGCGTCGGCCGGCATCAGCCCGTAGGCGATGACCAACACACCGGCGATGTAGGCCTGCGCGGTAAGGTTGGCCGAGGGCCGGCCGGTGCGGTCGGCGAACCAGCCCAGGAACACGCGGGCGAACACCCCGGCCCCTTGCATGCAGGCATAGACAAAACCGGCCTGTTCCAGCGCCATGCCGCGCTGAGTGAGATAGGTGACCGCGAAGCTGAACAGCGTGCCCTGCACCACCGAGAACGAAACCGACAGGATGGTGATGGTCACCAGCAGGCGGCTGCCGCGCAACGCCACCACCGGCGCGAGCAGGTTCTGCCGCCCGAACAGTGCACGCGGATGGATGGACCGGTGGTCGTCGCGTTCGGCATCCATCATGCGCCGCAGCGGCGAGATCGCCAGCGCCGAGACCGCGCCGGCAACGATGGCGAGTAGCAGGGCGGAAGGCCAGCCGAAAGCAACGGCGACCGGTGCCACGATCAGCCCGGCCAGGGCGCCGCCGGCCGGCGCCCCGGCCTGCTTGATGGAAAAGATCAGCGACCGGTGTCTGGGCGGCGCGGTGGCGGCCAGGATGCGGCTGCCGGCCGGCGGGGTCGGCCCGTAACCGACGCCGAGCATCAGCGCCGAGACCACCAGCACAGGCCACCACCCCAAGGCGGCCAGCACCAGCGCAGCGGCCGAGATCGCCGCCCCGCATTGCAGCGTGCGCACCGGCCCCAGCCGCGCCAGGACGGCGCTGCCGAACAGCAGGAACAGCACCGTGCCGAAGGACGTAAGCGAGGAGAGGTTGCCGATGCTCTCGGGGGCCAGCCCGGTACTGGCGGTGAGCAGCGGTGCCACCACGGGCAGGCATTGGTTCATGAACGAGGCGGAGGACTGCACCAGCAGCGTGGCGCCCAGGGCAAGCAGCCAGGGGGAAAGTTTCATGCGGAGGGCCACGCTCCGGGGCAGGAGGCGGAAGCGTGCCGCCGGCAGCAGGGTCCGTCAATGCGCGGCCGAACCGGCGGCGCGGCTGACGGGCTTTCCTCCCACCCCCGGCAGCCTCATCATACGGCCATATGGCAGGGTTCGGATCCGTCGGGACGAGACATTGCGGCGCTGGCAGGCGGGTCGGCGTGACGCCCGTATTGCCACCGGGCTGGCAGGTGCACGACATCGTACCCGGTGTGCGGCTGCACATCGGGCGCGCCATGCCAGACCTGTCCGCTGCCCTGGACATCGAAATCGACCGTCTCTGGGCTGCCGCGCAGGTACGGATGGGCGGAAAACTGTTCAACGGCCGCGTGTTCAGTGCCGACGCCATCACCGCCGACCGGCTCGCCGGTCACTGGACCGAGTTCCGCCGCATCGTCGCCCAGATGGACTGTCCCGGCCTGTTCGCCGAGCTCGGCCTGCGCCCACTGGCGGTGAACGGCATCGTGCATGGACCGGACGGCGTGGTGTTCGGGCGCCGTCCCGCCGGCGCGGTCTATCAGCCGGGTCAGTGGCAATTGCCGCCGGCCGGCAGCGTGGACAGTGGCGCGGCCCGACCGGACGGCACGGTCGACATCCTGGCCGCGGTACTGGCCGAGCTGCGCGAGGAGCTTGGGCTCACCCCCGATGTGGTGTGCGCTACCCAGCCGCTGGCCATCGTCGAGCATGCCGCCAGCCACGTGCTCGACCTCGGCATCGCGCTCCGCACCGCGCTGACGGCAGCCCAGATCCGGGCGGCGCACGCCGCCGCCGGCAATGCCGAATACGCGGGGTTGGAAGTGGTGGCGATCGCCGACCTGCCCGGCTTCCTCGCCGAGGTGGCCGGCGACCTCACGCCGCAGGCGCCGGTGTTCCTCGCCCGCATGGGAGCGCTGTCGGCGACTCGCGTCGGCTGATTCTTCCTGGTTGATTCTTGTCGGTTGACTCTGGGGCGATTGGGCGGAATCCATAGGAACAAATCAGGAACGCATTCCATGCTCCCCGCCGGCCTCCACCCGGACCGTACCGCATTACAGGTCTTGCGCTCCCATCTGCGCGCACCGCAGGCCGGTGCGACATACGGTGTGCTGCGCTTCGGCGATACCAGCGTGGCGGCCTGCCTGCCCGCCGGCGGACTGGCACTGGGCAACCTGCACGAGATCGGCGCGCGCGGGCCGGAAGCCGAGACCGGCACGGTGGCGGCCGGTTTTGCCGCCTGCCTGCTCGCCGCGCTGCCCGACCGGCGGCCGGTATTCTGGATCGCGCCGTGCTGTGATCTGCACATGCCGGGCCTGCCGGCCTACGGGCTCGATCCCGGCCGGCTGATCCTGGTGCATACCCGCACCGATGTGGAGACGCTGGCAGCCATGGAGACAGCGCTGCGTGCCGGTATGGCGGCAGCGGTGCTGGGTGAGGTCGGAAAGCTGGGCCGCCTGCCCGCGCGCCGCCTGCAACTGTCCTGCCGCAAACGCGGCTCCACCGGCTTCGTGCTGCGCCGCTGGCCATATGGGCGGCGGGAAACAATGGAAGAAGCCACCGCCGCGGTAACGCGCTGGGAAGTGGCGCCCGCCCCCAGCGAGGCTGCATTCCGCGAGCCCGGCCCCGCACGCTGGCGCGTGGTGTTGCAGCACGCCCGCGGTGGGCACGAGGGCGCCTGGATCATGGAGGCAACGACCGATGACGCAGCGCATCCTCTCCGTGTGGTTGCCGGATTGGCCGACGCAGCGCCTGCACCGGACCGGCGCCGCCTCGCCGGATAGGCCGACGGCGACGGTAGAGGCGGTGCGCGGCCAACGCCGGCTGAAAGCGGTGTGTCCGCGTGCCGCGGCGCTGGGCCTGCGGGCCAGCCAGGCGCTCGCCCAGGCGCGGGCAATCTGCCCGGAACTGATGGCAATCGACGCCGATCCGGTGGCGGACCAAGCCGCACTGGAGGGTCTGGCCGGCTGGTGCGAGCGCTTTTCTCCCCTTGCCGCCGCTGACCCGCCGGATGGGGTATGGCTGGACATTACGGGCTGTGCGCACCTGTTCGGCGGCGAAGCAGAGTTGGCCGCCGTGCTGGCGACGCTGCTGGCGCGTAACGGCCTTAACTCCCGGCTCGCGGTGGCCGGTACGCCAGGCACCGCCTGGGCACTGGCCCACGCGGCGGTGCCGGAACAGGCCAGCGTGCTGCCGGCGGGTCAGGAAACTGCGGCCCTGGCCACGCTGCCGGTCGCCTTGCTGCGTCTAGACCCGCGCAGCATTGCTGAGCTGCACGGGCTGGGGCTGCGCAGCATCGGCGCGTTGGCCCGCCTGCCGCGCGCCGATCTGTCCGCCCGGTTCGGCCCCCTGCCGGTGCTGCGGCTGGACCAGGCACAGGGTCGTGTTGCCGAGGCGATCGCCTGGCCGCACCCGCCCGCACCCTGGAGCGAACGCCTGGCCTTCGCCGAGCCGATCGGTACGCCGAAGGACCTGACCCGCACGCTGGTGAGGCTGGCGATACTTCTATGCACCCGGCTGGAGGCGGTGCGGCGCGGAGGACTCAGCTTCGTCGCCACTTTCTGCCGCGTCGACGATGCCCGTCCCGCCATCGCCATCGGCACCGCGTTGCCGGTGCGCGACCCCATGCGGATTGCGGGGCTGCTGGGCGACAAGCTGGAGCAGGTCGATCCCGGCTTCGGCATCGAGGCGGTGGTACTGGAGGCGACCGCGACAGCGCCGCTCGCCCCACCCCAGATGGCTTTGCCCCATATCGCACCGTCCAGCACCATCGCCCCCGACACGGCGCTGGCCGACACCCTGGACGAACTGGCAAACCGGTTGGGGCCCGCGCGGCTATGGCGCGCCACACCGCAGGAGAGCCACGTGCCGGAGCGGTCGGTGCGGCGTGTCCCCCCGTTGGTGCCGGCGTCATCCTGGTCCCACGGATCCGCCGCGGAACGACCGCTGCGCCTGTTTCGCCGTCCCGAGCCGATCGAGGTGACCGCTCCGGTGCCTGACGATCCGCCCCGGCAGTTCCGCTGGCGCGGCGCCTTGCACCGGGTACGCGCGGCCAGCGGCCCGGAGCGCATCGCGGCCGAATGGTGGCGCCGGCATGCCGCTCCACCGGATCGGCCGGAGACCGACCTGGTGCGTGACTATTACCGGGTGGAGGACATCGGAGGTGGCCGCTTCTGGATGTTCCGCACCGGCCTGAATACCGGCAGGTCTGCGGCACGCTGGTTCCTGCATGGCCTGTTCGGATGAGTCCCTGGCTTCCCCCTGCCTACGCCGAATTGCAATGCCTCAGCGCCTTCTCGTTCCTGCGCGGCGCCAGCCATGCCGAGGAATTGGCGGGAACAGCGGCCATGCTCGGCCATGCCGCGCTCGGCATCGCCGACATCAACACTGTCGCCGGCGTGGTGCGCGCCCACGAAGCAGCAAAGCGCGCGGGGCTGCGCCTGCTGGTCGGCAGCCGCCTGTCGTTTTGCGACGCGACGCCTGACCTGGTGTGCTATCCGACCGACCGTGCCGCCTGGGGCAGGTTGACGCGGCTGCTTACCCTCGGCAAGTCGCGGGCCACCAAGGGCGACTGTGCGCTCGATTTCGACGACCTTCCGGAGCATGCCGCCGGGCAGGCCGTGCTGGTAGTGCCGCCACCCGACCTGAACGCCGGCTTCCGCGCCGCGCTGCACCGCATCCGCGACCTGTTCGGTCCCGCCGCCTGGCTCGCCGCCAGTCGCCGCCACCGCGACGACGACGGGCGACGACTGCGCGCCCTGGCACGGCTGGCGCAGAACTGCCACCTGCCATTGGTCGCCACCAACGACGTGCTCTACCACGCCCCGGAGCGGCATGCACTGCAGGACGTCATGACCTGCATCCGCCTGGGTTGCACCATCGAGACCGCTGGCCTTGCCTTGCAACCCAATGCTGAACGGTACCCCAAGCCGCCTGCCGAGATGGCGCGGTTGTTCCGCGACCACCCCGAGGCACTGGCACGCACGTTGGAAGTGGCCGCGGCCTGCCACTTCTCGCTCGATGAGATCACCTACGAATACCCCGACGAGCCGGTGCCACCCGGTCGCACGCCCGATCAACACCTGGCCGACCTCGCGGCCGAAGGCGCGGCGCGACGCTATCCCGCCGGTGTACCGGATGTGGTCCGCGCAATGCTGGACAAGGAGCTCGCGCTGATCGCCCAGCTCGGCTACGCGCGCTACTTCCTGACCGTGCACGACATCGTCCGCTTCGCCCGCAGCGCCGGCATTCTCTGCCAGGGCCGCGGCTCGGCGGCCAATTCGGCGGTGTGCTATTGCCTCGCCATCACCGCGGTGGACCCCACCGAGATCGACCTGCTGTTCGAGCGCTTCGTTTCCGCCGAGCGGCGCGAACCGCCCGACATCGACGTCGATTTCGAGCACGAGCGGCGCGAGGAAGTGATCCAGTACATCTATCACCGCTACGACCGTCACCGAGCCGGTATCGCTGCCACCGTTATTCACTATCGCCCGAAGCTGGCGGTGCGCGAGGTAGGAAAAGTCATGGGCCTGTCGGCGGATGCCACCGCCGTGCTCGCAGCCGAGAGCTGGAATGCCGCCGGCGAACCGTGGCCGGACCAGCGGTTGCGCGATATCGGGCTTGATCCCGCCAGCCCAACGGTTCGACGCACGGTGACGCTGGCGCGTGAACTGGTGGGCTTCCCGCGTCACCTGTCGCAGCACGTAGGTGGTTTCGTGCTGACGCGCGGGCGGCTGGACGAGACGGTGCCGATCGGCCCGGCGGCCATGCCTGACCGGTATTTCATCGAGTGGGACAAGGACGACATCGATACGCTCGGTATCATGAAGGTCGACGTGCTGGCGCTGGGCATGCTGACCTGCATCCACCGCGCCTTCGATCGGCTGCGTGCCCGTGGGGCGGCGATCACCGATCTCGCCGACATCCCGCGCGAGGATCCGGCGGTCTACCACATGCTCCAGCGCGGTGATTCGATCGGCGTGTTTCAGGTGGAAAGCCGGGCGCAGATGAACATGCTGCCACGACTGCGCCCGGAGAAATTTTATGATCTCGTGATCGAGGTGGCGATCGTGCGCCCCGGGCCGATCCAGGGTGACATGGTGCATCCCTATCTGCGCCGCCGGCAGGGGCTGGAAGCGGTGCACTTCCCCTCCCCCTCGCCGGCTCATGGGCCTCCCGACGAACTGGAACGGGTGCTCGGCCGTACGCTCGGCGTGCCGCTGTTCCAGGAGCAGGCGATGCGCATCGCCATCGAGGCGGCAAAATTCACCCCTGGGGAAGCCAATGCGCTACGCCGCGCCATGGCAACCTTTCGCCACCTCGGCACCATCCATCGCTTCCGTTCGAAGATGGTCGAGGGCATGGTCGCCCGCGGCTATGCGCGCGACTTCGCCGAACGTTGCTTCCGCCAGATCGAGGGTTTCGGTACCTACGGCTTCCCCGAGAGCCACGCGGCGAGTTTTGCCAACCTCGTCTATGTCTCGGCCTGGCTGAAATGCCACCATCCGGCCGCCTTTGCCTGCGCGTTGCTGAATTCGCAGCCCATGGGGTTTTACGCGCCGGCGCAAATCGTGCGGGATGTGCGTGCGCATGGGGTGGAGGTGCGCGGTATCGATGTGAACGTTTCCAACTGGGACTGTACGCTGGAAGAAGGCGGCGCACTGCGCCTGGGGTTGCGGCTGGTCGCGGGCTTCCGCCCGGACTGGGCCGGCGCGCTGCTGGCAGTGCGCGACGGCGGATTTCCCGATTTCCCGGCCCTGGCAGAAGCAGGGTTGCCGCAATCCGCACTGGTGGCGCTCGCCGAAGCCGACGCGCTGCGCAGCCTTGGCCTCGACCGGCGCGCCGGGCTATGGCAAGTGCGCGACCTGGACGATGCTCACGGTCTGCCGCTGTTCGTCGCCCTGCCCGTGCGGGTGCGAGCGGCCGAGCTGCCATATATGCGGCTGCCCGAGCAGGTGGTTGCGGACTATCAGACGACTGGGCTGTCGCTGAAAGCCCACCCACTGCGTTTCCTGCGCTCCGAGCTGATCCGCGAGGGTGTACGCAGCTGTGCCGAAGCAACCGTGCAGCCCGACGGAACCCACTTGCGCGTGGCCGGTGTGGTGTTGGTGCGCCAGCGCCCGGGCAGTGCCTCGGGAGTGGTGTTCGTCACCATCGAGGACGAGACCGGCATTGCCAACGTGGTGGTCTGGCCGTCACTCACCGAGCAAGCCCGCCGGGCGCTGATTGGGTCCACGCTGCTGCTGGTGGACGGTCGCATCCAGCGCTCCCCCGAGGGCGTGGTGCATGTGGTAGCGGATCGCCTTGCTGACCGGTCGACGTCGCTGCACACCATGGAAGAGGACGCTGCCGCGCCGGTGGCGCCCATCCATGCCGATGAACTTCCCGACCCCCGGGTAAAGGGGCCGGTCGGTTATTTCAATCAACTCCGCACGATTCCGCGCTCGCGGGATTTCCGTTAATATAACAGTATATTGTTTTTTAGAAAATAATTCACGAAGGATTTATTGCTGCCAAAGGAGTTTACAGTTCGTTACACGCTGAACCGGACGGGCGGGTTAGGCTGCAAACATGCTTGTCAATACGTACCGGGCCGGTTTGCGATGACTGCTTGGCCGACGCCTCTCGTGAGAAAGCTGGCTGAACCGCCTCCCGCAACCGCATCACCATCGCCCGAACCGTTGCGAGCGGTCAGGCCCGAGGCGAACTACGCGGGAAACGACGACCGCCCGATTCTGTTCCTGCATATTCCAAAGACTGCCGGGACCTCGTTCCTTCTGATGCTGCAGAACCTGTTCGGTGAGAGTCGGATGATGCGGCTCACCATGGACGAGCCCCGCATCGACCAGCGGGTGGAAACGCTGATACGTACCCGGTTGCAAAGCCTCGCCTGCATCAATGGTCATGTGCCGTTTCGGGTCTTCGCTCACCACATGGAGCATTTCCGCGGCTTCACTCTGCTGCGCAACCCGGTCGCCCGAGTGCTCTCGCTCTATCGTTTCCTGCGCCGGCGTAAGGATCCCTCAGCTTTCAACATTGCCGCTGACACCTCGCTCGATGCCTTCCTCGACGACCGCAGACCGGATCTGTTCTTGCAGACCAACAACGGCATGTGCCGTATGCTGAGCAATAATGAGCGGCTGACCAATGATGACGCGCTCAACTCATCACCCATTGACAACGATCCTTCAGTACTCGACGACGCACTTGAAACGCTGTACCGGTTCGACTTTGGCCTTGTCGAGCAAATGGAACAGACTCGCCAACTTGTCTGCAAACTGTGGAACTTGCCATTCATACCTGACGAAGTTGTAGTCAACACCACCGACGAGGCAGATAGCCCCATCACCTCGGCTCAGCTTCTCCGTATCGTCGAGATGAACAAGCTGGACATCGCGCTGTACGAGCGTGCCGCGGGACTATTCCATGAGCGGATGCTGTATAGAGTTGCGAGCAACACCACTCTGGACGGGGTCGTGTTCCAGCCCGAACTCGACGTGCCGATTTCGCTTTCTGACATACCGGGACGGCAGGGTTTCTACGAATACGAGCCCGTGGGCTTCGCTTGGCTTAATAGCCATGTACCGGCGCGCGTGTATTTCCGCGCGCCGGCGAATAGCGTGCGCATCGTCCTGCATTTCTATCTGCTGACCGCTGACTTCCCAGTCGAGGCGACCACCCTGCGTCTCAACGGCATCAAGCTGAGCCACGAGGTGCTGCAGCGCGATCAGGCTTGGGTCGCATTACAAAGCGCGCCCGTTCCGCTTCAAAGCGGAATCAACACGCTCGCTATCGAACCGCTCTATTATCTACCAGCCCGCCACGTCGACCGTAACAGTGCCGACGACCGTTACCTGTCGCTGGCGCTCGCCACCATCACCTTCCTGCCGTGATCGCTTCGGGCAACGCGGAACGATAGAGCATTCGGTCTTCCACACGCTGCCGACATACTCAGCCAGATAGTCATGACGCTCTCTGAGAATGCGGGTCAGCACCAGCAACGTGACCGATCCTAAGGCAGTCGGAACCCCCGGGAGACAACCGGGGGTATCCATTGGACCGATGACATCGCGCCCGCAAAGCGCGTCTCCGCTGCGTCAGCGCTGGCCGCGCCCTTGATCCAGGTGATTGTCTCGTCCAGAATCGCCTGGACCACTTGCTCGATCGTGCCGACCATGGCATCGCTTTTGTTGTCGAACAGCCACCTTCCGCTATCTGGTGGTGTCGATTTCGCCCGCGGCATCAACCCCTATCGCTTTAAGTTTCTGTGCCCATGGCAAGCGATTGATACGGTAGCAGGCTGAGCCGGCGCGCCCACCCGAGCCCAAAGGTACGCCACGTCGGCAGCCCGGTCATGAACACCAGCCGCTGTGCCTGGAACTCAGCGCACACTGTCGCACTGCCCCGCATACGTGTTGCCGTGTCCACCGCGGCCAGGGTCTCCGGCCCGAGACATCCGTCTACAGTTGCACCGACCACACCCTGCAGCCAACCGGCCGCGCGTACCACGCCGTTGTTCACTGCCGCATCAAATACCAGCAGCGCCAGCGGTGGCGACAGGCGGTCCGCCAACACGCGATCCCAGTAGTCGCGATGGTAGATCACCGCCGCCGCCTCGAGAGTCAGGTTGGCGATATCCTCCCCCGGGTAGGCTGCGGCACTGATACCGAACTTGGTCCCGCGCAGCGCGCCACATCCTACTGCCCCGCCAGTCCAGTTCCCCGGATCGGTCCGCTCGGCGCAGAATCCACCTTCGTGGCCCACCACCACGGCAAAAGCCTGTTCGAACGCGGTCATGTGTCCCGTCGGACCACCAACTGCGGCGCCATCATCGCGCCGTCAAGATTGAAACCGAACACCTGATCCTCCATGGCGACAATCCTTCGTCGCAGTTCGTCCAAACGAATGAGCGAGGTCTGCAGTCGCTGTTCGAGCTCGTAGTTCGTAACCAGCATCTTCGACTTCTCATCGAGGATGCTGACATCCTTCTCCAAGGTGATGAAGCGAAGCTCGTATTCGCGCTTCATCGTCGCTACCTCGCCCATTGCGGTCGCCGTGTCTGCTTCGTGCAGGCTGAGTGCCTGGCGGATCATGTCCGCCTCGCGCCGCCACTCGGCCCGCGCGCGGATAGTGGAAAAGGCGTGCGTGAGGATGGCGGTGATCATGGCCGTGAACGCCGCCATCAGCCATTCGGAGGTGTGCTCCATGCTCGGCTGTCCGCTTCCTTTGCTCAGACCGTTATGGTGCGCGCCGTGACGACATGACCGGTCTCTTCACGTAGGGCTACTCAGTGTGAGACAGGCGCGTCGGCGCCAACTTGCCGTAGAGCCGTATGTCTCACCTTCTACGTCGTGGTACCGTCGATAATTAGCCCCAACTCCGCTAAAGCCGCGAGCAGGGATGCCAGCGCGCCGTTGCCGGCACGGGAGCCCGTGATCACCGGCTGCGTTCCGCCCGCAGCCCCAAAGAAACCGAGCCGACTCGACGCCACGCCGAGCGACACGGTACCGGTAAACGCGGGTGAGTCGAGCGGCGCCAGACCATTGGCGTCCAACACCAACGCCCCATTCCGGATGGCCAACTGGCTACCAACGCCGACTGGCTCCGGTCCGCCCGGCCCGATGCTCACACGTCCCAGCAAAACACCACTCGCCAGTGTCAGCCGAGGCTGCACCGGTTCGAGCAGTGTTTCCACGCTGACCACACACGTCTCCCCATTCTGTTCCAGCAGAACGAGATCAGGGGGATTGGCGGCGACAACCTGTGCCAGCTGCTCCAACGTCGGCATGCAAGACCTCCCTATGCCCGAAGGCACAGTCACGATAGCTGCAGGGAAAAGGCGGCCACACCGTCAGTGATCGGAGCGCCAGGTATTCCATGTCCCGGTCCAGATAACACTTGCATTGGCCGGCACGGTCAGGTCGGCCGCCGAGGCATTTATCTGCGTCGGCCACGAGTTGGAATAGGTGAACTGGACGCTGCAGTTGCAACGGATCAGCAATTGCCGCTCCTCTGGCACCGGCAGGCCCGCGTAGCCGAACGCAGTGGCCCCCGTCCCGTCGCCGCTGATCGTCACCGGTACCTGCGTGCCCATCGCGCCATAGCCGCTGCCGGCGCTGGTCATTACGACGCCGATGACCGCACCGTTGGCCACCACCGCTTGCGCCGCGGCACCCACGCCGCTCCCGCCCACCGCAACGGAAGCGGTGGTGTAGCCCTGGCCGCCCGCCGTCACCCGGATGAATCCGATCGTGCCCGTGACGCTCGCCTGGCTATAGGTCAGCATCGACTGCACACCACCAGGTGATGCGGTCACCATCACGCTGTCGGCGATATCCGGGATCACCAGTTGCTGCACGCCACCGGCAGCGCTTGGATTGCAAACCATCCGCGG
>Ga0181535_10004205_pt1 | contig 16183 bp, 11 predicted proteins | sample PEATcosm2014_Bin_44_FD_119774 | JGI IMG/M metagenome (GOLD analysis project Ga0181535, IMG submission 119774) | Peatland microbial communities from MTU Mesocosm Facility, Houghton, MI, USA - PEATcosm2014_Bin17_30_metaG | ecosystem: Environmental > Terrestrial > Soil > Wetlands > Peat | place... | reverse complement strand
GGCTGGAATATGCCGTGATCATTGGCGCAAAATGATTCTTCGTCCAATACGTTCTATTTATCGGCCGATAGTTCGCAGTTATCGGCCTCCGTTATCTGGTGCAAATTCAGTAACATTCAGAGATGAAGCGATAACTGGACTGGGATCTTATTCGCTGTTGCGACTGGCTGCTTGATGCTTGCCACGGGCTTCCGGATGTTCAGAAGAGGGGCGGAGACGCCCTGTGGCAGGTTTTTCTGAACGATCCTCTGGAGCTTCTTTACCAGAATGGGGATGGTCTTGGGATAGCGTTCATTGTGGTAAGCAACAGCAGTGCCCACGGTCCAGTCAACTCCGGCAACAGGACGTGTAGTCAACTCCTCCTCCAGCGAAGTCCCTTCGCGGATCAAGGCGAAGCCGTACCCTTCCTTGATCAATGCCTGCATTTCGGTAGGATGCGACGCACGCGAATACTCGTCGACAGAAACTCCAACCTCAGCCAAGAGCTTCAGTAATCTTTGGTGAGTATCAGAGTGCCGCTGCGGGTGATAAAAAACAGCGAGATTACTTTGTAAATCTGCCGCATCCAAGGCTGCTTTGGAAGCAAGAGGATGATCCCTGCGCAGGCACACGACAAGCCTGTCGCAGCGGATTTCTTCAATGTGAAGCGCGGGATGCTCCAAAGGAAGGGTTACGATAGCGGCATCGATCACGCCGTCCACGATCTCTTCGGCCAATTGGGCAGTATCGCCATGGGTTGGCCGAATGGAGCATTTCGGCATCAGTTCTTTATGCAGGGCACAGAAGGTGCGGAACAGTGCCTGATCAACAAGTGGTGTCGAGCCAAATCGCACGGAATTGATTTCGCCCCGTTCGATCTCAATGAGTATGTCGATAATTTCGTCGCGAACCTCAAGGAGAAAAGGGGCCAATGCCAGGAAAGCTTGGCCGGTTTTGGTTGGATAGATGCGTCCGCTTTTGGATTTACGGAAGAGTCGAATGGCCGCGTTGTCCTGGAACTGCCGAGCCTGGACCGTGAGATTGGGCTGGGAAGTATGCAATTCATCCGCGGCAATGCGAAATCCTCCTTTTTCGAGGATCGTGAGCAGATACCGAAAGTGACGAAACTCTGCCCAATCGTACATTGCCCCCCTACGCAACACGCAAGATAGGAGGCGTTGCCAATCGATCTGAGAACGAGACTTGCGCCGCCTCCGCTTGTGGAAATCTTGCCACTGGCAATAGGCAGTTGCAACAGAAAGTTGAAATTTGGCCAAACTTACTCTAAGCAGCTTATGCTCGCATCTGGCGCGGCTTCCAGGCGTGGCGCATCGGTTCGCGGAGAGCCCACGCCTTGATTGAGAAGGCACACCGCGCTAAAGTAGCGGCAAGTTTTGTCCTGCGATTACGGAGAGTCTGTCCATGCGGACCATGAGCGATTTCGGTTGGCTGCTGCAGCGCCTCGGCTCGTCACGGTGGCGGATCGCTCTCGGCTTGCTCTGTGTTTCGCTTGCCGGACTCGCCGCCACCGCTGATCCGCTGTTTTTCCAGTTGCTGATTGATCGAGCGTGGCCGCAACGCAACGCACCCCTGATGCTGGAACTCGCTTTTGGCATCGGCCTCTGCTTTTTCGCGCGATCCGTCCTCTATGGCGCCGGTTCGCTCATCAATTTCTCGATCTCGCAGCGCTGTATCCGTGAGTTGCGTATCGAACTGCTTGACCAGATGAACCGGCTTTCGGAGGACTATCACCAGCAGACGCCCACAGGCGAGAAGCTGGCCCGTATGGAGCATGATGTCGATGAGATTGCGAACCTTGGAGCGGACACCGCCAATCAGAGCATCCGCGCCATTCTGTTCTTCGCGCTCTACCTGGGGATGATGACAAAGCTGAATCTCTCCATGACGCTAACCCTGTTGCCGCTCTTTCCCTTATTCGCATTTGTGCAACGGCACTACCGCGCGCAACTCAAAGAACGCGCCGATGACGCCCGCTCGGAGATTGGATCAGCAGCCAGCATCCTCAACGAGCATCTGAGTGCGGTTCCGCAGATTCAATTTCTGGGAGCAGAGGAAGCGACCACGCAGCGGGCTGTGTCGGTGTGGGACGGGATGCTCCGCGCACAATGGGTTCAGCGGCGCACGCAGATGGGCTTCAGCCTGTCGATGAGCGCAATACTCGCACTTGCCATCCTCGATGTTTTCATTACGGGCGCCTATAAGGTGTTTCATGGCGCCCTGACCATCGGGGGACTGGTTGCGCTTTCCGCCTACATCACGCGCGTGTTCGAACCCGTCAGTTCGGCGATGGACCTTTATGCGCGCACGCAGTCAGTAGGTGCAAGCATTCGCCGGGTACGGAAATTGCTCGCTCTTGAACCCACGGTGCAGGATACCGGAACACGCCGTCTCCCGGCTGGTGCATTGAAGTTCGGATTTGCGATTCAGGATGTCTGCTTTTCTTATGCGGACAATTCTGTTCTCGATCACATTTCATTGAAAATTCAAGCGGGTGAGCGTCTCGCATTGATTGGCATGAGCGGTTCGGGCAAAAGCACACTGGCGCGTCTTCTCGTGCGCGCCGCAGACCCGGAGTCAGGCGACATACAACTCGAAAATCATTCGATCAAGGAGTTTACGCTCGCCTCCTTGCGGCGCACGGTGAGCTATGTTCCGCAGCAACCGCTGCTCTTCCAAGGAAGCATCCGTGAGAATCTTCTCTACGGAAACCCCGCGGCAACCGAAGCAGATTTGCAGCGGGCGCTGGCCACGGCGCAGCTTACTTCATTGGTAAACCAACCGTCGCAAGGCATCGATACGCCTCTCGGCCCTGGGGCTGGCGGCCTATCGGGAGGCGAGCGTCAGCGCTTGGCAATCGCTCGCTCCTTGCTGAGGAACTCACCCGTGCTCATTCTCGACGAATCAACTTCTGCACTCGATGCGCCGACAGAATCCGCAGTGCTGTCTTCTGTTTCCAAGTTCCGTGAGGGGCAGACTCTGATCCTCATCTCGCATCGCATCAGCTCACTCGCGTGGGTAGACCGCTTCGTGCTGTTAGGCCACGGTAGGATTGTCGAAATGGGCAGCCATGAAGTGCTCTATGCGCGGTCCGCGCTTTATCGCTCCCTGTTCGACGCGACTGCGCATGACGCCTCCTCCCCGTGCAATTGACTCCGATGAGCTATACACCGAACAATCCGTCCGGCAATTAGCGCAAATGGTGTCAGGCGATTGGTATCCTTACTGCGGCCCATATTTGCACCTCGTGTAGACTTATCAGGGAGGATTTTGAATGAGCGCGAAGCAACTACTGGCAGAAATCGATCGCGGCATCAATGCCTTGCAGAAGGCACGTGTCTTGTGTTTGAAAGATGAGGCTGTTGCACCAAAGGCTAAGGCAACCGCAGCTAAGACACCCAAGGGAACAAAGGCACCAGCAAAAAAGGCAGCTCGGGGTGGCATGAGCGATGAGGGCCGAGCCAAGATCGCCGCTGCTCAGCAAAAGCGCTGGGCCAAGGTTAAGCGGGAAAAGAACAAGGCAGCTAGAGCGGCTAAAGCAGCTTTGGCCGTCCCCGCAGAAAAATAACTCACGCTCACGCATAAAGGCCCCGAGGCTATTGACCTCAGGGCCTTTATGTTTGGCAGCGACTACCTCGTCCAGACCATATGAAGCAAAGCAGCAAACGCCCCCAAGTGCGATCATGCGACCGGTCGATTCACAAATGTGTCGGGGACGAGTTGTTGTCAATGCCCGGATTGGCATCGTGATCAAGGAAAACTTGCGGGAAGGCGATTTTTCGTTCCCTATTCAGGGTCGATGAGTGACTCGGAGATTTGCCAACGAAAGACAGGCGTTCGTGCCTCCTGTTGTACGACTCTAATCATCTCCCAACTACCACTTGTAGGACTTCCTCCAAAGTCCGGCGTCCGGGAATGTGCTCAGTTACGACGCGCTCAAAGTCAATCCAGCCAGAGTTGAAGCCATCGAGCATCTCGATGCGCGGTTGGGTATAGTCCGATTGGACACGCAGCTTGCCGGAGGCGCTCAAGGTGCGGCTTTACTGCCCGGAGGACCCACGCGGCTAGTTCGTAGCGGGCCGGGGTCCCTCCGGGATCAGACATGCACGGATTTCCTCGTCCGATAGCAGAGCTTGGGTCCTTCGCCAACCGTCCGGCGAATAGTTGAAAGCCCATTCATTCTTGGGATACCCGGCGTGAAGGCGATTTATGCGAACGGACAAGGCGCTCCCAATGCTTAACGGGAAAAAGGGTGCAAACTCCACTTGGAAATCATCGGGCATTTCAGCAATGAGGGCCGGGGCATTTTCACTCTGATGGGCCGCCGTCATCTGCACGGGAACAGTCAAGGCCCGCACTTGGTGCGTTGCGGTGCCGCCCATTTCCTTGGCAATCCGCATGACGCGGTCATAGAGCTTGCCAAGCGCGGCAGCTTTGTCGTCAACGGTCATTTGGCTTTCTCCTTCTGACTTCATGATGGGCCTATCGCAATTGCGATTTCAACAACAATCGACTGTGACCGGGGGGCAAGGCATAACACCAAGCGTGCCCACGTTCCCCATTTTGGTGGCTGTTAAGGTGTACTCTTGCGGGCAGCGTAGGCAGAATACCGCACGGACAATGAGCCAGAGCGCCAAGGGCTGTTCTCGTAAACCCAGAATTCCGAGTATGCCGATTCGTGAACACTGGGCGACTTTTCAGTACCGAGCCACCTCGCGAAAGGTCAGTTCGGCAGATGTCGCCGCAATCATATTCCAGTAGGACCTAACCTCGGTCGTGTGAGAGCTAGAATGAGACAACTTCAAAAAGGAGGGGGCAGCATGAACAACGAGCAACATGAGCCGTTAGTTCCCGTGGGTGTCGGCAATTCATCGGCGCAGCAGCGATTCCTTCAAGGCCATCAGAGGTACTTGGACGAAGTTCCGAAGCTCGTCGAGCTTTGCAACAAGGTGTTCGACCGCACACTTCCGCCACCTGATGAGAACGAGCGTCAAGCACTATTGGACTTGAATCTGCCTGATGACGACTCTGCCGTAGTTGCTTGGGAGGACCGCATCACCTCAAGCAATCTAATCTTCTACCTTGGGGTCATGGCGTGTGACGACTTCAAGGCGATTGCGACTCTCAGTGGAAACGGGGTAGGTTTCGCGTCTTTCGTCCACTTGCGAAGCATGTACGAACGTCTAGTTACGGCAATGTACTTTGTGAAAAAGCCATCAGAGGCTCGTGTCTTTGCAGAAAGTTCTTCCATCAACAAGTTGAAGTATCTGACTCGCCTTCTTGAGGTGGTTCCAGAGGCAAAAACGCGATACGACGACGCCTTCATGGAGCAAGTACGAAAAGATGCTGAAGCTGCAAAAGTAAAGCGAAAACAGTCGATCTGTTCCAAGTGCGGCCAGCCTATAACGACCGAGGCATGGACTAGAGTCAGCCTAGACGTTATGGCACGGGAAGTGGACCCTGACCTTGAGAAATTGTACGGTGTCATTTATCTGGAAGGCACAGGCCAAGTACACGCGAACAGTCTGGGAATGGAACGACGGCTTGTAGAGACCGAGAGTGGGTACAAGTACAAGGGGATCTCAGAGAATGAGGCATCTCTGGCGGTTCAATTCGCGCACAGGCTGCTGCTCAAGTTCATCGACATGCAGAACAGACATTTCGGTCTGGGCCATGAGCAGGCAGTCTGTGAGCGGTTTGCAGCATATAACACTATCTGGGGCGAGCCGACACTTGGTCCCGTCCTCCAACAGTGTCGAGCCGTGCGAGATGATTCATTGTGGGCGAAGGACGAGGTCGCGGTGGAAAAAAGACACCTCCGACTTGAGCATCATCTGGTCGCCTTCCTCGACGTGCAAGGACAGCGCGACAAATTCAAGGCTCTAAAACTGCCGCAGACAGAGGAGCAAGTGGCGGCTGTCACTGAGGTCCTTCGGCAGACAGCGGGCTTCGTACTTAAACTCCGCAGGGTTTTCGAGCAGCGTTTCACGTCCTTTGAATCTGGGCTTACCAACTTGAAGCGGCACACAAGCGAACCGATTCGTCCCAAGTTCGTGGGCTTCTCCGACTCGTTTGTTATTTCGGTCCCGTTGGGTTGCCACGGCAGTGAATTGGCCCCGATCGTCTCCGTTTTTTCGGCGCTCTCTGCGGCCGCCACGGTCATGCTAACCTCCTTGGCGGACAGGCACCCGCTTCGTGGTGGAATAGACGTCGGTCTTGCAGCCGAGATCGGTCCTGCGGAGATCTATGGCATCGCGCTCGAAAGGGCCTATCTTCTCGAATGCAAAGAGGCCGAATACCCACGAATTTTGATCGGCGACGAGCTTTGTTGTTATCTCAATGCGGCCCTCGTCAATTTTCAGGCCCAAGCGACACCCGAGGCGGAATTGATCACAGCGATCATCGGAAAAATAAAGGAGTGGATCACGACAGACAGCGACGGAAAGAAAATCCTCGATTATCTCGGACCCGCCATGGCCGAACTTGCAAGGTCAGGCGACGAAAAAGAGAGAGCAGTCAAACCCATTTACCAATTCGTTCTCGCCGAGCAAAAGCAAATCAACGAAGCTAATAACCTCAAGCTGATCCCCCGCTATCAGGCCTTCCGCCGTTATGTAGAATCCCGTCTACACCTCTGGAATCTCGAATCCGAGGTGTCTTGACCACTTAGTTCCGATTACGTCAATTCGGAGGCAATCTCAGCTGTGGCGAACACCCCAACTGGCTCATCGGAATCGTTTTCGTAGCAAAGGAGGGATAGGTATCGAAAAACGCCCCAGTATTCAGTCTAGTGAAAGTCATGGGAAGAGATTGCGACTTCTGGCATCTGGAATGGAGCTATGGTTTTGGCCTTCACATGTACTACGCCATCATTGTTCTGGAGTAAGCCGTGGATATGAAGGAAACGATGGTGCGTTACGGTCAATCTCTCACGCTCGAATAGATCGGGCGTCAGAATGATGTTAGCGATGCCGGTTTCGTCCTCCAGCGAGAGAAAGACAAATCCCTTCGCAGTTCCAGGACGCTGGCGCGCAATCACACATCCCGCGATATGGATCATTGTGTTCTGTGTGCAGTGGATTAGATCGGTAGCAGCCACGCAATCCATCGCACGCAAGGCACTGCGCTGATACGCGAATGGATGTGGCCCAGTGGTCAGTCCTATGCCGGAGAAATCCGCGCTCAGACGCTCGTCGGTAGTCATGACGGAGAGAGGCATCGCATTCTGCTCACTATCCGCAATGCCGCGTAAGAGCGGACCCACCGGGCGACCAGCCTTCTCCACCTGCCACAACGCATCACGCCGATGTGCAACAGTGTCGATAGTATTGAGCGCCCCGATGCGCGCCAGGATGACCAGTTCGCGGCTGTTCAACGCGGGCACGCGCAGGTTGAGGTCATCGATGGACAGAAAGATTCCATGCTGCATTCGTTCGTCTAACAGGGCCTTAATTGTGGAAGAGCGCATACCGCGCGCATAGTTGAAGCCTATGCGCAGTGAGATCTTTTGATCCTCTTCGTGCTCAAGAGAGCAGATCGCTAGGGAACGCTGCAAATCTATGGGGCGCACGCGCAGGCCGTGGCGCTGCGCATCCTTGATGAGCACGGCAGGCGAGTAAAAACCCATCGGTTGATTGTTGAGCAGCGCACAGGTGAAGGCCGCCAGATAATGCACCTTCAGATAGGCCGAAGCATAGGCGATCAGAGCAAAGCTGGCCGCGTGAGACTCAGGGAATCCATACATGGCGAAGGACGAGATGCTCTGCACGATGTTGTCCTGCGCTTCGATACCGATGCCATTGCGGGTCATGCCGGCGCGCAAGCGGCCTTCCAGATTCTTCATGCGCTCCATGGAACGCCGCATGCCCACGGCGCGGCGCAACTCGTCGGCTTCGGCTCCGCTGAAGTTGGCGATAGCCATCGACATGCGCAGAAGCTGTTCCTGAAAGAGCGGCACGCCCAGCGTGCGTTTCAGCACCGGTTCAAGCGAAGGATGTGGATAAGTGACTTCCTCTTTACCCTGTCGGCGACGCATGTAGGGGTGCATCATCTTGCCCGCAATCGGACCGGGGCGAATGATGGCCACCTGCACCACGATGTCATAGAAGCGTCGTGGAGCATTATGCGGAATCGAGGCCATCTGCGCGCGGCTCTCCACCTGAAACATGCCGACAGTATCTGCCTTGCAGAGCGCGTCATAGACCTTGGGATCTTCGGGCAAGGCGGCCAGATCGACCTTGCTGTTGTAGTGCTGCGGAATCAGTTCGATGGTCTCTTTAAGTACGGCCATCATGCCCAGCCCAAGCAGGTCCACTTTGATGAGTCCAAGGTCGGCGCAATCTTCCTTGTCCCATTGGATGACGGAGCGACCTGGCATAGAAGCGCGTTCGATGGGGACAACATGGTTCAGCATGCCTGCACAGATCACCATGCCGCCGGAATGTTGCCCCAGATGGCGTGGCAGATTCTTCATGCGCTGGCAGATGTTGAGATAATGCGCAATGCGCGGATGACGCGGATCGAAGCCTGCCTGGACAAAGCGGTTCTCCATCGTATCGTTCGCACCCTTCCACTCCCAATGGCCCATAAGGCTGGAGATCCGCTCGATCTGCTCCTCTTGAAAGCCGAGCGCTTTGCCCACATCACGTGCCGTGGAGCGGCCACGATAGCTGATGACGTTAGCGGTCATCGCCGCCCCAAGTTGCCCATAGCGTTCGTAGAGATACTGGATCACTCTCTCGCGCTCATTACCTGAAGGCAGATCGAGATCGATGTCCGGCCACTCGTTGCGGCTTTCGTTGAGGAATCGCTCGAAGAGCAGCTCCATGCCAACGGGATCGACTGCGGTAATCTCCAGCGCATAACAGACCACGGAGTTCGCAGCCGAGCCTCGGCCCTGGACGAGAAATCCTTGCCGCTGACAGTAGCGAACAATGTCCCATACGATCAGGAAGTATCCGGCAAAGCCAAGCTTTGCGATCAGCGCAAGCTCGTGCTGCACCTGGGCACGTGCCTTGGTCAGCAGAGACCGCTTGTCCGCAACGCTGTATCGCTTGCGCACGCCTTCGTCCACACGCTTGGCGAGGAAACTGTCCATGGTCTCGCCGTCAGGAACTGGGTAATGCGGGAATTGATAGCCGAGATTATCGAGCGTGAATTGCAGTCGCTGGCTGATGAGTTGCGTGTTGGCGATAGCCTCTGGCAGATCACGGAAGATGGCGCGCATGGCTGCGGAGGAGCGCAGAGCACGAGCAGTGTTTGCAGCTAGCAGGTGTCCGGCGCGGTCGAGCGGCACATGATGACGTATCGCGGTCAATACATCGAGAACTTCGCGATCGTGCTCTGTTGCCGCGCGCACGCCGTTGGTAGCCACGATGGGCAGCAGACTGGATGCCATCGACAACAGCGTCTGATTGCGCGCTTCTTCATCGCGCAGTTGATGGCGTTGCAACTCAACAAAGAGGTTTCCGCGTCCGTAGATTGCAGCAAGTTTCTCTGCAACCTTGCGCGCCTGATCCGTCCCACCTTCGGAAAGAGCAGCCGCAAGTGGTCCTTCGTCACCGCCGGTCAGGCAGATCAATCCGGCAGAAAACTCGGCAAGATCGTCGAGCGTAGCTGCGCCTTCCGTCTTGGTTGTTTCGCGCATCTTGAAGCGCGTGATCAGTTGGCATAAGTTTTGATAACCCGCTTGCGAAGCGCAAAGCAGAGTAATGCGTGCAGGTTCGTTTTGCTGGATATGCGGAAGCCATGAGGCTGGTTGCAGTCTACGGCCAAACGAGGAGACGGCGATCTCCGCACCAATATGGGCTTTTACGCCACAGCGTTTGGCCGCGGTGTGAAACCGTGCAGCTCCATAGACACCGTTGCGATCGGCAATCGTCAGCGCCGGCATCTCCAACTCGGCCGCGCGTTCGGCAAGCGACTCTGGTGCGGATGCAGCCGCCAGAAAACTGGAGGCGCTCGATGCGTGCAGTTCGACGTAGGAATCATCAGTCAAGCAGCGCCTCCAAACGCCATTCGGCACGCAGGCGATCATGCACCAGCAAGAAGCCCAAAATCTGTCCGCGACTGTCGCGGGCCATCACATCCCACTCCTCCTGATCCCATGCATCTACAGACCACCAAGCGCCACTCGTATGCCATGGGCCATAGGCCGCAGTTATGCGGAAGGAGTCATAGAGATCGCGAAAGAATCCTGGCCTGCCGTCGGCAGCAAGCATCATCTCTAGCGTGCGCGGTGGACGAACCCGGCGCAGAGCTGCACGTTCCAGCGAAGCCGTGTGCGTTTTGCCAGCAGCATCCGCGCGAAAGGGATCGAGATGGAAGCTGGCCGGGCGATTCGAGTCTTCGAGCACCGGCGTCCCGACACGATCTTCACCGACCATCGCCTTGATGCGCGCCAGCGTCACATCTAGCTGTGACGATTCAGGCGTCTGCGGAGCAAATAAACCCATCTGCACTTTGCTGGTCTTGCCTGGCTCGGCGTGCAACGTCATCGCGAGCACCGCAGCCTGAGGAGGGTGTGCGGCCAACTCCATCTGCAATAGCTTCAGCAAAAACCTTTTGTCCTGCGAGGGCAGTGCGGGGTGCACGGACAAGGTTTGCGATGGCGCACCTTCAAGTACCAGTTCTGCCGAGACTGCGGCCAATGCCAGCGCGTGTGCCATGGCGCGATCCACCAAACAATCCAACATGCGCGCGGCCATAAAGAGCAGTCCTTCTTCCTGCTCTACAGGCGAGTCGAACTCGTAGACCTCACGCAGCGCAAAGGCTGCCTCGATAGGCTGGAAGGTGTGGCTTGCCGCGCCACGCGCCATCGCCTGCCACTCGCGCGCACGAGCGCCCAGCCGCGCAATCAGATCCGACTCCGGCAGCGCGGCCAGATCGGCAAAGCTACGAATGCCCCACAGTTCGAACTTCTCCTGCTGCTCAAAGCTCAGATCCAGCGCATGCAGGGGAAGCAGCGCCAGCGTGTCCGCTTCCGCGCCCGCGGCCACAATACATAATCCGCGATGCGATGCGGCCTTCAGGCGCGCCGTATGAAAGTTGGCGCTCAGCACGACACTGACACGCAGCCCAACAGCTTCCATTGCATCTTTGATCTTGGTGGCCAGCACATTCGGCGGACCAAAGAGCAATTCGCTGCCCATCACATCGAGGACTATCGAACATCCAACGCCAGCAGGAAAAACTTCCATCCGCGGCGTGAACTGCGCCGCAACCTCCAGCATGACGGTACGCGCCGCGTGCTCCACGGCCAGCGAGCGATCAAGAATCTTCAATCCATTCAGCGCCTCAGCGTCCATGCGCGGAAGTCCACGCACGACTCCGCGTTGCGCAGCGGCTCGATTCATGGAACAAACGCAGGCATCGTGCAGCGGACCATCCACAATCGCCACCGGTTCGCTCTTCAGGTCGGTGCGCAAGCGCAGCAGAGCCTGTGCGGCAAATTCTGTGGCATGAACGCAGGCATAGAGTTCGCGGCTCATGCGCTTCTCACCGCGGCCCAGGCTGTGGACGATGTCCATGCTACAGAGGGCGGCTTTCGCTGTTGTGAGAATTGCGTAAAACGCTCACGGCGACGGCTCAACTCAAATCCACAGCGGCTGAGCACCGTTTCCCCATGCGCCTCTGCGCGGAGCGCAGAGCAGTCAAGCACTACAGCCGCACTCGACTGCGCATACGAAGCCTGTCCCAGCACCAGCAACGTGCAACGCGTGCGGTCCGCAGCCTGACGAAAGCGAAACCAGGTAGCCAGTGGAATCCGCATACCCTGTGCTGGATCGACACCGCCGAGATCCAGCACCAGCGCGGCAAATCCTCCCACTTGCAACAGCAGGTCAGTGGCCCGCAACGCCTGATCGAGATGCGACCAGCTTTTCTGTGCGCGTCTGTTTTTTGTCATGGGCAAAGCCACTCTGCTGTTCGTGCAGCGAATCCACAACAGCATGGGCAGATGCACACCGCTTGCCGCAGCCGATTCCGGATCGAGCGCATCGCAGGCATCCACCCAGGCGCAGACCTGCCCACGCGCGGTACGATTGGCCAGAAAAGCCAGCGACAGCGTCGTTCGTCCAGAGCACTCCGGGCCGACCACTTCGCTGATGGCCCCCACGGGCAGGCCGCCATCGAGCAGTGCATCGACAGCGGCAATACCGGTCGCCGCCGTCTCGCGGAAGGTGCGCGGCATGGGCGAGAGCGCCGCCGGGAAGCGGGTCGTGAGGGATTCTTCGATCTGGAGTCGTAGGGCAGCAGCCGTGGCCATATTTCGCCTTATATTCGCCTATCAAGGTTCGCGCGTATTGGTCTGCTTGTCAACAGTCCTTCGGTTTTGCCGCAAGTGAAGCGCTATTCTGAGAGCGATATGTGTGGCCGCTACGCCCGAAAATCCGCGCAAGAGCTTCTTGCCGAATGGTTTGATCTGGACTTGAACCTGATGCCCTGGTTCACGGCCAGCTACAACGCCGCTCCGCAGAGCTTCCAGCCGGTGGTTTGGTTGGACCCTGAGTCCAGTCAGCGAAGCATCTCATTGATGCGTTGGGGCTTGGTGCCATCCTGGGCCAAAGATGAGCGGATTGGCCTGAACACCATCAACGCCCGCGCTGAGGAGGCAGCCGCAAAGCCTGCTTTCCGTGAAGCGCTCAAAAAGCGCCGCTGTTTGATTCCTGTCGATGCTTTTTACGAGTGGCAGCGGCTATCGCCGAAGACTCGCCAGCCCTACGCCATCGGACTGAAGAGTGGTGAACCTTACGCCTTTGCAGGTTTATGGGAGAGCTGGCAGCAGCGGGAGGGCGATACTCTGACTACCTTCACCATCTTGACCACCACACCCAACGAACTGATGGCCCCGATCCATGACCGCATGCCGGTGATCGTTGCCCCGAAGAATTACGAACGATGGCTGGACACAGACAGCAAGTCCACTCCATCGCCTGATCTGCTTCAGCCCTATCCTGCCGAAGAGATGGAAGCCTGGACAGTGAGCGATCAGGTCGGTAATGTACGCAATAACGCCCCGGAACTTCTCGCGCTACAAGAGCCGGGCCAAGGAACCTTGTTCAGCTAATCCTGGATTCATGAAATTCAACTAAGTTGGCGGATACCTTGGCGACTTCACGGTATTGAAGCTCTTATCAGAAGCCTTGGAGACTATGCGGCTGGGCGATGGCTGAACAGGAGCCTTCCCAAGTTCATTTTCCTTTTGAGAGAAACTCTTCGAGTTTCGCAAGCATTAGTTGATTCAGATTCCAAATGGAATCGCGTATGGCAATAGGTTTCTTGAGAACAAAGAATTGTCCTTGTCGAAATTCGCCAGAGTTCGGGAATGTCTTTGTGTCGGCAGGCACACTGAGCATACCGACGTAATCGCCCAATACTGAGACCACAACGGATAAGCTGCGCGAATTGGGAATGAGCGCAATGGCCGAATGAGGGCCGAATCCAGTCATCATCATTCGCAAGATTTTCTGATTGGTGGACTGAGGTTCTAGGAATCGATCATCATACTGAGCCTCGATCGTCTTTAGAAGATCTCCCATTTCGGTCGGCCGTTGATTCATGATCTTCCGGAAGTCTTCATGCTTCACATGCTTGCGAAAGTGATCTCCATATGCGAGGTATCCGGCAGATAGGGCGACTTTCGCTACGAATCGATGTGCAACATCCAGATCGACTTTAAACTCGATTTTGACCTTCTGACCTTGACCTGTTACGTCACGTCTTTGCTTTGGGTCCCATAAACGAAGCCCTCGGGCTTGCCCGAGCGTTGTATGAAGTGGTTCACCTGTGTCGGCGTTCGACGCATTCGGAAAAACATTTTCGGGATGTATTTTGCTATGTCCTTTGACCCCATACTTATCGCGTTTGCTCTTTACAAGAAAATCGTTGGCTAGCGCTCCGTCGATCGTGGAGCCAACCCGCGAGTTGAAGTCCTTTGATACAGGGATAGTGAACCCGTTCATGCCGCCGAGCGCTAGAGGAATGATGTGCTCGGGGGTGCTTTCTTTGAAGGGAATGTCGCGGTCGGTATAAGGGCAATAAATGGTCGAGGCCTGTGCATCGTTCGCGCCGGCTTTGAGGTTTGATTCGGGCTCTTTAGCCAATGTGTTCTGCGAGTTCGTCATTGCGTTCGTCGTGAGCTCGATGTCCAAGTCGAGGGTAGTTGCTTGTTTCTAGTCTACTCTTGTGCATTCGCTTAGTTAGCCACGCGGTGTTGAGGGCGAATGATAGGCTCTCATAACGCCCTTCACAACGGGGACCAGTGATGACGGACCCGATCCGGGGATTCCCGTCGCCATGGCGACTTGGCTTTATCGATCGACTAGAATCGTTTTCTAAAAGGCCAGCGCAGCGTCCGCTAATCTCAATCGTAATCTAAATCCTCGTGCATCCAGGTTTCGCTATCATCGATTTGTACATATCGTTTCCTGTGCTTGTAATCGATAGAGTCGATTGAATACAAGGCGATGCTGCCATCCACGTATTGCACCGGAAACTCGCCCTTCCAGTCTGGAAATAGGACCACGTTGATTCCGTTGAGTCTTTGTGCTGCTTGAAATACGACGCCCCGGCAAGGAGGGGTATGGACGGAGCGCAAGTATTCCGCCATCGTCTGGGTGATAAGGTATTCCGATTCTCGCCCAGGAATGATTGGTTGGGATATGAGTCTTTGCAACCGTCTCAGAAACAGCCCTCTCTGCACCTGTTGATCGAAATCTGGTTGAAAGTAGCTCAATGACTTGTTTGAGTCTCCCAAACGGACAAAATCGAGAATGTGAAGGGGCTCCGTCGTTTTTACGGATATGACTGCGACTTCGTTGGCAAGTGCTGGCCGAGTTTCTGCCAGGCAGGTTTCCAGATCTAAAGCAGCATAAAAAACAGCCACACCATCAGCATTCATTCGACCGGCTCTTGCCAATTCAGTCGGCGGCGGTCCGACATTTTTCAGCGGCTCCCTGAAAGTTTCGGTCACCGCGTTTGAAAAGTCGCAAATCCTTGCCCGAAACAGCTCTGTGTCTTGAGGCATCTCATAAACGACATGCTCATTCTTTCTAACTTCAGAGTTCCACCAACGCCGCGTTTCAACGTCCTCAAATAGTCTTAGAAAGAAATTAGAGGCCGATAAGTTAAAAAAACGATTTCGATGCTTCAAGTCCTCCGAGAGATCGTCCCATTCCATTTGCAGTTCGTGCGCACGCACCGGTGTCGGCACGTAGTTTTGGGTTCTGTCGTAAAACCCTTCCTCACCGTCTCTGCGATCTACTTCCTCGCTGTCCATGAGCGCGTCGACGATTTCATCTTCCCAGCCAAGATACTGTCCAATCACTTCCTGGAGGTGGTCGGACATGGGATCTCCTTCTTGCTCCCACCATTCGCTATCGTCTTCGCCGAATCTCTTTACGTCTTCCCCTAAATTGAAATTCTCACGGATGATTGGATCGAGAACTTCAGCTAGGTCATCGGCCGTAAAAGCGTTTTCAGCGTCGCTCTGGCATTCCGAACACAAGTCCGTCCTTCCCTTTGTTCGAACAATCTCCTTGAGATATTCATCTTCAACACAACGCCAACAAATAGCAGCCACTCTTCACCTCATCACTGCAATGTGCATGCCGGGAGCCAAGGTCTTGTTTCTGAGACCTTAGGGGATACGAAAGCCTCAGTAAAAAGAGATTACTCCCATAAACGCCGGTTGCTACGACGATCGCTGCCAATCCGGATGGGGAACAGGCAAAGCGGGCTGGCGGCTGGAACCCCCGATTCTGACAGACTTGGCGGTACAAATTCTAGGCTTCTCTTGCGGTTGTCCCATCATGCTAAGGGAACAACGATACTGAATTTGCGTGTTTCGCTTTGCGGGCGGGCAGCCCCGGGTAGCGGTTTCACGTTAATCTTGAGCGGCATCTGGCTGGCGATGCCGCTGAAGATACAGGTGCCCGTCGGTAAGGTGGGGATTGATTCCTCTGTTACGCGGTCAATGTAGGACACGGCGCTGGCAATTGCCTTGAGATCACGCTCATTCAGCAGCCTGTGGATGAAATAGTTGTGAGCCTGCGACGTGATTGTTGGCGAAATATCACTAGGTCGCTGGCTAGCAATGGTAACAAACACACCGAATTTGCGGCCCTCCTTAATGATTTCCTCGAATGTCTCCAATCGATAATCTTTCCAACTCTCTGCCTCGCGAAAT
>Ga0181535_10004203_pt1 | contig 16185 bp, 14 predicted proteins | sample PEATcosm2014_Bin_44_FD_119774 | JGI IMG/M metagenome (GOLD analysis project Ga0181535, IMG submission 119774) | Peatland microbial communities from MTU Mesocosm Facility, Houghton, MI, USA - PEATcosm2014_Bin17_30_metaG | ecosystem: Environmental > Terrestrial > Soil > Wetlands > Peat | place... | reverse complement strand
CTGGGGCAACGTCAAGGACGCCGCCCGCGAGGTGAAAACCGATGCCGAGCGCGAACACCAGCGGAAGATCGAGGCCGAACGGGATCGCGAGTCCGAGCACGTGGGCAGCGCTCCGGCGAAGAGTCACAACCGCTAAGTCGCAAAGCTAAATGTGCGGTCGGCCTCCCCACCATAACTCGATAGGCACGCTCATTCCGGCGGTCGCGGATTCCCCCCCCGCCGCCGGATTTTTTCGGGTCCACAGCGCGTTGTTCCAGCGCTCAGAGCACCGCGGGTCGGTGGGAGAGGGGCGGGATGGAACACCCCAGCTGCCCGTACGTAATTCCGACCTGCTACCGGCTCACACCGTCTGGACTAATTTGACGGGGACGGTATACTGAAGCGGTGAGGCTGTGATTGCTTCCGCCTTGCGCGTGAGGTGCGTCTTCCGCAGGGACTCCGGTTCACTGACGTTCGACGTTCCGCCATCAGAGATTTCCAGATGGCGCGCGGTAGCCCGCGTGCTCCGAAGTACCATCGATCCTGTAGTTTGCACCATCTTCCCCGCGTGTTGCACCCTCTGTGGATCTTCCCTGCCGCAATTCTCCTCCGCGCCAATTTGTAATGCCTGCTGGACGGAAATCCCCGTTCAGAGCGACCCCCTGTGTCAGCGGTGCGGCGACTCGCTCGACGTTCTTTCTGGGCAAATCCTCGCAAATTCCGATTTGCAAGCCGCCAACTTCTGCCGCGCCTGCCGCCTCGCTCCGCCGCCATTTGTGAAGGCGGTTGCGTGGGCCCCCTACCAGGGCCGCATGCGCGATCTGATCCATGCACTCAAGTACGACCGCCTGTGCCCGGTTGCAGCGAAACTCGGTGAGGTGCTGGCCCGTGCGATCATGCAGCTTGCGCCCGAAGCTCCGGGCGAAATGCTCGTTGTTCCGGTCCCGCTCCATCGGTCTAAACACGCCGATCGCGGCTTCAACCAGGCACGCCTGCTGGCTTCCGAAGCGATCGCATATCTGCGCAAGAACCATACTTCCTGGCGTCTCACCCTTGCCCCGAGCGCGTTGATGCGCCTGCGTGGGACCGAGAGCCAAGCCGGGCTTACGCCGCGGCAGCGCCGACTCAATGTGCGCGGGGCTTTTGGCATTTCGAATCCCGCAGCCGTCGCAGGCAAGCATGTTCTTCTGGTCGACGACATCCTCACCACCGGCGCGACTGCACGCGCGGCGGCACGCGCCTTACTCGATGCCGGAGCAGAATCCGTTTGGGTGGCGACCGTGGCTCGCGCACGTCTGACGGGCCCGGCTTCTGGCCGCTCTTCAGCTTCTACCAAAGAGTCCGCAAGTGTTCGATCAACCAACAACGCGCCAGGTCTTTCGTTTCAGCACGCAACCATGAACTCACTGAACCAACCATCTTTTTGACGGGGAGAAAAGGATGTCGCTGGGAAAAGCTATGATTCATGCACGCAAGCAAAAATCGATCGCCAGGGCCACGGCGCTCGCCGCTGCCGAACATCCCGCGGTGCAGCCGACTCAGATCCTGCAGATGCCGGTGCTCGTGCTCAACGCCTCCTACGAGCCCATTAACATTTGCGGCGCGCGGCGCGCCCTTGTTCTGGTGCTCAAGGGCATCGCCCGCACGGAAGAAGAGCACGGCCTTACCTTGCACGCGCAGCGCAGCATCATTGCCATGCCGTCCGTGATCCGCTTGCTCGAGTACCGCCGCATTCCCCACCAGACCCGTGCCCTGTCGCGCAAAAACATTTTGCTGCGCGATCGCAATGCCTGCCAGTATTGCGGTGTCGTGCTCCCCTCGGCCGAACTGACACTGGACCACGTGGTGCCGCGTTCGCGCGGAGGCAACTCCACCTGGGAGAACCTCGTGGCTTGCTGTCACGCTTGCAATCGCCGGAAGGGCAATCGCCTGCTCAACGAAATCGACGATATGGTTTTGCTCCGCGAACCGCGCCCGTTTTCGCTTCACACCAGCCGGCAGATCATGCGTATGCTGGGCCGCGGCGATGACCGGTGGCGGAAGTATTTGTTTTATTAAGTCGTGGTGACAGTTTTCAAAGAGAAAGCGCCGTCTGATCTTTCGTCGACGGCGCTCCGTTGTTTCGATTCTCCCTCCAATTTGTTTATGGAATATCTATCATTACGATCTGGCCTGCTCCCGGCGGAGCTGCTCCGGCGTTGGAGACATACAGCTTTCCATCCGGCCCGAAAGTCATCCCCGTCGGCACGACAAGGCCTGTCGCGATCTGTTGAATCTCGCCGTCGCGGTTGATCCGAACAACATCGCCTGCTCCCGGAGTGGGAAAGCCTGCTGCCGGCGAAAGTTCGAGCGCATAGAGAAGCCCGTCGGGTCCGAAGTCGACGGCAACTACCGTAGCAAATCCGGCCCGCGATCCGACGATGCCGAGGCTGTTGAAGTTATCGCAGTCATCGAGTCCGGGAGTAAATTCGCCGATGCATCCCGGTGCCAGCGTCAAAATCTTTGATGCGTGCGGCGTGATCGGGAACAAACCCAGATTGCCCACGAAGAACTCGCCATTGTGCGTTGCGATGGAGGTGGGAACAATGTGACCCTGGGCTTTCGATACGTCCATCACTTCCGTGATGTCACCCCAGGTGGTGACTCTGAAAATCTGCCCATGATTTGGTTCGATGGTGTAGAGCTGACCGCCATAAGCGATGAGGCTATAGAAGACGCCATCCGGTTCGAAATCTGCGGCGTCGGGGTACATTGCCGGGTTCGCCTGCAGGAATTCGCTCAGGTTGGCGATCATTGTGTAGGAGCCGGAGTGGATATTCACGCGGTAGATCGCATTCGGCGTTGCCGGGTTCCCATGCGAGCAACCTCCTGCGGCGGTGACGGCGTAAAGCTGGCCGCCAAGGAATGCCACGTCGGCGACTCCCATCAGGTCTGGGGTTGGATTGCTGTCCACGGTTGACGGAAATCCAGTCGCAACTGTGGTCACATTTCCCGACTTGTCGATCCGGGAGATTCTGCCGGTACTGCCGCCGCTATACGGACCGATCGGACCGGGTACCTGAGTGCATTCTTCCGGGGTTGTCGCGTTGGCGCCCCCGGTGCCGGCTTCGGCCACGTACAGATATCCGTCCGGTCCGAACTTTAGGCCGCGGGGGCCATTCAGTCCCGACGCAACCACGTGAACATTGGATGAGGGTGATTGCGCCGGGCCTGCCTGGGGGAAGACGGTTGCCCCGAGCACGGCGGTGCACAGCAAAACGGGCTTTGAAATCTTTCTCATGGAAGAGCCTCCATTCGATTCAGCAGCTCGTTTGGGCTGCTCACCTGCGAAGGCTATGCATATCTGGCCAGGCAAGAAAGTTGCAGATCGTAAGTTACGTACCCTTTCGGAGTAACATGCCCTTGTCAGGGAGTTTGGCCGGCGATGGAATCGCGTTACATGCCGTTAAACGAGACTGCGCGCGCTCAACTGGAGCGCATTCTCGCTTCGGCGCCGTTTGCGAACTCGGTCCGCAGCCAGCGATTCCTTCGGTATGTGGTAGAGAACTCGCTGCGCGAAGAAGATGAGGCGCTGAAGGAATACACCATTGCGGTGGAGGCGTTCGATCGCGATCCATCCTACGATCCCGCCGTCGACGCCACCGTGCGAGTAGAAGCCGGTAGGCTGCGATCGCGGCTGCGGGACTACTACGCCGATGAGGGCCGCAACGATCCGGTGGTCATCGACGTACCCAAGGGAGGGTATCGCGCGACGTTTACCGAACGAAGTATCGGCGCGGGAGGTGCTGTCGCAGAGGCGGAGTCGGCGCCACGCGCGGAGCACGCGCATGAACACATGGAAAGCCCGGGATGGCGCAGGATGGCACCGCTGGCACTGGGGGTAATCATCCTCATCTCTGCGGTCGGCGGCATCGCGTTATGGAAGAAGCGAACATCCCCCACCATCACAGCCGGAAACGGTCAGAAAGTTCTGGCGGTGCTTCCTTTCTCCAATCAGACCGGAACCACCGCCAACAGCTACCTCGCCGAAGGCATTACGGAAACCCTGATTCGCCAGTTTTCGCTAATCCCTAAGCTTAGGGTGATATCGCGCGCTGCGGCAGACCGCGTGAACAAGCAGAATGCAGCCAGCGAACTTGGCGTCGGCTTCTTGCTGACTGGAGCGCTGGAGCGCAATGCCGATGGGCGGCTGGTGTTGAACGCAGAGTTGAGCGACGCGAAGAACGGCACCGTGCTGCGCAGCAACCAGTACATTCCGGATGAAGCGGATCTGCGCCCGATCCAGGCCGAAATCGTTCAAGATGCCGTGAAAGGCCTGGGAATTTCAGTCGATACGGTTCAAGCAGCGGGGGCGCAGAGACCGCTCACCTCGAGTCCCGCCGCATTTCAGAGTTTTCTGCGCGGCGAGGCTGCGGCGCGATTCCGCGACGACCCAACGAACCTGCACCAAGCCATTCATAATTTTGAAGAAGCCGTTTCGCACGACCCCTCCTTTGCGTTTGCGTATTCGTCGATGGCGGAAGGCCACCTGGCGTTGGGAATCTACTACGAAGCGCCACGCGACCACCTGCCACTTGCGCGCCAATATGCTCAGCGCGCTCTCGCGCTTGATCCATCAATGCACCAGGCCCACGCAATCCTGGGCCTTATCGATCTGCTCTATGATTGGAATCTTCCTTTGGCACAAAGCGAATTGGAGCAAGCCGACACCAGAGACCACGCGATTTGGCAACTCGGCTGCACCGTTCATCTGCTTTCGATCAACGGACGCTATCGTCACGCCGAAGAAGACGTGGAAAGCATGTTGGAGTTCGATCCGCATTCCGGGATGCTGATCTCCGAACTAGGCTGTGTGAAATATTATTCCGGCCATTATGACGATTCCATCCGCTACTACAAGCAGGCTCTCAGCCTGGATCCACATTCCGTGCAAGGCTATTGGGGGATGGGAAGATCGCTTGCAAGCGAAGGGCGCTATAAAGAGGCGCTCGAAGATCTGAAACAGTTCAAAAAGTTGAATGGATTTGAGCCCCCCATCATCACGGCGGAAATCGGATTCACGGAAGCGGCCTCGGGGGATCGCCACGGAGCGCTGGAGACGCTGAAGCAGCTTCAAGAAGAATCAAAGCGCGCATATGTGGACCCATATCTGATGGGAGTGGTCTATCTCGGCCTGAAGGATCGAGAAAATACCTACGCATTGCTCGATAGAGCCTACCAGGCCCACTCGACATTTCTTATCTCGATCGCAACGGACCCTAAGTGGTCAGGATCCCAGGGCGACCCGCGTTTTCAGGCTCTCTGGAATCGCATGATGCGCGTCAGCTCCGCAGGAACGGGGTGACGTCGAACTAACGCAGTACGTCCAACTTAACTCTTTGAAGAGCGTCAACCTGCAACGGTCTCAGATCCTGACCTCTCGAATGTGAGGTTCACTGATCGCTCTCCGATCGGGCGGGTCCGGTGGCGGACTCCGCGGGGAATCGTCAGCAACTGGCCGGGATGAAGCTCCAGCGATCCGCTCTCAAAGTCGATGGCGAGCCGTCCCTCAATGACCAGAAATGTTTCGTCGGAGTTCGGATGAAAATGCCAGTGAAAGGGCTCTGTCATCGTGGCAATCCGAACCACATGGTCGTTGGTTTCAGCGATGGGATGATTGTCGTAACTGATGTGAGTCGAAGACTGAGCCTCTAGCGTGATGATTTCTGGAAGACGGCTGCTCATTCTTAGTCCTCGTGTTCAAGGTCCGCCGAATTACCCTTTGCCAGACCGCTCGGTCTTGGAAGGATTTGATTCAGAAAGGGTACCGTATGCGCGTTCGTTGCGAGTCGCATGCTTTCGTCCTGCTGCGCAACTGATCACTGACAACTATCACTTCTGCGGCTTCGGTTGCTGTCCAGGCTGCTGCGCCTGCGGATTTTGTTGCGGCGTGATGTCCTGTCCCTCATAGATAATCTTTGAGCTCGAGCCGAACCGCTTGTAATCCGTGTACTTGATAATGTCGCGAATATGCACGTCCTCTGCCATGTAGCCATTGCCACCGGAAAAGTGCAGCTCACCCTCGCCCTTCGTATAGACCGGGAACCAGTAGTGGCCGTCCACCTGCGCTCGCCACGTCATGAACGGCGGGTGTAAATCTTCTTTCCCCTTGCGCGTATCGTCCGGGACCATCCGGCCATTGGTCACCACAATCTGCAAATCCGTCGCGTCCACCCAGATGCGCCCGTCAAGGTACCGCTTGCCTTTTTCAAGCTGCTTCGGGCTCACCTCGAAGACATAGCAGTCCACGTCGTCCACCTTTTGCCGGCCCACATACTTCACGTTGTAGGCGCCGATGTCCTGCGAGGTCAGCACAAAAGGATACCCATGCTGAATGTCCTGAAAGTCCGACGGCGACATCATCACCCGCTGCAGCGTACTTCCCGGCGCAAAGACCACTTTTTCGGTCCGCTTGCCTTGAGAGTCGAAAATCACGTCATCCACTTCGTAGTATTCCCCGTCCACCTTGTTGTCATCGTCCACCGTCTGCACCTTCGCCACGCGCCGATAGGTGTAGTGGTTCAGCGCCTCCTGAAATTCCGTTTCCTTGGCGGCAAACTTGCTGATAATTTCTTCCGGCGGCGTCGCCGGCGCTGACACGTCCATGCGCCCGAAACCTGAATCCAGCGCCATCGGCGTAAATGTGTCCTGCGCGGCCGCGGCCAGCGCAAAAGCGCCGCTCACCAGTAGAATCAACCGACGTAAAATTAGCACTCTTAATGCACCCCCAACGGATTCCCAGCGGCCATTGGAATTCAACCCGACTTTACCGCCTGCAATACCATCCCATGTCTTCGTTCTACAACATTAGACGCATGTACAGGAGCCGAGTATGGTTGGACAATAAATCGTGGCTGCGCTCGGGGCGAGGTGCGCCAGCCCGCCTTTCGATCTATCTCCAGTCTTGCATTCGGAGGAAACTCAACGCCAGGCGTGATTTACCCCGCTCATTGCCCAGTATGGTCGTTTTTGATTAATTGGTTCCAGAGCTCTCAAACACCCACTGCGATCAAGCATTTGATCTCATACTGTTACAGAAGGTGATCCAAGGAGACTCCCGGCTGAAATGGCCTATAGCTACCAGCTTCCCGCGTTCGTTTTGACGGCGCTGCTGCTACCGGCGTTTGCGCAACTTTACTTGCGTTCGCGCGACACGCGCACCCTGCTCTGGCTCCTGGGCTTTCTCTTCGCCTGCCTGCGCATGGTGCAGGTCTACCAGATGGGATTTTGGGACTTTTCAAGCCCCCTCGTCCACCCCTGGCTCGCGGCCTCCGGTCAAACCGCGGCACTCATTGGTTCCACACTGTTCCTCGCTTCCTTGTCGCCGCTTTCCTTTCGCTTCAAAGGCCGGCGCATCCTCTACGCGGTCCCATTCATTATTCCGCTCGCCCTTTATGCCATCCTCATCGATGGCGTGTACCACGGCGAGATGCCGATCAGCATTGCGTTTTTCATCTTCCCGGCTCTCGGTGCACTCGCGCTTTTCGTAGGCTGTTTCTGGGCCTTTTCCCGCGGCAGCATGCCCACCTCTCTGGGGCTCACCCTCTGCATCGCCCTGGGTGGCATCAGTTTCTGGATCTGCATTTCCATCCGCGGGAGCTGGCCCCTCGTCTTCGTTGAAAGCGCACTGCACCTCACGACGGCTCTTTTGGTCTTCTACGTCTTCCGCCGCCTCACTCCAGGAACGATTCTGAGCGGACTCGGTTTCTTTGCATGGGCGTTGAACGTTGCAGTGATCGCGCCCCGTTTGATCGACCATCCGGCGCTCGTCCTCGGCATGCAGAACTTCTCCGTCCTTGGCAAAGTGGTCGCCGCCGTGGGCATGATCGTTCTCGCGCTCGAAGATCAGCTGGCCATCAAAGAGACGGCCAAGGATCGCGAACGCCGCGCTCGCAATGAATTGGAGGCCTACACCAAGGTCGTTCTCTCACGCAGGCGTGTCGAGGACTTCGATCGCCAGGCCCACCAGATTTGCCAGAACATCACCGCGAACAGCCGTTTCGCGCAGGCTGCCCTTATCTTCCTTCAATCCTCGGGGCAATACCGGCTGGCCGGCGCGGCAGGCTTCGACGACGCGGCTTTGAACGCGCTCGAATCGCTCACCGCGCGCATTCCCGCGGCAGGCTTTCTGGCCGCGGGTTCGTCCCCGCCTGCAGCCGAACACAGCCAGTCCTTCTCACTGAGCCTCGAACCCTGGCTTCTGCCGGGAGACGATCTCGAGCGCTTGCACCTCACTGAAGTCGTCGCAGTGCCGCTCCATGGCCGCGCAGGCGCCGATGGTGCTCTGCTCCTCGCTGGTCTGCGCGATCCCGGCCAACGGCTTCGCGGTGACGATCTGCTCCCCGTCGAAGTACTCGCCTCCCGCATCCAGGCCTCGCGCAGTCAGACCATGATGCTCGAGAAGCTGATCGACGCGGAGAAGTTTGCGGGCCTCGGCCAGTTGGCCAACAACGTTACGCGCCAGCTCAACAATCCGCTCACCGTGATCCTCGGCTACGCTTCGTTGCTTGAGGTCACTCCGGCCATGAGTCCGCAGGAGCGCAAGGGCATCGAAGCCATCCTGACCGAAGCTCGTAACATGCGCGCAACCCTCGAAAGCCTCTCGCGCATGTCCCGCTCGCAGAGCGACCAGTTCACCGCCATTTCGGTCACCGAGCTTCTCAACGACATGGAGCAGCTCCATCGTTCCGAATTCTTGCATCGGGCCATCGACTTTCGCCTCCAGGTCGCGCCGGCGCTCCCACGCGCCCTGGGCAACGCGCAGCAGGTGCGCCAGGCTGTCTTGTATTGCCTCCAGTTCGCCATCGAGGCAGTCGAGAACAGTGATTCTCCCACCGAAAAGTCGGTTCGCGTCGAGGCCACCGCGGAGAGCGACTCTGTCAAGATTCTTATCGCGCACTCGGGTCCTGGTTTCCTCCATCCCACACGCGCCTTCGATCCATTTGTCCCCGCCCAGGCCGCGGGAGAAACGGCAGGCCTAGGCCTCAGCCTCTGCGCTACAATCCTGCGCGAAAATAACGGCCGCATTTCGGCGATGAATTTTGAGCCGCGGGGCGCTGGGATTGTGCTCGAACTACAGGCGGCCTGAAGCGCGGAGGGAGCGGTGGCCTTCAGGCCACTGGATACCGGCGTGAAAAAGGCGGGCTTCAGCCCCGGAAATGTACACATTTCAATTGCAGCCGTGGAAGCGGCTAACCTTCGCCCTTTCGTTCGTGCCCCCGTTGTAGACTTGATCCTTCGCACGTACCACTCCGCCTCGGGGATCTCTATGTACAAAATCACCCTCGCCCTTTTCCTTTTCTCATCCATCGCATTCGCCCAACCCAATCCGCAAAAGCGCCCCATGACCTTCGAGGACATGATGCAGATGAAGCGGCTGGGCGAAACCGCTGTCTCGCCCGACGGCAAGTGGCTGGCCTACTCCGCCACTACCGTGAACCTCGAACAGGACTCGAAAACGGCGGAGCTTTGGTTGCAGGCGATTGCGGGCGGAGAGCCTTTCAAGCTGGGGGTTGGCAAGCCCGGCGACTCCGGCATTCAGTTCTCGGCCGACCGGCACTCCGTGCTCTTCGTTTCGGGGCGAGAGGATGGCCAGCAGATCTGGCTCGCTGACTTCGACCCAGCAACAGGTGCGACCAGCAATTCGAAGAAGCTGACGAATATCGCCACAGAGGCCGACAACGCGAAGTGGTCGCCGGATTCAAAGTCCATCGTCTTCACTTCGGCGGTTTACCCGGATTGTCCTGCGATTACCGAGAACGATTTCGCACCCGGGAACCAATGCAATCGCGATCGCGACGCCGTTTTCGCTGCCAGCAAAGTTAAGGCGCAGATCTTCACGCACCTCCTCTACCGTCATTGGAATCACTTCACCGGCGGCAAGAGGTCGCATCTTTTCCTTGTTTCGGTCGACAGCGGGGCGGTTCGCGACCTGACACCCAACGATCCGCATGATGTTCCACCCGAGTATCCAACGGAGCCGCTGGGCTGCGGCTGCGCTTTTTCTCCCGACTCGAAGGAACTGGCCTTCACCGAGAACCTCGATCCCGAACCGGCCATCAGCACCAACGCTGATATCCTTACCCTCGACCTCACGAATCCCACAGCAAAGCCTGCGAAGGTATCGACCTCGCCCGGCGGCGACTTTAACCCTGTCTACTCACCCGATGGCAAATATCTGGCGTGGCGCTCGCAGGCGCGCGCGGGATACGAGGCCGACAAGTTTCGGCTTGCGCTGTATAACCGCGCGGCGAAGACAATCAAAGATATGCTGCCGAAGTTCGATAACTGGGTCGACGAGTTTGCGTGGTCGCCGGACTCGACGTCGATTCTTTTTGCTAGCGGCGTTGAGGGCGAAGCGCCGGTCTTTTCTGTCGAGGTTTCGACCAAATACTTCGTGAGATACAGTAGCGCAGTCCAACCTGAAGGTGAGTATGCAGCGTTGCATCCATTACCCGATGGTCGGAGCTTCCTCGCGACGCGCATGACAGCGAGCCTGCCAGGCGAAATCGTCGCTATTCGAGCTGGGACCCGTCCCCAAGTTCATCCACCGACAGGTGCATCCCACGGGACTCTGCTTGGTGTTCCCCCGGTGCCGGTTGTATTGGCTGAGGTGAATTCGATTTCGCATCTCAACGATGCCCTCCTCGCGCACTTCGACCTGCCCGAGATGGAATCCTTCTGGTTTGTTGCCGCGGATCGTACGAAGGCCGAGGGTTTTCTGATTCGGCCGCCGGGCTTAGACCCCGGCAAGAAGTACCCGGTTAAATTTTTGATCCACGGCGGCCCGCAGGGCGCATGGGGCGACATGTGGAGCTACCGCTGGAACGCCGAGCTCTTTGCCGCCAACGGCTACGTCGTCGTCATGATCAATCCGCGCGGGTCAACCGGCTATGGGCAGGACTTTGTCGATGGCGTCAACGGCGACTGGGGCGGCAAGCCCTTCACCGACCTGATGACTGGCCTCGACTATGCCGAGCAGCACTTTCCCTTCATCGATATGAACCGCGAGTGCGCTCTTGGCGCGAGCTACGGCGGTTACATGGCCAACTGGATTCTCGGCCACACCAACCGCTTCAAGTGCATCGTCTCGCACGACGGCATGTTCAACGCCGAATCGGCCTTCGGCTCAACGGAAGAGGACTGGTTCAATCAATGGGAGTTCAAAGGGAATCCGTGGGACTACTACGGCAAGCCCGATTCCGAGAACCCCTTCCGCAAGTGGTCGCCATCGCTCTCCGCCAAAAACTTCAAGACGCCCACACTCGTCATTCACTCGCAGCTTGATTACCGCCTTGACGTGAGTGAGGGGTTTCAACTTTTCGACACACTCCAGTTGCTCAAGGTCCCGAGCAAGATGCTCTACTTCCCCGATGAAGGCCACTGGATCCTCAAGCCGCAAAACTCGCGACTCTGGTACAAAACTGTGAACGACTGGGTCGATCAATGGACGGGAAAAGCAGGGAACGCTGAGTAGGCAACAGGGAACAGCGTGCCAGTGGTGGCGAAGAGTCGAGGAGTTCCAGGTACCTGTATTACAGGAGGATCATTTTGTAGTACAATCGGTTTCATGAGTATCACGGTTCAAGCCCGCCTCGACAAAGAAACCCAGGCCATTCTTGACCGCCTGCGGCGTAGCGGCCGCACGACCTCTGACATCATCCGCGAGGCCATTCGACTGGTTGATCGGGAACGGAGCAGAGGGGCCGCAGGAAAGATGATTGGCATCGGTATGATCCGCTCCGGGGTTCCCGATATGGGGTCGAACAAAAAGTATCTTGAGGGTCTGGGAAGCAACTCAGGCGTTGGGAAGCGATCCAAAGCAAGGGCCCAGGACGCCTTGAGGCGCAGGGCCAGCTAGCGATGGAGCCAATCCTTATCGACACGGGTGCCATCTTTGCCCTGTTCGATCAGGACGAGAGGGCGCATGAGAGATGTGTTCGCGCCCTTCAGACCATTCATAGGCCACTCGTGACCTGTGAGGCTGTCATTACTGAGAGTTGTTACCTGCTGCGCAGCCGAAGAGATGCCGTTGACGCGGTGCTCGCCAACGTGGAGACTGGCCTCTTCGGAATTCCTCTTCAGATTTCGCTTTCGGCCTCGCAGATTCGAGAAATCATCCATAAATACCGCGACACGCCCGCCGATTTCGCCGATGCCTGCCTCATCCACATGGCAGATCATCTCGACACCGGCGATATTCTCACCCTCGACAGCCATTTCGCGCATTATCGATGGAGGCGGAACCGGCGTTTTCATAACCTCGTCCCGCTGGAGTAGCGCCATGCCCTTTGGCCGCAAATCCGCAAAGCCGAGATCCTTCCTCAACGAAGCCGGGCTCTACGAGTACGCCATCCGATCGCTCGGACGCCAGATGCGCACCCACGCCGATCTGCGCCGCCTTATGAAGCAGCGCGTCGAGGCGGGCGAGCTCGGCGAATCCACAATCGACGCCGTCCTCAAACGCCTAACGGAGAACGGCTATCTCAACGATGCTGCGTTCGCGGAGACCTACACCCGCCTGCGCAAGGAGAACGAGAAGTTCGGTCAACGCCGCGTCCAGCAGGATCTGCGGAACAAGGGTGTGCCCACAAACCTGATAGCTCCAACCGTGGATGCGGCCTACGCCCAGACCAACGAAGAAGCTCTTGCCCGCCAGCACCTCGAACGCAAACGCATGCGCAAACCGCAGAACGAGAAGGAAACCGCGCGCGTGATGCGCCGGCTCGTGGGTGCCGGATTCTCAACGTCTGTCATTTATAAGATTCTCCGCCAGTGGAACGTTTCGGACGAATCGCTCACCGCGCTGGATAATCTGCGCGACGATCCTCACGAAGAATGAACTATTCTGCTGCTTGTCTCGTATGACTGCTCAACGATTGGTATAGAGTCGCCTCGTAGAACTTTCCGGAGGTTTCATGGCCTCGGCCCCGGCTGTCCCGGTTTCCTCTGCAACGTTGCCGCTTGCCATCGATGCTCTCGTCAAGCGCTTCGGTGCGTTGACTGCGGTTGACGGAGTCTCGCTTGAAGTCCGCGCAGGGGAATGCCTCGGTCTACTCGGCCCCAACGGCGCCGGCAAATCCACAACGATTCGCGCCATCGTGGGCCGCGTGATTCCTGACTCCGGCAGCATTACGGTATTTGGGGCGCGAGCCGATTCCGCACAGGCGCGTGCCGCACTCGGCTGGGTGCCGCAAGAGCTTGCTGTCTATCCCCGCCTCACCTGCAAAGAGAATCTGGTCGCCTTCGGTAGCTACCACGGTCTCTCGGGCAAGCAACTCGCCGAATCGGTCGCATGGTGTCTTGAGTGGGCCGCGCTGCAGGACCGATCCGGTGACCTGGCAGGCAAGCTCTCCGGCGGCATGAAGCGCCGCCTCAACATGGCGGCCGGCATCATTCAGCGTCCGCGTGTTGTGCTCATGGACGAGCCCACCGTTGGCGTCGATCCGCAGTCGCGCAATCGCATCTTCGAGATGATTGAGGCCCTTCGCGACAGCGGCACCGCCATCGTCTACACCACGCACTATATGGAAGAGGCAGAGCGGCTGTGTGATCGAGTTGCCATCATCGACCACGGGCGCATCATCGCTCTCGGAACCAATCAAGAGCTGGTCCACAACGCATTCGCTTCGCGCAGCCAGGTGTTGGCGCGCTTCGCCGGCCCTGTAGATCGCATCGCCGCATGGGTCAAGAGCCACGGCGGCCGCATGGTCGATGCTACTGCCGAATTCACGATCGAACGTTCGATCGAAATTGCCGCTCTGCTCGATTCCGCTGCAAATGACGGTCTCGAGCTTGAGGATGTCTCGCTACGCCGCCCCAATCTCGAATCTGTCTTTTTGCACCTGACCGGAAGGGAGCTGCGCGAATGATTCTCCCCATTATCCGCACCGCCATCGTTTCCCTGCGCCGTGATCGCGCCGCACTGGCGCTGAGCTTTATCTTGCCGATTTCCTTTTTCAGTATCTTTGCCGCGATCTTCGGCGGCCAGCGTGATGCGACGCCGAAGATCCATGTGATTCTGGTGGATGAGGACCAGAGCACCGCATCGCAACAACTCGTCCACGCCCTCCAGCGGGAAAGCTCGCTTGTGATCATGACCCGGCCAACATCCAAAGACAAAACGGCAACGCCCGATTACACCGCCGCGACCGCCGAGGATTCCGTCAAGGCAGGCGATGCGCCTGTCGCGCTCATCGTTCCGAAAGGCTTCGGTCAGAATCCCATCTCCTTCGGTCCCGCGCAAACCGGCTCCGGCATTCAACTGCTCAATGATTCCAGCGACATCATCGCTCCGCAAATGGTCATCGGCCTTCTGCAGAAAGCTGCCATGACTTCCATGCCCGTTGCCATGGCTGAACAGGGCATGAAATATACCGACCGCTACATCGGCGGTCTCACTCCCGAGCAGCGGAAGACGATGGAATCAAATCTCGATACTTTGCGCGAACTCCAGAAAAACGGGGGGCTCGACACAACAGCTTCCTCCGGCAATTCTTCCGGCGGCATCATTTCTGTCCACGAGCGCGCCGTTGTTGGAGAAAACAAGAAGAATCCGATGGTCTCCTTTTATGCAGCGGCCATCGGCGTCATGTTTCTTCTCTTCACGGCCAGCGGATCGGCCGGCGTCCTGCTCGATGAAGCGGACTCCGGCACGCTCGATCGCGTGCTGAGCTCGCACATTACCATGACCACTCTGCTCGCCGGCAAACTGACGTACAACACCCTGCTCGCCTTTACGCAGTTGACGGTCATGTTCCTTTGGGCCTGGGCTGTTTTCCATGTCGATCTCTTCAGCCACATCCCCGGCTTCATCGTGATGGGCCTCAGTACGGCCGTTGCCGTGGCCGCATTCGGCATGCTGCTGGCCAGTATGTGCCACACTCGCGCGCAGCTTGGGGCTGTTTCCACGCTGCTCATTTTGATTATGTCGTCGGTGGGCGGCAGCATGTTTCCGCGTTACTTGATGCCCGAAGGGATGCAGAAGGCAGGCCTGTTCACCATCAACGCCTGGGCGATTGACGGATTCACGAAAGTCTTCTGGCGCGATCTGCCCATCACCGCTCTGTGGCCGCAGGTCTCGGTGCTTCTGGCAACGGGCATTGTGCTCTTTCTCATCGCTCGCCGCATTGCCCGCCGCTGGGAGTTCGCCTGAGGCACTTTAAAGCAGCGCTCGCAGGTTCAACGACGACTCGGGGCTTGCGTTTCACCGGATTTTCTCGCTTCTGTAATTGCTTCGCGGACGCTGGCCAGGGGAGCAGTCGTAACCAATTCGATTCCGTCGCCTTTTGCACGCACTCCGAGTTCCTCCCAAAGCTTCGGCAAATCCACAGGCACTGCAGTATCTTTCCACTCCGCATACATCCGGGTCAGCACTTGCGTTCCTGTGGTCTTATCTCCGATTGCGAGCGCCTGGGGCAAACTCCATTCATGGTCGATGGCGCCGCCCTGCGCCACCACGACGCGCAATGCATCCTGCAGGCCTTTGCGATTCTTGGTTTCGCGTCGAATCTCAACATCGGCCATCAGGCAAAACAACGCGCCGCCCCAATAGGTCCGTCCCCACGTATGCGTGTGATCCAGACCCTCGTCGCCCGGTCCCGGCTCTCCCTTCGCCATGTCGCGGAACATATCCTGCCAAATCTGCTGCGCCTTCAATTCGCCGGTCATGACGCGCGCTATTGGCTCGATGTAGGTCGCTTGCCCCTCTTCCATCCAGTGCTGATCGTCGGGCAGAGAGGGAAATGCCATGTGCACCAGTTCGTGCGTCATCATCCAGTCGTCAGCGAGGTCCGCGGTCGTGGTGTGCTGCCCGATGCGGATGCGCGTGAATCCCTGGAAGCCGCCCATATCGCCCCACGTCGTGCCTTGCAGAATGCCGTGCCGGTCTTCGACGGGGATCACGAGAATACGCGCTTTCTCTACCGGAAAGCGGCCGTAATATGCGGTCACCGCGGAGATGGCGGCCTGAATGTGTGCGATTACAGTGTCGACCGGCAAATCCATCGCGCCACGCGCAAGGTCAACCTGCACTACAGCGTCGCCAACTTTGATATGGCGCGATTGCGCGATTTCCACGCCGCGCCATGGCTGCGCGGCACACGGCGCCCCGCTCATGCACGCGAGAATCTGCATGAGCAGCCAGAGACACAATCCCCTGCGAGCGCG
>Ga0181535_10004197_pt1 | contig 16198 bp, 12 predicted proteins | sample PEATcosm2014_Bin_44_FD_119774 | JGI IMG/M metagenome (GOLD analysis project Ga0181535, IMG submission 119774) | Peatland microbial communities from MTU Mesocosm Facility, Houghton, MI, USA - PEATcosm2014_Bin17_30_metaG | ecosystem: Environmental > Terrestrial > Soil > Wetlands > Peat | place... | reverse complement strand
CTTACTTTGGCCTGGCAGCGGCTTCCAGGAGAGGCTCCGATCATGGAATAGCGTGAGAATCCTGCGCTTCATCTCCGGATCATTGACGAGGGGAGTTGGCGCTGGAGGAAAGACCATTCTCTCGGCGGGATGAAGAGAGGAATCGTTGTCGACCAGATAGACAACCGGCAAACTCAACGTGCCTGCATCGTCGCTACTGCCGGCGTCAAGCATTGAGCTCACGGCGTTGCTGGTTCTCTTCTCCGACGCAAGATATGCCACCGCACACTGTAGAAGGCTATTCATTCTGCTGCGCAAGGCACTCGTTAACAGGATGCTCTGCGCTTGCGAGTTTTCGCCGCCGAATATCGTGGGAACTGTGGAGAGCGTACTGTCGAAACTTCGCCGCTCTTCCAGGGATGCTTGGCGCACGAGCTCGTAGGTCGCTTCATCCAGGCTGGTAATCCGCCTTGCCAACTCGCGATCCAGTTCATTAAATGTGGATTCGTACCTGTCCGTGATGCGGTGATAGTCCTGTTGCATGTTCTGCTGAATTCGCAGGCAAGCACTCTTCATGTCGTTGAGCTTGAGGAACAACGAGTCGACCCGGCTTTTGAGCGCTACCATCTGCTGCGCGATTTCAGAACCTATGAGCTGAAAGAATCCGCTTGTTACACTCTGGCCGATTTCGTCAGCGCTGCGCACGCGTTCTGCAATCTGCGCAGCCTCGGTGGCGACGACGGCAGTGGTAAGGCCATCGATGTGATGCTTGATTGTCGAGACGCTGTGGTAGAAACAGGAGGTATCGACGTGAATGGTAATGTTCACGTCCTCTGACCATGGCACTGGGTAGGTCTCGCTGTAGCCTTCCTCCGTGGCCGGGTGGTAAACCTCCAGGTGTTCTGTACCGGAGATTATCTGGCTGTAGCGCTCGCTATAGCTCATGACCGCACCTCAGAAATTGCAAGCGACCGTGCGGCCGAATACATGCGGATCAGATGGCCCCGGACTCTCTCATTGAGCTTCGCTCGATCGACCAAGTCGCGAAGGCATCTGGCAACATTCTCGCGCTCTGCTGCGTCCGGTTCGCGCCACTGAATTTGCGAAAGCACCGGGAATACACTGCGCTCGACGGCACCCTTGACCTGCTGGCCTATCTCGGGCACGGGCGGCGGGGGGGTGTGATAGCTCCATTGGCGTTGCCGGGTTTGGAGGCTGTCACAATCGACCAATGCAAAGGGCAGGAGCAACATGCCGTCCGCGTCTGCTTTCTCGCCGCTGAGGATACTTGCGGCGAGGCTGTCCTGTTGATTGGATTCCTGTATGAAGCGCGACATTGCGCCGATCGCTGCGCTCGCTCTTGACCTTGTATTCGAAGCCGCGATGCGCTGGCTCGATGAGACACTCTCCATCTGATGAACAGGGACCGAGGCCTGCAACACTCGGGTGCGGCCTCGGGAGCGTGCTGCATCTTTGTTGACCAGATCCAGCAGTTTCGTATCTGTTTCGTGAATGCGGCTGAGAAGAGCAGCGTCCAGCGAACGAAAGAGTTTGGTATAGCGGGCCGCGATCATTTGAAAGTCGCGTTGCATGGTTGTCTTGACCGAGGACAGTTTCAGCGACTGATCCCGAAGTTCAAGCAGCCGTGCCTCTACCTGGCTGCGGCTGATTGCTATTTTTTGCGAAATCTGAGAGCGGATGAGGCTGAAGAAGCCGCGATTCACATTACGGCAGATGTCCTCTGCAGCATGTCTCTCCGCCATGATCACGGCGGTCTGCATTGAAATTACAGCGCCTGTCGCTCCATCTACATGCGGGGCAACTGAGTAGAGGCCGTCTGCCATTTCCCGGGTATCGACAGTGAACTCGAAGTCAGCCACTATGCCCTCCCGAGAGCATCGATTTCACCGATGGCGTTGTTGGCGATGGCATTCAAATTCAGAGCGAAATGCTCCTGGACCAAATCCTCCATCGCGGGCGGCGGAGTCAGTTCTGAGGTTTCAGCATAGAGAGGGTTAACGGCCAGCAACGGCTTGCGGCGCTCATCAAGCGCCTGCGTTCGGCTTCCTGCGGACGACATTGCGCGAGCATCGCCGTCTCGAAGCGAAGCGTCGTAGTTTTCCATAAATCGGAACTTTTCCGCTCGCCTGTCAATGTCTTCTTTGAGCCGGTCAACGTAGTCCGCAAAGTCCTCTTGGACGGCCTGGTACTGACGCCTCTGGAGTTCGTAGGCAGATACATCCTCCGCGCCGCTATCAACGCTTTTGACCGCTGTATCGGAAAGGCTTCCACCGGCTGCCATCTGCTTCTCAGTGTTCTCCAAAGCCTGGAGCGTGTTGAAGTTGGAAATGAACTCCGTAAAGGTTGAACGCATCAAATTGATCAGGTCAGAACTTTCAGCGCGATTTCGCCCGTAGAAGTCTTCAGTATCCTGATGCCACTTGTTGAGATAGCTATTCTTCTGGTCCTGGATATTGTTGTAGATCCGCAATCGCTCTGCGTGAGTTTCCTGCAGCAGGTTCTGAACGATGGGTACGATGATCTCTTCTTGTATTTGCTGCATACCGAAGGGGAAGTTGGTTTTGCTGCCGTCTTCTGCAACCCAAACCTGGGACACGGCATCGTACAGGACCCTGGAGCTCGCCTTAAGTTGGAATGGCTGATAACCGTCGGCGGCGTCCTGGTAGTTGAACGACTCGTTCCTAATTCGCTCAATCTCTTCCGCTTCCATCTTCGGCGAATAGTGATTGTATGACGCCTTCAGGATTGTGAAGAGCAAGCGGTTTGACTGTTCCACGAGCTTGTTGGTGGAGTCTATCTTCATGCTGGTAATGGTCTGAACGGTGGCGGCAATATTGACCATCAGGTTGCGCAGGACTTGTTCAAATCGCTGCGATTGACGCTCGAAGGACTTCTTCATCTGATTCAGGGAGCGAAAAGTCGCGAGAGAATCATCGAGCTGATGGACGTCGAAGGCCGGGAACACAACTGACTTTTCAGGATTGGCGGTGCCAAACTCAGAAAGGAACCTGGCATAACTTGTATCGGGAAAGATTACCGGGAGTTCTACCGATGAGACTGAGAGATCATTCAGACAACTTGTCACCGAGCGCAACTTGTGATCGAGGGACGCAAAATAGCCGTAGTAGGGGATCTGCTGAATAGAACGAGAATATTGATCTGTCGACAACTGCTCAACTTCTGTTGAGTCTTCGACAACCGGAACCTTCTTCAGCAAGTCCTCGAGGCCGTTGACGGCGGTGGCGAAGACTTCGTTGTTGCGAACTGTACTGAGCTTAAATTCTTTCCTGGGTTCCGTCCCGGTATAGTCAACCAGAAAGCTCTTGCCTTCAAAGGCGACCTTACCGGCAACGGGAATGTAGGCGATCCCAAGCCTGTGAACCTTGAAGTCGCGGGGAATGTCCTTGTAGGCGGACTCAAACCCGTCGATAGTCGTTTGTATCTCTACAAGTCTGGCAGCCATTTTCTTGCGTTCGGTCAGAAGATAGATTCCGTAGCCCAGGGGCGCTAATCCCAGAACGATGGCCGGGTACCCACCTTGCTCGTAAATCGTCGACACTGCCAGCACAATGACAAGCAGAGCGGCTGCCCCATAGCAGACTTTCTCGATCAGGCTTTTCCGCTTGAGTTCTTCAGTGAACTGAACCTCCTCTTCGCGCGCCACGGCAACCTGTTTTTCGAGCGCCAGTTCCTGCTCAACAATATGCTCGGCAGTGCGCCGGTAATAGTCGAAGAGTATCCTCGCCTGATCTTCGTAGATGCTTGCGCTTCCCGGAAATATTTTGCCAGACATAACGATTGCTCCTTTACCGAACCAAAGTCTGCTTGCGAAGCGCCATCAGAGCCGCGCAACGCTCGAACTCTTCAACTAAAGGGGAAGAAGTCAAAGGGGATGATGAATCCTGAAGACGAAGGCGAATATCATCTACCAACGCAACCATCTGTTCCTCATAAGAGATGGCAGAGGAATCGCGGGACGGAGAGAGATACCTTGCATCTTCTTTGAGTGTGAGAAGAAGCTGGAGTTCACGATTGCGAGTTGGCGCCTTGGTGGAGAGTTCAGACTCGCATCGCGCGAGAGCGGCCTTCAGGCCTTCGAGGCCGGACCTGGTGGCATGCTCCTCTTCGGCTACCTCTGCGGCATGCGCCGACGCCCACCAGGCAATGGCGACAACCGTGGTTGCCGCAAAGAGCAGGGCCATCTGACCGACGAGTTGAAGGCGGAACGGGAGGAAATAGAACACGCCATAGACAACGAGGCCAAGCGCCAGACTGGAATAGGCGATATCGCAAAGTTCCAAAATGCCAAGTGCTGGGATTTTGACATTGAAGTCGCCAAGGCTGAGCCGCACCAACGCAAAAGGCGGAAAATTCATGGAGAGCACAAAGCAGACCACCAGTAGGTCGAGCCACGCGGAATGCGTGCGCGCACCAGGTGGGATCAACAGGAAGAAGGCAAGCACCAGCAGAGCAAGTCCAACGAGATGCAAGAGAATAAAGAGCCGGGAAAGTTCTGATTTGGTCTTCATGATCACTCCACCTTTGTTCCGCACTCTGAGCAAAATCCGTCGTCGGGCGCGAGGAGAGATCCACACTTGGAACACGTCCCGGTCCCGCCTACTCCGCGAACGCAACGCGGGCAGATGATTGTGCCGAGCGGCAACTGCATTCCGCATTTCGGGCAACTTGCGGCCGATTCCAGCGGAGTTCCGCAGCTCACGCAGCGGCGGGCCGCCTTGTCGTTATCGGCACCGCACCGCGGGCATGGAACATATGGGTCGCCGCAGAATGGACAGAATTTCGAAGTGCTGGAGTATTTCTTTGAGCAGTTTGAGCAAAAGACCTCACGCGGAACCGGAGCAACGCCAGACCCAACCTGGCCGGAGGCGCCAGGGGCGGGAACACCGCCCGGCGAGGGTTGCAGCATCGCGCCCATGGCGCCGCCGCCGCCTCCCATCATGTTCGTCATCATAAGCGCGCCGAGCATTCCACCTTTGCCTGCGGCATCCACGGCGTTTTCAGCCACTTCAAATGCCTTGGCCTGCTGCCATGAGTAGCCCGCAATCACTTGCGCGCTCTGCCGACCGATGGCATCCATAATTCTTCTTCCATCCGGGTGGCTGTCATCGATTTCAACCGAGGTGATGTAGAAACCTTCGAGGTTGAATCCGTAGTCTTCCCAAAACGCAAGCATCGAGGCCTTGAGAGCCTGCGAGAGGGGTTCCAGGTAAGCGGAGATGCTTTTGATTCCGATACGCTGCCCTTGCATGTAGGACAGGAGCACGGACTTGGTTTTGGCATTCATGGCCCCTTGGAAGTGATCTGTCAGATCGGTGGCACTGAAGTCTTTTGCCGCACCGACCAGCTTGATCAGAAAGCGCTCAGCATCTTTTACCTTGAGGCCGTAGCGGCCGACTGCCCTGATAGGAACCATGGCATTGTAGTCGGGGTCGTGATACATCATGCTGGTCGTGGTCCAGTCAATGTTGAGCGGGACCACCTTGTTCACAAACCAGACTTCAGCAAAGAATGGATTCTTGCCACCGAACGGCAACCCGAAAAAATTGCGCAGGAGGGGAAGATTCTCAGTATTGAGCGTGTGTTTTCCGGGCCCAAACTTCCCCAGCAGTTGACCCTTGGTGAAAAGTACCGCCTCCTGGGACTCCCTGACCACAAGCTGAGTGAAGGTACCTAGATCCATGCTGTGATCTAACTTTTTGGGATCCGTTTCGCGGAACTTCCAGGCAAAGACCGGTCCCTCTCCGGCCGATCCGGAAGAACTGTTATCCCAGGAAACTACATCAATCGGCGCCATATCAATTTCTCCAATTCAGCATTCGACATAGATTCTGTCTTTGCCGCGGCTCGCGGATTCGTAAGGAAGCGATAAGATTTCGGCTGTAGAGGGCTTCCACAATGTGTGCACACGCTCAAGGTGGGGTGGGCTTGATGTCATTGACCCAATTTCCCCTTTCCATTCAGGATGAAAAGACAGAAGCCCCCTCGTGCCTACTGGACAAGTTCCCAGCCCAGATCGCAACTCGTTTGGTAACCGGGCATCAGCGAAACCAGCGTGGCCTTTTTCGTGCCGTCGGGGTTCGGTTTTAATGTCAGGCTCCACGCCTGGTGATTGAAGGAAAACTTGAGCCGTGCCTGCGGAAGATGGTCGAAGACGACCACGCCGTTATAAGGCACTGGCGGCCCTTGATAGTGCAGAATCCCTGAACGAGGCGCAGCAGGCGTAGGTGTGGGTGGGTTGGACGGAGGCGGTACGATTGCCAGCTGCGGCACTGCTGAATCCCGGTGTTGGGCCGAGACTGGTGAAGTATTTGTCGATGGAGGGCTGGGCGGCGTCATAGCTCCAAATCCGGGCGGAGGCTTGGGGAGACTTATGCCAGCATGTCCCTGAATGCCAGGCGTCGGCTTCGGCGTTTGCACCGGCGAAGTTGCTGCCGGTGGGTTGTTGGCTGGCGGCGTCACCGTAGCCTGTTGCGATTCAGCCAGCGATTTGGCGACGGGGGAAACGCCTCGATGCGAGTAGAAATGCCATGCCAGGACACCTCCGGCCGCCAGCAGCACCGCCGCGGCAACGCCGATTGCGAGTCCCAGTTTCGCCTTTGATTGGCGGAACGGCTTTGTCAGTGGTTCAGGAGATCCGAATGCCGCAGCGGACAGCGGAGAAGACGCTGGAATCTGCGATCCCAATTTAACTGGCTCCCAGGCCGAGGTCCAGTCTTTCGGCAATCCGTCCTGCGCAGGGAGAGCAACATCGGGTTCATTCGTCGAAGTGGCGACTGGCATCGCGGCGGGCATATCCAGGACATTCGATTGCTCGGTCGGGATACCATCGTGTCTTTCGGGAACAGGATCGACTTGCGCCGCGGTGCCCGTTGAATCGACAGGCTGGCCGCACTGCTTGCAAAAGCGTTTGCCGCCCGCAACTGCGGCACCGCAATGCGCGCAAGAGAGAGTTGCTGGCGAGTTGGCTTGTTGCGGCGAAGCTGCCGGTGCAGGTTCTGCCTCTGGCGCAAATTCACCCACTGGCTTTCCACATTGCTTGCAAAAGCGCTTGCCTGGCGCCAGGGCCGCGCCGCACTGTAAGCAGGACTGAGGCGCCAAATCGGGTACTGCCGCTTGCGCGGGCATTGCTGGAGCAGCCACAGCGGGCATGGCTCGTCCACATCCGCCACAGAAGCGTTTGCTGTCTGCCACTTCTCTTCCGCACTTCGTGCAATGTCTGTTCGCCATATCAGTTTGCCGCTGTTCCGCACTCGTCGCAGAAGGTGCTGCCCGGTTCGAGAAGCTGGCCGCACTTTGCGCACTTGCGCTGCGTTGGGACGGGAGGTTCCTCGATCCGGATTGGTGGTGGGGGCGGAACAGGAGCAGGCGCTGCTGGGGGCGCCGGAACTGGGATTCCAGCGGTCGGGGTTGACGTGGTACACAGTCCTCGCGTGTTCAAAGCGATCTCGACAAGCACGACGCTTAGTTCTGCCAGCGCATAGGAGAAAACGATGCCGGCAAAAGCAATCAGGACAAAAATGATCGCAAATTCAATGCCGCCCAGAAAGCCTGTTCCGGCGTGACTGGCAAATGGAATTTCTTCACCGAGCATCCCCAGCTCGGAAAAAGGACTGAAATCTGTGAACCAGACAAATAGGCATCCACCGACACCGAGCAACGAATACATGACAAACATCAGTTCGCCGTTCAATCGGAAGAGCAGCGAGAGAATCGAGAGCACGGTGAAGTGGCTATCCCCCAACTCCTTCACCGAATTAGCACGAAAAACGAGAATGCCCGCGGACAGATATCCCCAGGCTAGTGCGAAGAGTGCAAGGAGAACCCCTCCGATCAGAATGCCGGCTGTACGAGTTCCCAGGCCCTCTTCACTGGCCTTGAAGGTGAAACCGATAATGGCGATAAAGCCCAGCAGCCCGATCAGGGCTGTAATGATGGCCAATATTCGGAGCACCCAGGCCACCGTGAGTCGAATGAGCTTACCATCGCTCAATGCATGGAAAAACGGATCCAGAAACTTGAACATCTGCATTGCTTCCTTTCTTATCCCATTGGCCTCGCCACTCAAGGCAAAGGCCCGACCTTCCCGCGGCGTATGCAACAGCGGCGCAAGAAGGGATCGCCGATCCCTTCTTGCGCCGGCTCACGCCGGCTACTGTACGTCGCTCACCTTGCCGTTGTTAAAGGTGACCTTCATGCCGTTGTAGTAATAGATTGTCTTGGGGCCCAGCTTCGCCACCCTTGCAGGCGTGCCCAGTGATGACTGCACCTGGTCGGTCGTCTGACCGAGTTCGACAGACGCAGGAGCCGCCGCAGCCGGTGGAGCTGGGGGTAGGGGAGCCGGCGCGGCACTGATGGGCGCACCGGTGTCCTGCGCTGCCTCTGTCTCAGCCTGATCGGCCTGCTGAGCCTGTTGCTGAATCTCCTGGCTAACATTGGAGTCGGGCGGTGGCGCGGCTGAAGCGTATAGTGCCGGAGCAGGCTCGCTCTTTGCCGAGGGCGGCAACGCAGGCAGCCCACCCGTGCCCTGTTTAGCTTGCAAATCCTGCAGGCCCTGGTCGATAGTTTCCCGCATATGGTTCTGCATCTCCTGCAGGTCAGCCAATGCCACCGACACCGTGGCTTGTTTCGTGCACTCCTGGCCGCCCTTGCTTGAGAGCACCACCACATCCGCAACTGTTGCGTCAGCAGGAGGAGGAGTCCGGAGCGTGATCACATCGCCGTCGCTCAGGGCGCACTCGGTCTGCGAGTTATCCACCACATCTAGAGCGCTTCCCACCACAAACACATGCGGCCGGCCGTCGCTCACCATGCGCGCAATTCCGCTGGAGGCGGGATCGACATCCTGCTGCTGCGCGTTCTGCGTCGCCTCCTGGTTCTCAAGGGCCAGTTGGTTCCTGACCTCGTCCGCAATCTGCTGCTTCACATCCGGCGTAAGCTCCGGAGGCCCACCCGCGGAGGAGGGCGCGCCATCCATCTCGCCAGCCTCCTGATGGGCCGCATAGGCGGTCTGAAGGTCGGACGAAATCATGTAATCGGTGAGCCAGTATGCGGCCGAGGGATACATCGGATACGGCTGGAAGTAGGAACCGTAATAGCCGTACCAAGGAGCGCCTCCCCAGCCCCAGCCGTAAGCAATCGGCATGGCCCAGGGGTTATAAGCCCAACCGTAAAAGCCGGGGCGATAGTAGAAACCCGGTGCATAGACATTCATATACACGCCGCGGTAGGCATAGCCGTGATAGAAGTGCGTGTAGGCACGGCCATGATAGAAGTAAGTGCGCTGTGCGAACTCACGTCCGTGGAAGTTGTATGGGTGCTGCACAAATCCCGGACGGCCCCGCTCGGCGAAGACACGGCTGTGATCGCCGCGCTCCACCATGACAGCGCGATTGCCGTTCAATCCATGATGGACGTCGATGCCCCGGTGCGGGTCATGCACATCGCTCAACCTTCCGTTGGGGCGAATCCTGACATCGCTTCCGTGCGGGGTGCTGCGCTCATTGCTTCCTCTGGGAGCACTGGTTCCGAAGTTCGAAGGACGAGAATTGTTGCCAAAGGATCCGCCGGGCCTTTGCGCCTGTTGGCCTTGATTGAACCCACCGGGCCTCTGCTCGAAATTGCCCGGGCGGTTCGCTGAGGGAACGTTGTTTCCCGGACGATTTGCGGAAGGGCCGCTGCCGCCCGGATTGTTGACAGAAGGACCGCCATAGGGACGGTTGGCAGAAGGTCCGCCTCCTGGACTATTTGTGGAGGGTCCGTTCGACGGGCGATAGACCGATGGCCCGCCTCCCGGGTTTCCGGCTGGTCTGGGCGCTGGTGCCGCAGCTCTGGGTGCGGGCGCTGCGGGTCGGGCAGGTGGCGGCGGTGGCGGTGCCTTCTTATTGTCTGCGCTTGCCATGCCGGCTAATCCAAGGAACACGACAAAAATTGTTGCTGCGAATAAATGTCTCATGGTTCTGCTAAAAACTGGCATCGTCATAGGATCCTCATTCCTGTTCCGAATTCCTCATCCGGATTCCTGTTGTTCGTCCAGTGCCCCCGACCCGGTACCCGGATGCACTACTCAACGTTGCTGACTTTTCCATTCCTGAAGGTCACCTTCATGTCCTTGTAGTAGAAAATGACCATCGTTCCCAATTTCGCCACCTTGAGCGGTTGCCCAAAGCCGGCGGTTACTTGATCCATAGTCTGGTTAAGGGCAATCGTAGGCGGTGGTGCGTTGACCGGTGGTGGCGCGTCGGCCGGCGGAGGTGGAGGAGCAATATCCGGAGGCGGCGGTGGCGGCGGTATATCCGGCATTGGAGCGGAGGCAAAATTTGTTGCCGCAGCCATAGGGGGCGCTGCCTGGCCGGCAGCAATTTGATTTGGGGCCGGCTGCTCTCCCTGGCCTGCCTGATCATCTGACCGCACCGCCGTCAGCACCTCGGCTACCGTCTGCATCACTGCGTCCACAGGCGGCATTTCCTTCTTGTTCGGGAACGGTATCTTGAGGTTGGCATAATAACGAATGTCGTCGTAGGGATCGCTGTAAAGCTGGAAAAGCACTCCATCCTTTTCGACCTGAATTCCCTTAACCCAGCATTTTTCCTCCGGCACAAACTGACGATGGGGGTAATCTGTTGCCGTTGCGCCTCCTGGCGCCGCCATCGTGATCAGCATATCCTTGCCGAAACCGCCCCAGCCTTGACTGATCTTTCCGTTCTTGTAAGTGTTCGACGGGGGCAATGGCGAAGCCACGGCGTACATAAGCAGGCCGGCCCTGTGGATCACAACTACATCGCCGGCAGTAACAATTCCCGAGCGATCGGGCGTAGTTGTGGTCAGTCTGAATTGAGCGTAAAGCCTTTGCTGAAGAACCACCGGATCACCGGCTTGCGCAGACAGCATGAGACTGGATAGTGAACCGATAATTGCGAATCCGAATGCACGAAACCAACGAATTTGATTCATACCGTACTTCCCCTTCAAAGCTCTACTCAACGTTGCTGACTTTTCCGTTTGTGAAGGTCACCTTCATGTCCTTGTAGTAGAAGATGGCCTTTGCTCCGAGCTTGGCCACCCTGAGCGGTTGCCCAAAACCGGCGGTTACCTGATCCATGGTCTGGCCGAGGGCAATTGTCGGTGGTGGCGCATCGGGCGGCGGGGGAGGCGGCGCGATCTCCGGTAACGGAACCTGGGCAGATCCCATCGTGCTAGCTTCTCGCACCCAAACTTGCCCATTGCCGGCGACTAGCTTGTCACCTTGAATCTTGAAATCTAACCATGCCCCACTCATCGTGCAGCCAATTGTCAAGGTATCTCCCTGCACAACGTATTGGCCCTTGAACCGAGGGGTGCCCGGCACCTGAATGGTGCATGAAGTACCCGATACAAAATTGATTTGAGCACTTCCATTTTCCAAGTTGTACTTCCCGGAGACTGTGCCTTGTTGGCCGTCCCGTTCCGTGTCCGTTGGGGGAGCAGGCGGCGCGGCTGGAGCGTCCTCTACCCGAGCCCATTGGCCTTCGGGGAATTTAGTCAATAAAGCATAAAGGACGTCCATCGAATCGCTGCAGTCACCGCAACTGATCGGGCCGCCTTCCACGGCGCTCGCTCCGGAACCGTAGAAGTAGTAATCCTGTTTGATTTCCTTGTTGCCCCTCACACTCTTGATAGCCACTTTGACTTTGAGTCGCGAAGCCTGCTGTGGCTCCTGTGCCAACTCAAGAATCTTTTCAGGAGGTATCGCGAATGACTGTTTGTAGCCCTTCGTCACCTGGAATCCGAATGTGGACTTGCTTAGGGTTACAAACCCGTCTTCAATACCAACATCGGTGGAATTCCCATAATTATCCTCAAAGTAGTAGTTGTACTTAACTGGGAAACTAATCTCCTGCCCACCCGCAATATCATTCTCAAGAGCCGCGAGACTTAGGCCGGCCCCACCCTGCGCGGATAGCCCAAGGCTGGTCATCGCTGTCAGAATAGCCATCACTATTGCACGAAACCACCGAGCTTGTTTCATATGCCTCTTCCAATTCATGGGTTTTGGGTGTGTTTAACTAGTCCCAAAAACAAGAATCTCCTACCACTCAATGTCAAGCAGGATCGATGAAAGGTTCGCGTCTGCCAATCCTCGACATGCCGGACTCTTAGGACCGAATTAGATCTCCGATGCTTTACCCTGCTATTCGACATCACTCACTATTCCATTCGTGAAAGTCACCTTCATGTCCTTGTAGTAATAGATGACCTTCGTTCCCACCTTTGCCAGCCTGAGCGGTTGCCCGAAACCTGCAATTACTTGATCCACGGTCTGGCCAAGTGCGATGGTTGGCGGGGCCGGTGGGGGAACATCGGGAGGTGGGGGAGGGGGCGCAATGTCCGGCAACAGAGCCCGGGCGGGCGGAGGTGCCTCTTGGAATGAAGCCGTCGCAGGAGCGAGCGCCGTGGCAGAATCTGCCTGTTTCTCCCAGACCATCCCATCGGGATCGTTCAAGGAGTTTCCAACGAACCGAGACCTCCACTCGCGTTTAACACGTGGAGACGTCGCGATAAGGGTGTCACCTTCAACCTTATAACTGCCCCTGACGTCCCTTCCGTCTTGATGGACGAAGAACACACCGTCAGAACCAAGCACAAGAAAGTCGCTGCCCTTGCCTTTTCTCACGTACTTTCCCTGCACGGAAGCCGGGTATTCCGATGGGGTACCATTATTGCTCGCTGAATTTGTTTGCCCCGCATCGTATTGGACCGCACTAGGCTGCGCGCTCTGATTTTGCGCCGGCTCCGCCGTCACCACCTCCGAGACCATCCTCAAGGCCTCATCGGGCGACGGAACTGAACCTTTTCCAAAGGGAAACTTCAAATCGCCGATATAACGTCCATCGTCGTATGGATCTGTTACAGCCACCAACACGATGTCTTTCTTGCCAACAACGATGGCGCTAATCCAGAATTTCTCGCCAGTCGCGAGAGTCTTCTGGGGGATGTCGTTGCATCCGTTTGGCTGGTTGAGGCCATTCGCCAGGCAAGCAGCAAATGTGTCTCCAAACCCCTGGGAGAGCTTCCCGTTCTTATATGTGCTAACTGGATGAGCGGGCACAGGCAACCTGAAAACGAGAAACCCATCCTTCTGTAGGGTCACAACCGCACCTGCGGTCAGAACCTGGGATGCGTCCCGGCTAAAAACAGTAATCGGAAACTGCTCTTTCAGCTTATTCGCCACCAAATCGTTGGAGGCCCCGGTCTGTGCGACTAACGCAAGGCTGGACATCGATGCGATAGCAGCTAATCCGAGCGCACAAAATCTTTGACCCTGTAACATAGGGCTTATCCCTTTCATCGGTTGCGGGGGGAGTTATTGAATGGACAGCAATGAATACGCCAAGATCCCGAAGATGTCAAACTAAGTGTATCTGCGGCAATCAAATGCGCCGCTTCACTCATCTGTAATCCCTCCTTGCACTCTGCCTCCTTCGATATTCAAGGTCTTCAAGTCGTCGAACACTATCCCCAGATGGCCCCTGACCTCTGCACGTTTCGTTGAACGCGCAGCGCGACCCGGCCTCATGATTCCTGGTTTTCCGCCCAGGTGACACAGCTCGCCTCTTTGCCGGTTCGGTCTAATTAGATAGAGAATTCCCTTGTTAACAGAAGGGACTAAGAGCTACTCTTTTGCAAGAGACCAGACACGACAGGAACTGACTTTTGTTGACATTGCCCCTGCGGCTCTTGGTCTAGCGCATCTCCGGGCCCCTTCGCTTTCACTGTGTTGCCGGTTCAAGAGGCTATGGCAAGTCAGCTCCAGGGAAATGGTCGGTTGGACGGATGGAAGGCCATCTCTGACTACCTCGGTTGGCACGAGCGCACAGTTATGCGTTGGGAACAGCTGAGGGGTCTGCCGATTCACCGCGTTCCTGGTGGCCAGCGGCATGCAGTCTTCGCTTTCCGCCACGAGCTCGATGAATGGCTAAAGTGCGGTCATTTGGATGACTGTCATCCGATCGAAATCCCTGCGCCTCCGCCGGAAGCCATCATTTCGACCCATCGAATCTCCCAAGTATCCCCGCCAGAACCAACCGAACTGGCTGGAGTGCCTGGCACCAAACTTCCAGCCGAGCGTTTCTGGCACTGGACCGACCATCGAAAAGTGATTTGGGTCACAGTGTGCATCCTGTTGCTCGCGACCCTGGGGTACACAATACGTTCCCTTGCCTTTCCTCCGCGGATTGAGTTCACCGGCGTCGTTCAGCTTACAAACGATGGTGCAATGAAGGAGGGCTTGGTCACTGACGGTAAGACTATCTATTTCGGCGAGTACCAGAACAGCCGGATCGTCCTCGCCTCGGTATCCGCCGAAGGGGGGCCTGTTCGCATGATTTCGAGCCCCTTTGTACAAGCGGTGCCCGCCGATGTCTCCCCTGATGGAAAGAGATTGTTGATCCTAGCCTGGGAAGGGCCACAAACAGAGCGTACCCTTTGGATTGTTCCGGTATCGGGAGGACAACCCCAGCGAGTGGGAGAGTTTCGATGCCACGCAGCGGCGTGGGCTCCTGACGGTCGCCGAATTGCCATTGCAGCCCAAAACTCAATTCTCATGACGGCCGACGCAGGGGCGTCAATTCAGGAAATCCAGTCATTTGATACCACCCCGGAGTACCTTCGTTGGTCGCCGGATGGCAGACGCCTTCGATTCGACCTGCGAGATCAGAGGAATTGGACCACTTCCTTCTGGGAACTGACTTTTAGCGATCAGGACGAAACCCAAGTCTCATCGCTTGTTCCCTTGCATCTTGTCCTGAGAAATTGCTGGGCAAGATCGATGACGCTGGATAGCCGTGGCAGCTCCTTTGTTGGGGAAGGAAGATGCGGTGACGAGAAGATCTATCTTCTTGAGAAACATCAAGACCTTTGGAACAATCACTTTGACCTGCAGGCATCAAATGCAACTGTCCACCAACCAATGGACCTGGCACTGGATTCCGGGTCGAAGAAACTCTTTGTGCTCGGCGATTCCATAGTTCCCCAAAGCGGCGGAGTGCCAGAGCGACTTGACCTCTTCAGGTTCGACTTAAGTTCTGGTGAAATAAGGCCATTTCTTCCCGGCCTCCCTGCGAACTACGTGGATTTTTCAAGAGACGGGAGGTCTATCGCATACATTCGTGTTCCGGATCAAACTTTGTGGGTTAGCCAGTCCGACGGTAGTGCTGCTAGGAAAATAGACTTTTCGGCGAATCATCTCGAACTGCCGAGATGGTCACCGGATGGCAGATGGCTTGCCTTCATGGCGCAACTTCCAGGCAGGCCTTGGCGTATCTTCGTGGTCTCGACCGATGGCGGAAAGCCTCGGGAGGCTTCGCTCGGAACAACTAGTCAGGGCGCCCCGACATGGTCACCGGATGGCAAGTGGCTGACTTATGGAAAAGTGGACTGTCAGGAAGCGGGCATCTGTGCGATTCATCGACTGAACCTTGCTACGAGCCAGGAATTCACTGTGCCAAGCTCAGAAGGGCTTGGAACTGCGCGTTGGTCTCCGGACGGAAGGTATATTGCTGCACTTAATCCAGTAAGTCACGAAGTTTTGGTGTTTGATCTAATTACTCAGCGATGGCGAAAGCTGGCAGACGGTGTCAATGGTAACGATCTGAGTTGGTCAGCGGATTCCCGATATCTTTATGCGAGCCGGCCCGTTGGAAATTGGCCAGAGATCCTGCGAGTCTCTGTGAAAGATGCCTCAGTCGAAACGGCTGTAGATCTTCGATCCTTTACGGCACTGACAGGCCACATCAACACATGGTTCGCACTGGCACCCGATGGCTCAATTATCTTTATGCGCGAGATAAGCTCCAACGAGATTTACTCCCTGACTTACACTGAGAACTGAGCGTGGCTTAGTAGGGATATGTCAGGGACAGACTCCGCTAGAGAATTATCAAAATCATTGTCTTAGTTGTGAGGGATTATGCTACGGGCCTGCTGTGCCCCCGTCTGCTCCGAGAGAGTTGCGTTAAGCATAGCTATCCAGATCATCCATCCTGATCCTTCGATCCCGACAGACCAGCTGCGTCCGCGGCCAGGGTAGAGACCGGCAAGAAAGGCGTGCCTTTGGATCAGGCATGATGTAGTGGGGCCCTTGGCCAAGCCATCGTGCCAAGCAACTGAACTGTTCGGCTCCTTCAGGTCTAGAGTTCGTTGG
>Ga0181535_10004196_pt1 | contig 16203 bp, 9 predicted proteins | sample PEATcosm2014_Bin_44_FD_119774 | JGI IMG/M metagenome (GOLD analysis project Ga0181535, IMG submission 119774) | Peatland microbial communities from MTU Mesocosm Facility, Houghton, MI, USA - PEATcosm2014_Bin17_30_metaG | ecosystem: Environmental > Terrestrial > Soil > Wetlands > Peat | place... | reverse complement strand
GAATGATATCGGACTGATGGTGCTAGTGTTTTGCCTTCCCCCCGGAAGAGCGTCGGGTAAAATTTTGCTGAGGGTAACAAAACCCTCCCGTAGGTTTTGCCTTCCCCCCGGAAGAGCGTCGGGTAAAATCAATTCAACCCCATCCTGTACGCGGAGGCTGTTTTGCCTTCCCCCCGGAAGAGCGTCGGGTAAAATCGCCCGTTGATTCGAATCATGTGGTTTGTTGTTTTGCCTTCCCCCCGGAAGAGCGTCGGGTAAAATCGGCTCTGTTTTGGTGACCAATCCAGTGGTGTTTTGCCTTCCCCCCGGAAGAGCGTCGGGTAAAATTGTCAGCAATCTCGCTCATGCAAACCTCCAGTTTTGCCTTCCCCCCGGAAGAGCGTCGGGTAAAATGCTCGAAAGCGCGTGGTTAGGCAGGATGGTGTTTTGCCTTCCCCCCGGAAGAGCGTCGGGTAAAATATCATTCCTGCGCTCCCGTCACCCGCAGGAGTTTTGCCTTCCCCCCGGAAGAGCGTCGGGTAAAATGCACGTGCATAAGGGCTGTCGGTTTGAGCTGTTTTGCCTTCCCCCCGGAAGAGCGTCGGGTAAAATATAGCTCGTGTTCGTCAGGAGCGTGTTGATGTTTTGCCTTCCCCCCGGAAGAGCGTCGGGTAAAATGATGCCGCCTGCCGTTGCTATGGCCTTGATGTTTTGCCTTCCCCCCGGAAGAGCGTCGGGTAAAATCGGCGGCGTGGGCATCGGCCATGGCGTCATGGTTTTGCCTTCCCCCCGGAAGAGCGTCGGGTAAAATCTTCCCCATAGCGTGCGCCACGGCCGCCGTGTTTTGCCTTCCCCCCGGAAGAGCGTCGGGTAAAATCTGCAAAACTTTCGTCAGCGCGTCCGATTTGTTTTGCCTTCCCCCCGGAAGAGCGTCGGGTAAAATTATCAGCCAGTGCGAGACGGAGATTGCAGCGTTTTGCCTTCCCCCCGGAAGAGCGTCGGGTAAAATTCCCGTTTATCAATGGAATACATCCAAGCAGTTTTGCCTTCCCCCCGGAAGAGCGTCGGGTAAAATACGGACGGGGACTACAGGCCGGCGGCTTTGAGTTTTGCCTTCCCCCCGGAAGAGCGTCGGGTAAAATATATTGCAGCGCCTCCTTGTGCGCATCGCCGTTTTGCCTTCCCCCCGGAAGAGCGTCGGGTAAAATCACGAAGTCGCCGGCGGCGCGGGGTGGATTGTTTTGCCTTCCCCCCGGAAGAGCGTCGGGTAAAATTCCTTGCTCATTCATCAGGCCAGGACGGCAGTTTTGCCTTCCCCCCGGAAGAGCGTCGGGTAAAATACGTCTGCTAGCGGGTGCGTCGTTTGACGCGTTTTGCCTTCCCCCCGGAAGAGCGTCGGGTAAAATTACTGTGGTCGCAGAGGCCCTGTTTGCGCAGGTTTTGCCTTCCCCCCGGAAGAGCGTCGGGTAAAATGCCCTGGCCGCGCGGCGGGCGCGAAGTGCGGTTTTGCCTTCCCCCCGGAAGAGCGTCGGGTAAAATCACGTCGGCGGCGGGGAATCACATCCACACGTTTTGCCTTCCCCCCGGAAGAGCGTCGGGTAAAATCATGCGGGTGACCGGACGGGCCACCCTGGCAGTTTTGCCTTCCCCCCGGAAGAGCGTCGGGTAAAATCAAGAGCGCGTGTTGAGACGTGACGCTCAAGTTTTGCCTTCCCCCCGGAAGAGCGTCGGGTAAAATGGCGGGAGGAGCGAAGAGGGAGGCTGGCAAGTTTTGCCTTCCCCCCGGAAGAGCGTCGGGTAAAATTTTGCGGGCCGCGATGAGGTCGGTTTTGTTGTTTTGCCTTCCCCCCGGAAGAGCGTCGGGTAAAATTGGATTCATGTGGGTTTGTGGGTGTGTGTTGTTTTGCCTTCCCCCCGGAAGAGCGTCGGGTAAAATCAGCAGGATGAAGGCCGTGAGGGCGAAGAGGTTTTGCCTTCCCCCCGGAAGAGCGTCGGGTAAAATCAATCCAATCGGCAATCAGTGCCAGGGGCGGTTTTGCCTTCCCCCCGGAAGAGCGTCGGGTAAAATTGAGGGGAATCACGCCTGCGATCCTTTCCGGTTTTGCCTTCCCCCCGGAAGAGCGTCGGGTAAAATCGACGACGGTTCGGAGCATGGCCGAAAGCGGTTTTGCCTTCCCCCCGGAAGAGCGTCGGGTAAAATGAGATTTATAAATATATTCATGGCGTTTATGTTTTGCCTTCCCCCCGGAAGAGCGTCGGGTAAAATCATCCCCAACAGTGTGACCAGCATCGGGTAGTTTTGCCTTCCCCCCGGAAGAGCGTCGGGTAAAATCACTGCCTTGGCCGGGACGCGTGCCACCGCGTTTTGCCTTCCCCCCGGAAGAGCGTCGGGTAAAATCCATTCCGGCGCGTCCGCTGCTTTTTTTGTGTTTTGCCTTCCCCCCGGAAGAGCGTCGGGTAAAATGACTCTGAACTTCACGCGATTTGCCCGGAGGTTTTGCCTTCCCCCCGGAAGAGCGTCGGGTAAAATCGCCAGCAGTTTGACCGCGTCGTCCAAAGTGTTTTGCCTTCCCCCCGGAAGAGCGTCGGGTAAAATCGGTTCATCCGCATGGAGAAGCGCTTGCGCGTTTTGCCTTCCCCCCGGAAGAGCGTCGGGTAAAATCTACGACGAGATTGACCGCGGTAACCCGCTGTTTTGCCTTCCCCCCGGAAGAGCGTCGGGTAAAATAAACGGGTGCAGGTCCAGGCGGAGTTCGCTGTTTTGCCTTCCCCCCGGAAGAGCGTCGGGTAAAATCTTAGACACCGCATGTCTAATCGCCTTAGAGTTTTGCCTTCCCCCCGGAAGAGCGTCGGGTAAAATGGGTCGTTGGCGCGCTTGAACTTGGCCCCGGTTTTGCCTTCCCCCCGGAAGAGCGTCGGGTAAAATGGGCTTGTCAGAAGCGGTTGATTTCGGTTAAGTTAATTGCAGTTGACGCTCTTCCGGGGGGAAGGCTTAACTGAATTGTGGAGCGAAAGCTCCTGCGAAGAAATTCGTTGGGTTCCGGATCACTGCTTTAACGGGCGCAAGCTCGGCAGTCGCAAGTCTGCGCACATCCGGAACCCACTTCTTCTTTATTCCCAGAACTCGACTTGGTCCGGGATTTTGGGGTTTCGCGCGCGTTTGCCTTGGTCGTAATTTGGCCCGATTACGGTCACACTTTTGGCCCACTGTTCATCGGTGATATAGAGCAGCCGCACATTGCCCGCCTCCGGCACCATTTTTTGAATGGTGCCCATGTGCTTGCTCAATTGCTCGAAGTTCACACAAGGGCGCGCATACACGGAAAATTGAATCATCAAGAAGCCGTGGTCAATAAGGTCGTTACGAAAGCGCGTGGCCATCTTTCGCTCCTTGTCGGTCATCACCGGCAGATCAAACATGGCCATGAGCCAGCCCATACTGAACGGAGAATTGTTCATGCATTCGATTGAGCGCAGCACCCGGCGTTCCCCGGCTCCTGCTTAATTCAGGGACATCGGCAGTTCCGGCACCCAAAACGCCCGGGCCGACATCTCTTCGTACGCCCGCGCCAGCGAATTGGCGGAGGCATCAATCGCATCCATTAATTTCAGCGTGTACGCGTCATGTTGCACGCGCCGCTCGCGCAATTCCGTGCCCACCTTTTTGGCCCAAGCTTTCATGGAAACATCCGGCTCCAACATGAATTCCGCCAGCATCAATTCCACCGCCGGACGAAACGCCTCCATCAAATCATACACCAGCGGTTCGGAGCGGAAACGGGGCTTGTGAAACACGCCAAGCTGCGGCAGCAGCCCGTGAACCAGCAGGCCGCGATGGCACAGCGCCGTCAGCACCGCGTAACCATAATTGAGCATCTGGTTCGGGGCGGTGTCCTCCTTGCGGTCGCGCCGGCTGGCGGACCAGCCGATGGCGGGAAAATACAACTGCCAATAACGCCGCGCGCAATTGCCCTCGTCAAAGACCTCCTGCTTGAGCGCCAGGTCCAAGTGCGGCGAACGAAGCTGCTTGTGCTGCAACACGCGGGACTGGTTGAGGGTCTTGCCGCGCAACATTTCGTGCCAGAGTTTCTCATTCAGGCGTTTGGGCTGGGCCATCTGGTTCTGAAACGTCTTCAAATCCACGACCCGGGCCAAGGGCGCCGTCCAACCGCAGGGCTGATACCGCTCGTCGCAATGCAGCGCGATGGCATCCATCTCGAGCAGGCCGGAAAGAAAACTGGACGTCAGGGTGACGCCGCGCGCCGCGATGATAACCGCCCGGATGTCCTCCAGCGGCAGCCGTCGTTCCGGCTGCCCGTCCGCCTTGCAGGTGATGAAACCGCGTTCCCGGCCAAGGACCGCACCATGCTGAAAGACGTGGAGGATGTGGTGGCTCATAAAATTTGTTGCGTTTAATCAACGCGTTTGAATCCAGAAGCCAGAAATTTGACCAGACCGATTTCTGGACTTTTTTCACCGCCAGCGCTCGTCAACTGTGCGCGGCCATCTTTTTTAATGGTGTTTAACTTATATATGCCTGGTTGAAGGGTTATGTTCCCGTGCACGACAGGTTTTTCCAGTTCAACCAGACACATGCTTTGGAAGAATCCAATAATATGCACACCCTTACCTTTGGCTTCAATTGCCATTTTCACTCTTTGGACTGAATCAAAAACTCGCACGGCTTCCGCGTGAGGTTTACCCTTCGAGTCCAAATAAACAAACTGTCCACGATGCTCTTTTTTCTTTGTGCGAAATGCTCCCGTGCCGTCTTTCGACAGGTCTTTGAACTCGATGGGGTCTTCATCCAGTTGCAAAGTTACTTTTGAAACTTTAATGCCAGGCATGGATTCCAACCTTCCATTTCCAAGTTTGTCGCAATATGTGTCCCAAGATGACTGACTTGGTTCGCTGGCGACAAATTTTTTTAGTTCTTGTTTTATCCGGGCATCGCGAATGGCTTCAATTTGGCCTGACGCATATTTTAGATTGAAAACTGGCTTCATTTGTTCCTGCTTGTAAGCCAAACTGCGAACTTGACTCCGCTTTACCATGACACAGCCATTGTCGCGTCGGCCATAAATTGTGTCGGCAAGAACTGGGCGTTCAAAGGCAAGATGTCTTGGCGTGACTTTTTTAATGTGATCGCCAAACAACTTTCGGATTTGTTCATAATCTTCGCGACCGTTGGAGTCACGGAAATCCTCCGGGAACCGGAAGAATCCTTCTTTGCCCGGATCGCGCGCCCATTGGGGAATGAATGTCAGAACCATTGCGTCCAGTGCGTGATGTCGTTTGTCATCCCGGTTTTTTAGCTTTTTTGCTAAAACCTCAGGATCGGTATCATCTTTGTAGAGCAGCTTGTCGAGGCCATATTTCCGGCGCACGCGCGCGGTCAGCCCGCCAGATACTACAATAACTCTTTTTTTACGGTTTTGGTCGTATCCGTTGGTCCAATTGAATCGGAGGTTCACAATGGTTTGCGCCAATTTTGAAACCCAAGCCGTTTCCGCCAATGCGGTGTAGCGTTCTACCAAATCAGGTGCATCTTCGCGTGTGAGGAGTTGCACCTTTTTGTTTCTCAAAGCTGTGGCACGAGCTTCCACGCGCTTGACGTAGGCATCCCAGCCTTCTTTTCCATGTAGCAGCGCAAATGGGGTAAGTTTGCCTTTTTCCTTCGTATGGTTCACCTCCTGGAACGTAAGCACATAATTTAATACCGCATCCGGCCCACCTAACGAGCGCGGCACGATATGGTCAATCTCGTATTCATCAAGTCGAGTTTCGGACAACGGTTTGCCGGTGTATAAACAGACGCAACCTTGTGCTTTGAATAGTTCGTAACGCAACCCGGACGATCGCGATTCAAGGCCGAGCTTTGTGGCTTCTTCTTTTGCTTTCTTTCGGTCTGCTGCTCTCTCGTTAAGGAATTTTTGATACTTTTTCAGCCTTTCCTCGCCCATAAAATCCTCGCGCACAAATTCGAGCACCACGGCATCGGGTTTGCCAAAGCCTGGCAGTTTTTCTTTCTGGTCACCGAATTGAATTTTTTTGAGCCGGTGGTCAAAAGCCTCAAGCCGATGTCTTACGATGGGATCATTTATATTGCCAAGCAATTCGCGAACGGCGGCATCCGTGTTTAGCTTGCCGTTTTCAGTGTGGCGTTGTTGGAGCGCGTCCAAAGTCTGTGATGGAATGAAAAGGTCTTTCCAAGAATCTTCCGCCGCGTTGTCTTGCCGCATCTGCCGTAGAAAATTCAGCTCTGAGACCAGCAGACCACGTTTTCGATTTTCCATATTCTCCAACTTCCGCTGCCTCTCGTCCGTTGCCTTCGAATTATCAAATAATTCAAGTGGTTTGTCGGGGGATGAACCCAGCTTACGAAGCAATTCTGCATCCCTCCGCAGCAGCCGGGCATGAAACAACGACGGTGATTCCCCCGACAAAATCAATTCCTTCAGAATTCGCAGCGCAACACGCGAATAACCACTGCGGCCAGACGTTTTAGGAGCTTTGACTTCTTCGTGGCCGGGCATGGGGCGAAGTGTTTTTTCATTTGCCAAAGCTTTGGCTTTTTTCCAGTCGGATTTGGCCGTCTTGAAGATCGATTCCAAATTTTCTGGCAGTTCATCCCCTAAAACTTTTTTGGGATTGGAAACCAATCGGAGAAGCAATTCAGTTTCGTCAGCCGTCAATCTCCGCGTTTTTCCGGCATCGGATATGTTATATGCTGAAATTTTGCCAAGAAACTCCGATTCAATTGCGATTTTCTCCCATTTTGATTTGTTAATTGCAAAGCGATCAGCCACTTTTTGGGGCCATCCTGTGACCAAATCGCCATCCGCCGTTAAGAGGCTCAAGGATTTGAGTTGGCGATGAGCAAACGCGGAAATGCTCCTTACCTCTTCGACGGTGAGCTTTCGCTGGCCGGCAACTGCATCGGTTACCAGCAGATTTTTGAGCTTCAAAAGCAAGGTAACTTCCGTAGCCAGCAGTGAATCAGAAACAATTTTTCCGGTGACCCCCTTATCGCCGTCCGTTTCGAGTCGCACATCCACTTTGCAGACGTGGTAGCGTGGAATCAGTATGCAATCATTGAGAATACGATTATCAAAACTCGGTGTTTTTTGGCCGAGGGCAGCCATCCATTCTTCAAAACTTCCACGATGTAGTCTCGCGTGCTGGCGTTGATCCAGAAATGCTTCAAATGAAGTTTCATCCGGTTTTCCAGCGGGACCATCACACAAAAATTCGCCGAAACTTTTGGCATGGATCGGATAAATCAATTCCTCACCAGTCGCCGGATGCCGATATTTCCATCCCTCACGCTGCCAGCGGAGAAACGCATTTTGAACTGCCGGAAGCATGGCGGCGGCGTGATCCCCAAGAATGACCAGCTCTGCGCGGACGTCGGCGCGGTCAAAACGGATATTATGCGTACTAGTGGCTAGATGGTCGTGGCGCGCAGAAGGTCTAATCCCTTCGTCGGAATTCCAAAGGCCCATCTTCCAGGCGTCATAATAGCAAGGAGGAACAAAATAGTAATTGTCCTGCAATTGCAGATGTACTCGTTCTGCTTTACCGGGTTGTATTCTTTCAAAAAAAGGCAATTTTTGTTTTTTAATATCCCATTTAAAATTAGGCCACCTGCCTACGGCTTGACGATAGCCAGGATCTGCTTGTTGAAGTTTTTTTTCCTCCTCCAGTTGCAGTTGTTCCGCTGTCTTGCCCTGCTTTCTGGCTTCTTTCGCGGCCCATGGAACTTTTCCGTAACCCCGACACTGAAGTGCAGCACGCAATGCCTTGTAAATCTGCCAGTCAGCCAGTGATTTGTCTCTCTGCAACAGACGAATACGAAGCAAACTGGAGGTATAACAGATTTCAAAATCTTCTTTTTTTGCAGCCGGGGCACCATCCTTGGGTGCTTTCCCATTGGGATACACTATTTTCCCCAACTCACCCGTTTTCGGGTTCCGTTTAAATTCAGCAGGAGCAAACTCGCGTTCCAACCGATAATCTGCCGGGTGTTTTAATTCCCATTGATCGGTTTTCGGGTTTTGCCAGACTTCACGCGGACGCAAGGGAGATAAACCAACCGCTGTCCAGACTTTTTCCAACCACCGTTCACGCTCATGGTGCGCCTCACGAGTTTTCATTGCCCGATAGCGGTTGGCGGGTGTCCCGGAGACTGTGGCGGGTCCACGCCGCCCCAACTCCGCCGGGATGAGCAGTGATGCCTTGTGAAGAAAATCTTTCCCCTGTCTCACGGCCTCGCCGATGGAGCCTTTGCCGAGGTCAAATGCCCAGACGATTTCGTTTTTTTTCGAAGGGGAATTTCCGTCTGTTTTTAGGGCGTGTTCTTTCGCATCCATATTTCCGATTGGCTGATTTGAAAACGATGCTACGCCCACGTTTTAGCTTGGGCAACAGTTTGTTTTTGTGCGCTTGGCGTGAAGAGCGTACAAAATTTTGACTGAACCACCTTTGGAAAGATTCCAGGGATCAAACTAGAGTTTAGACCTATGTCTATCGGATTTCCGCATCGGATACGACGAGTGGTATTTGTGGTGACCTGGTTGGGATAAGGCGCGAGCAACGAAGCGTGCGGCAAAAAGACCGGCCGCCCTGCGGGTTGCGTCGGAAAAAGCAATGCGTTTTCAGCCGTCCCGTTGGGACGGTTGCCCGTTTAACGCCTATACCCGCAGATAAATCTGCGGGCTACTCTCGAAAAGTCCCTGCGGGACTCCGTCAATTCGTTCCGCCGCCCTTTCAGATATCCGCCGTTGAAGCCACGGTGGGGGGGCGGGCGGACGTTTCATCCAGGCATCGGCGCACGGTGTGCACGAGGTTTTCCGGCGTGTAGGGCTTGGGGATAAAATTCAGGCCTTCCTCCAGCGGACATTCCAGGTTCAGGGCCTCCGCACTGTAGCCGGTGGTATAGATGACCTTGAGGCGGTTGTTTTGCGCCTGAAGGGTCTGGGCCAGTTTGCGGCCGGAGAGGTCGCCGGGCATGACCATGTCGGTCAGCAGGAGGTCTATTTTCGCGGCGTGTTCGTTCCAGATCGAAAGCGCTTCCTGGCCGGTGCTGGCATCAAATACCTGGTATCCCAGGCGTTGAAGGATTTTGTGGGCCAACCGGTGAACCACGGGCTCATCCTCAACCAGCAGGATGGTTTCAGTGCCGCCCGGGGTGGTGACTTTTGGCCAGGCCTCGGCGGTCAGGCCGGGCTTGGCGGTGCTGACCGGAATGAAAAAGCTGAACCTGGCTCCGCGGCCCGGTTCATTTTCAACTTCAATCCAGCCGCCGTGTTGTTCCACGATGCCTTGAACGGAGGCCAGCCCCAGCCCGGTGCCTTTGCCCGGCTCCTTGGTGGTGAAAAAGGGATCAAACAGATGGGGCAACGCGGCGGGGGCAATGCCGTTGCCGGTGTCGGTGACGCGGATGCAGGCAAACGAACCGAGACGGGATTGGGGATTGCTCCGGGCCTGGGCTTCGCCGATTTCCACCTCGCGGGCGTCAATTGTCAGCCGGCCGCCCTGCGGCATGGCGTCGCGGGCGTTGGTCACGAGGTTCAGGAGCACCTGTTCCATCATGACGGGATCGGCATAAACCGGCAGCGGCCTGGCATTGGCCTGAAATTGCAGGGCGATATTTTCGCCCAGGACCCGGCGGAGCAGTTTGCCCAGGCCGGCAATCACGTCATTCAGGTCCAGCACCTGCGGCTGCAGCCGTTTTTTGCGGCTGAACATGAGGATTTGCGACGTCAATTTGGCGGCCCGGTCGGTGGCCTGATCAATCTCCTGGAGCGCCTCGAGAGTGTCCGGGGGCTGATGGTTTTCGGCGAGCAGAGAATCCACGTAGCCGCGAATGACCGTGAGCAGGTTGTTGAAGTCATGGGCGATGCCGCCGGCGAGCCGGCCGAGGGCCTCCATTTTTTGGGACTGGCGCAGGGCTTCTTCGGTGCGTGCGCGTTCGGCCATCTCAATTTTCAACTGTTCGTTCGCGGCTTGAAGTTCACGCGTCCGGGCGGCGACCATGGCTTCCATTTCTTCCAGCTTCAGCCGGGCTTCCTGGCCCAGCCGCCATTTCTCCGTCAACGCATGGGCCAGTTGGACCACTTCCACGTTGTCAAAGGGCTTTTTTAAAATGACCAGCCGGTCCGAAATTCCCAGCCGGGTGATCATTTCATCCCAGGAATAATCCGAATACGCCGTGCAGATGACAACTTGAGTGTCCGGGGCGATGCCCCAGATGTGGGTGGTGGTCTCGATTCCATCCCAGCCTGGCGGCATGCGCACATCCATGAACACCATGGCATAAGGCTGGTGGGCGGCGATGGACTGTTGCACCAGGGCAAAGCCTTCCTGACCTTGAAAGGCTGAATCCACTTGGAAGACGGTCCGACTGGGGGCGGCTTGGCGGCCGCCGAAAATCTCCGCCTCGGCGGCATTCAGCCCGGGGTTGCCGCCCAGCGCGGGGCATAAAATTTTTTTAAAGTCGGAGTGGATGGCCGGGTTGTCATCCACCACGAGGATGCGCCGGTTGGCTTGAGTGAGGCAGTGGTTCATGATTGTTGAGGCGGTTGCAGGGGCAGATCCAATACGAACGTGGCGCCGGCGCCCGGGCCGGCGCTGCAGGCGGTCAGGGAGCCGCCGAGTTCCTTGGCGGCCAGCGCGCCACTATGAAGCCCGAAACCGTGGCCGGTTGCGCGCGTGGTGAAACCGTGATTGAAAATGCGGGTGAGGTTTTCGGCGGGGATGCCCACGCCGTTGTCCTGCACGGTGATTTGCGCACGCCGGCCGGCAAAGCGCACCTGGAGGGTCAGCCGCTTGTCCGGCCGGCCGGATTCATCGCAGGCATATTTGGCGTTGCGGATCAGGTTCACGAGGATTTGGAGCACCTTTTGCCGTTCCACGTTGCACTCGACGGCTGCCGCCGGGTAATCGCGGACGACTTGCACGGCGTGGCGGGTCAGTGCGCCCGCGTTCATGCGCAAGGCGTCCTCGACCAGGTCCGTCACTTTGACCTTTTCGACGACGCCGGAAACCTTGGCGTAATTTTGCTGCATCGTCACAATGTCTTTGATGTGCTCGATGTTTTTGCGGGTCAATTCGGTTTCGGCGACCAGTTGCGCCTGTTCGGCGGCGAGGTGTTCCGCCAGTTGGGTGAGGTAACCGGGCAGCAGTTTGCCGCGGGGATCGGTGAGGAAAAAGGCGGCGAGGTTGGCCTGCTGGTCGTGGATCAAGGCCGCGAGGCGGGCGAGATTCCCGAGCCGGGATTTTTTGACCAGATCGAGCACCAGCGTGGTGGAGACGTTGACACTGTTGAGCACGTTGCCGACGTTGTGCAAAACGGTCGTGGCCACTTCGGCCATGCCCGCCAGGCGGGAGGTTTCCAACAATTGCCGGTGCGTCTGTTCGATCCGGGCCTCGGCCAGTTTCAAGTCGGTGATGTTTTGGGAGGAACCGAAGGTGCCGACGATTTTACCCGCCTGGTTGTACCAGGGGGTTCGGTTGATGAGAAACCAGACGGGCTGGCCGTTGGCACAAATGGTTTTCTCGATTTTGCCGGACAATGACTTGCCGGTCCGCATGATTTCCTGTTCATCCCGGACAAATTCGGCGGCGCGTTCCGGCCCGAAGATGTCGGCGTCCGACTTGCCAATGAGATACTCCTGAAATCGTTCCAGGCTGGCCAAGTGCGCGGGCAGATGCGCCGCGCCGGGCGCGGGAGGCAGGGCGGCTTGGCGGAGCAACGCAATCTGGAACAGGGATTTCACCTCGGATTGGCTTACTCTAACGTAGCGGGACTGCCGGTCCTTGAAGAAAATGGAATCCGGCGACTGGTCGAGCAGCGCTTTCAGCAAATCGCGCTCGTAGGCCAGGGCCATTTCCGTGTGTTTGATGATGGTGAAGTCCTTGGAAATGCCGACGGTGCCGATGATTTCGCCGGCATGGTTGCGGAAGGGCATTTTGGCGGTCAGCACCCAGGATTCCTTGCGGCCATCCTTCCAGGATTCCCGTTCAATCTTGCCGATGATCGGCTGCCCGGTGCGGATGATGGCCTGCTCATCTGCAAAGGCGAGCCGGGCATGTTCCTCCGCGAAGAAATCAAAGTCGCTTTTACCCACCAATTCGTCGGCCGAAGCCACGCCCAGTCGGACGGCCATGGAGGTGCTGCATTTGATAAAGCGGGAATGCGCGTCCTTGAAATAGATATGATCGGTGGAGTTGTCCAGCAGCGTCCGCAGCAGGTCGCGCTCATAGGCCAGTTCCGCCTCGGCCAGCTTGCGCTGGGTGACATCCCGGAAGGTCCAGATCCTTCCGTAATTCCGGCCTTCCCGGTCCAGCACCGGCGCCGTGATGCGATCCATGATGGTGCCATCCTTGAGCCGGATCTCATCCTGGCCGGTGGCCTCGGGATGGGCGTAGTAGTGGGCCACGCGCTCGGCGAATTTGGCCGGGTCGGTCGTGGCGTTCATGACGTGGCGAACCTTCTCGTCGTCATGGTCGTTTTCGGCAATCGCCGGTGGCATTTTCCACATTTCCACGGACCGCCGGTTTTGGAAGAGGACTTTTCCCTGCGCGTTCACCACCACGATTCCGTCGGCGGTTGAACCCAGGGTGGCGTCCAGCACCGAAAGCGATTCGGCCAGGTCCCGGGTGCGCTCGGCCACGCGGCGTTCCAGATGGGCGTCGCGCGCCTGGATCTGCGCCAGCATCTCGTTGAAGCCGTCAATCAGGCTGCCCAATTCGTCGTGGCCCAGTCTGGCCGCGCGCACGGAGTAGTTTTTTTCCGTCCGGACGGCGGCGACCGTTTTCGCGAGGTCCGAGATGGGTTTGGAAATGGCCTGTTGCAGCCAGGCCGAAAGGAAGAACGCCACGCCCGCGGACACCAGGAGCACCAGCACTCCAATCTGGAAATACCGGGCGCGGCGGGCGGTCAACTGGCTCAAATCCTGTTCCAGATAGATTGTGCCGATGGATTCGCCGGCCAGATTGATGGCTTGAAACAATTCCAGGCGCTGGCGGGTGAAATGGCCGCCGGCGGTTTGGACGGGCGGTGGTGAATTCGTGGCGGCGGGGTCGCGGAGATAACGGGCGAACGGCCGGCCGTCCTTGTCGTAAACGCAAGCCTGGCGGATGTCCGGCTGGGCGCCCAGCGATTTCAGGGCCTGCTCCACCGAGTCGGCCTCATTGAACGACAAGCCGGCCGTGCTATTGGCGGCGGTCATGGCGGCGGTGATGTTGAGGGCCTGCGCCATCTGCTTGCGCGCGGCGGCCTGTTCAAAAGCCATGAAGGCCCCGCACGCCACCAAGAGGGCGCTGCCGCTCACCAGCATGGTAATGACCATGAGTTTGCGGCGGATGGGCAGGTTGCGGAAAAATTTCATGGCGGTATCTGCCGGGGTTTCGGGCGGACCGCTTTGGCGAGCTTGAGGAGCTGGGCGCTGATTTTCAAGCCCTGCTGCTCCGCCGCCGCCGCGTTGATTTCAAAACGGACCGTGTTTTCCGCGAGCACAAAATTGATCATTCCGCCGGCGGTGATGAATTTTTCCGATTCGCCGACGGTCAGCACACTGTTGGCTTTGAGGGCGGCCAGCGTTTCGGCCAGGTGCCCAGCCTCCGCGGCGCCAAAAAACATCAAGTGCACCCCGCGGGCTTCCGCCACGGTGGCGACGTGCTTGATCACGATGTTCCGGCCGTTGATTTTGTGGTCCTTGGCGATGGCGGTGAGTTCGCCGCCAAACGGGTTTTGGCCGAAGACGCCGATGACCAGCGGCGAATCGTTGTTGGTAAAAGCCGGGTCCGGCCATTCCACGAATTTGGCGAAGTTGTACAAATAGGCGGCTTTGATCTGATATTCCTTGGAAACGGGGTTCTGAGCCAGCCCGGGGGCCAGGCCCGCAACGAAACAGCAGCCCCACAGCGCCCACGCGAGCCAGCGGCGCGCCGCGGGTTCGCGGCGGCGGGCGGGCGACGAAGGAGCGGGGTGGCGCATGGATTCGACGGGTTAAAAGCGGAAGGTAATCCGGCCGATAATGCCGCGCGGGATTTCCGTGACCAGGGTGCTTGTGTAGCTGGTGTATTCGATGTGCCGGTCTTGGGCCAGGTTCTCTCCCCACACCCCCAGTTCCAAGTTCCGGGTGGCATGCCAGACGAGGCCCAAGTCAAGGCGGACATAGCTGGGAATATTCATCACCCCAATGCCGTAAGGCGCGAAGACCCGGTCCACGAAAGAAACGTCGCCGTTCAATTCCAGGTGATACGGCAGGTCAAACGAGGAACGCAACTGGGCCTGCTGTTGCGGCCCGGGCTGGGTATCCGCCGCATAAAATCCCATTTGGGTTTCGAGCCAGGAGTAATTGGCTGTCAGATGCCAGTAATCGGTTGCGTCCCAGCGCGCCGATACTTCCAGGCCATACGTGTGGGCGGTGCCGGCGTTTTCTTCCGGGATGACAACCGAAGCATAGGGCGGTGAGGCGCCGGCCTCAATTTCGGTCGAGCCACCGACCGGGGCGATCAACTGGCTGTAATCATTATAAAATGCCGCCGCGTCGAGCGAGAGATGTTTGGTGAGTTCCACGCGGTAGCCAAGTTCGTAGGCGGTCAGCTCTTCCGAGTCCACGCTGGGATTGCCCATGACAGTCACGAGCACCGGCAGCGGCAGCGTCGGCGTGGGCGGCAGGGTCTGCACGTTGGCGTCGCCATGCAGATCGGTCCAGTCGGGGGTGCGCACCGCGCGGGAGATGGCCGCCCACACGCTCTGGCGCGCGGTGGGGGTCCACAACAGGCGCACGGTGGGCTCGACTTCGAAACCGGTCAGGCTGTTGTCTTCAAATTTGGAACCCAGCGTGAGTTTGAGCCGGTCGGGCAGCAGGGAGATTTCATCCTGCACAAAGGAACTGTACAGTTGGTCGTGTTCGGTTGCTTGCGACCACATGACAAAAGGGCTCGAAGTGAAATCAGCCGCCACGTTGCGGCAGCCCAGCCCCCAGGTGATGTCGTTGCGGTTGCCCAGCAGGAACCGGTGTTGCGCGTCAAAATCAAGGGTGTTCGCGGTCTCGATGGCTCCGGCCTGTTCCTCCTTAAAGCGGTCGTAATAAGTCTGGATCGCGAGCGATGAACTGTCGGAAAAATCGTGGGTCCACCGGCCCAGCACATTGCCGCCGGAGTCGTAGTTTGCCTGGTTGAAACTTTGGACATAAGGGGGTGAAAGGATGGCGTAGTCCTGGCTTTCCACGAAGCGGTCGCGGAAGAAGTCCCCCTGCAGGGTTACCTGGTTTTCATCCGAGGGGTTCCAGTCCAGGCGCGTGCCGCCTTGCGCCGTCAGTGTGCGGTCGGGCGCGTCCTGGCCGCCGGGAGTTTCCAGGCCGTCGCGGTTGGAAACTTTTCCATAGACGCGGCAGTACAAATTCGTGGCCAGGCGGGTGCCGTAACGGACGGTCGTGGTGGGCTGGTCAAAGGTGCCGCCGGTGACGGAAACCAGGACGCCCTGCGTGTCTTTGGCGCCCTTGGTGATGATGTTAATCACGCCGTTGACCGCGTTGGCGCCCCACAGGGAGGCGCCCGGGCCGCGGATGACCTCAATGCGGTCCACATCCTCCATGGGCACATCCTCCGCCCCCCAGACGACGCCGCCAAACCCCGTGCTGTAGATTGAGCGGCCATCCACCAGCACCAACAGCTTGTTGGCAAACTCGCCGTTGAACCCGCGCGCCGAAACCGCCCATTCGTGCGAATTAATTTGCGCCACGTCCAGTCCGGGCACCAGCCGGAGCGCGTCCGGAATGGTGGTGATACCGAGCCGGCGGATGTCGTCCTGGGTGATGACCGAAATGGCCGCCGCCGATTCTTCGAACTTGGTTTCGCGCCGGTCAACCGACGTGACCGATTCGTTCATCAACTGCTCGACGCTCAAATCGGCCAGGCTGGCGGCCGGGGCGTTGGTTGTGCCGCCGTCCGCCGCAAACGACGGCAAGGTTCCCGCGGTCAAAGCCAGGCTGACGATGGCCGGGAAGGACAGGGCCTGTCGCAGGAGATTTTGGGGCTGGAGTCCTGATTGTCCGCTCCGCCGCGACCGTGGCTGCCGGCTTCGTATCTGATTCGACATGGGCACAGCAAGGGCGGAATCAGGGAACAAAAATCCGCGCGGCTTCATAGTTGCTTAATCGTCGGAAATGGGGGGGTCTTGAGCCCTATTTTAGGCGAAAGGTGGACAGT
>Ga0181535_10004195_pt1 | contig 16204 bp, 16 predicted proteins | sample PEATcosm2014_Bin_44_FD_119774 | JGI IMG/M metagenome (GOLD analysis project Ga0181535, IMG submission 119774) | Peatland microbial communities from MTU Mesocosm Facility, Houghton, MI, USA - PEATcosm2014_Bin17_30_metaG | ecosystem: Environmental > Terrestrial > Soil > Wetlands > Peat | place... | reverse complement strand
AGCATCACGGCCCAACTGCCCCAGAAGAGGCCGAAGGTGAAGAACGCCGCCACCACCGGCCCCGCCCCGGCGAGGAGCCGAGGCCCGTCGGTGGCGGGCGGGGTCGCGCTCAGGGGGTGTCCGGGGCGCCCGCCTTGGCCAGGAACGCGGAACGGTCCACCACGACCCGGGTGACCCGGCCCGCACCGACGAGGCCGCCGCCCTCGGCCTCGAGCCGGGCGGCGGACACGGTGAAGATGAGGCGCCGGCCCTCGACCTTGACCAGGGTGGCCTCGGCCAGCACCACCGATCCCAGTCCCACCGGTGCCAGGTGGTCGAATTGCACCCGGGTGGCCACGCTCGACTGGGCCGCGGTCAGGTGCCCGTCGGTGGCCCGGCAGGTGGCCTCCTCGCACAGGGCGAGCAGGCGGGGCGTGGCGAGGACCGGGACGTCGCCCGAACGGAAATGGTCGGCGGTGTCCTCGGCGCCCACGGTCAGCTCGAGCTGGGCGCTGAGACCGGCGTGGGGCCCGTGTCCCGCGGCGGTGTGCGTGTCGGAGGGGCCGTCGGGCACGACGATTACGATACCGCCGTGACCGACACCGCTCTCATCGAACCCGACGTGCTCGAACGCGTCCTCTCCGCCGCGCTGGTGGGCGGGGGCGACATGGCGGAGGTGTTCGCCGAGGACGCCGTGACGGCCAGTGCCATGCTCGACGACCGCAAGGTCGAGGAGCTCTCCTCGGGGCGCTCGCGCGGCGCCGGGATCCGGGTCGTCGACGGGGACACGACCGGTTTCGCCCACACGGCCGACCTGAGCGAAGCCGGGCTTCTCGCTGCCGCCCGAGCGGCCGCCGCGGTGGCCCGTGAGGGGGACGCCGGCGTGCGCACGGTCGGGCTGGGGCCTCCGTCGCGCCACGGCCCGGGCGATCGCACACCACCGGGCTCGGTGGACAAGGGCCGCAAGCTCGAATTGCTCGCCCGGGCGGACGACGCGGCGCGGGCGAGCGGCGACGCCATCACCCAGGTGCAGGTCGGCTGTGGCGACAGCCGGCGCCGCGTGCTGATCGCCAACTCCGAGGGACTGTTCGCCGAGGACGACCAGATCCGCACCCGCTTCAACGTGGTCTGCGTGGCCAACGGCGACACCGGCATGCAGACGGGGCACGAGTCGATCGCTCGCACGGAGGGCTTCGAGATCTTCGAGCGGTTCGCTGTCGAGGACATCGCCGGCAAGGCGGCGGCGCGGGCGCTGGCCAAGCTGTCTGCACGTCCGGCGCCTTCCGGTGAGGTGCCCATCGTGCTGGCCGGTGGGAGCGGCGGCATCCTCTTCCACGAGGCGTGCGGACACGGGCTCGAGGCGGACCACATCGTCAAGGACGCCTCCGTCTACACGGGCCGCGTGGGGCAGCTGGTGGCGAGCCCGCTGGTGACACTGGTCGACGACGGCACGGTGCTCGGCGAGTGGGGCAACTTCGCGGTGGATGACGAGGGATGCGCGCCCTCCCGCAACGTGCTGATTGAGAACGGGGTCCTCACGGAATACATGTGGGACTGGCTGCGGGCGCGCAAGGAGGGCCGGAAGTCGTCGGGGAACGGACGCCGCCAGAGCTACCAGCACCTGCCGATGGTGCGCATGACGAACACGTACCTGCTCGCCGGCACCGAGGACCCGGACGAGATCGTGGCGCAGACACCCTCGGGTGTCTACGTGAAGAAGCTCGGGGGCGGTCAGGTCAACACCGCCACGGGCGATTTCGTGTTCGGCACCACCGAGGCCTACCTGATAGAGGGCGGACGGATCACCGAGCCACTACGCGACGCCAACCTGATCGGCAACGGGCCCGAGGTGCTGCGGCGCATCGATGCGGTGGCCACGGACTTCGACATGACGCCGGGAACCTGCGGCAAGGACGGGCAGAGCGTCCCGGTCGGATGCGGCCAGGCCACGCTGCGCATCACCGGCGTCACTCTCGGGGGGACGGCATGACGGAGGACCTCCTCGGGCTGGCCACCTCGGTCGTCGCGGAGGCGAGCCCCGGGGAGGGCATCGAGGTGTACGCGACCCGCGGCACCGATACGGAGGTGCGCGCCTACGAGGGCGAGGTCGAGTCTCTCACCTCGGCCGACTCCTCGGGTGTGGGGATCCGTGTCCTCGTCGACGGGGCCGGAGGCGAGGGCAGCCGGGTCGGCTTCGCGTGGGCGGGGTCGCTCGACCCGGCCGTCGTTGCCGCCACACTGGCCGATGCCCGTGACAATGCCCGGTTCGCCACGCCCGACCCCGACGTCGTCCTGGCCCGACCTGACGGCGTGGCAGCCACGGAGATCGACTTGTGGGACGACGGCGTCGCGTCCACGCCGATGGAGAAGAAGATCGCCCTGGCCATAGAGCTCGAGCGGGCGACGCGCGCGGCGGACCCGAGGATCCGGCAGGTCTCCTCGGCCGACTATTCCGACAGTCGGGTGGAGGTGGCGCTGGCGACGACGACGGGGATCTCCTCGTCCCGACGGCGCACGACCGCCTTCTTGTCCGTCGACGCCATCGCCGGGGAAGGCGCCGAGACCCAGACCGGGACAGGCTTCAGCGTCGGCCGGGGACCGGGCGAGCTCGCGCCCGACGAGGCGATGGACGACGCCGTCGAGCGGGCCACCCGCATGCTCGGTGCCACCAAGGCGCGTTCGGCGCACTGCACCGTGGTCTTCGACCAGCGGGTGGTCTCCACGCTGCTCGCCGTGGTGGCGTCGGCTCTCTCGGGCGAGGCTGTCGTGAAGGGCAGGTCCTTCTTCGCCGGGCGGATCGGCGAGACCGTGGCGGCGGGCGGCGTGACGCTGGTCGACGACCCGACCGACCCCCGCGCCTTCGGCGCCGCGTCCCACGACGGGGAGGGGCTGGCCTGCAGGCGCAACGTCCTGATCTCCGACGGTGTGCTGCGCATGTTCGTCTTCGACACGGTCTCGGCCCGCCGCGCCGGGACGGTGTCGACCGGGTCGGCGGTACGGGGCGGCTTCGCGGGCACCCCCTCGGCCGGCTGTCGCGCCCTCCTGCTGGCGCCGGGGGCAAAGGGGCTCGACGAGATCCTGGCCTCGGTCGGCGACGGCCTCTATGTGCAGTCGGTCACCGGTGTGCATTCGGGTGTCAACCCGGTGAGCGGCGACTTCTCGGTGGGGGCCGAGGGGCTCATGGTCAGGGGTGGAACGCTGGCCGAGCCGGTGCGGGAGGTGACCGTCGCCTCCACGCTGCAGCGCATGTTGCAGTCGGTGGTCGAGATCGGCGGCGACGTGCGCTGGCTGCCCGGGGTGGCGGCCGGTCAGACCCTGGCCATCGCCGAGATGGCGCTGGGCGGAGACTGACCTCTCAGCTCGCCGCGGTCGTGGCGGGCGTGGCGCCCTTGCCGTCGCCGCCCGGGGAGGCTGTGTCCTTCTTGGCGGTCGATTCCTTGGCCGCCGGTTCCTTGGTGCCTGATTCCGAGCCCGACGACCCGCCGGTGGAGTCGTCCGTCTTCTTGGCGGCCGAGCCGTTGCTCCCGCCCGCGGCCGCTCTCGAATCGTTCTTGTAGAAGCCGCTGCCCTTCAGGACGATGCCGACGGCGCCGTACACCTTGCGCAGCGCGCTGCCGCACTCGGGGCACTCGGTCAGCGGGTCGTCCGAGAAGCTCTGGACGGCGTCGAGCCGGTGCCCGCACGCCGTGCACGCATATTCATAGGTCGGCAATGGATCCTCCGTTGGCACTCGCTGCCTGAGACTGCCAAGTTTAACCGCCGAACCGGCCGGGCGGCGTCGGCAGTCGTCCCAGGTCGTAGACTGCTGTGTCGTGTCCGACCGCATGCTGGCCAATCTCGACCCGCTGGGCGGCGCCCGCATGGTCGATGTCACACCCCGTGAGCCCACCCACCGCCGGGCCCTGGCCCGATGCCGGGTCTCGATGCTGCCCGAGACGACCACCAAGGTGGCCAACAACGCCATCACCAAGGGCGACGTACTGGCCGCGGCCAGGATCGCGGGGATCCAGGCTGCCAAGCGCACCGCGGAGCTCATCCCCATGTGCCATCCGGTCCTCGTGGGATCCATCGGCGTGAACTTCTCCATCGGGGACGACTACGTCGAGGTGGAAGCCCAGGTCGAGACCGTGGACCGCACCGGCGTGGAGATGGAGGCGATGACCGCGTGCGCTGTTGCGGCGCTCACCGTCTACGACATGTGCAAGTCCTCGGACCGCACCATGACCGTCGAGCGCCTGGCGCTGTGGGAGAAGTCCGGCGGCCGTTCCGGACCCTGGCGTCGGTCGGCGTGAGCCACCGCTGAAGCGTCACGGCGGTCCGGCGTGTCCCGGCTCGCCAACCCGGAGGGTGGTCTACATTCGGCGACGGTGACGACCGCGACCCGCCTGGAACCGCCCGACGTCGGCAAGGGCGTCGTCGGTGCCGTGACGTCGGTGGTGGGGCGGATCGGCGGTCGCGACGCAGTCATCGCCCGGTCGCTCGGCACCATGCGCCGTGGCGCCATCACCCATGCCGATGGAGTGAGGCTCGCCGAGGCGGCAGACCAGGCTCGCCAGCTCGGGATCCCCTTCGTCTTCTTCGTCGCCTCGAGCGGGGCCGACGTCCTCGACGGGGTGGCCGCGCTGCACGGGTGGGGGCAGGCTGCGGCGGCGATCTCCCGTTGCAGCGGGCAGGTGCCGGTGATCGCTGCAGCGACGGGACCCGTCGTCTCCGGGCCTGCTCTCCTGCTCGGGCTGTCCGATCTCGTGGTCATGAGCTCCGAAGCGGTGGCCTTCGTGTCGGGGCCGCAGATGGTGGCGGAGTTCACCGGCATTCAGATCGGGATCAACGAGCTGGGTGGGACCGCGACCCACGCCACGTCGAGCGGGCTGTGCGCGGTGGAGTCGGACGACGTGGACGGGGCCGTGGCGGAGCTGCTCGAGTACCTGCCGTCGAACACCGACGACGTCCCGCCGCTGGCGCCCGTCAGCGACTCGGTGCTCCGCCCCACGCCCGAGCTGCGGACGGTGATTCCGGACCGCAAGGCGGCCACCTACGACGCCCGGGAAGTGGTCCGCTCCCTGTGCGACGACGGCGAGTACCGGGAGCTCTGGCCGCGCTGGGCCGGGCAGATCGTGACCGCGTTCGCCCGCTTGGGCGGAATGCCGGTCGGCTTCGTGGCCAACCAGCCCCGCATCCTGGCCGGCACCCTCGACATCGCGGCGTCGCAGAAGGCGGCCCGCTTCGTGAGGTTCTGTGATGCCTTCAACCTGCCCATCGTGAGCCTGGTGGACACGCCGGGCTTCCTGCCCGGCAAGGATCTCGAGTGGCGCGGCATGATCCGTCACGGAGCTGAGCTGGCCTTCGCGTACGCCCAGGCGACGGTGCCTCGCCTCTGCCTCATTCTGCGCAAGGCCTTCGGCGGCGCGTACATCGTCATGGACTCCCGCGGGATCGGCAACGACGTCTGCCTGGCCTGGCCGGGCGCCGAGGTGGCCGTCATGGGGGCCTCCGGCGCGGTGCAGATCCTCCACCGGGGGCTCGAACCCGGGGAGCGCGCCGATCGCGAGCTCTCCTACGAGGAGGCCTATCTCAACCCCTGGCCTGCGTCGGAGCGGGGGTTGGTGGACGAGGTGGTCGATCCGGCGGACAGCCGGATCGTCCTGTGCGCCGTGTTGCGCCAGCTGTGCACCAAGCGCGAATTGCTGGTGGGCCGGAAGCACGATGCCGGGCCACAATAGGGGTTCACCTGGGTAATCACAGATTGTCACCAATTCGTAACAAGGCTGAGGTGCATTCGACGCCGAACCCGGTAAAGGATCGGGCATGATCAGCGATGTGGTCCCCCCCACAGACGACTCCCTGTTCGTCCTCGAGTCGTGCCACAGCACGTGGATCTTCGACACCGACCGGATGCGCTTCCGACGCGTCCTGAAGGGCCTGGCGCTCGACGTCCATGCGGCGACCACCGCCTGGCGGGCCTATTACGGGCTCGAGATCGACCCGATCTCCGAGTCTTTCGTCGTCCTGCTCAATCCGGAGGGCACCCGTCTGCTCCGTTCGTGGCGCCACGTGGAGCACTGCCCGCAGTGCGGCGGGAACCAGACGGCCGAGCTCTCGCTGGACGAGCTGCGGGGCGCGTCGCTGGCCTGAATTGGCCGCCAGCCAACGGGCGCGACACCGCAGGCCTGGGCGACCTCGTCTTCAGCCCGTGCTCGACGGCACGGCGTCTGATGGCCGCCTCGGTGGACGCGACAACTCCTGCAGCTACGTCCAGGTGCTGGACCAGACCTCCTCGCCGTCGGCCTTGTCCAACTCCATCCCCGTCGGGGCAAACGTGAGGGTCAGGTGGGGGACGGCGATCTGGCCCTCACCTCCGTCGCCGAGGAGGTACACGTCGGGTACGGTCCACGCCCGTTCCATACGGGTTGAAGACCTACTTCCAGTGGCCGCGCACGAAGTCGGCGTAGGCCGGGGCCATGTGGGCCGGCAGCAGGGGTGGGGTCCGTCGCGTCACTCTGAGCACTGCCGCGTCGACCGCCGGTACCGGCCGGAAGGTCTCGGCGGGCAGGCGCCGGCCGACCTCGAAGGTCCACCAGGGCACCCAGGTGGTGGAGAGCATCGTCGTGGGCGGCGTGGCTGCTCGCTTGCGGGCCACCTCCCACTGGACCACGAGATCGGCGCGCTGGAGCCCGCTGCCGGGGTCGTCGAGCAGGTGGTGGAGGATGGAGGTCGTCGCCCCGAAGGGGAGAGAGCCCAGTGCTCGGAACCGCACGCCGGGCATGCGGTAGTGCAGGACGTCACAGCACACGACCGTGACGTCGCCCACCCTCCGCCGCCCCACGTCGCGGCGCAGGAGATCGGCCCAGCGCGGATCCTTCTCGAGCGCGATCACACGGACGCCCCGGCGTGCCAGCGCGAACGTGCAGGCGCCGCGTCCCGCTCCGATCTCGACCACCAGATCGCCGGGGTCGAAGGCCGCCTGGGCGACGAGTGCGTCGGCGACGTCAGGCCGGAGGAAGTTCTGTCCGAGACGACGCCTGCGTTCGTCCCGTTCGGTCCGCTTGGCCGCGGACACGGAGGGTCATCGTGGAGCCCATAGACGACCATTGTGCCCCGGGACCTGGCCGACGCGCCACGCCCGCGCTCAGAGCGGTGCTGGAGGGCCGGGCCACCCCTGTCGCCGCTGCCGCCGATCGGCCCGCTCGATCTCGCGTTCGACGTCGGACCACATCAGCGGCTCCGCATCCTCGCCCGTGGTCTCGGCGGTCTGCGCGCGAGTCATGATCACGAAGGCCACCGTCCACAGCACAGCGATCGTGCTCAGCTTGGCCAGGAAGCCGGCCAGCTGCTGATCGAGGAGAGGCGACATTCCCACGACCGTGCCAGGGTGGGTGAAGGTGGGGTACAGGGAGTGGCGAGCGAAGATCCACACGATGGAGAGGAAGCTGGGCACGATCGACTGGACGATGAGGTAGCCGCCGCGCCCCAGGGCGGACAGACGCGGCGCCCCCGGCAACTCGGTCAGCACCGGAGCCCACAGGACGAAGCCGGAGGCGAGCACCACGAGCTCTATCAGTACCCGGGCGACGTCGGAGCGCGCCGCCAGGCTCACCGCCCCGGTCGTCAGGGTCGCGACTGCCACGACCGTGACGATGGCCACCGCGGGCACGGGCCGCACGGCCACGCGCAACACGGCGTCGACAGCGGCGGGCCGGGTCAGGCGAGCGATCACCGGTCGCGGCGTCCCGAGCACCAGGAGGGGCGGCACCGCGAGTGTCAGGAGCAGTCGCTGGAGCACCAGCGCCATGAGGAGCCAGTGGGCGGCCAGGTCTCCGAGGGGCCACGTCACGGCTGCGACGAGGACGACCACGCCGCCGACGAACAGGGCCCTCTGCCGCCCGGTCGCCTCACAGCCCTTCCGGCGGATCGCCCACACGTACCCCGCGACGAGGGCGGGGAAGGCAAGCAGCCACAGGAGATGGAGGTGCCAGCCGAAGGGTTGCGTCGCGGCGGTCACGCCCGAGCCGCCGCCGTAGGCTCTGAGCGATGGAGGCGCCCGCAAAGCTCGACCGGCTGGAACGCGTCACGGATCTCGTGCTCGTGCTGCTCGACACCCCCCAACCCCTCACGCTCGACGCCATCGCGCACCAGGTCCCGGGGTACCCCTCGGAGGATTCGGCGCGCCGCCAGGCCTTTGAGCGGGACAAGCGATTGCTGCGGGACGAGGGCATCCCTGTCCTGACGCAACGGCTGCCGGGCCACGAGCAGTATGGGTACCAGATCGACCGTGAATCGTTCTACCTGCCCGAGCTCGACCTCGAGCCCGACGAGCAGGTCGCCCTCCATCTCGCCGTCGCCGGCGTGCACCTCGGAGATCCTAGTGGGCGCGATGCGCTGCTGAAGCTGGGCGCAGCGGGCCTGGGCGACGTCCGTCCCATCGCGTCGATGGTGCCGCCCGCGGCACTCGTCGAGCTCTTCGAGGCGGTGCGCACGAGGGCCACGGCCGGGTTCTCCTACCGGGCCGAGATGCGCCGCGTCGCCCCGGTTGGCCTGTGGTTCCGCTTCGGGCACTGGTACCTGGTGGCCTGGGACCTCGAGCGTGGGGCCGTGCGCACGTTCCGGGTCGACCGGATCGAGGGCGAGGTGTCCCGGGGCGAGGCCGGGAGCGCAGAGGTGCCCGCGGACGTGAACGTGGACGTCGAGGCGGCGCTGCCCGCCGAGCCGTGGGAGGCGGACGGGGAGGACCGGATAGAGATGAGGATCCGGGTCGATGCGCTGGAGGCCCGCCGGGTCGCCGACGAGGTGGGCCGGGACAAGGTGGTGCGCCGTCTGGACGACGGGTCCGTCGAGCTCGTGCTCGGCGTCTCCTCGTTCGTCGCCATCCGTTCCTGGGTGCTCGGCCTCCTCGACCACGCGACGGTCGCCGAACCGCCGGCCTTCCGCGAAGAGCTGGTCGCCTGGCTCACGGCGCTGGCCGCCCCGGCCCCGCCGCTCCCGCCCGACATCAGGGTGCCTGCACCGGTGGGGGACGACGATGACGGGGCAACCGCTCCGCCACGGGGCGCGCCGGGCGCCGAGACCAGCCGCCGGTTGCGTCGGCTTCTGGCCGTGGTGGGGTGGCTGGCCCAGGTCGGGGAGGCTCCCATTGCCGACGCGGCGCGCCGGTTCGGGATGAGCGAGAAGGAGCTGGTGGCCGAGCTCGAGCTGGCGGCGTGCTGCGGCACGCCCCCCTACACCCCCGACACGCTGATGGAGATAGAGGTGTCGGAGCACTCGGTCCGGGCGTTCCTCCCCCCGGAGTACGCGCGGCCCCGCCGCCTCACGCCGGCCGAAGGATTCGCCGTTGCCGCATCGGCGCGGCTCCTCCTCGCCGTGCCGGGGTCGGAGGACGACGCGCTGCGCCGGGCGCTGGCCAAGCTGGACGCGGCGCTGGGCAGCCGCGAGGCGGTGGGGCTCGACGTCGACACGCCCGAGCACCTGGCCGTCGTTCGGGAGGCGGTCGACCAGGGTCGGGCGATGGAGATCGAGTACCACTCCGGCTCGCGCGACGAGCTCACGACCCGCACGGTGGAGCCGGTGCAGGTGGTCACCATCGACGGGCACTGGTACCTCGATGCGTACTGCCACCGGGCGGGAGACATGCGTCGCTTCCGGGTGGACCGCATCGGCTCGGTCGGCCTGCTCGACCATCCCGCCGAGCCGGCGACGGTGCGGGCCCGGCCGATGGGGGAGATGTTCGTGCCCGGCCCGGGCGCGCTTGAGGTCCACGTGCACCTGGGCCCGGGTGCGCAGTGGGTGCCCGAGACCGTTCCCGTGCGAGCAGTGGCGCACGACGAGGACGGTTCGGTGACCGACGTGGTGCTCGACGTCTCCGGCATGGCCTGGTTCGAGCGGTTGCTGTTGCAGCTCGGCCCCGACGCGCGCGTGGTCAGCCCACCTGAGCTCTCGGGGCTGGCCGCGGCTGCCGCGCGCCGGGTGCTGGCGCGCTACGACGCACCCGAGCACTGAATCCCGCTCGCACCGCGGCAACTAGCGTCTGCCCCATGAGCGACATGAGCGACTTCAACCGCGGCATCATCGAGGAGTTCCGGGCCAACCACGGGGTGGTCGGGGGCCCGTTCGACGGTGCGCCCGTCGTGCTGCTGACCACGACCGGTGCCCGCACGGGGCAGAAGCGGGTGAACCCCCTGGTCGGCCTCGTGGAGGACGGCACGCTCTACGTGTTCGCGTCCAAGGCGGGCGCACCGACCAACCCGGACTGGTACCACAACCTGCTCGCGCATCCCGATGTCGAGGTCGAGTTCGCCGACGAGCGCTTCGGCGCCGTCGCCACCCCGATCACCGGCCCCGAGCGGGATCGCCTGTTCGCCGCACAGGTGGAGCGGATGCCGGGCTTCGGGGACTACGAGAAGGCCACCGAGCGGGTCATCCCCGTCGTCGAGCTGCGCCGCCAGGCCTGAGCCCCGGCCGACCGTTCATCCCCGCCCGGTGAGCGGGGGAGCGAGAGGAGCCGGATGCTCGGCGTCCACGGCGTGGGCAGAGACGGGGCGGACTACTACCTCTCCGACCCGGCCCGTGAGCTCCCCGAGCCCGTGCCCGGTCACTGGACCGGCGCCGCCGCGGCCGCGCTCGGTCTGGAGCGCGCGCCCCATCCCGAGGAGTTCCGCCGGCTGCTCCGGGGGCACCAGCCGCGGACAGGGCAGCCGATGGGCTCGGGCCGGGCCAGCCTGGCGGCATTCGACCTGACGTTCAGCGCACCGAAGTCGGTCAGCGTGCTCTTTGCCCTCGGCGGAGAGGAGGCCGCACGCCGCGTGGTCGAGGGCCATGCCGCAGCAGTGGCCGGCGCGCTGGGCTACCTGGAGGAGCACGGGGTCACGGCCACCAGGCGGTCCGGGCCGGAACGCAGCGTGGTGGCGACCACCGGGATGATCGCAGCGGAGTTCACCCACGGCGTCAACCGCAACGGCGACCCTCATGTGCACAGCCATGTGGTGATGGCCAACCTCGTCCACGCTGCCGACGGCCGCTGGAGCGCGTGCGACGGGCGCGGGATCGCCGCGCACCGCCCGGCGGCGTCGGAGGTGTACGCCGCGCATCTGCGCGCGGCGCTCTCGTCGGCGCTCGGTGTCTCCTGGGCGGGAACGCCCGGTCGGCCGTACGAGGTCGTGGGTGTCATGCCCGAGCTGCTCGGGGAGTTCTCCTCGCGCGCAGCCGACATCCACCGTCGCATGCACGAGGTGGGCGCACACTCGGCGCGGGCCGGCCGCGTGGCGTGGGCGGCCACCCGCCCCGCCAAGCGGCCCTCGAGGTCCTACGCCGAGCTCGCACCCGAGTGGGCGCGGCGGGCCCGTGCCGTCGGGGGCCCCATGGAGCTCGGGCGGGCCACCGGACACCCGCCACCGACACCGTGCCTGGTGGACGAGCACCGCTTCGCCGCGGCCATCTCGCTCACCCCCCACGGCGGCGCCCGGCGGCGCGACGTCGTAGCCGCCTTCGCCGCTGCGGCGCCCCTGGGCGTCGAGGCGGCCCCTCTCGCTCGCCTCGTCGACCATTGGGTACCCGACCCTTCCGTCGGCGTGGCCGAGACGCTCCATCACCGCCGGGACGTCGTGCCGGCGAACCATGTCCTGGGCGCGCTCGGGCCCCGTCCGCTGAATCCGACCGACCACGCGCTGTGGGTCGGGGCCGCCGCCGCGTTCAACGCCTACCGGGACCGTTGGGGCCTCGACCGTGTCACGGCGACGCTCGTGGCTCCGGGCTCGACGTCTGGGCTGTCGTCGCTGTCGGCGCCCCGTCTGGCCGATCACCTCCGCACCGCGCGGCATCTCGAGGCGGTGCGGGCCCGGCTCGGGCGGCGCCAGCCCGCCGAGGTCGACCTCGGCATCGGACGCTGAGTCAGCGGCCCAGCTGTGGGACGTCATCCCGGGCCAGCTCTGGTACGGGCGCCACGAGCTCGCGCCAGGGTGAGTGCTCGTGCGAGGGCGTCAGCGAGACCTGCTCCACCTCCTTGTGCGGGCCGAGGACGAGCGCGCGGCCCGGAGCACCCCGCGCCACTTCGTCCACGGGCAGGCGAGGCTGCCGGGCCGATCCGACCGATGTCGAGGGCCGGATGCGACCCCATCGGTCGACGGCCTGGCTCACTGTCGCCGTCTGCACCTCACGGTCGCCGGCGAGGGCGCTGATGTCACGCAGCGTCGACGTGTCGGCGATCCCCCGCAGGACGACGGTCGTCCCGAACAACGACAGGAACCCGTCCGCTGCCTGGCCCCAGCGCACCCGCGCCTGGGACAGGTCCTGCAGGCAGGCGAGCACCAGCAGGCCCTGGCCGGCTCCTTCGCTGACCATGGCGGGGAGGTCGGGGATGGGAGCGATGTTGGCGACCTCGTCCAGAGCGAGGAGGGTGGGTGGGCCGCCAATATCGTCGCGGGCCCGGGCGTACGCGGCATCGCGCACGTCACCGATCGTCCCCACCACGAGCGGGGCGAATTGGTGCTGCCGCCGTCCGGTCGAGCACACGTAGAGGGTGTGTGGGCCGCCGCAGAACTCTTCGAGATTCAGGGGCGCCATGCGCGTCGACGCCAGGGCGCCCTCGGTGCGGTAGGCGGCGAGGACGCCCGATGTGGTGGACCAGATGCCCGACTGCTCCCTGGGGTCCGTGGTCACGATCCCGCCGAGCAGATTCGTGGCCGGGGCGTCCTCGCCGGCGCCCGCGGCGAGAATTTCGAGGGCGGCCGCTCCGTCGTGGCGGTCGATCCACTGGAGCACGTCCCGCATGGAGAGTCGCTCCCTGGCGGCGGCATGGAGGAGGGTCGAGAGCAGCGCTCCCGCACGCTCGGTCCAGTGGTGCTCTCCAGCGCGTGAGCCGGTCAGTCGGCTCGCACCCACCATCGCGTCGGCGGTCACGACCGCTGCGTCCCAATGCGAGGCCGTTGTCAGCGGCGACCAGCCGACGCGTTCGACACCGCGCGGGCAGGCGACCTCACCGCTCGGGTCGTAGAGGAACGCCCAACCATCGCGGCTGCGCGAGGACGCGGTCGCCCGCATGACGTCGGGCTTGGTCGAGGTCGAGACGACCGGCCCCTCGGAGAGCAAGATATTGGGTATGACCAGGGAGGATGTCTTCCCTGACCTTGGTGGGCCGAGGACCAGCGTCGAACGCTCCGCGCCGGCCCAAGCCCAGCCGCGTGTGCCGGTTCCAACATAGATGCTGTGGCGCGCGTAACGGTGGACCTCACGAAGTGCCGCGGTCGAAATCAGGCACGGATCCGCCGTGTCGACATGCCCATGAGCATCGCGTTCCATCCATGTGATGTTTGCGTTCGGGAACCAAGAATTCCAGAGGACATATCGGCCAAAGCGGCGACGACTGAAGCGCAATCGAGTCGCGCGAGCGCAGCATGCACCTCAATTGCGTGTATGACACGTTGTGAATCGAAGGTCACTCACGAACGCAAAATGACCGCGCAAACAAAGAATGCTTGACCTGGACACGTTCATAACAGAAGAATGTGTCTACCCGAAGTGTGAGGGAGGGTTGACATGTGCTGCGACACAACGACGTGTGGCGCGCAAACGAAAGTTGTCGGATCGCTTTCGTGCGCGCCTTGCGACGTGCAGCGGCGTGTCAGTTCGACGCCGCAACTCGGGGAACCAAGCCGGTACGGCCTGAGGCGGCGGTGTCCATGACATCACCGCAACCGCGTCGTCCGGCGCAGTTGACAGTGAATCCGGTGCGGCAGTGCGCACGGCGTGGGGCAGTCGACCCCGGCGTGGCGCAGGCTTCATCTCTATTCAGTGACCATGCTCCTAGGGAGGTGCACCTGTGGCAGTAGCCGCAAAGAGAAGGGCCCCAGCCAGAAAGGCAGCTAAAAAGCGGGCCCCGGCAAAGAAGGCAGTTAAGCGCGCACCGGCCAAGAAGGCCGTCAAGCGGACCCCGGCCAAGAAGGCCGTCAAGCGGGCTCCGGCTCGCAAGGCGACCAAGAAGCGGGCTCCCGCGAAGAAGGCCGTCAAGCGGGCTCCGGCTCGCAAGGCGACCAAGAAGCGCGCTCCTGCGAAGAGGACCGCCAAGCGGGCTCCGGCTCGCAAGGCCACCAAGAAGCGCGCGCCGGCGAAGAAGGCGGCCAAGCGGGCCCCGGCCCGCAAGGCCACCAAGAAGCGCGCGCCGGCCAAGAAGGCGGCGCGTCGTGCGCCCGCCCGCAAGGCGGCCAAGCGTCGCTAGGCGGTACGTTCCATTCGGAACACGTGAGACCGGGGGCCCACGGGCCCCCGGTTCCGCGCCCGGGGCTCGGTCAGAGGCTCTCGCCCAGCTCCGCGACGTCGGCCGGCCAGTCGACGTCGTAGGCGAGGTCCGGGTGGCGCAGGACGCGTACTCCGAGGCCCAGGCGGGTGGCCTCGGCCCGGTGCGCCCGGAAGGACCCGGGGCCGTAGGCGAACCGGAAGTCGGTTGCGGCGGGCAGCCGCAGCACGTTGGTCCCGTCGTCGCGGCGGTCCGGGACGAGGGTCACACCCTCGAAGGGAGGCAGTGCACCCAGCCCGCGCGCCCGGGGCAGGTCACCGTGGGCCACCGTCACCCACAGCGCTCCGGCCCGGGCCAAACGGTCGACGCCGGCGCGCACAGCCCCGTTGAGCCCCTGTCCGGGCTCCCACATCACGGACGCGCCGAGGTCCGACGCCCATTGGGCGACGTCCTCGTCGTCGCACACGACGGCGACGGGGAGCGGGGCGCAGGCGGACACTACGTGCGTGGCCATGGCCCGGACGAGACGGACGCGCTCGGGGTCCGCCAGCGCGGAGCCCAGACGGCGTTTGGCCTGGTGGAAGGCCTTGACCGGGACGAGCACCACCTCGGGCCCCAGGCGGGCGTCAGGAGGCGCCGCCGAGTTCCGCGCTCTCGGCATGGTCGCCTCCGGCACCCGGCCAGTGTACGGGTGAACGCAGGAGGTGCTCCGGGGTCGCCGTAATGTCTTGTCAATGAACGAGCGGGTGGCGGTCATCGGAGCCGGGTCGTGGGGGACTGCCGTGGCGACGATCGTGGGCGGCATGCATCCTGCGTCGCTGTGGGTGCGTTCCCCCGAGCTCGCCGCGACCATGCGCGACACCCGCGAGAACGCGACGTACCTGCCGGGCATCAGGATCCCGGACGGGCTCTCTGTGACCGCAAGCCTCAAGGAGGCGGTCGAGGGTGCGGGAATCGTCTTCATGGCCGTGCCGTCGCATGGGTTCCGCTCGGTCCTGGCCGGGGTGCGACCGGTGGCCGACGCACTGGAGGCCGTCGTGAGCCTGGCCAAGGGAATTGAGATCGGCACCAATCTGCGAATGTCGCAGGTTGTGGCCGACGTGCTCCCGGGCGTCGCCGCCGGTGTCCTCACCGGGCCGAACCTGGCCCGCGAGGTGGCGCAGGGACACCCTGCGGCCTGCGTGATCGCGCTCCCGGACGAGGGCCTGGCGTGCCGCGTCCAGGCGCTCGTGCACACCCGCACCTTCCGTGCCTACACGGGCACCGACGTCGTCGGCTGTGAGATCGCCGGCGCCACCAAGAACGTGATGGCCATCGCTGCGGGCATCGGCGACGGGCTCGGCCTGGGCGACAACACCCGGGCCGTCCTGATCACCCGCGGCCTGGCCGAGCTGGGCCGTCTCGGCGTCACCCTGGGCGGGAAGGTGCTGACCTTCGGCGGCCTGGCCGGCGTGGGGGACCTGGTAGCGACATGCGCCAGCCCGAAGAGCCGGAACCGGATGGTGGGGTTCGCGCTGGGTGAGGGACGATCGCTCGACGACATCGTGAGCGGCATGCACATGGTGGCCGAGGGCGTCAAGAGCGCCGGCCCCCTGGTGGGGTTGGCCCGCGCCCACGGCGTCGAGATGCCCATCGCGGAACAGGTCCAGGCGATCGTCGAGGGGCGGTGCTCTCCCGCCGACGCGCTCATGAACCTGATGTCCCGCCCGTCGAGGCCCGAGTGGGACGAGACGCTGCTGCGGGGGCTCTCCGAATGAGCGGTCTCTTCCACAGCTACGAGATCTTGCCCGACACCGACGACCGCTCCCGGCGCGAGGCTGCGTTGGCGCACGTCAGGGAGATCCTGCTGATGCACGGGGCCACCGAGGACGAGATCGACCGCGCCGTGGCGGACGACGTGATCGACCTCTTCGTGGCGGAGCGCATGCTTGTCCCGTCGCGACGCCGCTACACGCGGGCCGAGGTGGCCGAGCTCACGGGTGTCGACCAGGTCAAGCTCGAGCGGTT
>Ga0181535_10004189_pt1 | contig 16224 bp, 14 predicted proteins | sample PEATcosm2014_Bin_44_FD_119774 | JGI IMG/M metagenome (GOLD analysis project Ga0181535, IMG submission 119774) | Peatland microbial communities from MTU Mesocosm Facility, Houghton, MI, USA - PEATcosm2014_Bin17_30_metaG | ecosystem: Environmental > Terrestrial > Soil > Wetlands > Peat | place... | reverse complement strand
TGGCGATCACGTCTTCGCTCATTGCTTGTTCGAGCGCCAAAGTCGGCGTGCCGCGATGTTTCGCAAACTGAAGCGCGGAAATCCAGACGTTTGTATCGATGACGACGATCACCCGTTCGACCGTACCTTGCGGCGGCGCGGCTTTTCCGCACGCACCTGTCGGATAAGCCGGGGCACATCGGCCTCGGTGTAGCCCTTCGGGTTGCGTCCTGCCGCATAGGCGCCCAGCTCATCCAGCGTGCTTCGCGCCTGCTGCGCGGAATAGGTGCGAAAAGCCTCACGGAATAGCTCGCTCATCGTGCGGCTGTCCCTCCGTGCCAGCGCCTCAGCCTTTTGCGCAAGTTCAGGCGGCAGGCTGATCGTGTAGACCTTCGATTTCCTTAGGGTTGCAGTAGCCATGCCCGAATATTACAGTGTAATGGATTCCATTACAACCCGCGCGAGAGCACGTGGAGTGGCGAAGCCGGGCGGAAGCGAAAGCCTGCCCTGAGCAAAGCCGAAGGGGATCTGCTTCTGCTTCTCAAGAAGCCCCGAGCCGCACGAAAAATGGGTGCCCCGTCCATTCGCGTTTTTTGCGAATGGGCGGGAAGGCACGACACGCCAGCTCGCACCGGCGGGAACCGAGGCCTTCAGGCCTCGGAAAAGTCCCGAGCAGACCTATCGAGGCCGACGGTGGACTTAAGAGACAAATAAGTGGCAGCAAACCAAGAGCTTATTGCCGATTCGGCGGGTTGACCCACCTCGGTTGGCTGTCTTCCGGCAACGACCGACCTATCCACCTGCCTATGTGGTATAACGAGCCTTTCCACAATATAGAGAGGGCTGAGCGACATCTATGAAACTTGTCTTCTGTATCTTGAGCGACATACATTTTGCTGTAGGCACAACGCACCCAATACTCGGGAGATCAGACGCCATCGCATCCGCAATCTCTTCCGTGGAGGCGCACCCCGACTGCTTGGTCCTTCTCTTTAGTGGCGACGTCGCTGCCAAAGGGCAGACTGACGAGTATGAAATTGCCAAGAGTTTCATTTCGAACCTAAAAGCCCATTTGCGGCGAAGATTTCCCTGGATTGACATCAAAGTCCTTTCGGTGCCCGGCAACCATGATCTTAGTCACGAGGAGAATTCAGAGGGGTTTCGGAAGAATGCCGTCGACGGGAGCAGACAGAGTCTTGAGGACCCGCAGAAGAATCTTTTCTACCTGGGACAATTGCTCGCCCCCCAAACGAATTACTGGGAATTCGACAGCGGTCTCAGCTCGCCGGCTGCAAATACTTCGGAAATGATTTGTCGCTCCGCCAAACTCGCACTTGGCTCCTACACCGTGCAACTAAATCTGTTGAACACAGCACTTCTTTCTCAGCGAAAAGAGTCTCAAGGCGACCTGCTCCTTCCGATGCCGATGCTGCACGAGACACTTTCGGCGGCAGCAACTCCAAGTCTCACAATTACTGTCATGCACCACGCGATTTACTGGATCGAATCGCAGACCTTGACTAACCTTCGAGACCTGCTTGCTAGAACATCTGACTATCTGATTACGGGCCACGAACACTTCTCTTCAGGGTATGAGGTGAAGAATGAGTTGGGTGACAGTATCCGGTACTATGAAAGCCCTGCGCTCTTCGATCCCAAGAGACCCACTTCAAGCGCATTCCGAGTTTTGGCTTTCGACCTAGCGAACACACGCGCCAAGGAAGCCGTGTTCGCGTGGAAGAGCAATCTCTATAGCGCGAAGAACGAGTCTCAATTTGATTGGCAGTCTCTCGCTCTCAACCGGATTGATCAGAAGCTGCTAACGATGAACGGCGAAACGATAAGAGCACTAAGCGCTCCAGGCCTGGCATCCCCAACCCGGTTGGATCGCGGCGTCTCCTTGCAGGACATCTTCGAGTATCCGGACCTGAAACTGCAGAACGCAGTGGCCTCTCCACAGGTTCAACTCAAGAGAGGTGGTCTCGTTCTTTCGTTCCTGACCGAGGGGGGAATTAAGGAAGTTCATGGCGCGCCGTTGTCTGGAAAAACGAGCCTCTCCAAGGCGATCGTCCTCGACATCAGATTAAAGGGCCTAGGGACGCCCGTCTGGCTGGACGGGAAGTCCATAGAATGCAAGACCGTTGATGACTTCGAGAAGATTGTCCGCAATGTATTCAAGCTTCAGTATTCCCCGGACCAGCTTGATCCATACCTTCAGCTTCGCTCTGATCAGAGATTCGTCGTGATCGACGATTGGCACCAAGCAGCGATCTCGGCAAAGACGCGTACCGCAATCTATGAGTGGCTTTCCGGTTTTTCGCGCGCATCCATCCTGATGGTCGATCAGACCTATCGAATAAGGGAGCTCATTTCCGGAGGACAAGCAAGCAAGTCATTAGGGGATGATCCGGCTTCGGGCAACGTTGTCCATGCTGAGATTGCAAACCTGAGCAACGTGAGCCAAGCAAATCTAATTCATAAGTACCTACGGTTCACGACTGATTCGATTGATTACCCAGAAGAGAGCAATGAAGCTGCGAGAATGGAATCCCTCGTCTCTCAAATGCTGAACGGCGACCGATTGCCTTCGTACCCATTTTTCATCCTCTGCATTCTTCAGGCAATCGAAGGAAAGAAGACCAATGCAATCGCGGGCGGCTCGCATGGCCCGCTTTACGAGGTCCTAATCCTAAACGCGATGTCGAAGGAGAATCCGGAAGACCCGCAAATCTCTAAGAAGTTGGTTTTTCTTCAGGAGATCGCATACCACATGTGGGCGATTCGAACGAGCGAAATCTCGCCATCGGAGATTGACAGCGTTATGAGCGCATTCACGAATACGAACTATTTGACTCTTCCGGCAAGCACATTTCTCGACTCTTTGGTGCGGGCCAAAATCCTTATCAAGAAAGCCGGAAACTATACGTTCTCCTACCCCCAGTATTTTTACTACTTTGTGGCAAGGTTCATTCGAGAGCATATCGATGAAGACCGTGGAAATGAGCTGCGGCAACAGGTCGATGAGATGATTGACAAGATTTCCTCTGCCGAGAACGCCGAAATCGTGATGTTCCTGATCTACTTCGAAAAAGACAAGAACCGAATCATCGACCGCTTACTTCGGAACGCCTCTCTAATCTATCAAGAGGTTCCCCCAGCGCGACTCGAAGAAGATGCGGCTGACTTTGCAAACGCCGAAGTAAACATTCCCATAGATGACCATCCGGATGTCGCCAAGACCCGGCAAGAGATTCGGGAGATGAAAGATGCGCATGTGGAGAAAAGGCTCCTCAATCCCAGGGAAGAGATGGAGAGAGCAGTCCCTCTAGCTTATTCATATGATCCGGGGCTTACGGAACAGCAAAAACTGCATTTGGTTTCGCAATCTATGAACGCACTTGGTCAAGTAATTCGCAATTTCTCCGCGAATCTTCCTGGTCAGCGCAAAGTTCAAGTCTTGAAGGAGACTTATCTCCTTGCACTTCGGGCAACGGCCCGTGTCATGTCGCTTTGCAAGAGCGCAATCGAGACAATGGGAGAGCTGAAGATACCCGAAAATAGTGAGGTGTCCGTTCTCGAACTCAAAAGGACCTTCGAAGACATGATGGCCTTCTTGCCGCAGATTTTTGCAGTTTCGATGTGCCGCGCGGTGTCAGATAGTGTCGGAATTGCCGACATGGACAGAGCCTACACTGAAACCGCTGATGCGCTGGGGAAATCCGTGGCCACCAGAATGATCGATCTTACCGTCAAAATGGACCACTTTGAGGGCTTTCCCGAGAACGCCATTCGCGATCTTCGAGCCGATGTGAAATCGAATAATTTTTCAGCTCAGGTTCTCAAAATCCTCGTATTGACACATTTGCTTCTTCACTCCGTCGACGACAAGACGTTGGTTAGGACTCTCCTGGCGCTTGAAGTGAAACCCAGAGCCTTTAGGGACTCAATAGAAGGCAACAGCCAAGGCCAAGGGGAACGGAGATTTCAAGAATGAGCTTGCCGGGTGCCCCAAGTCCCGGCTCTGAGCCCTGGGATAGCCGCGGAGGTCCTCCCAGCAAGCGCCTTGGTTTGGAGTCATGGCCAGCTGTCTAATCCTGCTTGTCGTGAATGCCAGTGATGAGGAGCCACGCGCCCGAAATGAAAAAAGCGAAGGAGAGCACCATCGCTACCGAGGCCACGTAAAGTCCGGCAACATATCCCGCGATAAGTAAGACCGAACCTACGATTTGCGCTACATAACACGATGTGCCCGCGATAAAGCGGCTCACGCTAAGCCCCACGGAGCTTCTGCCCATTTTTCTGGCCCGCACATAGACGCGTAGGTAAGTAATCGTCGGAACGAGCGTAACCACCAACCATTCCACGCCGATCCATCGATAGCTTTGATTTCCCATGAGGGCCAACGCACAGACCAGGAAGACGGCCGTGAAGCCCGTCATCGTGGCGACGGCACGATTCTTATGGGTTGCATCCCGCGTGATGATCGCGAGATTGATCGACATGGCGATAAACACCAGGCCCGCGAGAGCCGCCGCTCCGCCTCCCACCATAATGAAGAAATTGTTCCATTGGTCGATGCCCATCGCACTTCATGGTACTAGCAGGCTGGGGAAAAAGTCGTCAAGAGATCTATTTGAAGGGGCACGAGTTTACTCGTGCCGAGAAGCAGATTGAATTGCCGCCGGCTTTAGCCGCTGAGGGATGTTCTTCGTCGGATTCACCCGAGATCTCGACCTTCTCCGCAGCCTGCCAGACAGAAAATCAATCGGCCATGTTCTCCGTTTGTGGAGCGAGGCTGCCCCCCCTAAATTTGCATTGATCCACTGCAAATTTGCAAAAGATTTCGATCATCCTCGCATAACGCAACCGTCCCTCGGCGGCCCACAAGTATGTCCCATCTCCGCATAATTCTTCGCAAATCGCGAGCAACACCTGTGTCAGTTTTCACAATTGTTCCACGTGGAACAATTTGGGCTAGCCGTCCAGGCAAGAGCTTCGCGTAGCAACGCCGCTTGGATTGTTCCACGCCGCCAGAATGTTCCACGTGGAACATTTCAAAGTAACGTGACTGGTCCCTCATGCGATGCTGGAAGGCATGTCAGCGCCCGATGCCGGAGCGGTTGTCCCTCATCGTTTCCTCAACGACAGCACGGTGTTCCGGTGGGAAAACCTGACACTGCGCAGCGACCTGATTCTGACCCTGCCGATTGCGATCTGTCTTGGCGTCGGCATTGCTGCGGGTCATCCCGCGGCGGGCATGCTGGCCGCGGGCGGCGCGGCCAACACCGGCTTTGGCCAGAAGCACTCCATCGACGAATCGCATCTGCTGCCGATGATCTTTGTCACCTTCGGCATGGCGTTCGCGGGGTTTGTGGGCGTGCTGCTGGGCCATGAGAATCTTCTGCTGGTGGTTGCGGCGGCGTTGTGGGCTTTCGGTTATGGCATGCTCACCGCGCGTCCCGACGGATACAGCTGGGTAGGCCAGCAGTGTGTGATTACGTTCCTGGTGGCGTCGGCGTTTCCTGCGCCATTGAAGGCTGCTGTCGCTCAAGGCCTGCTGTTGTTTGCGGGGGGAGCGGTGCAGCTTTTGGTCTCTTCTGTGCTGCTTCATCTGTTTGGCGATTTGCGGGCGCGGCTGTTTCAGCTGACGCGCTATCTCTGGGAAGAGCAGGCGGCGCTTCGCTCGGCATTGATTGAGACTGCGGAATCGGTGCGGCAGCTGCGGTTTGCGGAGTCGGCGCTGCCGTATGCGCTGCGGCTGGCGTTCACGGTTGGGCTTGCGACGGAGATCTATCGCAGACTGCATTACCAGAGCGGCTACTGGATTCCGATGACGGCTCTGCTGGTGTTGAAGCCGGACCTGATCGATACGGTGAGCCGGGCGATTGCGCGGACGCTGGGGACGATGTGTGGGGCGATTGCGGTGAGTTTTTGCCTTGCCCATCTGCATACGACGCCGGTGGTGCTTGCGAGCTTCACGGTGCTGTTTGCGTGGCTCGCGTTTGCGCTGGTGAACGTGAACTATGCGCTGTTTTCGGTGGCCATTACCGGCTATATCGTGTTTCTTCTCTCGCTGAATCTGGTTCCGGGACCACTTATTGCGGAGCGGCGAACCTTTTGCACGGCACTGGGTGGAGCGATCGCGCTGTGTCTGCGCCTGGTGGTGATCTCGTATAGGCGGCCGCACTGGCTAAGGGCTGTTGCGATGCTGCGGCACGCGGTTTGGCTGCGGCATCCGTCGAGTGCGAGGGGCGTCCAGGCATCGGGGTGATGCGCTGGACGCGGCTCTGGGGGACGCGGGGTTACTCTACGGGCGTGTCGCCGGTGGTGTCGAAGGTGGCGCCGGTTGGGATGATGGTGGTGGAGACGACCTTTCCATCCTGCGAGCCGGTGTAGACGGTGATGCGGGTTGGATCGATACCCTTCTCGCCCACAAGGTAGGCTTTGGTGTTGACGGCGCGCTGGGTCGCGAGCTTGTTGCCACCTTTTTCGCTGCTGGCGGCATTGCCAACTAAGGCCAGTTTTTCATCGGAGTTACTTTGCAGGTTAAGGGCTACCTGATCGATGCAGGCCTTGCCTTCGTTGTCAACGCGGGTGGGGCGTCGGGCATCGCGCTCGAAGCTGATGGAGCACATTTCGCTGACCGCTGGCTTGACGGGAGCTGGGACTTCGACGGTGACGGTGGCGGGAGCCGAGGCAGTCTGACCCTTGTCGTCGGCTACATTGCAGGTGACGGTGATGGGGCCGGCCGACACGCCTCCGGTGGATAGAGTTGCCGTGGAGCCGTCGCCACTTACAGTGCCGGACGTGGAGCTATAGGTGTAACTCAAAGGGCGGCTCTGCGGACTTACACCGATTGCGGTGATGGTGGAAGGATCGCCGGAGTTGACGGTGGAAGGATTGGCTGTGCAACTGACGGTTGGGGGCTCCGGCGCCTTGACTTGATAGGGAGCGGTGCAATCTGCATTGGCGCGAGGTTTGTCGCCCTCGGAGATATGGCCTTTGAGGGTATAAGTGCCGGGAGCCAGATTGGTGGTGTCGATGTTCGCGGTGCTTGTGGATCCAGTCACTGTTCCGCCATCGACGGACCATGTGTAGACGTCGGTTCGCGATGGATTAAGATTCATCGCCGTGCCGGACACGGCGATTGGTTCGCCTGCGTAGACAGCGGATGGATTCACGGAGCAGGAGTACGTGATGGGCTCCCGTTCAGGAGCGCGTGCGCCGCCGAAGCGGAAGACAAGACCCGTGGATAGGCGAATGTCGTTCTGGGTGCCGGTGGATCCGGTGGCGAGGTCGTCGAACCGGGTCATGAGGTACTCGGCCTGGATGAGGCGCAGGGCGATGTGGTGGTGCAGCCGGAAGTCGAACCCACCGCCAGCGGTGAGGGCGAAGCTGTTCTCCGAAGGAAGGACCGTGCAAGCGCCCCCTGCGCAACCGGATTCCAGTGTTACGTCACTTGCATGAATCGCACCAAACAAAACCTGGGCGAATGGAGTGACCCTGGAGAATTTGCGATAGGAGAACCGTGGGCCGAGAAGATAAGTGAAGACAGTCCCGTCGGAGTCGACGACGGCGGATGGGGCGCCGGCGCTTGTAAGTTGGAGGCGTGAGTCGTTGAAGCCCCCAAAGTCGCCGACGATGCCCAGATATCGATTGAAATTGAAAGCAAGGGATGTGCTGCCGCCATTGAGCCACACGAGCCGGTTTCCGTTCGTGTCTGTCGGCACTGCGCGCAGATAGGAGTAACCGAGAAATAACTCAATTTTTGGATAGTAGCTGTCGCTTCCACCGGAATAAGGCGAGCCCCCAGCCATGGATGATTCGGGAATAGATTCGATGGGCAGCGGAGAAGGTGGATCTGTGACGACGGCGATGCTGGAGTCGCTGGAACTATTGTTCTGGGCGGCGCTAGCGGATGGACTTGGTGCTTCGCTCGCAAAAGCGGTGAACGCAGGCGCGAATAGGACAGCAAGTGTCACCGCCATAGTTATCTTTATACTCAATCTCATTGTCTTCTCCAAATTGCTCGCCGCGATTGTTATTCCATCTCATCGCCGGAGAGGCCAAACGCAAAAAACGCTTACTCAACACCGCGTTGCATGAAAAAAGGGCTGAGACCGCGCCTTGGTCGCGGTCTCAGCAAAACTTTATGGCACATTGATGACTGTGTTTACGATTGTGGACGACGCGTTCAAAGCCAGTACTCTGCCGTTGACCGTCGTTACGGCCGCAACTCCGGGACTTGAAACCGTGATTCCCGGTTGGGAGATGATGGTTCCCACCATCGTTCCGCCGCCCCCGTAGTTGATGACCGCGCCGGGGAGACCTCCGACCGCCCAGAAGACGTTGCTGGCCTGGGCGCCGTTGATCAGGATCACACTTTCAGAGGCTGTGGGCGTGCCCACGGTCAGATAGGACCCCATCTGGAAGACCCAGGACGCATTGGGATCGCCCTGCGCATCGAGAGTAAGTGGCCCCGTAGTTATTTGATAGAAACTTGTGGATGTGTAAGTGCCAGGGACTAGTGTTAGATTTCCCAACTCATTGCTTGGCAGAGTGATGCCTGGAGGGAGCGCCTGAAGTGTGGTGTACGCGGTTCGAGCTTCCAACGCGGCTTGGGTTGCGATAGCGAAGGTATTCGCGTTTCCTTCACTTGAGCAGGCGCCGCTCGGAGGCGGGGGGGCGGTGTTGATCGCCCCGTTCACTAATCCCATATTGCTTGGCGTTACCGTATAGGAGCACGGATACACACCGGCAAGAGCGGCAACGCTCGTGTCGTAGAATCCGGTCATCGTTGTGGAGGTGCCCGTGGTGCCGATTTCTCCGTTGACCACTGTGAGGGTTCCCTGGTTGGTGATACCCGCACCGCCGCCAAAGCCGCCAAAGAGCACAATGGTCGGTCCAAGGACCACCGGCGGAGTGACGACCCCAGTACCGGTCGTAAACGTCCATGGGTTCGGTGCACCCGTGGTTCCGAGCGGATTGCCATACACATCCGTCACGCCATTGGTAATCGTCGCGATGTAGGTGGTGTTGGCGATCAGCAACGCCGTGGGCGTGAAGGTAGCAATGAAACTAACTGGGTTGTAGGAAACCGTTCCCGCGATGGCTGTTCCGCCTGGCCCAGTAACCTGGTAGGTCGCCGTCGTGATCGTGAGCGGATTCATTGCCTCGGTGAAGGTTGCGTTTACTGCCTGATTTAGTGGCACATTAATCGCCGCACTGGCGGGAACAGTCGAAACTATCTCGGGTGCGGTCGTGGATAAGGTCGTCCCGGTTGTAAACGTCCACACGTAGTTGGCGGCCAGCCCGGTACCTGCAAGGTTCTGAGCCCCGGTTGTGATCGTAGCCGTGAACAAGGTGCTCGGCGCCAGAATAGCTGTCGGTGTGAATGTCAGCGTGTTTCCAATCGCTGCGTAAGCAACCAACCCTGGGACGGCAGTGGCGCCGGGCCCTGTGAGCGTAAAGGTTGTTGAGTTAATGGTGGCAGGATTCATCGGCACGCTGAACGTGGCGTCGAGGATCTGATTCAGCGGTACGCCTATAGCTCCATTGAGTGGGATGGTCGCAGTTACCGTGGGTGGCGTGAGAGCTGCAGTGGCCGAGGTGGTGAACGTCCAGACGTAGTTGGCGGCTAGCGCGGTACCGGCCAGATCGGTTGCCCCGGTTGTAATCGTGGCCGTATAAAGCGTGCTCGGTGTCAGGTTCGCAGACGGCGTGAACGTAGCTACCGAACCGGCTGGGACATAAGTGACTACACCGGTAACTGCGACTCCTCCTGGTCCGGACAATGTAAAGGTCGTAGTGTCGATGGTCACGGGGTTCATTGCGACACTGAATGTCGCGCTAAGGGCCTGGTTGATCGGCACAGACGATGCGAGGTTGGCGGGCACTGTCGAGATCACGGTTGGCGAAGTCGCAGCTGGGACGGTTCTAAAGGTCCACACGTAGTTGGCGGCCAGTGGCGTACCTGCCAGATCCTCGGCCCCAGTGGTGATCGTCGCCGTATAGACGGTATTGACGACAAGGTCTGCTGTTGGCGTGAAGGTGGCGACGGCGCCTGCGCAAGCTACTGTGCCGGCTACGGCTGTCGCTCCGGGGCCCGTGAGAACAAACGTCGTCGCGGGAGATGCGAGCGTCGCACAGCTCATCGCTTCGTTGAATGTTGCACTGAGCGCCTGGGTCGTCGGCACACCTGTGGCTGCATTTGCGGGTACCGTGGAGATCGTCACCGGCGGAGGAGTAATGGTGGTGAATGACCACACATAATTGGCGACCAGCGGAGCCCCTGTCGAAGCTGTGGCCCCATTGGTGATCGTGGCTGTATAGACCGTGGCATCTGTGAGAGCCGCGGTCGGCGTAAAGGTCGCGGTAGTGCCGATATAGGCAACGGTTCCTGCTACTGCGGTGGTGCCGGGCCCTGTAACCGTAAAGGTTGCTGTAGTGATAGAAGCCGGGTTCATCGACCTGCTGAAGGTTGCGCTGATGGGTGTGTTGACCGCGACATTGGTAGCGCCATTGGCGGGAATTGTAGACACCACCGTGGGAACGTTGACCGTTTCTTGACCGCATCCGGCAACAAAAACCAGCAGTGTAATTGCTAACCAATGCTTGATATCCAACTGATACCTGCTCATTTAATCCCTCTCGCCCAAACCCTGATGGCACGGCGTCTAAATATCATCGATGCTTCGGCTTGGCGAAGAGCGCCGAGTCGACTCGTTTTCGCAAACTTAACAAGATAGGTCTTGAGGTAATGTATGAAACTGCTCATCGTCGCATTTCGATTGATGACGAAAGAGCAAGTTTGGCGAGCGAAATTGACCATCTTTGGAAAATTAGAAGTGGTAAGTGCGCGCTAGCCGAGGATAACTACGCCGCGGCATCCAATGATCCGAAAACTATGTCGGACCCGGATACAGTCGGTGTTTGTTTTTTTGGGGAATGGGCGGCGGACACTAACACGACTGCGCTTTCGTAAGCCAGGTGTCGAGAATTACGAACAAGAACGGGCGAGTGCTCCGGGGAGGCTTGTGTTTGCTCTCGCGGGTCGCAAACCAAGACTCCAGGCAACGAGATCAGATTCCTTCGGGTTGAATTATTTAGAGTGTTCTCGGAAAGCTTTTGAATCGGTCTCCGGCGCCCGTGTTAATCTAATACAACCCTTTCCCCCAGAAAGAGCTACTTCCGCTTCGTTACGCCTAAATGCGGATCGAACGGAGAACTGCGATCTGACCGTTGGCCAGAGCGCGGTGAGCGGCACAGTCAGCTAAATCGAACGCATGCGCTGGCCCGTGTCGTTGCTCGATTTGATTGCCTGGGGAGACGATTCTGTCCCCACGAAAGTGAATGGGAGAGAGGGCAAATGAGAATTGGAACGTTGCGGCTTCGACCGAAGACTGTGAAGGGTCTCTACCTTGCGGCAGGGAGCTTCACTCTTTTGATCGTCGGAGTGGCATTCTTCATTTTCCTAGGAATGATTTTTATGCCCGAGGCCCGGGAAGTGCCTTGGCGATGATGGCGGGCCGCCGTCCCTGAGGTAAGCGCTGGCGAAGAGATTGTAGGCGACGCGCATGGCCCGTTGCAACTTGGCTCGCATGCATCGAATCTGTCCGCGCTGCGGCCAACTGGTGGTGCAAAACCGGTCGGCGGATTCTCCGACTCGATCTAACTGAAGAAAAACGATTTCACTTCGACCGTGGATGAGGGTATACCCTGCGCCACTCATGGGGCGCTACGCCAACCTTTGGCTGGGTATGATTGGAGAGCGACTTCAATCAATGGCGGAAAGAGTGGGATGGAAGTTCTCAAAGGGCTTTTTGAGCGGCATTTCAGGGCGCCGGCCGAAGAGGTAAAACCGCTCCAGGGGCAGCTTGGCGGCTCGGGGCGGACGATTGTGCGGCTCACCGGCGGGGCTTCGAGCGCGATTGGCATTCTGTATGGGGTGCGTGAGGAGAACGTCGCGTTTCTGGAGTTCTCACGGCACTTTCGGCGGAAGGGTTTGCCGGTGCCGGAGATTTACGGCGAGGATTTGAGTCAGGGGGCTTATCTCGAAGAGGACCTGGGCGACACGACACTGTTTGAATATTTGAGTGCACATCGGGTGGGGGAGAGGATTGCGCCGGAAGCGGTAGAGGCGTACCGGAAAGTGGTGGCGGTGTTGCCGCGGTTTCAAGTGGAAGCGGGCCGCGATCTGAATTACAAAGTGTGCTATCCGCGGGCGAGCTTCGATCGGCAATCGATCGCATGGGATCTGAATTATTTCAAGTATTATTTTCTGCGATTGGCTGGAGTGCCGTTTAATGAGCAGGCTCTGGAGGCGGATTTTAGTCGGCTGACGAAGTTCTTGCTGGGCGCACCGCATGAGTATTTTTTGTATCGGGATTTTCAAAGCCGCAATGTGATGCTGCGGGACGGGCAGCCGTTTTTTCTGGACTACCAGGGTGGGCGCAGAGGCGCGCTGCAATACGACATTGCGTCGCTGCTTTACGACGGCAAGGCCGATTTGCCGGCTGAGTTGCGCCAAGAGCTGTTGGAGTACTACCTCGACTGCCTCGAACACTTCATCGATTTAAAGCGCGACGCGTTCATGGAGCATTACTACGCGTATGTGTATGTACGCATTCTGCAGGCGCTGGGGGCGTACGGGTTTCGCGGATTCTATGAGCGTAAGGCGCATTTTTTGCAGAGTGTGCCGTACGCGCTGAAGAATCTGCGCTGGCTTGCCGAGAATGTGAAGTTGCCGGTGGCGTTGCCTGCTCTGATGGACGCGTTGGGCAGCCTGTCTTCTTCAGAAAAGCTACAGGGCTTGGCTTCGCCTGCCAACGAATTGACGGTGCGGATTTTCAGTTTCTCGTTTCATCGGCAAATGCCGGCGGATGAGTCGGGGAATGGTGGTGGATTTGTGTTCGATGCGCGGAGCCTGCCGAATCCGGGGCGGGAGGAGCGGTTTCGTTTGTTGACGGGCAAGGACGCGGCGGTGAAGGAGTATTTGGAACGCGAGGAGAGCGTGGGGAATTTTCTTGCAAATGCCATCGCGTTGGTGGATGCCAGTGTGGGCGCGTATCAACGGCGCGGATTCTCGAACCTGATGGTTTCTTTGGGGTGCACTGGAGGGCAGCATCGGTCAGTGTATCTGGCGGAACAGTTGGCGAAGCATTTGCGCGGGAGCGCCGGAGTGAACGTGGTGGTGCGACATGTGGAGTTGGAGAAGATGGGCAAGTGAAGGCGATGGTTCTTGCTGCCGGCCTCGGGACGCGGCTGCGGCCGTTGACGAATGACCGGCCGAAAGCGCTGGTGGAGGTTGCCGGACGTACGCTGCTGGAGATCACGCTGGCACGGCTGAAGGAATTTGGGGTGCGCGAGGTGATTGTGAATACACATCATTTCGCGGAGATGATTCCGGAGTATCTGGAAGCGCATGACAAGTTTGGGATGCGGATTGAGATTTCTCACGAGGAGCAGTTGTTGGACACGGGCGGCGGATTGAAGAAGGCTGCATGGTTTTTTCTGGAGAACGGGCCGGATGCGGCGGAGCCGTTTTTGCTGCATAACGTGGACGTGATCAGCACGATTGATCTGGGGCGAATGGTGCGATTCCACGCGGAGCATAAAGCGCTTGCGACACTGGCGGTGCAGGAGCGGAAGACTTCGCGGCCATTGCTGTTTGATGAAGCGGGACGGCTGCGCCGACGCGGGGGCAGGATTGACTCGGCGGGGCCTGAGGAGGCAATGCGGGCGCTGGCGTTTTCCGGCGTGCACGCGATCTCTCCGGCAATCTTTTCGAAGCTAAACGAGAGGGGCGCGTTTTCGATCGTTGATGCGTATCTGCGTTTATCGACTCAAGGTGAAAAGATTCTCGCGTTCCGTGCGGATGAGTTCGAATGGCGGGACCTTGGCCGACCGGAGAACGTGATGAAGGCCGCACGCGAGTTAAGGTGAGATCCGGGTCAAGGATCGCGGCCATTGGCAAGACGCGCCGTTGAGCTCCACGCGGCTGTTCCCGCGCCGACAAGTCCAGCTGGCGACGCCGTCCTTGCATGGGCGGGCCGCAGGGAATCGCGGAATGCCTGGCCTCTAGAGAACCGTCCCGGCCCGCAACAGGACGCGCACGCTGCAGCACCTGCCGGTTTTTCGACTCGCAGCCGAGGAGAAGCGTGAGATCGACGGGAACATGATGTCGCGCAGATCCTGAATGCGGTCGAGGAGCCTGTTTTCCTTTTCGACGACGGAAGAGGTAATCCATTCCGGCGGCAGGCTATCGTGGGCCTGAGAAACTGCGGCGTGGCCGTTTTTGCGAATGTGCTCGATCCAGTCGTGAAGACCGGTGACCATCTCGGATTCGGGATAGATGAGCCTGTCGGAATAGAGGCATGAGGTCAGGCGCGCGACTTCCTTCGAGCCCATCAGAGCGAACGAGCTTCCGTGGTCGATGAAGATGGCTCGCAGGCTGGACGGCGCCTCATCGGGAACGAAGAGCGCCTGCCGGATCTCGAAGCGTTCGGTCCACACGTCGGCAGCATAGGCGCCCCAGAAATCGGAGCGATTGGTGACGCGCGAGAACATGCGATCGGGAAGGAATTCATAGAAGGCGCCCCCGGGGGGTGACACGAGGCGCGATGCAAAATGGATTCCCGCGTCGGGGCGGATCATTCCTTTGGGGGTGCTGATCCACATCTCCGGATGCGCATCAAGGAGTTCATCGGGTATGTCGATGGTGGTCCATGTCGAGACGGGAAGGCCGAGGTATTGGTACACGGAGTTGCGGAGCGCCTCAAGCCGCACGCTGATGGTGGAGCGCGGGCCATGCATCCACTTGACGACGTATTGCTCGTGATCGTTGGCCTTGATAAGTGCGGCTTGGGACTTGCCCTGCATCTTGCGAACGAAATCGATTGCGGAAACGGTGCCACTCGGACCAGAAATCATTTTTCCCTCTCGCAGAGCGAGACCTGCCCTGTGCAGCCGACGCTGGGAACTGAATCAGAATCCCTGCAGGCGGTGATCGTGCGCCAGGCCGGGGCTGGTGTCGTTCTCTCTGTTGAAGCGTCTGCCTGCTTCTAATCTGAGGGTCGCGTGCCTTGAAGGGAAGTGTCTAACGTCACGACGGGGATAACAAAAGTACCGGCGAGCATTTGCCTATCAATTAATAAAACGAGAGATTTAGAGCGGGTGGTGTGTGGAAAACAGCTCACGTGCGTTCAGCATCTGCACTTAAGACCACTCACGCCAGAGGGCGACGCCACCGAGCAGTCCGGCTTCGTTCGAGACGATCTTGACACTCTTGCCGGGCACGAACTCGATCTTCTTGGTGTTGCCACCCCCGAGATAGAGGTGATCCCAGTTGAAGAGCTTCGCGGTCTGTTCAATGGCGTCTTGCACCAGCTTGTTCCAGTGCTTCTTGCCATACTTGTCGAGTCCGCGGCGGCCGAGGAAATCCTCGTAGGTTTTGCCCTTGCGCCAGGGATGATGCGCGAGCTCCAGGCCGGGGCAGAGACGGCCGTTGGTGAAGAGCGACGAGCCGAGGCCAGTGCCCAACGTGAGCGCGAGTTCCACACCGTCGCCGACGATCGCGCCATAGCCTTGCACGGCGGCATCGTTCGCTACGCGTACGGGTTTTTTCCAGCGCTTCTCGAGTTCCAATTGCAAGGGAAAACCGACCCAGGCAGGATGCAGGTTTGCGGCGGTGAATGTGGTACCGCGCTTGATGACGCCGGGAAATCCCACGGAAACGCGATCGAAGGAGGGGAGCTGCGCGCGCAGTTCATCGAGCCCGGCGAGCACGAGGGCCGGCGTGGGGACGGCTGGGGTGTCGACGCGCTGGCGTTCGCTCACCGGCTTACCCGAGGCGTCGAGCAGCATGGCCTTGAGACCGGAGCCACCGACGTCAATGCAGAGCGTGATTGGCGGGTTCTTATTGGACGACGCGGCGGGCGCGGGAGCAGTGGGTTTGGCGGTTTTGACGGTCACAGCAATGAATTGTACTGAAAGACAGTGAGACAGAGAAACAGCAGACAGAGAAGCAGGGACCGGTGGACGGGTTAAGGCGCGCGTGGCTCGGGTGGAGTTTGCGACTGGTTATATCGCCTACACTGAGTCTTGCTTCTCATGACATGCTACTGCGAAGTCGCGTTGCCGGTGCCGCTGGATCGGACGTTTACCTATGCGGTGCGGGATGGAGAGCAGGTGCGGCGCGGTGCACGCGTGATTGCGCCGTTTCGCAACGAGAAGCTGATCGGTGTG
>Ga0181535_10004188_pt1 | contig 16233 bp, 11 predicted proteins | sample PEATcosm2014_Bin_44_FD_119774 | JGI IMG/M metagenome (GOLD analysis project Ga0181535, IMG submission 119774) | Peatland microbial communities from MTU Mesocosm Facility, Houghton, MI, USA - PEATcosm2014_Bin17_30_metaG | ecosystem: Environmental > Terrestrial > Soil > Wetlands > Peat | place... | reverse complement strand
CGCAGCCGGAAACCTCCAGCCCGGCCTGGCGGAAGAAATCGCGCGCCGCCTTCAGCGTAGCCTCGTCCGCCTGATAGCCGCGGAAGGTTTCAATGTAGACCTTGGTGATGCCCATCTTGCGGCAGAAAGCGAGTGCTTCCTGGCGGCCTTGCTCGGTCGAAAGGTTGTCCCGCACATCTTGCGCGGTAAATAGCGTGGACCACGCCACAGCCTGGGCGGGGCGCGCAGGAAATAAAATCGCGGCCAATAGAAAAACTGTGAACAGTACGGACGAAAAATGAAAGTGTAGCCATTTCGGTTTGTATGAACAAATCAAGGCAGAACTCCTTATGGCAGGGTCCTGATTTGAACGTAGCGCCGCCATCTTGGCGGCTCCTGTGCCGGCTTGAAGCCGGCGCTACGCCTCAAACTGGGGCACTACCCTCCCCGGGGAATAAGATCACCGAGGGCAGACAAAACGTCATGGTGGCAGGTCCCTCGGCGCCGCGAAGACCATAACAGAATCGAGTCACGAAATCATCGGATTATGGACGGCGAAAAAACCTTCACCACGGAGACTCAGAGATCACGGAGAAGTACGTCCGTTTGTCGGGGTAGGCATTGCCGCTAGGCGGATTGTTCACCTGGCGTTTTCCTTTGGGTTTTCTCTCCGTGACCTCCGTGCCTCTGCGGTGAACGGGAATTGTTGGGAGCGCGGGCATCCTGCCCGCTCCGGCGCGATTGAGAGGTCCGGCACTTTATCGGACAATTTCGAAAGCGAAATTGTCCGGCGTAGGCACACCTTGCACGGTGGGTTGCGCGATATCTCGTTTTAAATCATAATTCTTAATATATCCCTTCATTATTTACTTAACAAATTGACAACTATCGTGTACGCTAGTCCGTGAGGCTGCGCTCCTTCGCCGGCCGGTCAGTTGGAAGTAGAGGCGGCTTTACGCCGGCATTTGGCGAGGTAAGCTCCGCGCTACGAATTCAGACACTGCGGCAGCACCCGGCCCCTGCTAGATTCCCCGTCTCCGCATGCAAAGGGTGGAGGATTCGAACTTGCGCTGAGTGCGGCGGCTGACGAGGGTTTTCGCGATGATCAGACGCCATGCCGGAGAGGGGGGAGTTGGCGAAAGCGGCGACTGGAGCGACTATGTTTATGATAAAATGGCAGTTATATGAATTTTGGAAGAAATTCGACACGCTCGTCGACTTTGTAAGCTACTGAAAGTAAGGCAGTTCAAATTTCCCGGGAGAGCGCCGAAATAAAAAGGATGTTAAAAATGAAGGAGGATCCGGATATATCTATGAAAACACAAGGTCGAGCGACAGAATGTCGATCGAGAAAACATGCTTTCTTGCACGAAAATCCACTCCAACTGGCCCAAATCGGTGGCAAAGCGAAGCCCCATCGCCGAGGAGTTAGAGGCAAGTGCCACGGACATCATGCCGGTGACGGGGCGTGGTCTGGTCGGCCACGGGTCAGAGGTCAAGTCTCCAGAGGCCGAATCTGACCAGATCCCCCAATTGCTCCAGCCGAACTGACAATGGCGCCGCGCTACCGGCCAAATCTGTACGTAAAGCTCACGCTCGCATACGACGGGATGCGTACCCCAACGACCTCGGCAATCGGGTTCTCGGGAACCGGCAGAGGACCTACATACCCAGGTCTATAGTCTGTCGCGAAGTTCTCCGCCGTTTGCCCGGTAAATCCGCTGGCAATCATCATGTTGAGGCCAAGGTTGAGCTTTCCCTCAAGAAAGGGCCGAGCCAGCGCCAGTCGGAATTCTTTGTTCGGCACGCCCAGGCAGTAGGAGGTCAGGTCATTCGGGTTGCTGCATCCATTCCCGACGACCTTCCTTCCTACGTACTCGAATTCGCCTTTGGCCTGCAAATGGAAGGGAAGCTTCTGATACGTCCAGGAAAGATCGCCAATCAATCTCGGAGCCTCGGGCGTAATCTGTCCGGTGTCCAGATCGCGCGCATCGGCCTGTTCGAAGGTCGCTTGAAGCGATCCAAGATTGAAGTTCTGGCGCAGTGTCGCCGCCAGATAGCGGATGCGCCCAGGCCCCAGGTCGAATTGCAGCCCGTCGTCGGGGTCGATCTTGCCGTACTCGGCGCTTTGCGTCTCGTGTCCCAGCGTCAACTTCAGATCCGTCTTGTGGAGGGTCTTGCTCGCGACCAACTGATACGAGCGTGCCGTCTCGACCGGGTTAACGGCTGCCGGGGCGCCGGCCGGAGTGTCCTGTCCCGCGGCCATTCCCGTTCGCGGATCTTCTGTGAAGAACGATTTGCCAAAGCTGAATGCCACCTGAGGAACGTACCAGGATTGCTCGGGGAAAAATGTAATCGTCGCTTTGGGCGAATTCACGCCCACCAGTTTATTCCAGGAGTTGGCCGGAGTCACCAGGTCCTGGTTGTCGATACTGATCTCGTCGCGCCGCCAACCGAGATAGTAGCGAAAATACCTGCTCAGCTCGCCCTCCCCGGCAATGTAGGGAGTTACCGGAGCGATGGTTATGTTGTTTCCATCCACCTTGATGAACGGTCCGTAGTATGCCGGGTAGGCGGGATTGAAGAAGTTGTAGTGGTCCAGATCGTCGCGCCGCGGCGCCTCGCGCTCATAGTCCGCGCCCGCCAGCAGCGTGAGGTTCTTCGAGAACTTCTTCTTATACGCGGCGCTGCCGCCGGTCACGGTGCGGAATTCGCTCTGTCGGATCAGCCCGACTCCGAAGTCGGAAAAAAGCGAGAGATTGTAGGTGCGGAAGAAACCGGAGACCTGAAGCTCCTGGGTATCGCCCAGCCTCCACACATCGTTCAACCCCACGAGCGCCGTGTGCGTCTGGTCCTTCTGCCGGGGATCGACGGTATCCGGGTACTCCGTCCAGCCGTCGGCGGCGTCGACGGAATTGAATCCGTACATCGGGCGAAGCCCGGCCACGTAGGAGAAACCGTAGTATCCGATTCCAAACAACGTCAGGGTGTGATCGCCCCGGTAGAAGACGCGTCCGCCGTTGAACTTCACCTGCTTGCGGTGCTCCAGCCGGTCGAGGAACCCATTCCCATAAGAGAATTCCATCGCGATCCACGAGTACCGCGAGGGACTCAGGCCCGCCGTGGCGGTGACGTCCCGCTGGTCCCCGGTCAGCGTGAAGAAGGAATCGAGATGCGAGCGCAGGGAATAGGTGGTCGCCAGGTTCAAGGCGTGATTTCCTTGGCGCACGTTGAACGCACCGCCATCCACTTCGACGCTGTCGATCACGTTGGCGATGAAAATGTTCGGATCCGAGTAGCCGTTGCCATGCGCATTCGCCGACAGGTTGTTGGGCACCAGGTAGCTGCCCACCTGGATGAACTGCGCGATGGGCTCGCCGTGGTCACCCGCGACGCCCGGGGCAAAATACTGCGGAGCCTTGATGCCGCTCGATGCGGTCTCAATCGGGTAGCCGGGAATCGAAATCGGCGCCCCCGGCCGGCCCGGATTTGCGTCCATCAGGTCCTCGCTGGAAAAAACCTTCTCGGCGGGGTCGGGCGACAGGACATCCACCTGCGTAACGTCGGCGCTGACGGTGATGGCCTGGTTCTGGGCTGCGAGTTCGCGAAACTGCAAGTTGACCTCAACATGCCTTCCGGCTTCCAATCGCACGGTGGTGCTGACCGGATCGAATGCCAACGCCGTGGCGGTGATGCTGAACTCGCCCGGGCCTATCGCGGAGCAAAGGAAATATCCTTGTAGATCGGTAGCGGTTTGGCAGACTTTCGCATTGCTCGCGTCAACGACCCTAATCCGGGCATGGGGCACCGTGGCGCCCTGGGGGTCAGTAACGCGCCCGGAGATTTGCCCAAAGGCGTCGGCGGCACGAACGGTCGACGCCGCCCAGGCGATCAAGAACACGACTTGCAAGATCGGCAAGAAGCGCCGGGTGGGGGCCGGGCGGTGATGAAGGTCGGGGGAAATCGGTTATACTCCTCTTCGCGCCACCCCGGAATCCACGAAAGCATGGGAGGAGCGAGAAGAATTCCCCCGGGTGGCCAGGCAAAACGATAACACGATTATTAAATTCGTGCTACCGGGTTGCGGGGCGGACTTTTCCTTCAAGGCTCCGGAGGCAGATTCATGGCTCAGTTGGTCAGAACCGGTATTTCGCTGGAGAGCGACCTGCTCGAGCGGTTTGACCGGGTGATTCATAAGAAGGGCTACAAAAACCGCTCGGAAGCCATCCGCGATCTGGTGAGGGATTACGCCATAGCCGAGGACGTGGAGGAAGACCGCATCGTCGTCGGAACCGTGACGATGGTATACGACCACCACCGCCCCAAGCTCGCGGAACGGCTGATCGAGGCGCAGCACCACGCGGAGGGCCAGGTGCTCGCCGCCACGCACGTACACCTGGACCACCACAATTGCCTGGAGGTGATCATTATGCGGGGGCGCAGTTCTGAGGTGAGCCACCTCGCGGATCGGATTCTGAGCTTGCGCGGAGTAAAGCACGGCAAACTCGTGCTGACGACACAGGGGAAAGACCTTTAATATCATTGGTGATTTGCGATTCCCGATCGCCGATTTTCGGTTACACTCTTGAGAAATCATCCAAAGAACAGTCGTGGCCCTACAAACCAGATACGCGTGTAAAGACTGTAAAGGATTGGTCCTCACTATGTTTTGCGGGTGAAGGGGCTAAATATACCAAGGGACATTGGCAACGCGGCAGGGTAGAATTCGAATCCAAGCGGGGGTACTAGGAGCCACTATGAAAACGACGAAATGGCGACGGAGCTTGACGCTGTTGCTACCATTTTTGCTGGCAGGCCTTTTTGCCTCAATAGTTTGCGCGGACCAGGGGGATCCTCCAGGACGGGTCGCCCGCCTGAGTATGATCCAGGGTAAGGTGACGTTTCAACCTTCGGGGGAAACCGATTGGAGCGAAGCTTCTCTGAATCGGCCGGTCACCACCGGGGACCGAATTTACGCTGACAAGGGCGCTCGCGCCGAACTGGAAGTGGGCCCCTTTGCCGTGCGCCTTTCACAGGCCACGGACGTCACCTTGGCTAATCTGAATGACCAACTCATGCAACTGGGAGTGGGGCAGGGCACAGTCCGTGTGACCGTCTATCAGTTGCCCGATAACAACTCCGTGGAGATTGATACTCCCAATGGCGCGCTGATCGTCCAAGCGGCGGGCTCCTATCGAGTTGACACCGCCGCCGATGGCAACTCCACCCAAGTCACCGTGAATGCGGGAACCTTGCAAATCAGTGCGGGCGACCTTTCGAAAACTCTGCACAGCGGCGAGGCCGCACAGTTGACGGGCACTGGCCCGGTGGTGGCGTCGAACATCTCTATCCCCGGGCCGGATGACTTCGACCGGTGGTGTGGTGGGCGCGACCAGCGCATTGAGAGCTCCACTTCAGTCAAATCGGTAGGCCCCGCAGTCCCCGGTGGTGAGGACTTGGACACCTACGGGCGCTGGGTTGACCAGCCTGGATACGGCCAAGTGTGGGTCCCCGGCAATGTACCCCCGGACTGGGTGCCCTATCGCAACGGGTCTTGGGCTTTTGTCGAGCCCTGGGGATGGACTTGGGTGGAAGCGGAGCCTTGGGGCTACGCGCCTTTCCATTATGGCCGCTGGGCACATATCGGACCGATTTGGGCCTGGGTTCCCGGGCCTGTCGTGGTTCGGCCGGTGTATGCTCCCGCGCTCGTGGCGTTCGTGGGAGGGCCGGGCTTTGGCGTCGGGATCGGCGTAGGCGTTCAGGCGTGGTTTCCGCTGGGACCGCGCGAGCCTTTTACGCCTTGGTACCATTACGGACCGTCCTACATTCGTGAGGTCAACGTGGTCAACGTCACGAATGTAACAGAAGTTCATTATGTGAATCGCGAGGTTGCGGTCACGGCAGTTTCCGGGGATGTCTTCCGCGGCGGCCAGCCCGTCGCGCATGCCTTAGTACATGTGTCCCCCGATCAGCTTGCTCACGCGACGGTTATCCCTCACCCCGAGGTTACCCCCACTTCGCGCGCGGTCTTCGGCGCACGGGCCGTTGCCGCCCCACCGGTTCCAGCGGCGAGGTTTGGGGCCCCGAGGCCTCTGGCAGCCGGAGCGGCTATGGCGCCGCGAACTCCTGCGGCGGCGCCGCGCGAGGCGGCTCACGCGGGTGGGCCTCCCACTACTGCGTTCCCAAAGATGTTCACAAGGAATGCCCCGGCCCCGACGAACGCTCCCTATGCCGCGCGGCAGGACGCTTATTCGTCGCACCCCGGACGTCCGCTCGAGCCGCAGCAGATGAACAATCTGCGATCGGGGAAACCCGCCGGGCCGATGCAAGACAAGGAAACCATCGCCCATCCGGCGAAGGAGCAAAGCAAAAGCAAACCAGCTCCTTCACATGAAGATAAAGGACATCACTAAAGGCTGCTGCGAATGCCACTGTTGAGGGAAGCGCACCTCACTTGCGCGTGAAGATCACAGAGGCGCCGCCCCCTGGGGCGAGGTGAATTGTGAATTTGTCACCGGCCTGCACGTCCTTCTTGCTGATGGCGACGCTGGTCGCGACTTTATCCGCATCCGCGCCATCCGCAAAAACCTGGGCCTCGAATTCGCCGTCGCCCAGGAAGCCCAGAGGGATCTCCAGATCCCGCGCGTCCCAGTTGGTCATGGCTCCCAAGAACCAGTCGCTCCCGTGCCGGCGCGCAATGGTGACGTACTTGGAGGGTTCGCCGTTTAACACTTTGGTTTCATCCCAAACGGTGGGAACCTTATCGAGGAATTCCATCGCCGGGTTGTGGTCGTAAATTTCGGGGTAGTCCGACAGCATCACCAGGGGACTTTCAAAGACCACGTACATGGCCAACTGATGCGCGCGCGTTCCCTGGCACATCGGGTCGAGGTTGCGGGGTTTGAATTGCTCGCGCGTGGCATTGTTAAAGCACCCCGGCGTGTAATCCATGGGGCCGGCGAGCATGCGGGTGAAGGGAATGGTCACGTCGTGTTCGGGCGTCACCCTGGTGCTCCACTTGTTGTACTCCAAACCCATGATGCCTTCGCGGGTCAGCAGATTGGGATAAGTCCGGCGCAGGCCGGTAGGCTTGTACGCTCCGTGATAATCAAGCACCATGTGATGCTCAGCGGTCTTGCGAGCCAAGCGCTCGTAGAAGTTCACCATCTCCTGATCGTCGCGATTCATGAAGTCGACCTTGATGCCGGCGGCGCCCCATTTCGAGTAGAGGTCCAGCGCCGCGTCCATCTGCCGATCGATCGCTCCCCAATAAAGCCACAGCAGCACCTTCACGCCCTTCTGCTTTCCATAGGCGATGATGTCCGGAACGTTTACCTCCGGGACGTAGGTCAGAATATTCCCCAGGTCCGTGTACTCCTTCGAAGGGTACCAACCCGCGTCCACCAACATATACTCGAGGTGGTGCTCGGAGGCGAAGTCGATGTAGTGCTTCATCGTGGCGGTGTTCATTCCCGGGTGGAAGTCCACGTCAACATCGTAATCGCCAGACCACCAATCCCACGCCGCTTTGCCGGGGACGATCCAGGAAGTATCGCCAATGGCCGACGGCGGGCTGAGATCGAGGATGAGGTAGCTCGATTCGATCAAGCCACCGGGCCGGTCGCTGATCAACAGCACGCGCCAGGGCGTCGACTTGGGCGTGGAACCGGTCACCGGCTCGTCCGAGCGATAGGGACCGGGAGAGAGTTTGCTCACCAGGGCGTGGGCAAATCCTGCAACACCGCCCACGGACATCCCCGCGTAGTCGGTCAGGTCGGCCTCCAGCAGACCCACCCACGGGCCGTCCTGAGTCTCCACGCACATCGGCAGATTAATGATGGACTCGGGCTTGATCATGTTCAGGTGAGTTCGGGGGTACTCACCCTCATTGCTCGTGTTGAATCGGCCCATGTTCAAGGCAAAGGCGTAGGCGTCGTGAGCGAAATAAAAGCCCGTGTTCTCTGCCCTCAGAGTGAACTTTTCCATGGCGCTCTGCTGAGGAAGGAAATACCGGAATGCGGCGCCTTCATTGTAAGCGCGGAAAATCAAGTCTACCCGGCGGCCAGGAGCCTGCTTCTCGCGCAGCGAGATTCGAAGTTGGTTGTAATGGTCGGGGACATCGCTCACCGGCCCAAGATTGTTGGTCCACTTGTCGTCCCGCGATTTGCGGTCTGTGCCGGTAATCTCAAAGTCGTGGTCGAGCGGAGGCGCCCCCTCGAAATCCAGGCCCAGCGGAGAATCCGCCAGCACCGGCACTTTCGCGTAGCTGACGCGATAGTAGGCGCGCTCGCCGGGAAGGTAGGGTTGGGGATTCGATTTGAGCGCGAAGGAAATCACGACCTTGCCATCCGGCGAGGCGACGGTGAGATCGGCGGCGATGGCCGGACGAGCCGGGACCAAGATGAGAAACAATGCGGCAGCCGCAAGAAATTGGGAAGTGAATCCGCGGGGCATAGGGGCTTCCTCCTTGAAGTGCTTTCCGGCTCCGGGCGTCAGGCGCAAAGGTGCTTGATCTGCCGGCAGGCTGAATCGTAATGAGGGAACTTCTTCTCGGCTTCGCGGAACTCCCGCGAGTGAATGACTCTCCGCTGGCCGCGCCGTTCGACTGGAAACCGGATGTGCAGCATCTCGTGAAAAACGACGTATTCTACCACGTAGCGGGGAACCGACGGAGAATCGAGCTTGCGGCTGACGATGATGGTAGTGTGGCCGGAATCGTAATGCCCCAGGACGCGGCGCGACTTCTGGCGGCTCCAGCCCAGACGCGGCGATGGGATTTGATCTTGGAAAAAGCGATGATTCAAGCTGTGGAAGATTTCCTCCAGGTTGTGATGGGAACCGAGCGCCGGCAAAAGCCGCTTGGAGCCGCGTTCACGGCGCGCGGCATCGATGCGATGGCGAATCGACGACCGGAAGGTATAGGCAAGGTAACACTCTCGGGCCTCGCGCGAAGGGCGGTGCCGGAAGATTCGCGCCAAGAGGATTTCCGCGAGGGCTTCGAGAACCAGCGGCGAAGCCTCTGCCAGCACGTCGGACACGCGAGCCCTCACCGCGCCGTTGCGCACGGTGATGGTGCTTCGTAATCCCGCAAAGGGATGGAACGTCGCGCCAATACTGACGATTGGCGACTTGATGCGCAGGCGGGAAAACACCCGGCGGAAAACCTCGCTGAGGTCAGGTGGAGGCCCAAGCGGAAGGGCCAATTGTTCCGGTTGTTCCATAGATGCAGCGGTTAGCGGTTAGTAGCACGTAATGAGGTGGCATTCGCTAGCCACTCATCACTCGCCACTCACCACTGCCCTTCAGTCTTCATCCTTATCGGTGGGAGGTCCTTTTTCATGCTCTTTCTTCCGCAGCTTCTCTTCCCCATGCGTGTCTTTCTTCTCCTGCTTCTCGCGCTCTTTGGCGGTTCGGGCGTCAGCGATTTCTGTGCGCTTCAGCTCTCCGAACATCTTGGTTTGCTCGGAGAGTGCTTTGCTGACGCCGTCGAGCGCATCGGTGAAATCGTCGATGGCGTCGCCGAGAGACTTGCGGTAACCGGCGGCGTAGGGGTCCGACGATTGTTCAACATGGCGTAGTTGTTCGAGTTGGTGGGTGCCTGCTTCGACGAACGCCTTCAGGCCGGCGCGCATGTCGTCGCGGCGGTCGAAGTGATCCTCGATGCAGTCCTTGAGGGCGTCGATGATGCGAATGTACTGGTCGAGTTGCGTGCTGAGGTAACCGGGAATGTCGTAATCAGGGCTCGCCGGCCGGCTGCGGTAATCATCAAACCGCGTCAGGCGGGCTTGCGCAAATGACAGATACAGTTCGATGCGCTTCGATGGCTCCTGCCCGTCGCGCAACTGGTCCACCTCATCATCGCTGAGGTAGTCGCCCTTTTGCGCACTCCAGGCGGGGGCGAGCGAGACAGCGAACAGCAGTCCCGAAGTTATCAAGGCACGCATACGCTAATCACCGCGCTGCCGGGGTAGGCGCCGGGGTCGCAGTCGTACTCGGTGGAGACGAATCTTTTCGCGTAACCGGAGGCTTCCCGGGGAACAATTCTTGGAGAACCTCGCCCCGCATCTGGTCCAATTCTGGCGCCGCATCCGTCAAAGGGGTGCGGTCAAAGTAACTCACGGTTCGCCCCAAATCTTGTAGCGTGCGCACGTTTTCGCGAAGGGCAATCTCCAGCTCTCGGAACCCTTCCGGTTGTTTAGAAGCCCTCCGCCCGGATTCCTGAAGCATTTTCCGGGAGGTTCTTATGGCCTCGACAAACGTCCCAAGAAGCTTTGCGCCCGTTTCAATCTGTCCCCGCGAGTAGGCGTCCTGCACCTCCGTAAGGCGGAGATTGGCGAGCTTGATTTCGATTTTCGCCTTTCTGACAGGATTCGGTTCGCCCTGCATCCTCTGCAGCAACTGCACTTCGTTCTCGCGTGCCATGGCGCACACGCCGACTAACAAGATCCCTAGTACGGCTAACCAGACCGATAAGGCTGTCCAGCGTTCCTGCGCCATACTTCCAGATTATAGCTATTTTGAAAGCTCCCGGCTGAGAAGCTTTGCCCGTTGGGTGGCCTGCCATTCCTGATCCGGATTCTCACCGTGAGAAAGTTTCAAGAAGTGTTCGTAATTGGCCAATGCTTCTTTGCGCGCCCTGAGGTGATCGTAACAAGTGGCCAGCACGAAAAACGTATAAGGAGCTGCGTCCGGGTCTTTCGCCAAAACTTCGAGGATCGGGATCGCCTCCGAGTATCGCTTCTGAAAATCGAGACTCGAAGCCAGCCCGATGGCAGCGTCGCGATTGCGAGAGTCCATTTGCAGGGCGGTCCGAAATTCGTTTTCGCCGTCAGGATACTTTTGCTCGTCCAGCAAAACTTGTCCGAGGGCGCGATGGAGGTCCACGACGCCCGGCTGTGCGGCTATCGCCAGGCGATAGTACTTCTCCGCATCGGGCAGCTTCTTCAGGCGAGCGCTGACATCACCCAACGCCGCGGTGAGGCCAGGCAGATCCGGCTTCACCCGGTAGATGGATTCCAGAGTGTCGCGGGCCTTCTCATTTTGCTTTTGTTGCAGATAAAGCCCCGCCAGGTGGAATTGCGTTTCCACGTCGTCCGGCTTCGATGCCAGGTATCTCTCGAAATGTGCAATGGCCTGTGCCGAGTCGCTCAGCGCCTCTGCGGCCAGTGCGGCTCCCAGGCCCGCCTGGACGAGAGTCGAATCCAAAGCCAACGCTTGCTGGAACGCGGCGAGCGCCTCCGCCGGGTGCTTTTGCTGAAGCTCAAGTTGGCCCAGTTCATACGGCGCGATCGCCATGCGTGGGTCGAGCCGGATAACCTCCTGAAACTCTTTCCGGGCGGCATCCGGCTGGCCGGTTTGTACGAGTGCTCGCGCGTAATACAGGTGCCCCCGGATATTCTCAGGTTTTAGCGTCGTGGCCTTGTGCAAATGCTCCAGTGCCGCCTGTGGCCGCTTCTGTTCCATGAACAGAATTCCCAGGTTCAACCGTGCGGCAAAAAGATCAGGTGCAAGAGTTAAGGTTTTCTGATAGGCCTGGATCGCTTCATCCGGCTGGTGCAAACCCGTGTAGGCATAGCCAAGGTTGAACCAAGCCTCCGGCATGTCGGGGCGCTTGGCGACGAACGCTTTGAGTTGTTTCGAAGCCTCGGCGTAGTCTTTCCGTCCGAGTGCATCCTCTGCCGCGCGGAGCGAGGTGGAAGATTCGTCAGCGCCAGCCGGGCCAGAGGGCTGAGCAGGGGCCGGTGAATTACCCAATTTCTTGAGCAATTGAATAAGGTTCTCAGTGGCTCCCGCATGTCGCAGATCGCGCTCGAGTGTGGGGTCCACCTTGAAATCTATACCATCCTTCCGCGCGAAGTCCTCGATCTGCCGAATGGGAACGCCGGCCTGGAGCATCTTTAGAGTTTGTTCCTGCGAGAGGGGCGCGTCCTTCTCTTCACTGGAAGCGGAGGGTAATGAGGAACCCGCAGCGGGCGGGCACGGGAGGGCACACTTCAACCCCGCAACGGAGATCAGGAGGGCCAACCAGCTCACAGTCAGCGCCAGAGAGGTTAAATGCCCCTTGAGAGAGCGCATGGCGTCAATTCTTCGTTTTCACCGCGTCGCGCGATGGCTTGGAATGAGACAGATATTTCGCCAGAAATTTTCCCGTCAAGGAGAGATTATTCTTCACCAGATTTTCGGGTGTGCCCACCGCCACAACGTATCCCCCGGAGTCGCCGCCTTCGGGCCCGAGATCGATGATCCAATCCGCGGTCTTCAGAACATCCATGTTGTGTTCGATGATCAACACGGTGGCGCCGGTTTCGATCAGGCGGCGGAAAGCCGTCAGCAATTTGCTGATGTCGTCAAAGTGCAGGCCGGTGGTGGGCTCATCGAAAATGAAGAGGGAATTCTCACTGGCGCGATGCCCCAAGTGCGCGGCCAGGCGGACACGCTGGGCCTCGCCGCCCGAAAGGGTGGTGGCCGACTGCCCAAGGCGCAGATACCCGAGACCAACTTCTTCAAGGACGCGGATCTTGCCCGTCAACTTAGGAACGCTCGAAAAAAAGGTGAGGGCCTCCTTCACGGTCATCTGCAACACGTCGTGGATGTTTTTGCCCTTGTAATGGATCTCCAAAATGCCAGGCTTAAAGCGGCGCCCGCGGCACTCCTCGCAAACCAGCTCCACGTCGGCGAGAAACTGCATTTCCATGGTCACCGTGCCGTCGCCCTGACAGGTCTCGCAGCGTCCGCCAGGAATGTTGAAGGAAAAATATCCGGGCGTGTATCCGCGCTTGCGAGCTTCCGGAATGGAGGCGAAGACATCGCGAATCGCATCGAAGGCTTTGATATAGGTAACGGGATTGGAGCGCGGCGTGCGCCCTAGCGGCGATTGATCGACAAGCACGATTTCCGCGAGTTGTTGGTCCCCTTCGATGCTTTCGTACTCGGCGCGGGCCGCCGGCAAACCGCGGCGCGAGAGGAGGGCGTTATAGAGCACATCGTGAACCAGGGTGGACTTTCCTGATCCTGAGACGCCGCTGATGCACACCACGAGCCCCAGAGGAATCTCCACGTCAATGGATTTCAAATTGTGCTGGCGCGCACCGCGAATCTTCAACCAGGCCTTGCCAGGCTTGCGCCGCTCCTCCGGAAGGGGTATCTGCATCTCTCCCGAAAGATACCGCCCCGTCAGCGAATGCGGGTCAGCAAGCATCCCCTCCATGTTGCCGGAATAGATGATGTGGCCTCCGTGCTCACCGGCGCCAGGTCCGAGGTCCAGCAGTTTGTCGGCCTCGCGCATCATCTCCGGATCGTGCTCGACTACCAGAACTGTGTTACCCAGATCGCGCAGGGTTTTCATGATTTCAATCAGGCGGCTGGTGTCGCGAGGGTGGAGGCCGATCGAGGGTTCATCCAGAACATAGAGCGCCCCGACCAAGTTGGAACCGAGCGCCGTGGCCAACTGGATGCGTTGCGATTCACCTCCCGAGAGCGTGGAGGCCAGCCGGTCCAGTGTCAAATACTCTAGCCCCACGCGGTAGAGATACTTCAAGCGTGAGCGGACTTCTTCCAGAATCTTATCGGCAATTGTCTGCTGCGCGGGCGTAAGTCGCAGCTCATTGAAAAAATGGTACGCATCCTGAATCGATAGAGAACAGACTTCGGTAATGTTTTTCTGCTGGACGCGCACATTCAAAGCTTCGCGGCGCAAGCGTCCCCCGCGGCATTCGGGACAGAGAGTGTAGCCGCGATACCGGCTGAGGAACACCCGCACGTGGAGCTTGTACTTTTTCCGCTCGAGGTACTGGAAAAACCCGCGGATGCCGCCGAACTTGCCGTCGCCCTCCAAGAGCCAGCGGCGTTGTTCCGAATCCAGCTTGTAGTAAGGCACGTCGAGGGGAACGCCCTGCGCCCGCGCGGCTCGACGCATTTCGTTCTGCAGGACCTTGTAGCGCGGCTTGGTCCAGGGTTCCACGGCGCCATCAGCAAGGGTCTTGTTCTTGTCGGGGATCACCAGGTCGAGATCGAAATCAATGGTATTCCCGAATCCCTGGCACCGCGGGCAGGCACCGTAAGGATTGTTGAACGAGAACAGACTTGGCTCGGGGTCCTGGTAAGTGATCTTACAGGTCTTGCACTCGAAGCGCTCATTGAACACCCAACGCTCTGGTGGCGCCGAGGAGTCGGGCGAGGCGAATTCCAAGATCGATTCGCCGGACTCGCGGTAGCAAAGTTCCACCGAATCGATGACGCGCTGCCGAATGTCCGCCGCGACTCCCAGACGGTCCACCAAAATGTAAACCGGCTGCGCGAAATCGACGTCGAGCAAGGACTCCGGCGTGGAGAACTCAAAGACCCGGCCGTGCTGATATAAGCGGTTGTAGCCCCGTTGGCGAAGGGCGAAGAGCCGGGGCTTCAGTTCTTCCGAGGGCGGCGCTGGCCCCACGGCTCGGGGCGCTAAGTTCGAGCTTTCACTCGGAGTCTGCCGCTTGCGTTTGGCGGAGCCGGCCTGGATCGCCGCCGTGGCCGCAGCCCCGCCCTTTAGGACGGCAGGTGCCGTTGTAGCGCCGTCCTTTAGGGCGGCACGTGACGGGCTAAACCCCGGCGGTACAGGCGCTACGGGGGGCGCCGGGTTAACCTGAAAGAGCACATAAAAGCGGCGGCCGGGCTCGGCTTTCAGAACGCTCTCCGCGACGGCATCAACATGGTCCCTCACCACCACTTGCCCGCAGCGGTAACACATGGTCGTGCCGATGCGCGCAAAAAGCAGGCGCACGTAGTCATAGATCTCCGTGGCCGTTGCCACCGTCGAGCGCGGGTTACGCGTGGTGTTCTTTTGGCGAATGGCTACAGGCGGCGCGATGCCGGCAATCTCGTCGACGTCTGGCTTCTCCATGCGCTCCAAGAACTGCCGCGCATAGGCCGACAGCGATTCCACGTAGCGGCGTTGGCCTTCGGCATAAAGCGTGTCAAACGCGAGGCTGGATTTTCCCGAGCCGGAAAGCCCGGTAACGACGGTGATCTTGTTGTGCGGAATCGTGCAGTCGACATTCTTCAGGTTGTGGACGCGCGCTCCGCGGACAACGATCTCGTCGCCGAGCGAGCTTGTCCGCACGGCAGCGGGCGTCTCCGCTGCGGCATTGCCACTTCTCGAACCGGCGCGGCTGCTGCGCGATTCGACCGTTCCCATCAGGCCCGAACGGCGCTCCGCCCCGGCGGGAGTTTCAATCAGCGTACTCGGGCTGATGGATTGGTTTTCGCCTGTGCTCAAGGATCTCCTCTTCATCGCCCGGAGAGCTCCGGCCCGCTGGCCTTCGCACTTCAGACGTACTCGTACAGTGAAGTTCGGGCGCCCAAGGCTAAACTACCAATTATATGTCTTAGGGAATCAGGGTGCAAAGTGGAAGACTTGCGGGACCAGAGTCCTCAACGACCCTCACCCCGACTCCCCTCCCCAGCGGCTGATCTTTACCCATATTTTCGGCTGGACACGGGGGATTAGCGTCACTTCAAGGAAGAGTCGCTGGGAACCCCGCAGGGGTGAGCCTTGAATAGCCGTGGGCAAGGGGATGCTGTTTATCCCCGCCGCCCACGGTTGACGATCCTTTGATCTCCCGACCCTGGAGGGGTCGACGGTGCGACTGGGGGTGATGTTCTTGCGCAGAGGGGGGCGGGGGGAAGCGGGGCGGTTGACCCCTTCGGGGTCGGAGTCGATTTCACGCCGCGATCCGTGGGCGGCGGGCACCCAAACCGTGCCCTTGCCCACGGCTATTCAAGGCTCACCCCTTCGGGGTTTAAGGACCGGCTCGGGCCCAATTTCCACACCCTCCGTGTCCAGCCAAAGATGTGGGATATGCTCAGCCCCAGTGGAGAGGGAGGAGGGGAGAAGGGGTGATAGGGTGAGGGGTTTTTCCCAACAGCGGCGGTCAGTGCCCTTTGAGCGCCAGCCGCCGAAATGCCTCCGGATCTGGGTGTACTTGGACCTCCTCCAAGTGACTTATTTTTCATACACTTATCCGGATACGCGAAATGCTGAAGCTATAAGACCATTGTTTTCTGCAAGTTATCGGGATAGCTGGAATGGAACGGAAAAACGGTGACTTTTTGAGGTCAGATATCGATCTAAGTGGTTTTGCTTTCTATAACTAATCGGCAATTAATCGGCTATTTCATATAACTCTTTTGTTTTCATACACTCATTGGGATGATCCGTTTTGTCCGATATTTTTCGGTTTGTTTTCATCAACTTATTGGGAGCAACCTTCATTT
>Ga0181535_10004187_pt1 | contig 16234 bp, 15 predicted proteins | sample PEATcosm2014_Bin_44_FD_119774 | JGI IMG/M metagenome (GOLD analysis project Ga0181535, IMG submission 119774) | Peatland microbial communities from MTU Mesocosm Facility, Houghton, MI, USA - PEATcosm2014_Bin17_30_metaG | ecosystem: Environmental > Terrestrial > Soil > Wetlands > Peat | place... | reverse complement strand
CTGGATTTTCTCCCGCGCATAGCTCGCCACGCAGAAGGTGTCGATGATCCGCATATCGAGCTCGCGCGCGACGATCGCGGCCGGAACCAGGCCGCCCCGGGTGATCGCCACCATGCCGGAAAAACGCCCCGCCGCCGAAAGCCGCCAGGCGAGCGCCCGCGCATCGCGGTGAAACTGATCCCAGGAGACATGAAAGGCCTTTTCGGTCATGGCGCTTTCGGGCTTGGCGTTTCGCGGTTTGGCGGGCGCTTCATGCGGGGTCAGGCCCGTGCCTTGGCGAGTTCGCTCAGCAGAGATTTGATCGCCGCCGTTGCCGAGGCAAGCTTTGTTGTGTCCCTGCCGCGGACCACGATCTCATTGTGAAAGCCGCCATCGCGATAGGCGGGATAGGAGCCGATCGATAGCTCCGGGTGGGCGCTCGCGATCGCGCCAAGCCCCGCCGCATAGGCGCCTTCCGGCAAACGGGCCGCCGCGATGGTCTCGACGCTGACCGGCGTGCCCTTCGCAAGTTTCGGCCCGACATCGTCGAGCATGGCCTGCATGACGGCGGGAACCCCCGCCATCACTATGACATTGGCGATCCAAAAGCCGGGCGCGGCGGAAATTCTGTTCCCCACGAGCGCGGCGCCATGCGGTATGCGCGCCATCCGCCGGCGCGCTTCGTTCAGATCCTCCGGCTTGATGCGTTCGAGCAGAAGTTTGATCACGCGCGGATCTTCCGAAATTCCGACGCCGAGCGCCGCCGCGATCGCATCGGCGGTGATGTCGTCATGGGTCGGGCCGATGCCGCCGGTCGTGAACAGATAATCGTAACGCTGGCGCAGCGCATTGACCGCCGCGACGATCTCGGCGGTCACATCGGGGACCACGCGCACCTCGCGCAGATCAATGCCGGTCTTGCTCAGATAATCGGCGATATAGGCGATGTTTTGATCCTTCGTGCGGCCGGACAGGATCTCGTCGCCAATGACAAGGACGGCCGCCGTGACCGATGCCGCTTGCGTCACGCGCGCGCCCCAGCTCTTGGCAAGAGGCTGTTCTTCGAAAAAGCCGCAGGGTTTCTGGAGCGGATCATGCGCGAAAACGAAAGTGACAGAGACCATGCGCGAATACCATCAACGCAATGATGGTCTAGCATGAGAGACGGCACAGTACGACTGCTTTTCAACGGCCCCCATTCCATAAGCCTCGCCATTTCCGGCCGGTTGAACCACAAGCCATTCGCGCTGGCAGGACGGCGGCCGGGCAGCTTGGTAGAGGCGATTGGGCGTGGGCCCCATCGCGGGTCAGCGGCACGAAGGCAGCTGCATCTTGAGCTATAGTTGATTGACAATTTACGATAATTCATATTTCATGATTGTTAGCCATAGCTCCCCTGACGCGCTCATCCGCCAGTGTGCCACGCCGCCACCAGCAAACAAAGTGCGTTCATATGGAAAGAGAATCAAGATGAATACGTTTGATGTCGCCGTCTGCATCGCGGTATTGGCGATCGGCCTATTGTTCGTCCCGGAGCGCTATGATCCGCACAAATTGTTCGTGTATTTCCGCGAATGGACCGCGGGACTTATCTTAATGCATGATCTCGGGCGCATCTTGCATGGGGCCCGCACTATCCGCGAGGATTAGCTTTCCTATTCATGCGTTGAATGCTGTGCCTTGATCGCTGCCGATCGCCCCATGGGGCCTTGGCCAGCGAAGTCGCGCGCGTTTGATAGGCGCGTGAGCGGCGCCGCCCGGCGCCATAAGGGCTGGTCCCGCGAGCGACGGCGTCAGCCTGAAGCAAGCTCGTGCCGATTTACTGCAGCTGCAAAATCGGAGAATCGTCCATGAGCCTTTTTAGCGCAATGACCGCGAGTGTGTCTGGCATGGCGGCACAGGCAAACAACCTGGCGACCATTTCGGAAAATATATCGAACGCGAGCACGACGGGTTACAAGGAGGTGTCGACGGAATTTCAGGATCTAGTCGATCAATTCGGTGCCATGGGCGACTATAGCGCGGGCGGGGTGAGCACCTCGATCCGCTACAACGTCGCCGATCAAGGCAGTCTCACGAGCACGACATCGCCGACCGATCTTGCGATCCAAGGAAACGGCTTCTTCCTCGTCGAGAATTCGGCCGGGGCCACTTACCTCACCCGGGCAGGATCTTTCGTCGAGGACGGATCCGGCAATCTCGTGAACTCGGCCGGCTATACTTTGATGGGCTATAGTCTGGCACCGGGGTCTGGTGGCTCCACCGAGAGTTTGTCCGGGTTGGTGCCCGTCAATATCAACGGGACAGCGCTGGTCGCCACGCCGTCGACCTCTGGGACCTTTACCGCCAATCTTAATTCGAACGCCGCGACGCTGACTGGCACCCCGTCAGCCACCAATTATACCAGCTCATCCTCGGTGGTTGCCTATGACGATCTTGGCAATCCGGTGACCTTGGACACGGATTTTTCGAAAACGGGGGCCAACACTTGGCAAGTTGACGTCTATAATGCCGCCTCTCCGGCAACACCCTTGACGACGCAGACCCTCACCTTCGATCCAACGACCGGGAATTTGGCCACGCCCACGCCGGCCACGCTTTCCATCGCGGTTCCCAATGGAAATACCATCTCATTGAATATTGCGGGCATGACGCAATTGGCTTCGCCTTTCTCGGTCTCGACCGCCTCAATGAACGGCAATGCTCCGAGCCAGATCCAAAGTGTCAGCATAGCGACAAATGGCACACTTTCCTATGTCTACGCGAACGGCACAACGGTTCCCGCCTATTCGATCCCGCTCGGCAATGTCATCAGTCCGGATAATTTGACCAACATCACCGGCAACGTATTTCAGGCCAATTCCGAATCCGGCGGCCTCGTGATCGGAACCGCGGGGACGGGGGCTTTTGGAGCCATACAATCCTCCGAGCTTGAGAGCTCGACCGTGGATCTGGCAACTGAACTCACCAACATGGTCGCCACGCAAAGTGCCTATGGGGCCAATAGCAAGGCCTTCCAAACCGGTGCCGACTTGCTGGCCGAACTCAACAATCTGCTGAAATGATTAAGCCCATACGGGATAGCTTGGGTCATATATCATGAGCCTTTCTAGCGCGGTGAGCCTTGCGCAATCTGGCTTGAACACCATAACAGCGGAAATATCGGTCCTGTCGCGCAACATCAATGGCGCGAGTGACACGTCGATCTATTCGGAGAAGACCGCCAATGTCATCACGGGGCCTGGCGGCAATTCGCAAGTCGCATCGATCACGCGAGCAACCAATTTGGCGGTTTTTCAAAACCTGCTGGGCGCGACATCGGCTAACGCAACGCAAAACGCGCTTCTCTCAGGCATCAATACGCTCAATGAGACGATTGGTAATCTATCAAGCAGCAGTTCGAGTACAAATTCGAGTGCGAGTTCCCCCTCGGCCCTGTTGAGCAATTTCACCGATGCTCTACAGTCCTTTGAAGCCTCGCCAAGCGATTCAACCCTCGCCGGTGCCGCCGTGGCCGACGCTGTAACATTGGCGCAAGGATTAAACAGTGCCACGGCAACGGTGAACCAGGTGCGCGAGCAAGCCGATTCTGGAATTGCCGCATCAGTTCAAACCATCAACTCCTTGCTGACCCAATTCGAGACCGTCAATGCGCAAATCGTCAATGGCACCGCGACCGGCGCCGACGTAACGAATGCAGAAGATTCGCGCGACAATATTCTGACCCAGCTTGCCCAACAGATAGGCATTACGACAACCGCGAGCGCCAATGGCAACATGTCCATCTATACGGACAGCGGGGTGACTTTGTTCCAAGGCGGCGCGGCCAGAAGCGTGACATTTTCACCCACAAACAGCTATACGTCGTCGACGACCGGCAATGCGGTATATGTCGATGGCGTAGCCGTTACCAGCGCCTCGGCGTCGATGCCGATCATCTCCGGCAATATCGCGGGCCTGGCTAATCTGCGCGACAATGTATCCGTGACCTATCAGGCCCAATTGGATGGCATGGCGGGAGCCCTGATCAACGAATTCGCCGAAAGCGACCAGACTGGATCCGGCCCCAACCTGCCAGGACTGTTCACAACGCCCGGCGCGACATCGCTCCCAACAAGCACCACAGGGCTTGCTGGCCAGATTTCGGTGAATGCCGGCGTCGACCCAAGCCAAGACGGCAACGCCTTCTTACTACGGGATGGCGGCATCTCGGGCAATCCCAACTACACCTACAACACAAGCGGTGATGCAAGTTACACGACCCGGCTTTCGCAGTTGCTCGGCAATTTGTCGGCGACCCAAACGTTCAGCGCCGCAGGCGACATCACCACGAGTGCAAGCCTGAGCAGCTACGCGTCCGCCTCGGTCGGCTGGCTCGAAGGCCAGTATTCGAATGTTTCATCGCAAAGTACGACTCAAAGCACGTTGGTCAATACGGCGACGACAGCCTTGTCCAATGCGACTGGTGTCAATCTCGACAATGAAATGTCCAAGATGCTCGACCTCGAAAACTCTTATTCGGCGTCGGCGAAATTGATTTCGACGATAGACAGTATGTTTGGCACATTGGTGACCGATCTAGAGAACATAACCTCATGACCTCCTTCATCTCGACCCAAGCGATCTCGTCTTCGATGCGCCAATCCATACTGCAAATGCAGTCGGAGCTCGCTGCGAGCGAGACCGAGGTTGCCACCGGCAATTATGCGGATATCGGACTCAGTCTCGGAGCTACGTCAGGAGAAGACGTTTCTCTGCAAGCCCAGACGTCCATGCTGCAGACCCTCATGACCACGAACCAAACTATCGCTACTCAACTCGGCACGACTACGACAACTTTAAGCAGCCTGCAGAGCTCGGCACAAAATCTCCTCAACTCCCTGCTCGAAGGCGATGGTTCCAATTCGAACGCAAGCACCATCCAGGCATCCGGAGAAGACGATCTTCAGGGCCTAATCTCCAGTTTGAACTCATCCCTCAACGGCAATTACATTTTTGCCGGGACGAATACGGGCACAGAGCCAGTCACCAATTATTACGCCGCCGGGGCCGCAAACAAAGCGGCTGTAGACAACGCCTTTCAAGCTGCGTTCGGCATGTCGCAGACAAGTTCAAGCGTCTCAACGATCAGCGGCACCAATATGCAAAACTTTCTCGACACTCAATTTGCGCCTTTATTCCAGGGAACCAACTGGTCGACCAATTGGTCTTCTGCATCCAGCCAGACATTGACCAATCAAATTTCCGAAAACCAAACGGCAAGCACATCGGTCAGCGCCAACAACCCCGCGTTCCAGCAGCTTGCTCAAGCCTATACCATGGTTGCCGATCTTGGAACTCAGAACCTAAGTTCGTCCGCCTATCAAGCCGTCTCCAGTACGGCACAAAGCCTTTTGACCTCCGCGATTTCCAATCTTACCGATCTTCAAGCCAACGTTGGCATGGTTCAGTCGGATGTCACCAACGCCAATAACCAAATGTCGTTGCAAACCAACATTTTATCTACACAAATCGGCAATCTCGAAAGCGTAAACACCTATGAAGTTTCGACGCGGATCACAGACCTGCAATCACAAATCGAGGACTCCTATGCATTAACATCGCAACTTGCGCAGCTCAGTCTGGTCAAATTTCTGTAATTCCCGCCGAAGCAAAGCAAATACGATAGGCGCGATGTATCAACTTTCCTATGATGAACACCTCGCCGACAAGCCCAAGGATTGCCGGGACCGCGAGCGGCTGGCGTTGGAGCATGCAATTGGACTTTTACAGAAGGCCGAAAGCGCAGGCGCGCAATCGCTGCAAGCCGTGGAGGCGCTCGGTTTTATCAGTAAGCTTTGGAACGCCTTTATCCAGGACCTCGTCGACCCCGAGAATGATTTGCCAGAGGTTCTGCGTGCCGATTTGGTCTCGATCGGGCTTTGGATCATCAAGGAAGCGGCTTTGGTCCGCTCCGGACAATCACATAATTTTCGCGGCATGATCGAGATCTGTACGATGATCCGCGACGGATTGAAATGAGACGTGAGAATGCATATTTCGCTTCGCGCCGGGGAAAGGATCTATATCAATGGCGCCGTTTTGCGCGCCGACAGAAAGGTTTCCCTCGAACTTCTCAATGATGCCACCTTTCTTCTCGAGGCTCATGTCATGAAGGTCGAGGATGCATCGACTCCACTGCGTCAGCTCTATTTCATTATTCAGATCATGTTGATGAACCCGACCGATTCGTTTGCCGCCCGCGAAATGTTTCAAAATTCCATTCACATGACGATCGACGTATCGGAAAGCGCGGTCCTGATTTCCGGGCTTAAAACCGTCAAGACACTTGTCGACGGCAACCGCATCTTCGAGGCGCTGAAAGCCGTCCGCTCGCTGTTTCCGATAGAAGCGGAAATATTGGCGGGAAACAAAGTTTCTTCGCCAACCCAGGCAGCCTGAACAAAATTGCAAAGAGGTATTGTTATGACGGTTTCAAGCATCCCGGCAGTTTCAGCCGCGGCATCCACGGCAAGTTCATCGTCAACAAACGCGGCGGCCGCGACGCCGACCGTCGACTATAATCAATTTCTGCAGCTGCTCGTTGCCGAGCTGCAGAATCAGGATCCGACGAGTCCGACCGACCCAACGCAATATATGAGCCAGCTGGCGTCATTTTCCTCGGTCGAGCAGCAGGTGCAAACGAACTCAACGCTTGATTCCCTCCTCTCGGCGCAAGCCACTAACATAATCGGCCAGACAGTGACATCCGCCGACGGAAGCACCAGCGGAACCGTCGCGTCCGTGGAAATTTCCACGGGCGGCGGTGCAGTTGCTACCTTAACCAATGGAAGCACGGTGACCCTTGGCCCGGGCGTCACCATCGGTGCGTCATGAACGAGGCCGACGCGCTGGAACTGCTTCGCGCGGCGATCTGGACGATCATCATCGGATCCGGGCCGGCGGTGGGCGCCGCAATGTTCGTCGGTCTCATCATCGCGTTGCTCCAGGCCTTAACGCAAATACAGGAGTCGACACTGACCTTCGTTCCCAAGATCGTCGCCATTTTTATCGCTCTCGCCGTTGGCGCCCCCTTTATCGGCGGTCAAATCTATACGTTTACCGAACAGGTCTACGCTAGAATAGAAAAGGGATTTTAGAGGCTTGGGGTAACAGCGGGGTAACAAACACGGCGCTGAAAAAATCTATGCGCCCTCTTCGTCTTTGAGAATTGTCGGCGCTTGCTGCATCGCTTCAGCGCAATGGGCTATAGCACTCTCTAACGCCAACCGTGCTTCGGCGAGCGGCTCTATTATATCCCCGCCGGAGATAAGGATATCGGGCCAAGTCCTTCCATAGCAGCCCTGCGGGCAGCCTCGGCGGCATCAAAATTTGCTCTAGCTATCGCGATTTTCTGCGACTTCCGATTTGTTCCTTCCGAGTTGAAAGAGTTGCCCCCTTGCTTTTATCACGGATGCGGCGGCCATTGGCTTGGCGCAGATCTCAACGCGTCACTCCGGCCGCGCCCATTACCAAGCATACATGACAAATAAGTAATTTTGATTGCCCCCAAATGGATCATGAACTGTGTCAGCAAGCGACTAAATCTCAAGTGTGTTGATCGCAACATTGTCCGCCTTAAAGCGTCAGCACCGTATTATGTTTACGTACTTGATTAAGGTAACATTGAGTATAGTCGGTCCCCGGCCTGAAGCCCCCCTCAGGCCGGGGGCTTTTTATTTGGCATACTTTCATCCTCATGCCGCCGGCCGCTGATCTCCACAGCGCCCGGCTCGCGTTGCCGTTGCAGAATTGGTTTGCCATCCGGCGCATGCTTAATCAGGTTGAGGTAGGGCGCGGCGAATGCCTTCGGGCTGAAGCCCTATAAGCACCCTGGGCCGCACGGGTAGTCTCAATGCCTTGCGGGCGCCTCGGGCGGCGCCCCGCGTTCCTTGACGAATTCTTGCCAGCGGCGATCGATGAGCCTTACCAGGACGTCAAGCGCTTCGTTGTCGACCGCGCCGGTGTCCGAATTGAGCACGGCAGTTTCGATTAGCCGCCGGATTTCACACAAATCGTCGCGTTGCTCGATGGTCAGAATGCTCATTATCCATCCTCCGCCGGCCGCGATAGCCGCTCCGCGTGTACCATGAGCCGCCTTAGCAGCCAAATCGTCGCGCGAAGCTCTAGGGTGCGGTAGCGCAAGCGGACGAGGGCGTGGATTAGAGCATGTCGGAAGCGTTCCGCCCTCTGTGCGAGACGGCGAGAACAGGGTGGGCGGCCCCCTCAAAACAATCGCAATTGTTCCCCCTCGCGCGCCGGAGGCTGGAAGAGATCCTTGCGCAGGGAAATGCGGGGTCCGGCTAGGCCAAGTCTTGCCGCCGCCGCCTCGAACCTGCGCCCGATCATCCAAGCGTAGTGGCCAGACCCTGTCATGCGCGCGCCGTAGCGCGCATCGTAAAGCTTGCCCTCCCGCGCCGAACGCATCAAGGACAGCACATGTTTGAGCTTGTCGGGATAATGCGCACGCAGCCATTCGGCGAAGAGATCACGGACTTCGAGCGGCAGCCGCAGAAGGACATAACCGGCCTCGCGCGCGCCCGCGGCTTGCGCCCGGGCAAGTATCGCCTCGATCTCGGAATCATTGATCGCCGGGATGATGGGCGCCGCCATGACGGCCGTCGGAACATTGGCTTCCGCCAACTGCCGGATCGCATCGAGCCGCCGCTCGGGCGTGCTCGCGCGGGGCTCCATTTTCCTGGCGAGAACGGGATCGAGCGTGGTCACCGACAATGCCACTTTGACAAGGCCCTTTTCAGCCATGGGCGCGAGAAGATCGAGATCGCGCAAAATAAGCGCCGATTTGGTGACGATCGCGACCGGATGCTGAGCGAGAGCCAGCACTTCGAGCACTCCGCGCATCACCCGCTCCTTGCGTTCGACTGGCTGATAAGGATCCGTATTGGTTCCAATTGCGATCGTCTTCGCGGCATAGCTTGGCGCCGACAATTCACGCTCAAGGAGGCTTGCCGCGTTGATCTTGGAAAAAAGTTTTGTCTCGAAATCAAGCCCCGCCGACAGGCCGAGGAAGGCATGAGTCGGCCGCGCGAAACAATAGACGCACCCATGCTCGCAGCCGCGATAGGGATTAATCGACTGATCAAAGGAGATGTCGGGCGAATCATTGCGCGTGATGATCGTTTTGGCGGACTCGCGGGTGACTTGCGTCCGCAGGACGGGCAAATCCTCGGGCAATTCCCAGCCATCGTCGTCGTGGAACCGTGTTTCTTTCTCGAAACGCCCGCTTGCGTTCGACAGGACGCCGCGGCGTCCCTTCAGCCTTAACGGCGAGACGCCCGCCGCTGGCGCAGGAGAGAACCCTGACCCGGCAGGACAGTCGTCCGGTTTACCTTCGCCAGCGCCAGTGGCTTGCGCAACCGGACCTTTGCCACGCCCGGCCACGGCCTCGGTCTGGTTCAGCAACTTGAACCCTTTCATTGCCGTGCTTTCGGGAATGGTGGCCATGTACTTCTCGCGGACACCCTACGTTTGCTGCGCCTTCGCCATGATTTTGCTGTGCAGTCGACGTGCTAGTGTCATAACGCCAAATTTTCTGAACGCAGAATGTTCTAGAAACATAACACGAACATATAATGAACTTATGCCTGCTGGTCAAATGTTCCTGTGGATAAACCTGGATAACTGTTGTCAGAAATACAGACTTAGAACGTCAGACGGCAGATTCGTACATAGCTGTCAGACTTCAGACATCTCGCCGAGATTGTTCTGACATGTGTGCCCTGGCATTGATGGTACAGCTGAGCTCCCGATTGCGTTACGGGCTGGAGCTTGCCTCCCGGGCGCTTACCCGCTACCCGCAAAAATCCCGTTTCGCGGAACTATATTCGGCGCGCAGTCTGGCGATAATTTTGGCGGCCGGCAGTACATCCTCGATCGCGCCGACGCTTTGTCCAGCCCCCCAAATGTCCCGCCAGGCCTTGACCGTTTCGGCAGCCGCGGCCACCTCGAAGTTCATTGCGGTCTTGTCGCGCGTCGGCAAATGATCCGGATCGAGGCCCGCATTGATCACGCTCTGCCGAAGATAATTGCCGGGCACGCCAGTGAAATAGGCCGAATACAGAATATCCGCGGCATCGCTCGCCGCGATCATCTGCTTATAACGTGGATCAGCATTGGCCTCTTCGGTAGCGATGAAACGAGTGCCGACATAGGCGAAATCGGCGCCCATCGCACGCGCTGCGAGAACACCACGCCCCGTCGCGATCGCTCCGGCGAGTGCGACGGGACCCTGCCAGAACTTGCGCACTTCCTCGATGAGCGCAAAAGGAGAAAGGGTCCCAGCATGGCCGCCGGCTCCGGCGCAGACGAGGATCAGTCCATCGACGCCAGCCTCGATGGCTTTTTTTGCGTGCCGCACGCCGATGACATCATGAAAGACCAGCCCTCCCCAAGAATGCACGCGGGGAACGATTTGGTTCGGCGCCGAAAGGCTTGTGATGATGATGGGAACTTTATATTTCTCGCAAAGATCGAGATCGGCGGCGAGCCTATCGTTGGATACGTGAATGATCTGATTGACCGCGAAAGGTGCGACCTCGGCGCCAGGATTTGCTTTCCTGAATGCCGCGAGTTCGTCCGTGATTTGGGAAAGCCAAGTGTCAAGCACCGGTTGCGGCCGCGCGTTGAGCGCGGGAAAGGCGCCGATCACGCCGCTCTTGCATTGGGCGAGCACTAGCTGGGGATTGGAGATGACGAAGAGTGGCGCGCCGATGACCGGCAGCGAGAGGGGTTGCAGTTTGTCCGGCCACGCCATATCGCCCCTACTCCATGGAATCATCTTAAAGCCAGAGCGATTAAATTCGGACGGTGGCACAAGGACCCTCGAACAACCCCGGCGTCGGATTGTCTTGCGCGGCGATTGCTTGCGCAGCGTTTGCTTGGCCTTCGATCGCGAGAAGCCTGAGCTTGATCGTGGCGCCGCCATGCGCCGAGAAACCGCCGGTCTTGCCGCCAGCCGCGACTACGCGATGGCACGGCACAATGAGTGGGAACGGGTTGCGTGCGAGCGCTTGCCCTACGGCGCGGGCTGCTCCGGCCGAGCCCGCTACTCTTGTGATCGCACCATAGGTGGCCGTCACCCCAAAAGGAATCCTGCGCGCGGCGTCATAGACGCGGCGGTGGAAGCGCGGAAGAGACTCCATGTCGAGCAGGATGGATGAAAGATCGCATTGCTCGCCGCGCAGAAGCCCGGCAAGCGCGTCCGAGGCACTCGCCACTTCGGGCGGCGGCACAGCCTCCCGCGCGTCTCGAAATCGCTCAAGCACGCGGCTGCGCGTGTTACCTTCATTGGCCTCGGGAAGCTGCACGCCGACGAGGCAGCTTGCGCTCCACGCTATGGCGCAGCGACCAATCGCCGTATGGAAATTTGCAAATAAAATCGGCATAAGGTCCGAACGTAGCATTTGCCGTGAAATGCGCACGGGAAAAATGGCTTCGAAAATCGCCCGAGGCCATGAAGCAAAGCTGGGTTTAGCCGCACTCCAGCTCCCAGCGTCGCCGCCCTGAAGCGACAATTTGAATAATAATCATTACCGTCACAAAAATAACATGTCAGACATCCGGTCTAACGCTGGAACATAATGTACTGTATTATTTCTATTTCTTTTAGATAAAGTATATAATATATATGTATTTAAAAGTATTTATATTCTTCGAAAAAAGGATAAATATTCTCTTTATGTGATGCCATACTGTCGCCAGTTGATGCCGTGACACGGTTTTCAAGATTAGGAGGTGACTGAATGCCTGATGACATCGAACTCCGCAGAACTCTTGGTGAGCCGGCCGCCCGCCAGCTTGCCAATGCGACCAAAACCCGGGCGCAAATGCAGGCGATCACGCCCCGCTGGCTGATTAGCTTCTTGCCGTGGGTGCCGGTCGAGGCTGGCATCTACCGGTTGAATAAGGTCAAGGAAACAGACGGCCTGGGCGAGGTCGAATGCAGCCCAAGCTGGGAGCGGGACACGGATCTGCCGGAAACCTTCGTTGATTATGATCAGAGCCCGCGCGAATATTTCTTGAACGCGGTCACGACCGTTCTCGACGTCCAGACCCGCGTCTCCGACCTTTACAACCAGCCTTATGATCAAATCCAAGAACAGCTTCGTCTGCTCATCGAAAAGGTCAAGGAGCGCCAGGAGGCCGAACTCCTCTATAACGCGAACTATGGTCTTCTTAGCAATGCCGCGCCTTCGATGAAGATTGCGACACGCCGCGGCCCTCCGACTCCCGACGATTTCGATGAATTGATTGCCAAGGTCTGGAAAGAGCCGGCATTTTTCCTTGCCCATCCCCGCGCCATCGCCGCTTTCGGCCGCGAATGCACAAGGCGTGGTGTTCCCCCGCCAACTATCAATTTGTTCGGCACCCCGTTTTTGACCTGGCGCGGGCTTCCGCTTGTCCCGAGCGACAAGCTCAAGATAACCGAGGCCGCGAACGGCACCGGCAAGACCACCATCCTGCTCCTACGCACGGGTGAAAAGAAACAGGGCGTGATCGGGCTTTTTCAGCCGGGTGTCCCAGGGGAAGTGACGCCGAGCCTTTCGGTCCGCTTCATGGGAATCAATCGCAAGGCAATCGCCTCCTATCTGATCTCACTCTATTGTTCGTCCGCGATCCTCACCGAGGATGCGCTTGGCGTGCTCGAGAATGTGGAGATTGGCTACTATCATGACTATGCCTGATCCTCGCCATGCGGCAGCCAGCGCGCCGGTGACAACCCCGCCCGCCCCCCAATGGGGGGGCGAGGCGCCTTCCGTCATCGACCCCGGACTGATCGCGCGTTTGGCAAACGCCTTTCTCAATGCTTCGCCCGGGCACACGATCGATCCGGGAACATTGGCAAATTTTGCCGCGGCACTAGAGCGTCCTCCCGCCCCGCCTTCATCCGTGCCGGGCGCCATCGGCGCTGCCGCCGCGGCGCCAGGGACAAGCGTGCCCGGTGCTCTTGCCGCGGCCCCCTTCGTCACCGAATTGTCTGGCCATAAATCCCCATTTGGCGGCCCAACCAATCCCAGCATCGATCATGCGGGGCGGCATTTTCCTGCCGCCGGGCTCGCGTCTGGCATCGCGGGCGTTCCTGCTGGCGCCGCCGGGGCGCCGGTGGCTATGCCAAGCTCTGGATTGGCGGCCCCTTCATCCGAAAAAGGCCAAGAGGCGCCAGGGCTCGTGCCGCAAGGGCTGCTGGGCGAGGCTGATCTGCGCGCTTTGCCGCAAAATCTCGGACTCTTGACCGCCCTCGTGCCCACCACCTTGCCTTCGGGATTTTCTCCCCTCGGATTTTCGCACGGCGCCATTCCCGCACTAGGTCCGGCTGGCCAGGGCGAAGCCCTTTATTTCCTCAGCGATGCTGGACCGGCCGTAGCGCCGGTTCTGACCTCGCCGCCCGCCGCCGCGCTGCCTGCGACAAGCGTGTCTGGCCCGTTGGTCAATCCTGCATCATCCGGCCAAAGCCTTGCGAGCGGTGCGCCAGCCCCTGGCGGTGTCCCCGCTCCCGCATTTGAGCAAAGTCCGGCTTTCGCGCCAAACTTTCCGTCCGAAGCGGAGCTGCGCCCGCAAACTGCCAGCGATGTGACGTCGTTTCCGCTCACCACTTTTCCGTCCGGATTTTCGCACGGCTCCATCCCCGCAACGCCGGCAATGCCAGGCGAGACTCTCTATTTCCTGAATGAAAGCCAAGCCGCGAGCACGCCGGTCACAACCCCAAATACAACTGTTGAGCCGCGCGGTTCGACCCCGGCCGCCCCTCGGCTAGAGCCGGCGCTCGCGCCCGATCTCATCTCCGGCACACGCGCCTTCGATGCTTATGCGATCAAGCGGGATTTTCCGATCCTGTATCAGAAAGTCCATGGCAAGCCATTGATCTGGCTTGATAATGCAGCGACCACGCAAAAGCCGCAGGCAGTGATCGACCGGCTCTCTCTGTATTATGAGCACGAAAACTCGAACATCCACCGTGGCGCCCACGCGCTTGCCGCGCGCTCGACCGATGCCTATGAGGCGGCGCGCGAAAAAGTCCGCCGCTTCCTTGGCGCGGGTTCGCCCAATGAGATCGTTTTCGCGCGCGGGGCGACCGAAGCCATCAATCTCGTGGCCCAGGCCTGGGGCCGGCGCAATGTGCGGGAAGGCGACGAAATCGTCATCACCTGGCTCGAACATCACGCCAATATCGTGCCGTGGCAAATGCTCTGCGCCGAGGTCGGCGCGGTCTTGCGGGTCGCCCCGGTCGATAACAGCGGGCAAGTGATTTTGGAGGAATATACGAAGCTGCTATCGCCGAAAACGCGGCTTGTCTCCCTGCCTCAGGTCTCGAATGCGCTTGGGACGGTGACGCCGGCTCAGGAGATGGTCGCGATCGCGCATCGCCACGGCGCCTGCGTGCTCGTCGATGGTGCGCAGGCCGTGTCGCATATGCCGGTCAACGTGCAGGCGCTCGATTGCGACTTCTATGTCTTTTCCGGCCACAAGGTTTTCGGCCCGACAGGCATTGGCGTTCTCTACGGCAAGCCCGAGGTGCTAGCCGCCATGCCGCCTTGGCAAGGTGGCGGTAATATGATCGCCGACGTCACCTTCGAGAAGACGGTCTATCAGGCGCCGCCGCTTCGCTTCGAGGCGGGCACCGGCAATATTGCGGATGCGGTCGGGCTTGGCGCCGCAATCGACTATCTCGACCGGATCGGCATGGCGAATATCGCAGCCTACGAGCATGGGCTGCTCGACTATGCGACGCAGGGGCTGCTTGGCGTGCCAGGCCTCACCATTATCGGGACAGCGAAGGAAAAGGCGGGAGTGATCTCCTTTGTGCTCGATGGCTGCCGCAGCGAGGATGTCGGCGCGGCGCTCGACCGGGAGGGCATTGCGGTCCGCGCCGGCCATCATTGCGCGCAGCCGATCCTGCGCCGGTTCGGGCTCGAGACCACGGTGCGCCCTTCCCTCGCGCTCTATAACACAAACGAGGATATCGACGCGCTCGTTGCCGCTTTGCACCGCATCGAGACACAGAAGAGCTATCGCGCGCGATAAGTTGAACCGCCGATGGGCCGGCCAGGCGCGAGGCCATCGGCTTTCCCAGAAAGCCCCGAGCCATTCCGGCGTCGCAAGCGTGGACGGATCGATGCGCTATTGCCGCACGGATGTCTCGAACGGTTTCAATTGAACAACGGTGTTCCATTTCGTCTTTGGAACTAAAAACCTCAATATTATATAGAGATACAAGTCAAACATTCTTCCGCTCGACATAAAAATGGAAAAATATTCTCTTGATTTGATGCTAATAAATCACCCCTAGAAAAGGCTCTGTGCTCGCTGGATAGACAGCACGGGCAAGAGCAATGGTCAATGAGACCGGCATTGGTGACAAACCGGTCGACAGGCTGCACATCAAAACAATGGCAAAGCCGATGCCCCGGAATGACCCCTCAACGCAAAACTCCTCCGGTCCGCTCCATCAGGCCATTTACGCGGAGTAGATCGCGACATGGATTATCGCCTCAAGGAATATAATGACGGTGCCCGCGCCGAGTCACAATGGGACTTGCATCGTATTGTTTTGGAGCTGCGTACTTTGCGCAGCGAATGGCGGCAAAACATAAAACCCGATGGCGTAACCTACGAACTGCCATCGCACGAGGCGCTGTCCGATATCCTCGAAGGATTGTCCGCGTCGCTTTTTCCAAGGCATTTCGGTCCCCCATCCCTCGCCGAGGAGGGTGTCGATCATTTCATTGGACGTACGCTCGATGGCGCGCTTCAATCCCTTCTCGAACAAGTGCGCCGGGAACTGAAGCTTGCCTCCGGATCGCCGGATAACGGCAGTGCTCAGCGAGAGGAGCAGGCGAGCAAGATCACGCGCGAGTTCGCCGCGAATCTGCCAAAGGTGCGGGCACTTCTCGAAAGCGACATTCTGGCTGCGTTTCAGGGCGATCCGGCGGCGCAGAGTATCGATGAAGTGCTCTTCTGCTATCCCGGGGTTGTCACGGTCACGCGTCACAGGCTCGCCCATGAGCTCTATGAATTGGGTGCGCCTCTGCTCGCCCGCATTATTGCAGAGATTGCCCATTCCGACACTGGGATTGACATTCACCCAGGCGCCAAGATCGGCGGCAGCTTTTTCATCGACCACGGCACCGGCGTCGTTATCGGTGAGACTGCCGTCATCGGCCGGAATGTACGGCTCTATCAGGGTGTGACGCTGGGG